>UncleJesse_p2__coassemble_1305_pt1 | contig 16055 bp, 9 predicted proteins | sample UncleJesse_p2__metabat2_high_PE_002 | metagenome-assembled genome bin UncleJesse_p2 | reverse complement strand
GAAAACTTTGTTTTCAGTATTTTCTATTGCTCTCGCCTTTCACTATCTTTGTACTCGATTTCACTTGATTATTTCAAAAGAACGAAAATATGAACAAAAATTTCAAAAGAACTTTGGTCACTTCGGCTCTGCCTTATGCCAACGGTCCGGTACACATCGGACATCTGGCAGGCGTTTATGTGCCGGCTGACATCTACGTACGCTACTTGCGTCTGAAAAAACAAGAAGTATTGTTTATTGGAGGTTCGGACGAACATGGTGTGCCCATCACCATCCGTGCCAAGAAAGAAGGTATTACACCGCAGGATGTGGTAGACCGATACCACACACTTATTCGCGATTCGTTCCGCGAATTCGGCATCTCGTTTGATGTGTACGGACGTACCAGCTCGGAAATACACCACGAAACAGCATCTGAATTCTTCAGAACTTTGTATGACAAGGGTGAGTTTGTAGAAAAATCGTCCATGCAATACTATGATGAGGAGGCTCAAACCTTTTTGGCCGACCGCTACATTACCGGTGAATGTCCTCATTGCCATGCAGAAGGAGCTTACGGAGACCAATGTGAAAAATGTGGAACCTCGCTCTCTCCCACTGATTTGATTAATCCCAAAAGTGCAATCAGCGGCTCTAAGCCTGTGATGCGCGAAACAAAACACTGGTATTTGCCATTGGACAAGCACGAAGCTTGGCTGAGAGAATGGATTCTGGAAAACCATAAAGAATGGCGACACAATGTATACGGACAGTGCAAAAGCTGGCTCGACATGGGCTTGCAACCACGCGCCGTAAGCCGTGATTTGGACTGGGGAATACCGGTTCCGGTGGAAGGTGCCGACGGAAAAGTGCTTTATGTGTGGTTTGATGCACCAATTGGTTACATCAGCAACACCAAACAGTTGTTGCCTGATTCTTGGGAGAAATGGTGGAAAGACTCTGATAGTCGCTTGATTCACTTCATCGGAAAGGACAATATTGTGTTCCACTGCATTGTATTCCCTGCCATGCTGAAAGCCGAAGGCAGCTATATCTTGCCAGACAATGTACCAAGCAATGAGTTCCTGAACCTGGAGGGCGACAAGATTTCTACCTCACGCAACTGGGCTGTTTGGTTGCATGAGTATTTGCGCGACTTTGAAGGAAAGCAGGATGTGTTGCGTTACGTACTTACGGCCAATGCGCCCGAGACAAAAGACAACGACTTCACCTGGCGTGATTTCCAGGCTCGCAACAACAACGAGCTGGTTGCCGTATACGGCAACTTCGTAAACCGTGCCCTGCAGCTTACCCAGAAATATTATAACGGTGTAGTTCCCGCTTGTGGCGAACTGACAGACTACGACCGCGACACACTGAATGAGTTTAAGGACGTGAAGGTAAAGGTAGAAGAATTGCTCGACAACTTCAAGTTCCGCGATGCACAGAAGGAAGCCATGAACTTGGCTCGTATCGGCAACAAATACATTGCTGACTGCGAACCTTGGAAAGTGATTAAAACCGATCCGGAACGTGTCAAGACCATCATATACATTTCTTTGCAGCTTACAGCCAACCTGGCGATTGCATTCGAACCGTTCTTGCCGTTCAGCAGCGAAAGACTGCGCCAGATGCTGAATATGGAAACATTCGAATGGGCACAGCTGGGCAGCACCGAACTGTTGAAAGAGGGTCATCAGCTGAATACGCCTTCGCTGCTGTTTGAGAAAATCGAGGATGCGGCCATCGAAGCTCAAATCCAGAAACTACTCGACACCAAGAAGGCCAACGAAGAAGCCAACTATAAGGCTGAACCAATCAAGGAGAACATTCCGTTTGAGGACTTCGAGAAACTAGACATCCGTGTGGGTACCGTATTGGAATGTACCAAGGTGCCGAAAGCAGACAAACTGCTTTGCTTCAAGATTGCCGACGGACTGGAAAACCGCACCATTGTTTCGGGCATTGCCAAGTTCTACAAACCCGAGGACTTAGTAGGCAAACAGGTGTGCTTCATTGCCAATCTGGCCCCTCGCAAGCTGAAGGGTATCGAGAGTCAGGGCATGATTCTTTCTGCCGTGAACCACGACGGATCGCTCAGTGTCATCACTACTGAGAAAGAAGTGAAACCGGGTTCTTGCGTGGGATAATCCGCCCGTCGGATTATCCGGACAAAGGACCGGAACAAACAGAAACAGAACAGTAAGAGCCGTATCCCGACTTCCTATGAAGTCAAGATACGGCTCTTACTATATATAATAAGGTGTAAAATCAAAGTCAGCGCACATAGAAGCGTCCCACAGACAGGTAAGAATCTCCCTCAACACGATAGAAGTGCATGCCGGGAGTCAGACCGGGAAGCGACAAGGTGTTGTCGCCGTGACGCAATGCCTCCTGATGAATCATCTGTCCCTTTGCATTGTAGATGCGAATTGTCAATTCTCCTTGCGGATGATGCACACGGAAGTGGAGCGGAGCTCCTGCCTGCAGCAGGGTATAAAGCAAGGTTACTGAAGTCTTATCAGCCCCGGTTTCTGCAGTAGTTTCCGAAATCCCCGTTGTCGGCACGTCCTTACTGCCTCGAATCATATTCTTCACGGTACGGCTGTCAGTCTGTCCTTCGGCATTGGTCACCGTGAGCGTGACATGGTAACTTTGATCCGGCTGTATGCGTACCACAGGATTTCGTGCCGTTGCATCGCTCACCGACAGCGGCTGTGGCTGGAACTGCCATTGCCATTGAGCATCCTTCTGGTTCACGATAGAATAACTGTCAAAGTGCAACTCATCTGTTTTCAGATCCGCACCATCTCCATCATTCAGCAAGAGCGGTTGGGCTATCGGAGCAAACACCGTATCCGCCAAAGCCGTTTCCCACACACCGTTGTTGGTTGCCACACGGATTTTGCCTTCTTTGTAGAAAGGCAGCATACGATTCAGGCGGATCATTTCGGGCAGTCCCTGAGAAAAATCCGTCCAGCACTGCTGCGCCTCATCCCAATACACCACCCTTCCGGCATAAACCAAGGTTGACTCGGTATATTGCAAAGCCGCATCAGCAATGGCATACACCGCATTCTTTTCGTTGCCCGTCAAGAAGAAACGCGTAATCTCGTGCGACATGCGGTTGCCGTTCGGGGCGGTTAAATCCAGTCCCTGGTCCATTTTCTGCCAGGAAGCCCCGTTGTCTGTTGTGCGGTACATACCTCCCGGAGCATGGGTGCTCACCCATATCTCATCCTCTCGTGTAGGATGCAGGGCCACCTTAAAGCTTAAGGTATTCTGCATCTCGTCAGGTGTATCAAAAGCCTCGAACGTCTTGCCGCCGTCTTCCGAATGATAGATGCGTGTTCCGGCAGCCACTACTATTTTTTCGGGATTGGCACGCGAAACGGCATATGATGAGATGTCTCCTTCAAACTCAAACACCTTGGTGTAGCTCAAGCCATCATCGGTTGTGCGCCACAGGATGTGCAGTCCCTCGTCGCCGGTTGCCATGCGGCTGTGCGTGGCAATCAAGAAGTTCTGTGCATAAGCCGGATGATATTCAAAGCCCACTCCATAGCGGGTACTCTCCATGGGAAATACCCAAAAACGCTCAGCTCCTTCAAAATCGCGGAATTCATCGGTCCACTTATCCGGCACGAGCAATTTTTGATTGGTGTCCGAAAAGGCTATCTTGCGCGGATTACTCAAGAACACATAGCCGGTAGGCACCTCACTGCCCTGCAAGGCCACCGACACAGAGTCGTAGTCCGCCAGATGCACCATATTGCCGTTATGATTTCGTCCGCCCACAATCACGTCTTCGTTCCATCCTTGGTCGAAGCCCCAGAACTCGGCAGCATAAATGCCGTTGTTGCTGATTACCGGTTCCGAATCCATGATGTTGGCGCAGTAAGCCATACCTCCATCCGTAGAGAGCCAGGTTTCGGCAGTAGCTTCCGAGATATACAAGTCCTGCATGTCCGTGTGCAACTCATACTTGCCAAAATATCCGCCTATTTCCGGTCCGAGTCTCGAAGGGTCGGATGTGGTGTTTTGCGGATGCTGGTCCAGTGTTTTGCCTCCGTCGTGCGAGCTGTACAGGAAGAGAATACCAAAAAGCAAGTGTTCTGCGTCCTTTGGTGAAGCAGCAATCACCATGTCATAATAGCCTTGGCCGCCGTTGCTGTCCATCACATTCATCTGACCGGAGATCTCGTTTTTCGTCCAGTTTTTTCCGCCGTCCGTACTTTTCATCAGGCAAGGTTCGCCGTGGAAGAAAGGATGCTGCGCATTGCTTCCCTGGCAAGCCAGCAGATAGACGTAATCCTTATTGGCCGGAGTCACGGCGATACGTCCCGAAGAGAAGCGGGTATCCGGTATTTGAATGCGAGAAAACTCCTTTCCGTTGTCCGTACTCACATACATGCAGGCACCTTTCCTGTCGTATATCTGGTCGAGCAGCAGGTAAACTCCCGATGCCTGTTCTCCACGCTGGAACTTAATGTCGAAGCAACGTCCGCTGAGTTTGCGCGTCCAGGTATTTCCTCCGTCTTCTGAAAGGAAAACGCCCTCGTCGCTTCCCATCAGGATTCGGTTGTCATTCTTCGGGTCGAATACCGCATCGCGCACCCTTTTGAACGAACCTGCTCCCCTCGGGGTAATATTTTTCCAGGTATCTCCTCCGTCTTCGGTGAGCCAAAGCGACATTCCTGCGCCCACCAATACCTTGTCAGCCGAAGTTTCCGACACCTCCACCGTAGACACTTCACCTCCGAAGTAATGCATCGGGGCGCACGGTTTCCAGTTTTTGCCCTTGTCTACAGTCTTAAACACCATTCCCGTTTCCGAACCGCAATACAGAATATTCTCGTTGGTTTTCGCCACATCAAAACGCTGAATATTGCTTTGCCACGGCGCCGCCTTCTTGCTTTTATAATCAAAGGTATTGAAAGGAGCCACCACATGCCAGGCGGCTTGTGGAGCGGCCGGTGTTTCAGCCTCATTGTCCATGCCACGTGCTTTCCGAGTCTTCGCCTTGGCCTCAGCCAGACTGTTCATCCGGTTGATTTGCTTCTGATAGGCATCGGCATCCGGAAGGCGTATAGTTCCGTCGGCAAATACAAAAGGCTCTATCATCGTCTGCCACCGCTTGAAATAATTAAGCACATGCTTGTTGAAAGGCGTTTTCTTGCCACCGTTGGGCAAGGTGCGTCGGTATGCCTCGAAGCGCTGTACGATTTCGCGGTAGTTCTGTCCGTTCACAGAGGGCGAGCACAGTTCTGCCATCCATTGCGGAGCCTCGGCAAAGAGCGTATCGTTGTTTGCTGCAGCGGCATACGGGCGATCGGCCGTCCATGCCGTGACTCTATTTGCTGCCAAAGGCAGCGAGCCGGCCAGCAAGATGGGTAAAATTATCTTCTTCATATTTCCGTTCTGTTACATTCTGTCAATTGTTTACAATGAATTTGCCAAAAACCTTGGCACCTTGGCTCTTTACCTCATAGAGATAAACTCCCGGCGACAAGTTAGATGTATGGATTTCCGCTCCGTTCTGTCCCTCGTTCAGCAGGAATTTCTGCATCAGGTGTCCCTTGGCATTGTGCACGGTCAGCACTTTATGTCCGCTCATGCCCTGCGTTGTCAGCAGCAAGTTCTGCCCTTTCGTTACGGTTTGCGCCGAGAGCACCGCCTTGGGTTTCATCTCAGAAAGCGTCTGTTCGTCCATTCCGGTACCGGTTTTTACCTGAATCATCCCCTTTATGGTGCGCTCATCTGTTTTTCCCGATGGCGTGGTAATGCGCAAGGTTACGTCGTATTCGCCGTCTCTGCCGAACACCACCTTGGGATTTCGTGCAGTTCGGTCGCTGATTCTTTGCGGTTCGGGCGAGAACGACCATTCCCAACGGGTTCCCGGTTCTTGCTTTACGATGGAATAGCTGTCCAGCCACACCTCTTTTTGCGGTGTTGTCGTGAGATTGCCGTGCGACAGATTCAGCGCAATGGGTTGTGCCACCGGCTTGAAATCCTGGCGGACCAGCGGAATTTCCCAAATTCCCTGGTCGGTTGCTGCGCGCAATGTTCCTTCCTTGTAGAAAGGCATCAGGCGCGTGAGTCGCGCTCCCGGATTCAGTCCGGCAGAATAATCCATCCAATTCTCCATCGTATCATCTTTATAGAACACCTTCGCACCATTTGCTGAGCCCAGATACACCCCGTTCACCTCATCACCGGTAAGGATAATCCAGCAGAAAGGAGTCTCTTTCATGTTCTCGTCGAGCGGATTGGTCCAGGTTTCGCCGCCGTCCGTTGTGTAGGCCACGGCACCTCCTGCATTCGTATTCGTCACCCACACCGTATTTTCCTGGCGTGGATGCACGGCAAGCATCATCGGGGCGAATCCGGTGATGACATCCTCACCGAAAGCTCTTTTCGGCAAAATGTTCCAAGTCTTTCCTCCATCCTGCGAGCGGTGGATATCCACTTGTCCCGACACATAAATCACATCCGGGTTCGAGCGTGCAAACTCGTAATTGTTGATGCGTTCGCCGTCGGTATTCAATATCGATGTGAGCGTTTCTCCCTCGTCCAGGGATTCATACATTTGAAACACATCGCCCACACCCCAGTCGTCATCCGCATCCCTGCCGTTCATGATGATGCGCAGTGCATAGCGCGGGTCGGCCACAATACGGCCGCTGGTGCGCAATACTTCAAATGGTTTTTTGTCGGTAAAATATTTATTGTAGGTAGCTTCGGGAACACCGTCCACCGTAGTCGGCATATAATAATGTCCGGCATCGCTGAAATACACCTTGCGCGGGTCGCTGAGCATCACATGTCCCGTGGGATATTCCACACCGCCCACGTGCATGGTCACTCCTTTTCCGTAAGAAGCCATGTGTACGGCATCGCCGTTATGCCAGCGTCCGCCCGCCATCACATCTTCGTTCCATCCCATGTCGAAACCATGGTAATCGGCAGCATAAATCCCTTTCATGCGATCGGTACCCACTGTCTCGAAGAAGTCCGCAGAATATTTGATTCCTCCGTCGGTGGCAATCCACGTATCGTCGCCGCTCACGGCAATATCCTGAATATCCGGGTGCATTTTCTCTTGCGCCGTATAGCCTCCTATGGCTGTATTTCCGGCACCTCTGCCCCAGCCTCCGTAGCCGCCTTTTGTAGAACGATAAGCAGAGCACAACCCAAAGATTACATGTTCCGGGTTTTTGTTCGACACACCCAGAGTCATGTCAAAGTAACCTTGACCTCCCTTGTCCTCGTCCAGTCCGAAGAAAGTGTTGCGTCCGTCCCAGCTACTGTCATACTCGCGTATGGTCTGGTCCTTCCACTGCTCTCCGCCATCCTTGCTTTGCAGGATGAAAGGCTTGCCCACTCCGTTCTCGTTTATCCACGGGTCGTAGGCTGTTACCAGGGCATAAACATAATCTTCTCCGCCCGGAGCCTCGCTCACTGCCAGTCTTCCGGCATTCAAGTCCCATCCCTCTTTCATCATCCGCTGACGGAAAGTGCGTCCGCCGTCGGTTGATTTATAGAAGAAGGTGTTATAGCCCACCGTAGGACGCAGAATCAGGTAAACCGTTTCCGGGTCGCCGGGTTTCAGCTCGTGGTCATAGCCAATGCCTTGCAGTGTCTGCTCGAACGTCTGTCCGCCATCTTCGGACACATAAAATCCTCCGTCGGTTTCGAGCACCGGGTCATAGGCCGTAGCCACGGTCAGCCGGTTGTTATTTTCCGGATGGATGCGTATGCTGTTCACGCGTGAGCGGATGCCTTCCAGGCGCTTCCATGTATCTCCACCGTCTGTTGATTTCCATAAGGCGAGTCCGCCTCCGGCATAAACGATGTCGGGATTAGAGGGGTCAACCTGCAGTGCATAAGTCGGTCCGCCAAAGAAATGGGCGGCATTACAAGGTTTCCAGTTCAGTCCTTTGTCGTCCGAACGGAATATCACGCCCGACTCCGTGCCGCAATAAAGGATATTCGGTGCCGAGGGCGCCACGGCAAGGCGATACACACAGGCTTGCGAATCTTTTGGCTTGGCTCCAGGTGCCACCGTCTGATTGGGACCGATATTGTGCCACACGGCCGAAAGGCTGTCTGCTGTTTGCGAAGATGCCTTCTGCAAAGCGGCCTTTGCCTTTCGGGCTCTGCTTTGTTTCAGCGACAGAGCATTCAGAGAGTCGATTCGCTGATAATGGGCTTCATACTCGGGCAGCAGGATGTTTCCTTTGGCATCCACAAACGGGCGGTATGCCCGTTGCCAGCGTCGGAAAAAATTCACTGCCGGCTTGTGGTATCGGGTCTTGACACGCACGTCTACATGGCGCGCCGCCCAGCTCTCAAACAGCGAGTCCATTTCAAAGTAATTCACAGAAGTGGGATTTTCTGCCAGGCGTTGCATCCACTCGGGTGCCGTATCGGGCAGCGGTTCACACATATAGGGCTGAAAACGTGGAGCATTTTGCGCCGAGAGCACAAGCGACTGTGCCACAAAGGCTGCAAAAAGAGCAGTAGATTTCTTCATAATTATCTGATTGGTAAAAACTTGTCTCAAAGATATGTTTCACGCTTATAGTTCGGATTCTGCCTTATATGTTTTTAAAGTTATTTACTTTTTGTCTGCACTTTGATTAAAAATAAGCGAACCAACACACCGGAGCAAAAAGGACAAAAAACAAGAACATAAATGAAGACTCTGCTGCCCTATACACAATTTGTTATCATTTAACAAAAAAAAAAAAATGATAAAAAGGAATAATACACAAAAACTTATTTCGCAAATATTCTATAAAAGAAAAGTAAATAATTACTTTTGCCATAACAATTTACCCTTAGTTCATGAAGCAGCATGATGAATGAATTACCCCAACATGCTGAGGTTCATGACGCATTTATGAAAAATCAATACCTAATTAAAATACTTTTATGAGAAAAAACTACAAACATTTAATTACCGGAACCTGTGTTGTGGTAAGCTTGCTGGTTGCTTCGCCGGCTTATTCACAGGCTGTGATTTTCCCGCAGCAGCAACAGGCCGAAACCGCTTTGCTGACCACAGAGGGCGATGTTTACATCCTTAAGAACAACCTTCTCGAAGCTCAGTTCATCAAGGCAGACGGAACCTTGAAGTTCAACGGATGTGCTGCCATGAATCTGGCTGCCGGAACGGAGTTGTTTAAGGTGGTGCTGGGCGACGGAACAGAGTTTTATGCTTCGGACATGAAATTGGTTTCTGTCACTACCGAAGACCTTGTAGGAGATGCACTGGCAGTGAAGGGTTCTGACCGCTTCCACGGAAAAGCCATCAAGGCTGTGTTCACCAAAGACAAGCTGACCATTAACTGGCAGGCTGTTTTGCGCGACGGTTCGCACTATCTGCGCACCGAAATGGACCTTTCGGGCGAGGGCGACGTGCAGATGCAGTCGGTTACTCCGATGATTTACAATGTGGACAACATCGCAGCTGGATCTGTTCCTCAGGTTGTGGGCAACACCCGCGGTGCTGTTCTTGCCAGCGACAAGATTTTCGCCGGCCTGGAAACTCCAATGGGCTTGAACTCTGTGAAGGGCAACAACTCTTCTTTGCTGGGATTCACCCCAAAAAGCTGGACCACAGCTTCGTTCAACTGGCAGCCGGGCGAGGAACTGCCGGAAGGACTGTTGAGCGTTGTTGCAGAAGATGGCGGCAAGAAATATCCTGTTACCAAGGAGAAAGTTTCGGCTGCACGCGGCTACGTAACTTTCAGAGAGGAAGGCGAACAGACCATCACCTTTAAATATAAAGGCGGAAGCCACCGTTTGCAGATTATCGGTGTGGACGTAACCGACGGTTCGGGCAAGGTTGTTGCCAGCGACTACCACTTTGGTTACACCGGCGGAAGCATGGCCAACAATGTATATAAGGTAAATATCCCTAAGAAGGGCGGATATATCTTGCGCTACTTTGTTGAAACTGCTTCGCAGACCATCGACAGCAACGGTGAAATCACATTCAGCAAAAAAATCGGAACTCCGGTTGTGGTTTATGCCAAACCAGGCCAAGAAGTTGAAAAGCCGGCTGCTCGCATCGCACGTGCAGCAAAAGCTTTGACTTCAGGAACTCCGTTTACTTTCAACTGGGAGCAATCTTCTTGGACTGCATGCACAGAAGGAAATGTACCTAAAGGCATTTTGGATTTGGGACAGACCTTTGATAACATCAGCATTCACGAGCAAGACATCGAAATCAGCGGCGAGACTTCTTCTTTGAAAGCTGAATTCCAATACAGCAGCGGCAACAACCGCCTGCAGATTGTCGGTGTAGATGTGGTGAAAGACGGACAAGTTATCGGTAGCGACTATCACTTCGGCTACACTGGAAACAGTGCTGAAAAGAATGTTTTCAACTTAAATATCAAGGGCAATGGTGCTTGCAAATTGCGCTACTTCGTAACCAAGGCCGGCAGTGGCGAGGGATTAAATTCTCAAGGTACTGTTACCAACACTTGGACAGAGGGTGCCGTAACTCCGGAACAGCCGGAAACTCCAACCGATCCAAACGTAACTGTTTTCGAAGAGGACGTACCGGTTAAGGAAACTTGGAACACCAGCTACTGGACCAAAGCAGACGCTTCGGAAGTTCCTGGCCGTATCGGCGAAATGGGTCACGAGGCAGAGCATATCTACAAACACGAAAAACAAATTAAGGTGACCGGTAAGGATGTGGTCATCAACACCGAATTCCTCTACAAGGGCGGAAGCAACCGTCTGCAGATTGTGGGAGTGGACGTATTGCAAGACAAGGATGCCATCGGCTATGACTACCACTTCGGTTATACCGGAACCAACAAAGAGGGAAATACCTACACCGTAAAATTGCCGTTCAACGGAACATTCACTCTGCGTTATCTCGTTTCTATGAAGAACGAAAGCAACACTTCTAACGGAGAAATCACCAACGTGATGACGGTAGCACCGGATACCATCTATCTGGCTGCACCAAAAATTTCTCCAATCGAAGGTCAGTGGCGCAGAAACACTACGCTGAAGGATGGCAAGACTTGGAATGTAAGTGCCGTAGTGGGCTTGATTGCCGACGACCAACCAAGACGTTCATTCTTGGCCTACAGCGAACGCGAAAGAGCAGTGCCTTGGCGTGCTTTGCCGGTTTATATCTCATGGTATGAACTGAACATCGACCGCAACAATGCAGCACCTCCAACCTATAAAGGAAACATGACCCAGGAGCAGTGTACCGATGTAGTACAGCACTGGCATAACGACTTCTTCAAGAAGTATAAGAAAGCTCCGGCTGCCTTTGTATGGGACGACGGATGGGATGAATACGGAACCTGGAGATTCAACCCGAACTTCCCGACCGGATTCTCAGAGCCTGATAAGATCGGACGCACGATGGGTGCCGGACAAGGTGCCTGGTTAGGCCCTGTAGGCGGTTATGGCGGCAGCGGTAACTACCGTCGCGACTACTGGAAAGACAAGGGAGGCATGCAACTCAGCAACGAAAGCTACTATCAATACTTCATCGAGTCTTGCTCTAAGATGATTGACGACTACGATTTCCGTTTCTTCAAGTTCGACGGTATCAGCGCACAATGGAGTGCAGTTGGTCCTGACGCAGGCGACAAGGGTATTGAAAATGCTGAGGGAATTATCAGCATCGAGCGCGACATCCGCAAAAAGAAAGCCGACATCTTCCTCAACACAACCGTAGGAACATGGGCTTCTCCATTCTGGTTCCGCTTCACCGATGCCGTATGGCGCCAAGAGAACGACTGGTCTACAATCGGTAACCAGGGCAGCGACCGCGAGCGTTGGATTACTTACCGCGACCGCTTGGTTTACCAGAACTTCGTTCAGAATTCTCCGATGTGCCCAATCAACACACTGATGACCCACGGATTTATCCTGACCGAGTTTGGTGCTGTTTCCAAAGATATGAACTACGACGGCATCGTTCGCGAGTTGCGCTGTGCCTTTGCCTGCGGTTCGGGTATGGTAGAGCTGTACAACGATTACAAGCTGATGAACAAAATCGGCGATGGAAAGCTGTGGAAAGAATTGGCAGACTGCATGGATTGGCAGGAACGTAATGCCGATGTATTGCCGGATATCCACTGGGTGGGCGGTAATCCTTGGGATGGAGCCAAAGCCAATATCTATGGTTGGGCTGCATGGAACGGAAAGAAATCTACCTTCACCCTGCGTAACCCGAGCACAAGCCAGCAGACCATCAAGCTGACCTTGCGCCAGGCTTTGGAAATTCCTGCTTTCGTCAATACCAATGTCACCATGGTGAAATCATTCGCCGACCAGGTTGCTTTGGAAGGACTGGAAGAAGGCAAGCCAATCAACATTGATACCGAGCTGACCATCACCATGCCGGGTTCAAGCGTATTTGTTTTCGAGGGAACAGACGACAATCCGACAAATTTTGATTCGGTAGGAACCGGCATCAAAGATGTTGAGACCGTAAAGCCGATGGCAGACAACAAGGTTTACGACTTGGCCGGCAGACAATTGAATGCTCCCAAAAGAGGCGTAAACATCATCAACGGCAAGAAAGTGATTAAGTAATCACCTACGCATAAAAGTAAAGAGCACTCCGGCATGGAGTGCTCTTTTTTGTATCCTGACAATCTGCTCATTCTGACATTTTGTATATTCCACCACATCGAGAATCGTGCATATCCACCCGACAGGAGCTGTGGTGAATCCGAACGCATTCTCAGACGCTGTTTTACACTGCAACATTTTGATTTCTTGTTTATTAAAGGGGTTTCTTGCATCCACCAAAGTCCATCAACGAGACGTTAAATATTGTATTATTCTCCTCCTAAAAGCAATTTTGTAAAACATGATTACCGTTTTCAAAAATCGTCATGGTGATTTTCGAAAGTTATCATGGTATAAAATCAAAATCATCAAGGTAATTTTCTCAAAATCCCTTGTCAACTTTTTGCATAAACCCTGCTTTTCTGAAATTATATTCCTGTTTTCTTGCATAAATATTCAGTTTTTGCGCCAGACGGAAGAAAACAAACAGCAAGCCGAGTAAGTAAAACAGCTGATTTTAGAGCAGATAGAAAGCAAAATAACCTAAAACAGCACTGTACTATCAGAACAAGAATCATGTCTTTACCAAGATATTTTTCTATTTTCTCAAGTAGTTCTGTCTGACAATTACATCCATATCGCTCACCTATTATACTCGATGAGTATTCCGGATATTACCGTTTCTATTGACTATCACTAGAAAGGCTGACAGATTTGAGTACGGTTAGCTATTTATTTACACTCTTAATACAGGTTCACGAATCAACTTTACACTTAATGTTGCGTGAACGAAAGCGGTTTACATTCTGCCTTCATTGAACTGAATGGCTTTATAGCAATTTTGGACCCGGGATCAAGAAATCCTACAAACGTTACCGAACCGAAAAACGATATCTCCAAAACAGCATCTAAACAGCGTCTAAACAGTATCTAAACAGCAAAGACACTGCCTTTGCACACATCCTGTCGTGGCTTCCACTCCGTTTAGAAAGTGTTTAAAACGCATTTAAAAGCCGTTTAGAAAGTGTTTATATGTTTCACAGAACAGCCGGTAATTTAAATGTCAGACAGGTTTGCCGGACCCGGAAACAACAATAATCCCTTGAGCGATTGTTTATATACCGGATTGGGTAATTGGTGGGATATGTATAACTGATTAGGATATTATTTTCAAAAGCATGTCTGACTTCAGAAATATATATCTTTCTCAAAGATAATCTTTCTGAAAGATATTTCGCATAGACATTGAAATTAATTGTGTTTGCCTGCAAAGCAAATACAAGCGTGAGCGGATGTTGTTGAATCCGAGCTACATCATTAAAACCCTATTTATAATACAAGATTCAAAATTGTCTATTAACTTTGCATCATAACTCCTACAAGCAAACTTGCTTCGGGCAAAATCAACGAAAGACTACCAAACAAATGAGCAACAACTTTTTTCCAAAAATACTGTATATACTGCTTTGGGCATCAATATGGATTGCTTGCACACCCAACAGGATAGAAGATGAAATCTGCCTCGCAGAGAAAATAGCGCCCACTGCCCCCGACAGTGCATTTACAATCCTAAAGAATATCCGTAACGAGGCACTGAGCGATGCAAAGCTCAAACCGGATTACGACTTGGCATGGGCTGAAACCTTCTACCTGAAAAACAAAGGTCTGACAGACTCTGTCCACAAATTGCTTTCCCATATTCAAGCAAAACCCGATAGCAAACAAGCTGTAATGAAACAGATTCTACATGCCATCTATCTGCTTCAAAATAATGATACGGAAAATGCTTTCGCTCATTTCACGGCCTCTAAAAGAGAAATGAACAATCTGATAGACCTTTACTGGCAATGTGTGGTGGAAGACTATCTGGGCATTATCTGCATGAACTCAGGCCTGAGCCGACAAAGCAAAGAGCATTTCTACCAAGTACTGAAACTGTCGGAAGAAATGAAAAATCCAAAAGCTGTATCCAATGCCTACAGTCATATATCAGGATATTATCATCAGGTGAAAGAATTGGATTCCGCTCTTTACTATGCCACAAAAGTGCTGAAAAACGAAAAGCAACTTGATTCGCAAATGCTGGCAATAGTCTACCACAACCTTTATTGCATTCAGATGTCAATTGCCGACTCGGCAAAAGTAGGCAGTACGGCAATATTAGACTTGTACAAGCGAAATCGAGTCAATTCGGAAGATTCATTGCTGACCATAGCACTCGTGACGCAGGCTTACTACTTGAGAGGAGATACTGACTCTGCTTTAATTTTTCAATATAAAGTGGAAAAAAGCCGGCATAACAATGCCAAGCTGATTCTATACAAGTTCTTGGCAAAGCATTATCAGGAACAAGAAAACACAGATTCAGCCTTTAAATACCTGAAACTCTACGGCAAAATGGACTCAGTATGCCTGCGTAACCTGCCTATAGAATCTTTGCTGAGCACAGCGCACCGCATAGAACAGGAAGAAATACAAGAACAGGCAAAAAAACAAAAGTTTATCATCCTGCTTGCTTCGTTTGCTGTGCTTCTCTGCATCATACTCTTTCTTTGTTTGCGACACAAGCGCAAAATGTCAACAGCTTTTGGCACCATTGACAAATTAACAGAAAATCTAGAGTCATCGAAAAAAGAATCAATCCAGCTTCAACATCAGACAAACAAACAGGAAAAAGAAATTGCACGGACTGAACAAGAAAAGCAACAGTTTAAAGACAAACTGGACCTGACTAAAAAATCACTGAATGAGGTACAAAGCGAACTGAAAGAAAAAGAAACCTTGCTGGCTGAAACAATTCATAAAATAGAAGGCTATCGAACGATTATCAGTAAAAAGAATTCAAGGATAGCTCAAGTGCAACGCAACCACGAGAAATCTGTTACGAATGCAAAAGAACAAAGCCAAACTATCATACAAGGCTTTCTGGATAAATCTGTTCGTCCGGATGCAAAGATGAACAAGTCGCAAATGCAGTTTATAACAGACTCTTATAAATACAGCAGTAAAGAAAGAGCTGAATTCTTGCATTCCTTGGAGAAGCATACAAAAAGCTTAACCGCCACAGGTGTTCTTATTTGTATTTTGCTTCATGAGGGTTTTACTGATGAGGAGATTGTTACTAAATTGCACTACGATCCCAAAAACTTCAGAATGGCAAAATCGAGAGCCCGCTCAGCCATCGAGACTCCCGAGAATGCAGACTCTGATTTCATCAAAAAACTACTCCGAAAATTTGACTATAAAAGAAGCAGCAAATAAGATGCTACGGCAATCAGAATAGCCTCAACACGTTCCAAAAGCAGCAACTGTTCAGTTGCTGCTTTTTTAGTTTTCATCGAACAATGCAACATTTATCTTGCAACATTTTTAAATTAGTTGCCAAATACAAGCGTGAACGGATGTTGTTGAGCTTTCCTTCCTCTAAAACGGTTTTCATTAACTGTTTCACACGGCCATAAAGAAAGAATCGTAGCAAAATGACAGCAATGTATGATGGGTAAAGAGAATGA
>UncleJesse_p2__coassemble_910_pt1 | contig 22149 bp, 21 predicted proteins | sample UncleJesse_p2__metabat2_high_PE_002 | metagenome-assembled genome bin UncleJesse_p2 | reverse complement strand
TCTGGAATTCCATTTCCCAACGCGTCAGATAAACATCCAAACAGTTGCTTAATGTTTCCGGTTGCGTGAAGTTTTCCCCGTTGAAATCAAAGTGAAACACCTTATGCTGCATCCATTCCTTTTCCAGAGTTTCTATTTTGAGTCCCTTGAAAAGTTCTTTCTTTCCTTCGAAATATGCCCGCAGGGTAGAGAGCAACAAACTCTTTCCGAAGCGTCTGGGACGACTCAGAAAGTAAATTTTTCCTTCGTTAGCCAACGAATAGACCATGTCTGTCTTGTCTACATAAACATAATTTTCTTTGATTATGTTTTCAAAAGTCTGTATGCCAATCGGGTATTTCATAGTCTCGTTTCTGTTATTGGTTGTTACGAGGATACAAAATAATGATTATATTTTGTATTTACAAGGATTTGGTTCTGGAATGCTTTTTGGGGGGTGATATTTGTTTATAATTTAAGGTGTAGTATAAAGAGTGAAAAGTATCCGTTCATGCGGATATCCGAATCCGCTTACTTTCAGGTCGGGTAAACCTTCTTTTAAAATTGTTTGTTGCAAATCGGCAGTAGCCCATTCCGGCGGATTCGGAAATCCACCGGAATGCACTTATTCAGCCGGAATGTAATCAATTTACTTGAATGTTTTCAAATTACTGGAATGCAACCAAATACTTCGGCACGTTTTCTTAAATGATTTTTATTTGTCAAAGACCAGACAAGCCCATTCATTGCGTGTTTTCTCCAAGCATTTGTTCAGTCCGAGTTGTCGGGCAGCCACCACCAATTGTTCACCGTCCTCTTTATAGAAGCCACTCAGTACCAGTTTCCCTCCTTTTTTCAGTACGCGGGCAAACTCAGGCAAATCGGCCAGCAAGATGTTTCTGTTGATGTTGGCCAGAACCAAGTCAAAGACATTGTTCTTGCCTTTCAGCACGGATGCATCACCTTCGCACACATCCAGATTGCCAACATGGTTCAGCTGACAGTTGGTGTTTGTGTTGTTTACGCTCCATTCGTCAATATCATAAGCCATTACGTGCGCAGCACCTTTTAGGGAAGCCATGATTCCCAGCACCCCTGTGCCGCATCCCGCATCAAGCACCTGCTTGTCTTGAAGATCCATGCTCAAAAGCTGTTCCAGGATCATATACGTTGTTTCGTGACTTCCGGTGCCGAAAGCCATTTTCGGGTCCAGAAGAATTTCATAACGTGTGTTGGTATGTGCTCCATGTTCTGCACCCTGCACCGTGAGTTCCTCTCCAATGACGATAGGTTCAAAGCCATTTTTCTCCCATTCCTCGTTCCAGTCCTTGTCTTCCACTTCGTAAACATTATATGTTAGACACGTTTCGTCCACTGGAAAATTCAGCAACATCTCTTCGAGTTGCGATTGATTGAATAAGCCCTGCTGAATATAGCAAGAAAGAAAAGGCTCTTCGCTGACAAACGATTCATAATTCAGTTCTCCACACAAGGCTGCAAGAATGTCCGAAGCATCGTCATTCCATGGGCTCAGTTGGAATCTTACCTCAAAATATTTCATATAATCATCGATAAGTTTATAGTTCTATAATACAAAACAAAGGTACAAATTTAATCTGTAAGTCGAAATGATATAACTTTTATTACATTATTTTATTTTGTAGAGAAATTAGTATGTCCTATATTTGCATAGGGTACTTAAAACACAATGAATTATGAGAAATCCAATGTTTGCATATCTTGTGCTTGGGCTAGGTTTGGTGCCGCTTTCCCTCAGTGCGCAAGATGACATGTATTTTATTCCCAAGAAAAAAACACAAAAGACAAAGGTTGAAGAACAACCCGATAAAAAAGCGACAGAACAAGAACGTACTTATCGATTTGAGTTGCAGGAAAAGAACAGGTCTCTGGGATATTCTTTTGAACCCATTGGCGAATCCCATATGGGGGAAGAGCGTGACGTGGACGAATACAACCGTCGTTATCGTTCGGAAGATACCGCTTCGCAAGGCGACTACCAGCAACGCCGTACTTCTGATTACGAAGAGGAAGATTCAGAATATGAGCTTGAGGATGAATGGCGCAACGGATATGACGGTTCAGACGAAGACTATCGCTATGCCAAGCGTATCTTGGTGTTTCGGAGTCCATCGGTGGGTATCCCGGTGAGCAGCCGTTTGTACTGGGACTTATGCTATGGCCCGGATGCCATTTATTGGAATGTGTATGACGATGGCTTTTATGCTGTGGCACTTCCTACCGTGTGGAACAGATTATACTATTCGCCCTGGCGTGTAGGATTCTGGTATGACCGTCCATACTGGAGTTGGTATGGCCATTCTTATTGGGACTGGCATTATCCTTACTATGGACCCTGCTATCCGCATTGGCATCGTCCGTACTATTATGGATGGGGACACCGGCGTCCGCATCCTGTCTATCGCACAAACCGACCGTCCTTGGGACGGACCGGTGTGGTACACCGGGGCGAAAGTGGACGACCTTTGCGCGGTACGGGTGTGAGTGGAACGTCACTGCGTCCCGGTACGATAGGCCGTGGAGGACGTGTAAGCGGTCGCCCGGTAGGAGACAGTTCGGGCAGAGTGACCCTTGACCGTAACGGAAGAGTCAACAGTGGCGGCAGGCGAGGCAGTGTGAGCCGTGGAGCGCGCACTTCGTCAAGTGGCGAACGAGTGACCGTTCCGAGCAGAAACTCCGACCGCAGCAATCGCAGAGAACGCATCAATCGCAGCGAACGACCCAGTAGAAGCCAGAGCTCTTATTCACGTCCCAGCTACGAACGCTCGACACCGATGCGTTCGGGCGGTTCCTTTGGCGGCGGCTCTCGCGGTGGCGGAGTGTCCCGCGGCGGTGGTTCTCGCGGTGCGCGCTAGAAACAAGTTTATTTACTCAAAAAAAGAATAACGATGAAACCAAAATATTTCGGAGCCTTGATGGTATCCGGTTTGTTGCTATCGCCCGAAGCATCGGCACAGGACACTTATGTGAATGAGCAAATCACTTCCGTGTCGGACATAAACGGTACCGCCCGCTATGTGGGGATGGGAGGTGCCCTGGGCGCCTTGGGGGCAGACATGTCTGTAATCAGTGCCAATCCTGCCGGAATAGGTCTTTTCAGAAAAGCCGATGTCTCGGCATCCATCAGCGTACTGACGCAAGCAGACAAAAGCTCTCCTCAGGATTATTTTACTCATTTCTCCCTGGACCAGATGGGCTTTGTGCTGACAGCCAAAATGCACGGCTCTGCTTTGAAATATCTGAATTTTGGAGCCAATTACCAAAAGAAGGCCAACTTTAACCACTCATTTGTGGCAGATAAGTCCGACACCTACGGCTTGTCGCAAACCGATCAGTTGGCGAGCCTGACCAACCAGTTTGGCCGTTGGGATGGAGCTCCTCCTAAATTCTATTTTCCGGGCGATTTGGCTACAACGGCCTATGATGCCTTCTTGCTGAACCAAACCGACCAGGGCGTGTTCTTTGGACAAGGCTCTTTTGCAAACCAGTTTGCCCGCGTGACGAAAGGTTCGCTGCAAGGCTTTGACCTGAATCTGTCGGGAAATGTAAAAGACCGTTTCTATTGGGGCGTTACGCTGGGTATTGACTATCTGGACTATTCGTCCGAAGCCTATTATACTGAGTTTTCCGAAGGAGAAAACGGTGCGTTGTACGACTACAATGCTTATTCTTACAGAAGCATCAGTGGTTGTGGCGTGAACGCCAAGTTTGGCTTCATAGCCCGTCCGATAGAGAATTCTGCATTCCGCCTGGGCTTCACTTTCGAAACGCCCACCTTTTATTCGTTGGAAACGTCCGGCGACATGAACATCGAAAGCCATTTCGACGAAAAAGGCAATCACGACAATGCGCAGCTTTATCGCTATTATGGTCCGGAAGACAACTATTTTGACTATTCGCTGCTCACACCGTGGAAAGTCCGACTGAGCGCCGGACACACCATCGGAGACTTCTTTGCCATCGGACTGGAGTATGAATACCTCAACTATGCTTTCACCAAAATGGGCTATATCGACTACGACGGTTGGGGTGGCACACGGAGAGACGAAGCCATGAACGAGCATACCGAGCGCACCTTGAAGGGCGGCCATAATTTCAAAGTCGGAATGGAATTTAAAATCTATAAAGGCTTGAGCGGACGCTTGGGCTATAACTACTATTCCACTCCTTACGAAGAAACGGCCCGCATGAGTCAGCATCTTGATTCGTATGCGCTGAACTTCAGTACCAGCACCGACTACATGAATCGCTCGGATGCCAATCTCTACACTGTTGGTCTGGGCTACAAACGCAAGGGATTTTACGTAGACCTGGTGTACAAGTTGCGTACTCAAAGCGGAAACTTCTATGCTTTCGATGACAGTTTTGTTCACGACACAGATTATACCGGCCCCAAAGACGTGCGTCTGGACCCGGTACATGTTAATCTGAACCGTCATCAGGTGGGACTGACTGTAGGCTATAAGTTCTAGATGCCCCCAAGCAGATATAAAAACAAAAAGCAACGGCAACTCTGCAGAGCCGTTGCTTTTTTTGTATCCTTACATGATGACAAAATGATTATTTAGTCGTCCTGAAAATGCCGTATTCTCATACGATGGGGCAAGCGCTGCAGAATACACGATTCTCTGGGTCTGTTTTGTTGTGTTATCCTGTTGTAACACAGGGGAATGTGTCTGAATTTTAACATCTCGGAGAGGTAATGTCCAGAAGAAAAAACCATCGCTTTTTAGAGGCAAAACGTTCCATCTGGGAGCAAAACAACAGCTCCTGAAAAATTCTCAAGACATAAATACAAGATTCTCTTGATAATTTTTTCTTTATCTCATGTTATGTTTTTCGGAATCTCTTGACAAGAATTCAATAATTATACCAGATATTGCATGGTTATACTTAGATCTTTGCATATATATGCATCAACTTTTGCTCTTTGCCTCTTTTCAAGCAGAAGCCAAAAACTGTAAAACAGCAGATCCGGCAGACAAAAGACGGGCAAGCAACCTGTTTCACTTGCAAAATGAAAGAACCCCTTCGACTCCTGTACAATTATTCCATATCCTTGCGTTTTCTCATTTTGATTTCCTGGTGCACCTCTTTCAGCATATCAATAAACTTTCCGGTCAGCACCGATTTCTTTTTTCCTTTCAGCGAAAGAAAGGCTGCATGGATGGATTCACTGCTTCCTTTTATCGGAATAGACTTAAGTTCGGGATTATGTCGTGCGATATCCTGCGACAAGATAGAAATCCAATGTCCGGTAGAGACCATTTCCAGCAGTAGGGAAGAGCTGTTTACCTCCAATTGTGGGCGGATTTTTACTTTATGTTTCAGCAACATGCGCTCAATCACCATTCGAGTATAGAGCGTTTTGGGAAAGAGCACCAGCGGATAATCGTTGAGATCATTCAAGTCAAAAACCTTACGTACCGACACAGGATGATTGCGTGCTGCAATAACACACAGCGGGAACGTGAGGAAAGAGCGGATTTCCAAAACAGGTACCGCCTCATCGGGTTTATAGCTCAAGGCAAAGTCCAGCTGATTGCTGCTGACCATCTCTACCAATTCCAGGATAGAGTGCGAATAGTGTACCGAAATCTGTGCATCCGGATAGCGGCGCGAAAATTTCAGGATGCAAATACTGACAAAAGGATACAGGCTATGGATGACACCAATGCGGATTTTACCGTTAAAAATTTGCTGTTTTTCCTTCAAGTCTTCAATCCCTGTGTTTACCATATCCAGGGCATTTTGGGCATGTTCCAGAAAACTCAGTCCGGCATCCGTGATATAAATCCTTTTTCCAATACGGTCGAACAGAGCTACTCCCAGCTCATCCTCTAATTGTTTAATGCTTTGTGAAAGAGTGCTTTGTGTGATAAATAGCTCTTTGGCAGCCTCTGTGAACGACAAGACCTCGGCTAATTTGCAAAAATATTTTAAAGGCGTTAATTCCATTGGAAAAATTAATCGTTAAGATGAATATTATTAATTTCGCAAATTTACAAAATAGAAAAATAACTTCTACATTTGCGGCGTAAAAAGATTGAAATTGGATTTTTAAAACGAGGATAGAACATCTTGCTTCAAGAAGAATAGATGGAGTGTGTTTTCAGGATTTATCCGATTTCAAGGATTGGTGAAAGGTATTAAATAGAGTATTGATTAAGGTAAAGAAAACGCTTATGTCAGAAATCATAGGACATATTTCGCAGGTAATCGGTCCGGTGGTGGACGTGCATTTTGCCCACTCCAAAGGTACAAGGGGCGATAATCTGCCAAGCATTCACGATGCTTTGAAAATTGAACGTAATGACGGCAGAATGCTTATTGTAGAAGTGCAGCAACATATCGGTGAGGATACCGTGCGCACAGTAGCCATGGACAGTACAGACGGTCTGCAACGCGGCATGAAAGTCTACTCTACCGGCAAACCGATAACCATGCCGGTGGGAGCACAAATCCGAGGACGTGTGATGAACGTGGTGGGGGATACAATCGACGGTATGAAGAGCCTGTCGGTGGAAGGAGCCCAGCCGATTCATAAAGACCCGCCCAAGTTCGAAGATCTTTCCACCACGCAAGAAGTGCTTTTTACCGGTATCAAGGTGATTGATTTGCTTGAACCCTATCTAAAGGGAGGTAAGATTGGTCTGTTTGGTGGTGCCGGCGTGGGAAAAACCGTGCTGATTAAAGAGCTGATCAACAATATTGCCAAGAAACATAACGGATTCTCTGTGTTTGCCGGAGTGGGTGAACGCACACGCGAGGGTAACGACTTGTTGCGCGAGATGATTGAATCCGGCGTTATAAAATATGGAGACGAGTTCTTGAAAAGTATGGAAGAGGGACATTGGGACTTGTCGAAAGTTGACTACAATGAAGTGGAGAAATCTCAGGTAGCCATGGTTTTCGGACAGATGAACGAACCTCCAGGTGCGCGATCATCCGTTGCCCTTTCGGGATTGACTCTGGCCGAGTCCTTCCGTGATTCCAAAACCAACGACGGCCCCAAGGATATTCTGTTTTTCATCGACAATATTTTCCGCTTTACCCAAGCCGGTTCGGAAGTTTCCGCCCTTCTGGGACGAATGCCTTCGGCGGTAGGTTATCAGCCAACACTGGCTTCGGAGATGGGTATGATGCAAGAGCGAATCACTTCAACGAAGGATGGGTCCATTACTTCCGTGCAAGCTGTGTATGTGCCAGCCGATGACTTGACCGACCCGGCACCTGCAACAACCTTTACACACTTGGATGCTACAACCGTGTTGAGCAGAAAAATCACCGAATTAGGTATTTATCCGGCAGTCGATCCGTTGGAGTCAACCTCGCGCATCCTCGATCCGTTGATTGTAGGCAAGGAGCACTACGAAACAGCGCAGCGAGTGAAACAGATACTGCAGCGCAACAAAGAATTGCAAGACATTATTTCCATCTTGGGTATGGACGAGCTTTCGGACGAAGACCGTGTTACGGTGAACCGTGCCCGCCGTGTACAGCGTTTTCTGTCACAACCTTTTGCTGTGGCCGAACAGTTTACCGGAGTGCCGGGAGCCATGGTGTCTATTGAAGATACCATCAAAGGTTTCCGGATGATTCTCGATGGCGAAGTGGACTATCTGCCCGAACAAGCTTTTTTGAATGTGGGAACGATTGAAGATGCAATCGAAAAAGGAAAGAAACTGCTGGAAGCAGCACAGAACTAATGCACTATGGAACAGAAATTCGACAAGGACAAGGATGTGCTGACCCTATGTTTGGTTTCGCCTCAGAAAACAATCTTTCAGGGACATGTGCGCTATGTGGAAATACCCGGAGCATCGGGCTTGTTTTCTGTATTGCCGGGACATGCGCCCATCATTACGAGCCTTGTGGACGGTGTGCTCCAGTTTAAGGGAGGCGACACAACCTATCGCTATGGTGTGACCACAGGCTTTGTAGAAGTGAATAAAGATGTAGTTTCCATTTGTGTGGAAAAAGTAACAGAAGTGTCAATTTAAGGTATTAGAAAACTAGAAAAAAGGAGATAGATACATCATGCAGTTTTGGAAAAAAACAAAATCCGTTTTTATCAAGAAACTAACGCTTTCCACGATAGCGGTTGCCTTACTGGGCCGTGCTGTGTTTTGGCTGTGTTTCCCGGAACACTATTTTTCGGGATTTCCGCTTGTCCCCTTGTTCTTTTATATCTACGGACTGGTTTACATTTATCTGTTTCAGTTTTTCGGAAGCCGGAACATAAGACAAATTGTGTGGGTGTACTTGGGCTCCAAATGCATCAAGTTGTTGCTGAGCGTGCTCTTTCTGCTGCTCTTTGGTTTGCTGACACCCGATCCGGTGGCACCGCTTTTTCTCACTTTCATTGTTTATTATGTGGGATTTCTGGTGTTTGAGACAGACTTCTTTGTTCGGTTTGAGCAAGTGTATCAACGAAAATTTGAGTAATCAAGAATGTTTAAGGGATGAAAAAAATATATACATTACTAATCCTATGTCTGGCTTTGTGTTTGCCTGGATGCTTGCATGCCGAGAATGAGGCTTTGTCAGAATCAGCAGCGTCAGAGCAGGCAAGAACCGGGCAAGATACCGAACCGGTGGACGTAAACGAAATTGTTTTCGGCCATATTCAAGACGCCTATGAATGGCATATTGTATCCTGGGGCGATAAAGAACTCAGTATTCCTCTGCCTGTAATCGTAAAAAGCAGCAACGGGTGGCATCTGTTTTCTTCCGAGCGGCTGAAAGACGGAGCTGTTTACGAGGGACTTTACATTGCCCGGAGCGGTGCTTACAAAGACAAGATTGTGGAACGCAACGCAAAGGGAATGGAAGTAAGGCCATGGGACATTTCCCTGACTAAGAATGTGGTGGCGATGATCATCAACAGCTGTCTGCTTGTGTGGATTATGTTGGCCTGTGCCCGTTGGTATCGTCGCCATGATTTGCAACAAGGCGCGCCCAACGGTGGGGTGGGAGCCATGGAGTTTCTCATACTGATGGTGCAAGAGGATGTTATCAAGGGCGGCATCGGAGCCGATTACAAGCGCTACGCTCCCTATTTGCTTACCGCATTCTTTTTCATTCTCATCAACAATCTGATGGGACTGATCCCGATCTTTCCGGGTGGAGCCAATGTTACCGGAAACATAGCGGTTACTTTGGTGCTGGCCTTGTTTACTTTCGTGCTGACCAACGTCTATGCTACGAAAGCTTATTGGAAAGATATTTTTTGGCCGGATGTGCCTTGGTGGCTTAAGTTCCCGATACCGATGATGCCGTTGATTGAGTTCTTCGGAATCTTTACCAAGCCTTTCGCTTTGATGATCCGTCTGTTTGCCAACATTATGGCCGGTCATGCAGCCATATTGAGCTTGGTAGCCATCATTTTCATTACAGTGAAGGTGGGACCGGCTATCAACGGATCCATGACTGTGGTGGCCGTGCTTTTTGGTATTTTCATGGATGCATTGGAACTTCTTGTAGCCTTCATTCAAGCTTATGTGTTCACAATGCTTTCGTCTGTCTTCATCGGATTGTCTCGCCAAAGTGAATAACCAGTAATCCTTTGGCATGAAGCGTATGAAACGCTTTGCTTAAAGAAATAGTTTAAGGTAAAAATATTTATTTGTATAACAATTAAATCAAAAGATTATGTTATTATCAGTTTTATTACAAGCAGCAGCAGGAGTTGGTATTAGTAAGTTGGGTGCAGCAATCGGAGCCGGTGTGGCTGTGTTAGGTGCCGGAATGGGTATCGGACGCATTGGCGGTGCAGCGATGGATGCCATTGCACGTCAGCCGAAAGAAGCAAGCAACCTGCGTACCAACATGATTATTGCAGCAGCCCTGGTAGAGGGTGTGGCCTTGATTGCCATTGTGGTTTGCTTATTGACCTTGTTCTTATAATTAAATTATAATTAGAAACTATGGGATTGTTAACGCCGGATCCCGGTACGGTTTTTTGGATGGTCCTCATCTTCGGGGTCGTATTTTTTATTTTGGCCCGATATGCCTTTCCGGTGATTCTAGGAATGGTAGATGAACGCAAAAGGTATATCGACGAGTCGCTCGAAGCTGCTCGCAAGGCTAATGAGGAATTGGCCCATGTGCGTGAAGAAACAAATCGCCTGTTGAACGAAGCACGTGAGGAGCAGACCCGCATTCTGAAAGAGGCATCTCAAACGCGCGACCGCGTGATAAAGGATGCCCGTCTCAGAGCACAGGATGAAGCACGCAAGGCTCTTGAAGAAACACGCTCGCAAATAGCAGCAGAGCAAGAAAGCGCGCTGAATGATATACGCCGTCAGGTGGCTGTTTTAGCAGTTGATGTAGCAGAGAAAATCTTGCGCAAAGACTTGAAGTCAGAAAAAGAACAGCTCGACCTGGTGGATCGTTACATCGACGAAATCGTATCGGCTTCTAAAAAATAAAAGGTATGAATGAAGGAGCTATATCCCGACGCTATGCAAAAGCTTTGTATGCCTATGCGCTCGAGAACCAGAAGGAAGAGTTGGTGTATAAACAAGTCAAGCGGTTGATTCGCCATTATTTGCGTGTTCCTGAATTACGACAAGTGGTGGAGAATCCTACGATTGACCGCAGGCAGAAACTGGCTTTTTTGGAAGAGGCTTCAAAAAGAGGTGTCACCTGCGACGTGTTGAGCAGATTCTTGGAGATGGTTCTTGATTCGGGCAGGGAAAAGCTGTTGCTGTTTATGTTCTACTCGTTTCTGAATATTTATCGGATGGAGAAGAATATTCATCGCGGAAAACTGATTACTGCAGTACCGCTGCCTGAAAGTACAAAAGAAATGTTGCGGCAACTTATCACAGAAAGAATGAACGGCACCATTGAATTTGATACGAAGGTGAATCCGGAACTGTTGGGAGGTTGTATCCTTTTCATGGAGTTTCACCGGGTGGATGCCAGTGTGGCCAGTCAGTTGCAGGGAGTTAAAAAACAGTTTATTGACAAGAACCGAAGAATTGTTTAGCTGTAGATTGCAGCTGTCTTTTCTCGGAAGGAATTAATTAGAGTATAACAAGTATGCCAGATAATATAAGACCGAGCGAAATCTCGGAAGTGTTGCTGCAGCAATTGCGCGGAATCAATACTTCAGTACAGTTTGACGAGGTGGGCACTGTGCTGCAGGTGAGCGATGGTGTGGCCCGTATTTATGGTCTTTTACACGCCGAGGCTAATGAATTGCTGGAGTTTGAGAACGGCATTATGGCCGTAGTCATGAATCTGGAAGAGGATAATGTGGGAGCCGTGTTGCTGGGACCTACCGATCAAATTAAAGAGGGTATGGTGGTGAAGCGCACGAAACGCATCGCTTCCATCCAGGTGAGTGAAAATATGTTGGGACGAGTCATTGATCCTTTGGGTGTTCCCTTGGACGGACGAGGTCAAATCGGAGGCGACCTCTGCGAGATGCCTTTGGAACGAAAAGCTCCGGGTGTGATTTTCAGACAGCCGGTGTCCGAACCTTTGCAAACCGGAATCAAGGCTATTGACGCCATGATTCCCATCGGACGCGGACAGCGTGAGTTGATTATTGGAGACCGACAAACCGGTAAGACAGCTTTGGCCATAGATACCATTATCAATCAGCGTGCCGCATATGAGGCTGGCGAACCAGTTTACTGTATCTATGTGGCTATTGGCCAGAAAGGTTCTACCGTTGCCAGCATTGTGAACACCCTGCGCGAGAAAGGTGCCATGGATTATACCATTGTGGTGGCCGCAACGGCAGCAGATCCGGCGGCATTGCAATATTTTGCTCCTTTTGCCGGCGCTGCCATCGGAGAATATTTCCGCGATACCGGCCGCCATGCCTTGGTGGTTTATGACGACTTGTCGAAACAAGCAGTGGCTTATCGTGAGGTATCTCTGATTTTGCGCCGTCCTTCCGGACGTGAAGCTTATCCCGGAGATATCTTCTATCTGCACTCCCGTCTGCTGGAGCGTGCGGCAAAGATTATCAACCAGCAGGAGGTGGCCGAGCAAATGAACGATTTGCCCGAAAGCCTGAAAGGAAAAGTCAAATGCGGCGGCTCGCTGACAGCCTTGCCAATCATTGAAACACAAGCTGGAGACGTGTCGGCTTATATCCCGACAAATGTGATTTCGATTACCGACGGCCAGATTTTTCTGGAAACTGATCTCTTTAACCAAGGATTCCGCCCAGCTATTAATGTGGGTATCTCGGTATCGCGCGTTGGCGGAAGTGCCCAGATAAAAAGCATGAAAAAAGTGGCCGGAACCTTGAAGATAGACCAGGCACAATACCGCGAATTGGAGGCTTTTTCCAAATTCAGCAGCGACATGGATCCCGTTACGGCGATGACTATCGACCGAGGACGCAAAAACAACCAGTTGCTGATTCAGCCGCAATACGAGCCAATGCCGGTAGTAGAGCAGATTGCCATATTATATTGCGGCACACACGGACTGATGCGCGACATTGCCATCAGTCAGGTTCGTGCGTTTGAGCATGAGTTCCTGGAAACATTGCGTTCGAGCCATCAGGCAGATGTGCTGGACGTGTTGCGTTCTGGCGTGATGAACGATGAAGTGGCACAGATTATCGAAAAGGTTGCAGCCGATGTGGTTCAGCTGCTTAAAAAATAAGATTTATGGCATCACTGAAGGAAGTAAAAGGGCGTATCCTTTCTGTGAAGGGAACACTCAAGATTACGTCGGCAATGAAGATGGTAGCTTCGGCCAAACTGCACAAGGCGCAGGAGGTTATAGAAGGTATGCTTCCTTATGAGAAACAGCTTTCGCATATATTTTCGCAATTTATGAATTCGGGAAAAGTGGCCGATTCAATTTTTCTGGAAGAACGTGCGGTGGAGCGTATTGCGCTGGTAGTCTGTTCGTCCAACAACAGTCTTTGCGGAGGCTTCAATGCCAATATAATCCGCAAGCTGAATACTTGGATAGAAGAACACCACTATTTAGACAAATCGTGCATCGATATCATTCCGATAGGCCGAAAAGTTGCCGAAGCTGTAAAACGTGCCGGTTTTGAAGTTCAGGCTGATTTGGCTGCGCTGTCAGATAAACCTTCGTATGATGAGGTGGCCGTCTTGGCCGACCGGCTGATGGAAGCGTTTGCCGACCGCAAGATAGACCGCGTGGAGCTGATTTATCATCATTTTCATTCTACCGCTACACAGACTTTGGTTCAGGAAGTATATCTGCCCTTGTTGCCCGAAGCAAAAGATTTGGATGCAGTTTCCGAAAGCGCGGAAGAGGAACTGGCAGATTATATCATCGAACCTTCTGTTCCTGAGTTGATAGACCAATTGCTGCCTTCTATGTTCCGTACCAAGCTCTATACCGTGATTTTAGATTCCATGGCATCGGAACATGCAGCCCGTACGGTGGCCATGCAGACAGCAACAGATAACGCCAATGACTTGATACAAGACTTGACGGTGATGTACAACAAGAGCCGTCAGCAGGTAATTACCAATGAATTGCTGGATATCGTGGGCGGTTCTATGGCATAGTCCGAAAAAAAACATTATTTTTGTAGGAAAAACAAATAGTGTATGATTATGAAAGAACTTCCTGTATTGCTGCTCACCGGTTATCTTGGCAGCGGCAAAACAACGCTTGTGAATCACATTCTGTCTAATGAAAAAGGAATCCGTTTTGCGGTTATCGTGAATGATATCGGCGAAGTGAACATTGATGCCGACCTGATTCAGCGCGGCGGCGTGGTAGGACAAGGCGATGACAGCCTGGTGGCCTTGCAGAACGGTTGCATCTGTTGCTCGTTGAAAATGGATTTGATGAAGCAGATTGACGATTTGATGAAGATGAACCGCTTTGACTATATTGTCATCGAAGCGAGTGGTGTGTGCGAACCGGCTCCCATAGCCCAAACGATTGCTGCCATGTCGCGTGCCGGAAGTGAATATACCAAGCATGGATTACCCCGATTGGACTGTATCGTGACCGTAGTGGATGCGCTCCGTCTGCAGAGCGAGTTTGCTTGTGGCGATGCACTGACACAAGATGACGTGACAGATGAGGATATCGAAAACCTTATTATCGAGCAGATAGAGTTTTGCAATATCATCCTGCTGAACAAGGCGTCGGAAGTGTCCTCACAAGAATTGGACAGAATCCGTCATATCGTCCATACACTCCAACCCGGAGCAGAAATTATTCCGTGCGATTATGCCGATGTGGAACTGGACAAGATTCTCAATACCCGTCTGTTTGGCTTTGAAAAAGTGGCTACCTCTGCCGCTTGGGTGCGTGAACTGGAACGCCCTGCTACCGAACAAGAGGAACATGAGGCGCATCATCCACATCATCATCACGAGCATAAAGAAGTACATCATCACGAGCATCATGCAGATTGCGGCTGTGCGGACCATCATCACGAAACAGACTGCTGTTGCGGACATCACCACCATCACGGAAGTCATACTGAAGAATATGGCATCAGTACGTTTGTGTATTATCGCCGCAAAGCCTTTGACTTGGTGAAGTTTGACCATTATGTGGCTACTAAATGGCCTGCGAGTGTGATTCGCGCCAAGGGTATTTGCTATTTTGCGCAAAACCGCGATATGTCTTATCTCTTTGAGCAAGCAGGCAAACAGCAAAACCTGAAGGAAGCGGGACTGTGGTATGCTACGGCACCCGAAGAGGATTTGGTGGAAATATTGCGCCAAGATCCCGGAATGATGCGTGACTGGGACGATGAATATGGCGACCGAATGGAAAAGATTGTCTTCATCGGACAAAATATGGACAAGGAACAAATCATCCGCGATTTGGATGACTGTTTGGAGTAAATAAACAAAACGTGGTTCGTCACATCTGATGAACCACGTTTTGTTTTGTTTATTGGCAGAAACCGGAACAGGTTATGTTATACGGTTTCGTTCAGTATAAATTTCTCTACGGCATGAGCCACACCATCTTCTTCGTTAGACAGCGTGATGTAGTTGGCTGCCTGGCGTACCACTTCTTGTGCATTTGCCATTGCCACACCGTGACCGGCAAATTCAATCATAGAAAGGTCGTTGAAACCATCGCCACAAGCCATCATGTCGGCAGGCGTGAGATTCAATTCCTCGAGTAAAACCGCCAGACACCGAGCCTTGTCGATGCCCTTGGGAACCAACTCCAGGAAGAAAGGTTCTGAGCGGAATACATTCATCTTGTTGTCCAGCTCCTTTTTCATGACCGGTTCTAGCAAAGCCAATGGTTCCGGATCGCCGACAATCAGGCATTTCGCTACGGGGAAATTAATCTCCTCAAGAAAACTGTCGACTGTTTTGCACGGCATGCGATTTAGAAAAGCCTCGTGCTGTACGTATTGGTCATCGCTGTTTTCCGACACGATGTACTCATCTTTATAGCTCAGGATTTGGAAACCGTTTTCTTGGGCACAGGCATAAAGATAAGGATATACCTCTGGGTCGAGTACATTTTCGTACATCAGCTCACCCGTTTTGCAGTCGATAATCTGTCCGCCATTGTAAGCCAAAATATAACCTTCATACTTGTCCAATTCGAGTTCTTTAGCCAAAGGCATGATGCCATAGGTTGGTCTGCCGGAAGCCAATACGATGGTGACACCAGCCTGTTGAGCCCGGATCAGTGTATCGCGCGTACGTTCGGTGATTTCTTTTTTCTTATTGGTTAGTGTTCCGTCGAGATCGAGAACCAAAATCTTATATTTCATAAATCAAATGTTTTTTAATGATAAGGCTATTCTGTTGCGTGCTTTGTCTACACTCAGTACACGGACTTTGAGTTGCTGGTGCAAGGAAACCACACTGTTGGGATCGCTGATGTAACGGTCGGCCATCTCGGATATATGAACCAAACCTTTTTCGTGTACACCTATATCTACAAAACATCCAAAGTTGGTGATGTTTGAAACGATTCCGGGCAGAACCATGCCAGGCTTCAGGTCGTCGATGGTTTCTACATCTGGAGCAAAGGCAAACACTTCAATGGCTTTTCGCGGATCGCGTCCCGGTTTGTCGAGCTCGCTCATGATATCTGTAAGTGTAGGTAATCCACATTCTTCGCTTATATATTTCTTTAGATCAATGCTTTCGCGCAATGATTTGTTATGGATTAGTTCTTCGACCGTGGCCTTGTGGTCGACTGCCATCTGGCGAACCAGGGCATAACGTTCGGGATGTACGGCAGTGGCGTCCAAGGGATCGTCTGCATCGGGGATGCGAAGGAAACCTGCACATTGCTCGTAGGCTTTTTCTCCCATACGTTTCACCTTCATCAACTCTTTGCGTGAGCGGAAGGCACCATGTTCCTGTCGGTAATCAATGATGTTTTGTGCCAGATTCGGTCCGACACCGGCAATGTAAGTTAATAAATGCTGGCTGGCCGTATTGACGTTGACTCCCACAGAACTAACACAAAACTCCACAGTTCCGTCGAGAGATTTTTTCAGTTTCGATTGGTCTACATCATGCTGATACTGACCCACACCGATTGATTTCGGGTCAATTTTTACCAATTCGGCCAAGGGGTCCATGAGTCTGCGTCCGATAGATACGGCTCCCCGTACGGTTACGTCAAAATCCGGGAATTCATCCCGCGCGATTTTTGAAGCAGAATAAACCGATGCACCATCTTCGCTAACGACAAAAGCCTGTACTTCTCGGTCGAACGAGATGCTTTTTACGAGCCGTTCTGTTTCGCGGCTGGCCGTTCCATTGCCAATGGCTATGGCTTCGATGTTATACTGTTCGACTAACTGCGCCAGTTTTCGCTGTGCGGCAGCATATTCGTTGCGCGGAGGGTGGGGGAAGATTGCTTCGTTGTGTAACAAGGCCCCCTGATTGTCCAGGCACACAACCTTGCAGCCTGTGCGGAATCCCGGGTCGATTCCCAAAACTCTTTTCTGTCCCAAAGGTGGTGAAAGCAACAGTTGCTTGAGATTGGTGGCAAATACGCGGATGGCTTCTTCTTCAGCTTTGATGCGACTGCTTGCGGCGAATTCTGTTTCGATAGACGGGCGCAGCAAACGTTTGTAAGAATCGGCTACCGCCTCAGAAACCAGTTTTCCGCAGGCATCTTTCGAACGGACAAAGCGACGTTCCAATGCATCCAGGCATTCTTCGTTCGTTTCGGGAGCAATACTTACGCGCAAGACACCTTCAGCTTCGCCTCGGCGCAAAGCCAGAAGGCGGTGAGAAGAACAGCGGCGCAACGGTTCCTGAAAATCAAAGTAATCCTTAAATTTGTCGCCCTCTTCTTCTTTTCCTTTAATCACCTTGGCAGAGATGATTGCAGTGTGTTCGAAGATACGACGGATGCGCTTGCGTGCTTCCTCATTTTCGCTTATCTGTTCGGCAATAATGTCACGTGCTCCGGCAAGAGCCTCTTGCTCGTCCCTGACCTCGCCTTTGACAAATTTCAGGGCTTCCTTGTCGGGGTCGACACCCCGTTGCATCATAATTTTAAGAGCAAGCGGTTCGAGTCCTTTTTGGCGCGCCATTTCTGCCTTGGTTCTTTTCTTTGGCTTGAACGGCAAATAAATATCCTCCAGTAGATTGGCGTCCCAACACTGTTCGATGCGCAGTGCCAATTCGTCGGAAAGTTTTCCTTGTTCCTCGATTGTGGTACGGATGGTGTCTTTGCGTTTGCTGATGGCTTTCAACTTGTCATACTGCTCTTGGATGGATGCAATCTGAACCTCGTCGAGAGAACCGGTTCGTTCCTTTCGGTAACGACTGATGAACGGTACAGTTGCTCCGGAGTCGAGCAACTCCAAAGTGTTGCAAACCTGTCGCTGTGTCAACGACAAAATATCGGAGATCAGTTTGCCGAAAAGGGCTGTTTGATTATTTGTTTCCATCTTCTTCGTTGGCAGTTCTTAAGATTAGAGTCGTAGCGCCAATGGTAACAATAGCACCGTCTTCCAATCGGATACGATCGTTGTCTCTCAATATCTCATTCATGTAGAAAGTACCCGTGTTGCTTGGAGCATCGCGCAGGATATACATCAGTTTTCCTTGTTTGTTTCGTTTCACCTGAATGATGCAATGCGTGGTGTCGATGCTCGGGTCAACGGTTTCAATCGGCACGTTGATTTTCGAGCCCTTGACATATCTTCCTATCACATTGTCGCCCATTGTAAGCGGAAGAACCTGCTTGAAATGAAAAACATTTTCTACGACAACGATACTGCCACAATTGTCGGCATTTTCTTGTTCGTCAAGAACCTCTTCTTTTCTAAGGGATTTGAGTTTGGACAAGCCAATTCGAATGCCAAATTGCTTGTGGCACATTTCGCATTCAAACACCAATGATTGTCCGTCCTCATATTGTGTCTCATCAAAAGTAATATAATGATCACATTTAGGGCAGCGCACTCTTTTCATTGTTAAAGTAAAAATAAGATTAGGATGATTGATTATTTCATTTGCAGCACCCAGGCATGTCTAAATTCTGCATGCTCTTGCAGGGCGCTTAATTTTTTCAAGGCTTCTGTTTCCGAAGTGAATCCCCGGAAAAGAACACGAACCATGGCGCCATGTTTGTGCAACGTGGCGTCGGGAAAGCCTTTGCGTTGGAGGTGTTCCACATAATCTCGCGCATTGGCTTCGGGGATGGCACTGGCAATGACAACGGCAAATTCTTCGGTAATAGCACTGGATGGTTCTTGTATTGTTGCCTGCGGTGCCGAAGATTTGCTGTCGGATTTAGCGGTTATATTGCTCTGTGTCATGGTAATTGCAGCAGAATCCGCAGAAATTGCAAGGCCAGTTTCCATGCGGGGCATGAATTTCAGGGCCGAAGATAAAATATCTTGAGCCAGCAGGGCTTGACATCGGTTCCATGTGTTCGTATTGACGGGAGTAGACACCATAAAGAACAACAAAATGGCGGCTGCAACCGATATGGCTGTGTGCAGCATGCGTCGGTTGATGTGTACCGTGATATGGTCTTTCTGTGTTTCGGTTTGTTTCTCGGCGAAAGTCTGTTGCGGATTTAACTCTGTCTCTCTTTCTGAATCGATTCTCTCAAAATCTAATGTTTCGAGTCCGAAAAGCTCGGGCGCAGTCCATCCGTTATTGGGCCAAAATGCGATTTCGCCATCTTCGTCTTGCTTCAAAACACCCAGGCGTCCCAAGTCATAAACACCTTGATACAATAAAGCTTTGCGCATGTCCAGTATGTCGCTTTGCAGCAGACGCTTGGCATCCGATTCGCTGAGCCCGTGAACTTCCATGTACGATTGTACCAATATGCCATCGTTGCCCAACAGCTTGCTGTTGAAGCCAACCGTATGTGTGGGCGGCATGAAAGTATCTCCCGAATCTGTAGAATAGGCACTTTGAACTTGTGCTACGAATCCTCCAAACTGGGGCACAATGACGCATTCATGTTGCCCTACCAATGTTTCAATATGTTTTGCCAAGTAATTCACACTGCAAATTTATGGTATAATTTTTTGATAAACTAATTTTTTGCTATTTTTATAAGCATAATAAAGGCTTGTTCTTGTTTCTTAAAGTGCTTTTCTCTACCTTTGTCCTAAATTTTATGACACCCAGACACTCTGAGGATAACTGAGCTGGAAACCCTTAGGCTGTTTGAAGGCATAATCAAACAATAATTAGAAATGAATATAGCAATAGTAGGAACCGGCTATGTCGGTTTGGTTTCGGGAACGTGTTTTGCAGAAATTGGTGTTGATGTTACATGTATTGATGTAGATCAAAACAAGATTCAGAAGTTGGAAGAGGGTATTATTCCTATCTATGAGCCTGGACTCAAAGAAATGGTTCTTAAGAATAAAGCAGCCGGTCGACTTCGTTTTTCTACTTCATTGAAAGACTGCCTGGATGATGTGGAAGTGATTTTCAGTGCTGTTGGTACTCCTCCTGATGAAGATGGAAGTGCCGATTTGAGCTATGTGCTTCAAGTGGCACACACAATCGGTGCGTATATGAATAGCTATAAATTGATTGTAACGAAAAGTACCGTGCCTGTTGGAACTGCGCAAAAAGTACGCCAGGCTGTTCAGGAAGAACTGGATAAACGTGGTGTTCAGATACCTTTTGACATTGCTTCGAATCCGGAATTTCTGAAAGAGGGAAATGCTATTAATGATTTCATGAGTCCTGATCGTGTAGTGGTAGGAGTGGAGTCGGAGAAGGCAAAAGATTTGATGACCAAGCTTTACAAGCCTTTTGTGATGAATAATTTCCGCGTAATCTTTATGGATATACCATCTGCTGAGATGACAAAATATGCTGCTAACTCTATGTTGGCAACGCGTATCAGCTTTATGAATGACATTGCCAACTTGTGTGAACTGGTAGGTGCTGATGTCAATATGGTTCGCAACGGCATTGGAGCAGATACCCGAATCGGTCGTAAATTCCTGTATGCCGGAATCGGTTACGGAGGTTCTTGTTTCCCGAAGGATGTTAAAGCTTTAATTAAAACAGCAGATCAGAACGGATATGACATGAAAGTGCTGAAGGCCGTGGAGGAAGTTAACGAGAAACAAAAATCGGTGCTTTTCCATAAATTGCATGCCGCCTTTAACGGCAACTTGGAGGGTAAGACCATTGCTCTTTGGGGACTCGCCTTCAAACCGGAAACAGATGATATGCGTGAGGCACCGGCATTGGTGCTGATTGATTTGCTGAAGAAAGCAGGTTGTGAAGTGCGTGCATACGACCCGCAAGCGATGGACGAATGCCGCAGAAGAATCGGTGACAGTATTTATTATGCACAGGATTTGTATGATGCGGCTTTGGATGCTGATGCTATTCTGCTTGTTACCGAGTGGAAAGAATTTCGCTTGCCGACTTGGCGCGTGATACACAAGACCATGAAGAACTTTTTGGTTATTGATGGCCGTAATATTTATGATAAAGACGATTTGGCTCAATTAGGATTTGAATACCATTGTATCGGTAGATGATGAGGCTTAGGATTAAATATGTTTGTTTGTTTGTTTTTGCAGCCACTGCTCTTGTTTCGTGCGGCGGCCAAAAAACAGACAGAAAACTATCAGTAGCTGATACGGCTTTTTCAGACGGCACGCTGCAGAAGTTGCAAGGTATCTGGATTGATGAAGAAACAAGCATGTCTTTCTGTATGATAAAAGGTGACAGCATCTTTTATCCGGATTCTCTGAATGTGCCTCTGCGCATAATGGCAAGAATCGATAAGTTGGCTCTGATTGGCAGTGATACGGTGCTTTATCCCATAGACGTGCTGACAGAAAATCGGTTTTGTTTCCATTCTACTACAGGCGACAATGTTTGCCTGAGGCGTTCGGAAGACCCGAATGATACTGTATTCTTTTCCCGAAAGGAATCTACACCTATTATATATAATGAGGTAGTGAAAAAGGATACGGTTGTATTTTGCAAAGGAGATCGCTACCGATGCTATATCTATGTCAATCCCAGCAAATATAAAGTGTATAAGCAAAGTTATACGAACGAGGGAGTGGCTGTGGAGAATGTTTATTACGATAATGTGATTCATATTTGTGTGTACAAGGGTAAAACATGTCTTTATGCCCACAATTATTCACGCAAGTCTTTTGTAGAGATCATTCCAGAAGAGTTTCTTCAGCAGGCCGTTTTGGCAGATATGAAATATGGCTATACCGATGATGATGGCTTTTGCTTTTATGCTTCAGTATGTGTCCCCGATGGAGCTATTTGCTATGTGGTTGAAATAAGAATTTCACCTCATGGCGAGGTTCGTATGAACCTTCTCCAATAAGTTTCTACATGGAAAAGTAGCATATAACGCATTTTTTTGAAGAATTCTGCAAAAAATATCGCAAAATATTTGGAGCGTATTCAAAAATGCCGTATCTTTGCAGACGTAAAAATGAGGGTAATTAATGATAACCCTTGCTAATGAAAGGTTCGGTTCCCTAGCTCAACTGAATAGAGCATCTGACTACGGATCAGAAGGTTACAGGTTTGAATCCTGTGGGAGTCACAAAAATAACAAGGATGGTTCCGTAGCTCAGTTGGATTAGAGCAACGCCCTTCTAAGGCGTGGGTCCTGCGTTCGAGCCGCAGCGGAATCACTAAGCCCAAAAAATGTTGGTATTTTGCCTTCTTTTTTGGGCTTTTA
>UncleJesse_p2__coassemble_425_pt1 | contig 52509 bp, 51 predicted proteins | sample UncleJesse_p2__metabat2_high_PE_002 | metagenome-assembled genome bin UncleJesse_p2 | reverse complement strand
GTCAGCTTCTCTTCCACTACAGGTACTATCGAAGATTGGGAAATCAGAGAATAAAGACATTGGAAAACTGTTTTTCAAAATAAAACAACCAACAAGACTCTCATCCAAACAACACAGAACAGAGATAAAAGACACGGAGCTTGTGACTTACATTCATCATTAACATACAACATATTTTACTCATGAATAACGAACAACATTCCAAACAACATATCGTGTGGCACGATGAGGTAATCATTAAACAACTGATTAGCTATGCCATAGGTTGCATGATGGGCCGATACAGCCTGGATAAACCGGGACTGATTCTTGCCAATCAAGGAGACACGCTCAAAGAATATCTGAACCAAGTGCCACAACCCACATTCATGCCCGACGAGGACGGCATCTTGCTGCTAATGGACGATAATTCACCCTTTCCAGACAACGTGGTAAACAAACTGACAGAATGGGTTACGGTGGCCTTCGGAACAGAATGGCAAACAGCTAACTTAAATTGCATGGAAACAGCATTGGGCAAACCACTAGCTGACTATCTGGCCAAGGATTTCTGGAAAGACCACAAAAAGATGTACCAAAACCGCCCCATCTACTGGCTATTTTCCTCAAAGAAAGGAGCCTTCAAGGCTTTGGTGTATCTGCACCGCATGGATCCATATACCGTAGGCAAGGTGCGCAACAAATACCTGCTTCCTTACATCGAATGGCTGAAGGCACAGATAGAAACCCTCATGGCTAGACAAGCAGAACTCTCTGCCACCGAGCGAAAGCAACTACAAAACTTCAACAAACAGTTGGAAGAATGCCGCGAATATGATATCCGACTGCACGAGGTGGCAACACACCCCATAGAAATAGACTTGGACGACGGAGTAATTGTGAATCATGCTAAATATGGCGACGTATTGGCTAAATTGAAATAAAAACGTAAAGAGAATGTTTGTATGACCATAAAAGAAAAAATCTTTCAATATTTTGCAGCCGGAAAGGATTTGCACGTTCTCTTTGTGTTCGATGGAATGGGCATGCTCCAAAATGAGATAGAAGAAGACAACACACCCTGGCCTGATGACTATATATATAAGGTGTTTGCCGGTGATTGGTTTCATACCAAAATAAAACTGGCTCATGAATGGGCCGATAAAAAGGTTGTGCTTTTGTTTCAACAAATCGAACCAACCACGCAGGAAGCGTGCCTGGCGTTCCCACTGATGAGCACCTTGAAAGCAAACATGGTGTTCCACGAAGAAGATGCCATCGCCTTCATGCAACAAAGGAATATTCCAATGCAATATGCCGACTTCTTTCAACGACATATTACAGAATTGCTGCGCGACCGCTTTGATAAAGTGCTCGCACCGTATTATAACAGTTCGCTGTTTAACTGGGATTGTGCACACCGAGGCATCTTGTCAGTGTATCTCGGCAGCAGCAAAATGATGGAATGGTACCAGATTATCGCTCAACTGATTGTTCTAAGCGCACAAGAGGAGAAAACAAAGATTACCGCCTTTTGGAACAAACTACAGGCAAACGACAAGGTAAGGGCAAACGACATCCAAATGGCCCTGAACCAAAAACTTGCATCGATTGTGGGAATTGCATCTAATGCCAACGGCATGTCGCCCATTAATCAGGTGGCAGAGGCCATGAAGTACAATGCTATTACACAACTGCTGGCCGTACAGGATGCAGATCCATACAAAGCACTAAAGATTCACGACAGCGTGAAACTGCAACAACTGAACAGCATGCTCACAGCAATTGCCGAAAACACACGGATCAACGAAGCTTTTTCTGCGGCTTTCGACAAAATGGGACAGAATATCAAAGAGGAGGTTCTGCTGGATGTATATGGTCCGGAAGCGGAATTTTCTTTCCTTTCAGAAGCATTGTGCCGACAAATCGTAAAACGACTCGTGAAAGATGACCTCTTCGTAAATCCCGAAGAGGTTCTCGAACGCTTGCTTCGGATGCAGAAAGAAGCCTTGCTGAACGAACGGTTCAAACTATCGCTTACGTTTCTGGTACATATCTGTCACTTCTATTCCTGCGTGAATGGCATAGATACGCTGAAACTGAATACGCCTGACAAATATTTGGAACAATATACCTCGTCTTTCTATCTGCTGGACATGTATTACCGACAAGCAGTATGTGCCTTTGCCGACCTGGGAACCACAGAAAACGAAACTACCGAACGCATCAAACAGAAACTGGACCAGGATTATGCCTCGCTGACAAACGAAATGAACTTGGAATGGATTCGCTGCGTCAAAGAGGTGGGCATCGGATTCGAAACAATCACATCGCTGGAAAGACAACCCGATTTTTTCAGAAATCATATCGGTTCGCCAAAAGTGAAAACTGCTGTAATCGTGAGCGATGCGTTCCGATTTGAGATGGCTAAAGAACTGACTGCAAGGCTTACAAGCAAAAAGCATATGGCTTCGCTCTTGCCGGCCCTGGCCATGCTGCCCACAGAAACAAAATATTGCAAACCGGCCCTGCTGCCACACAACGATCTTGTGTGTACAGGAAATGACTTGCTGGTAGACGGAAAATCACTAGCGTCCACCGAAGCACGAACAAATCAACTGAAAAATTATAACGAGAGTGCGGTGTGCATCAATTTTGACACGTTGACGGGCATGGACAAACGAACCAAAAGAGAGGTGTTTAAAAACAAACTGGTATACGTGTTTCATAACACACTGGACGAGAATTGCCACGGATGTAACCTGAAAACTTTTGCATCAGCTTCGAGAGATGCCTTGGACGAACTGCAACAGCTCATCCTTTTTATTCATGACTATGCAAATGTAACCGAGGTATATCTCACCGCCGACCACGGCTTTCTGTACCATGACATCCCGTTCGAGGAGAAAGACAAACTGGCAGTGACAGAAGAAAACGTGGAAAAGAAAACGCGCTATTTCCTGTGTGAAAACGGCAAGGAAACCGACTTTGGCATCAGCAAATTCCCGTTGCAGGCGGTTTCGGCCATGAAGGGAGATTTCTTTGTGGGAGTTCCTACCGGAACAAACCGACTGGCTAAAGAAGGTGGCGACTATATGTTTGCACACGGAGGCGCCTCGCTGCAAGAACTGGTTATACCCATCTTATACAGCAAATATCAGGTGGAAAACAAAAAAGGCAAAGTGGGTGTCTCGCTGCTGGAGTCTTCACTGACGGTTTCTTCCAGTCGCATGAAAGCGCATCTGGTACAAAATGAAGCAGTGTCTATGAGCATGCAACCGCAAACCGTTTACTGTGCCATCTATGTGGGCGACGAAGTGGTGTCGCCAGTGAAAGCAATTACCTTGAATTCTACCGATACGGAAATGACTGCCAGCCGCATTTATGAGGTTGACCTGACGGTAACCCAGTCTGCTACTTCCAAAATAATGCAATTTAAGGTCTTTAATGAGGATGATAACCTCAATCCGGTAATCTCCAAAAACATAGTGAACAATACGCTCATTGAGCAAGATGATTTTTAATATATGGCTCTTCAAGATAAAATATTAAATGCCTTCGGAGGGAAGGTTGTACGCAAGGACCTGGCTTTTCAGGTGAAAGGTAATCTGCCCGTTCCTACTTATGTACTCGAATATCTGCTGGGACAGTATTGCGCCAGCGATGATCCTCAAATTATAGAAGAGGGAGTAGAAAAAGTGAAATCCGTAATCCGAAACAATTATATCAGCCGAGCAGAAGCAGACCTGATTAAAGGACGCATCCGAGAAAAAGGCTCATACACAGTGATTGACAAGATTACGGCAGCACTGAACGACAAACAAGATCTGTATGAAGTGAACTTTGCCAATCTGGGATTGGTGAATATTCCCGTAGAGGACACCATTGTACGAAAAAACCCGAAACTCCTGTCGGGCAACGGAGTGTGGAGTATCGTAAAAATTAATTATCTCTCTGGAGAAGATATCCGCATCAGATGGGAAATCCAATCGCTGAAACCAATCCAAATATCAAATATTGACGTGGATGATTATATCAGTCAAAGAAGCCTCTTCTCTACCGAGGAGTGGATTGACTTGCTGATGCACACCATCGGCTTGAATCCCGAAAACTTGAACCGAAGGGAGAAGTTCATTGCCCTGGCACGCCTGCTGCCACACATCGAAAATAATTTTAATTTTATGGAATTGGGACCGAAAGGAACCGGTAAGTCACATGTATACCAAGAATTCTCACCCTATTCTGTTTTAGTCAGCGGAGGCGACGTAACCAGCGCCCGACTCTTCGTAAAGATGTCGGGCAACCGTGAATTACTGGGACTAGTGGGCTTCTGGGATGTGGTGGCCTGGGATGAATATGAACAGAAACCGCACCGCTCTATCGAAGCTAAACTGGTGGATACCATGCAGAATTATCTGGCGAATAAATCGTTTAACCGCGGTAAAGGTACGCACGAAAGTACAGCCTCGATGGTTTTTGTGGGTAATACCAAACATACCGTGCCATATATGTTGCGTAATACACATCTGTTTGAGTCGGTTCCTACCGACTTTCTCCAAACGGGTGCCTTCTTGGACCGTATTCATGTATATAACCCGGGATGGGAAGTGAAAGTGCTCAAGAAAAGTTCATTCAGCACAGGATACGGACTGATTACAGACTATATCTCGGCAATTTTGCATGAACTGCGCAATATCGACTTCTCAAGCCGACTGAATCAGTATGCCAAATTCAGCGGCACGCTGTCAGAACGCGACCATAATGCCATTAGAAAAACATTTTCTGGTTTCTGCAAACTACTCTATCCCAACGGAGAAATGACGGATGAGGAAGCAAAAGAACTGATTGATTTTGCTGCAGAAGCCCGTAAACGTGTCAAGGATCAGTTGTATATCATCGACTCGACATTCTGTGCCGAACCGGCTAAGTTTGAATATTCTTGGCTGCCTACAGGAGAACTGGTGAAAGTGGAAACACTGGAAAATCTGGAGAACAATCACCGATGCTGCATGGATCAGCCAGATGAAGTGGAAGAAAGCGAACCATCTGTAGAATCGCACAAGCCAACAAATGTCCAAACCAATGACTCTAACGATAAGGTTTTAGAAATAGTAGGAACCGGTATTCGCAGACTAAGACCACGCACCCGACAGCTGGTGAGCACAACTATCTCTGTCAGAGAAAACCAAGGAGGTGTGACTTACAAAGGACTATTCGGCGACTATCTGAAGGATGCAAAAGACATCAAGCTGACGGATCCATTCATCAGACAGCCTTATCAGATTGACAACCTAGTGGACTTTATTGCAATGGTACGTGAAGTGACAACCCAAGACAGCATCCGTATTCATGTGAGTACACAAAATGAGGATGACGAAAAAGTGGCAGAGGTGATTGACATCTTTAATGACTTGGCTGACGAACTGCAACCTGTGGGCATTGATTTTACGTATGACTTCAAGGCCGACCACGACAGACTAATCCAAACTGACACGGGATGGACCATAACTCTAGGGCGCGGACTGGACATCTATGAATGGTTCGGAAGGTTCTCTCTGGGAAGAACGAACCAAATGAACCGACGATGCAAGGCTTTCAACGTGGCCATCAACCGAACAAATTCGGACTGCCAGGGAAACAACTAGCAATAGCGTATGTCTATAAAGTCAAAATAGAACAATGAAAACAGAAACATTGCACGCTGTATTCTTCAGTGCCACCTTCTCTACCAAGAGGGTGGTTCAAGGAATAGCCAATTTATTGGAAGGCAATAAAATAGAGCATGATATAACAGGAGTAACAACAACAAAAGAAATTGTTTTGCATAAAAATGATCTGCTCGTTATCGGTGTCCCTGTGTTTTCGGGACGAGTTCCAGAAATGGCTTTAAAGGGTATTCAGAAAATTAAAGGTGACTGCACACCCTCCCTCATCGTATGTGTATATGGCAACAGAGATTATGATGATGCGCTGATAGAACTTAGAGAACTAGTATGCAAACAGGGGTGCATTCCTGTTGCGGCAGCTGCTATTGTGGCGCAACATTCTATTTTTAATCGGGTTGCAGCTAACCGACCAGATAAGGAGGATTGGACGGCAATAGAAAATTTCTGCCATAAGACTCAGGTTATTCTGAATGAATGGGAATCAGCAGAAACGTCTCACCAACTTCAAGTACCGGGACACATACCCTACCGCCCCATTAAAAATGTTCCCATACATCCCACAGCCAACCGCTCATGTCATGGGTGCGGAGCCTGTGCCAAATTATGCCTTACACAAGCCATTCCTTTAGATTCTCCCCAGAAAACGAATAAAGAGAAGTGTATCTCTTGCGGTCGCTGCATAATTGTATGCCCACAGAAAGCGCGCAACTTCAGAAGCTTGCTCTTCAAACTCGCATCTTGGAAATTTAATCGGCAATATGCTGAGCGAAAAGAACCCGAGTTTTTCTATCTGTAATATAAGTTTCTTTGAGTCGGCTGTCCGTAATTCGACTGTATGTATAGTAAAACAAACCGTAGATTTCGGACAGTTTCGACTTTTTTATATTTAGATTATATGAAGATAAATAAAAAAATAGCACATTGTTTGAACACATACTGGTGGATATTTCAAGGATTGTTCTGGATGATTATCGTTCAGTCGTTCTTTGTGAATTATGCTTGGATTGTGGGGGCTTTTCTATTTGCTCTTATCTATATGCGCAATCGCCAAAATCGGTTTCTACATCTAAGCGCTGTATTTTTACTGGCAGCCTATTCGCTCATTACAGGAATCTATGCACTGATGCTTATAGCTGTGGCTTCACCTCCATTATCGGTTATCCTGTTGCTATTGTTTGCCTCAATAGCCAACTTGATTCTTTCGGTATCAGATTTTTATACCATATAATAGGTTGTTTGCCTGACCGTGGCACGACATGATAATAAGGTAGAAGAAACAGATAGACATTCACTAAGCATCCTTACTGCTTTTTCCGATTAAAACCATGATGAAATACTAAGTTTGCAAAAGGAATCTTCTAAAAATTCAAAGACAAATCTTTCAATGCCAAATTCAAATTGTTCAGAGCTAGCCTCCGAAGTGTGACTGATAAACTAAACTTATACTATTCCCTACTGAAATGATGCAAAGCCTTTAGATTCTGTTTAGACTGACAAACTAAAAGCAAAAATCACATTTCGTTTTATGTTAACTAAATAAAAAACAATCAAATCACCACATTTCGTTTCTCAGTTTATAACATATAAAGGTAACTGTTAAGAGATTCTTTACCTTATTTTGCAATAAATCCTCAGATTACAGCAAATTCACAAAACTAACTCGCCAAGTTCATCAAAAGCAATATCATGATGATAATTTTTAGTCGTTCCATTCTTTTCCCCATAGATACGGTAGTAATCAGAGCCTTTATTCAAAGCAATATATATATATTACCTTGAGATTGGAAACCATTCACTTGCATGACAAGTGCCGCCATGGTGAAGTCTTCGCCATTGACATTCTTGATAATTTGGGTAGCATACATCTTTGAGATGCCCCAACTATTGATAATGCCTATCGGCGTTGTATGAAGGAAAAACTGCCTTGTAAGAGTTAAAAATGTGATTTTCTTGCCTTGAAATTTGCGTGTACAAAGGAATAAGGCCGACTTTGTGGTCGTTAATAATGTGTATTTACACAAAATAAACGAATAGAAATATGGAAATTAGGAATAAAATCCATCTGTATTTTTGCAGATGGACAGAGGCAACTCTTACCAAGGCATAAGAGAAAACGGTTGGTAGAAAAGCTGACCATGCATGTTAGTTAACGGGATAATTATGAGACAGTTCATCGGCTACTTTCTTGGATTTACTATTTTTATTATAGGTCTACCTACGCTCATGTGGCTTTGCAGTGACTTAATCGTCCCGACCTTCTGGCAATGGGTAGTGGGTGGGATGTTGGCTGTTGCAGGGTTAGCTTTGGCCATATGGAGTGTTGTGTATATGAAAATTCATGGTGAAGGCAATCCGTTTGATGCGATGGAGCACGAGATTGCCCCACGAAGTCAATACCTAATAACCTATGGTCCATATCGTTATAGTCGCAATCCGAGGCTCAGTGGGACATTAGTTTATTATCTCGGCATGATCACGATATTGTGTTCTTGGCAGGCAGTTCTCATCTTCGTAGTTGTAGTATTCGTTATGATGGTTCAAGTCCACAACGAGGAACAGCGTCTTGAGCGTGATTTCGGTGATGAGTATCGAAACTACAAACATAAAGTGGGAAAATTTTTCCCAAAGCTATGATCTTTTGATTACATGGTCGTTATCCAAGCACGCTTCACTATGCCGGAAGAGCATCTTGAATTGATAATAACAGATTAAGCAGATAAAACTGCATATTATGGCTTACCCGATATTTATATGGTGAGCCCTCTTTTGAGCTCACCATATAAAGTCGAGGACGGACGATATGGTGGACTTCAGGTAGATGGACATCGACCATATCTTTGTGGACGAGTCGCATCGGTTCAAGAACCTGACGTTCAACACAAGGCATGACCGTGTGGCGGGTCTGGGAAATTCGGAAAAATCCCGTTCAAGAAGAATTTGTTCGTGGTTATTGTGGACAAATATGTATTTCACCCCCCCAACAGTTGGAAAAAAGTTCCAATTTACAGCAGGTTCGTTCCCAGAGTTTATCGACCAGTATTACGGCCGTGTGATTTTTGCCCTAATCCGACTCAGACTTGCCTGCGTTACGCCTAAATAGGTGGCGATACTTCCCAGCGGCAATCGCTGTAACAAATCTGGTTCTTTCTCCAATAGTTCCTTATACCGTTCCGAAGCAATAGCGGACAACATAGAAATCAGCCGTTCCTCAGTGGCAAGCAGCTCCATCTCCGCATAACGCCGTCCCCAATTGGCGATGTGCAAGTCTTCTGAAAACAACTCTTTCAGTTTTTTCCTTTTCAATACATATAAGACGGAATCTTCCATCAATTCCATTGTTTCATATCCCGGCTCGTCATTTACATAGCCTTTCATAGAAACAAGGGTCGCTCCCTCTTTGCCGACCCAAAAAGTAATTTCTTTCCCATCCACCAAAGTATAGGCACGGACAATGCCTTGTTTAATGAAAAAGATGTCATTCTCCACCTTGCCGCATTCCAATACTCGGAATCCTTTGGGATATGAGACTTCCGTCAGGCATTGTTGCAACCTGTCCAAAGATGCTTCCGGCATGGCATATCTTTGGTTGATGATTTCCTTTATATCCATAGTTCATTGCTGTTGTTAGTGTGCAAAATTATAAAATAGCATACGGTAACGAGAATAAACAGATGTTATTTTGTCAAATGAAAAGTCTGTTTTTGCCATATGCAAAAAGCTATTAGGGATTGCTTATTTATTTTTGCACCCGAATTTAATAAATCATAGGTATGAATTGGATAATCTTATTATTAGCAGGATTGTTTGAGGTGAGCCTCACATTCTGTTTAGGGAAAACGAGAGCGGCATCAGGAATTGAATTTTATTTGTGGGGAAGCGGTTTCCTTGCCTCTACCGTACTGAGCATGGTTTTGCTTGCCAAAGCGGTACAGACTTTGCCTTTGGGAACTGCGTACGCCATTTGGACGGGAATCGGAGCGGTTGGTACGGTTTTGATTGGGATATTCGTTTTCAAGGAATCTGCCACTCCCATCCGGCTTTTCTTCCTCTTCACGCTCATTGCATCCTTGATAGGATTGAAAGTCGTGTCATACTGAAAGGAGGCGACAAATGAAGTATGAATTAAGAAAGAACCAAGGCATTTCGGTACCTCTGCTGGCTCTGATGGCAGTTGCTACCGGACTTTCCGTTGCCAACTAATACCCCTACTTGCGTATCGCATCGCTGAGGGCGGCATTGGCTTATGGCTCGTTCTTCGCTTTGTGGAGTTGCCTTGCTTTTCGGATGAAACAGGAACCTTTTTTTGCTAGTGACGACATTATCGGAGCACTCGGTTTGTGTGGACTGGCAGGAGCATCCACGGTGTTTTTCATCAGCGGCTACGTCCAAAAGTACGGTGCGAGGTTCTTCTCTATTGCCGGAGGATGCGTAGTGTTGGCTGCATGGATACTGGCATTTTTGGGGAGTGACAGCTATTTGTGGATAATAATTGCTATCTTGCTGATTGATGCCGGTATGCAATGCATCCATTTGTCGAATCAGACCAGCGTAGTCGCCCTTGACGCATCTGCCATCAATCGTATCAATACCGTTTATATGACCATTTACTTTTTGGGTGGTTCTACCGGTACATTCGTTTCCGGTCTGTCTTGGCAGCATTAGGGGTGGACAGGTGTGGTAGGGGTAGGAATTGCCTTTACCGTGGCTTCCTTGCTCATAAACTGTGTCAAGCCCCAACGACATAAGAGGGACTACTTAGGGGGGGGACTACTTAAACGGATAAAATAAAAAAGTCCTGTAAATCTTTCGACCTACAGGACTTTGCGGAGAGAGAGGGATTCGAACCCCCGGTGCCTCTCAGCACGGCGGTTTTCAAGACCGCTGTAATCGACCACTCTACCATCTCTCCAAGCTTCTTTTCAGAAGGCTTATCTTTTCGATTGCGTTGCAAAGGTACAACATTTTTCTGTATGTGCAAACTTTTCTCCTACTTTTTTTCTAAAAAAATGGATTTTGAAGTATTTTACTGTTCGAAATAGTACTTTTCAACTACAATACAACAGATAAAAATCCCTTTACAAACAGGTGATTTCTTTCGTATAATTATTAATATGCACATATTTTCTGTATATTTGTTGTTATTTTAATACCTTTTTCCTACCTTTACCAACGCAATGATAACTAATTGCATATAATTACATTAATAAGTAAGAGAAATGATATACGATGTAAACATGCTGCGTGACTTCTACGCAAACTATCAAAACGAAGTAATGAATGCTAAAAAGAACTTGAACCGCCCAATGACACTGGCAGAAAAGATTCTTTATGCTCATTTATACAACCCTTCTTTGATCCAACCGTTCAAAAGAGGCGAAGATTATGTAAACTTCCGTCCAAACCGTGTGGCCATGCAAGACGCAACTGCGCAAATGGCCTTACTGCAATTCATGAACGCCGGAAAGGAACGTGTAGCTGTCCCCAGCACCGTACATTGTGACCATCTAATTCAGGCCTTCAAGGGAGCTCATACTGACCTACCCAATGCATGCTCTACTAATAAAGAGGTATATGATTTCTTGAGTAGTGTGGCAGCTAAATATGGCATCGGTTTCTGGAAACCAGGTGCTGGTATCATTCACCAAGTAATCCTCGAAAACTATGCTTTCCCGGGTGGTATGATGGTAGGAACGGATTCGCATACACCTAATGCCGGTGGTTTGGGAATGATTGCCATCGGTGTGGGAGGAGCAGATGCCGTGGATGTGATGACCGGCATGGAATGGGAACTGAAAATGCCCAAACTTATCGGCGTGAAATTAACCGGAAAACTGAACGGTTGGGCAGCTCCAAAAGACGTAATCCTTAAACTGGCGGGCATTCTTACCGTGAAAGGTGGTACAAATGCCATTATCGAATATTTCGGACCGGGAACAGAAACTCTTTCGGCTACAGGCAAAGCTACCATATGTAACATGGGAGCAGAAGTTGGTGCTACGACTTCACTATTCCCTTACGATGAAGAAATGGCCACTTATCTGAAAGCTACCGGAAGAGAAGAAATAGCCACCTTGGCAAACAACGTAAAAGCAGAACTGAAAGCAGACGAAGAGGTTTCAGCAAACCCTGAAATGTTCTATGACCGAATCATCGAAATTGACCTGTCTACCCTAGAGCCATATCTGAATGGACCGTTTACTCCAGATGCTGCTTGCCCTATCTCAGAGTTTGCAGCTAAAGTAAAAGAAAACGGATATCCTCAGAAAATGGAAGTAGGACTGATTGGTTCTTGTACCAACTCTTCTTATCAAGACTTGAGCCGAGCAGCTTCGCTGGCTAAACAGGTAGCAGAAAAGAATATTAAAACTGCTGCACCACTGATTATCAATCCTGGCTCGGAACTGATTCGATGCACAGCAGAACGCGACGGCATGATTGAAGCTTTCGAAAAAGTAGGCGGAGTCATCATGACAAATGCGTGTGGACCTTGCATCGGACAATGGAAACGCGAAACAGATGACCCGACACGCGCCAACTCTATCGTGACTTCGTTCAACCGTAACTTTGCCAAAAGAGCAGATGGTAACCCAAATACGCATGCTTTTGTCGCTTCGCCGGAGATTGCCATGGCTATGACCATCGCAGGAAACCTGACTTTCAATCCTATGACGGATACATTGCTGAACGAGAACGGACAAGAGGTAAAACTAGACCCTCCAACAGGTGACACTTTACCGGCCTTGGGATTTACTGTAAAAGATAATGGTTATGTGGCTCCATCTGACAAGGGCGATGACATCACCGTGAATATCAGCACTGACTCAAACCGTTTGCAGGTTCTCAAGCCATTCGCACCGTTCTGCGCCAAGGACTTTACAGACATGACTTTGCTCATCAAAACAAAAGGCAAATGTACCACAGACCACATCTCTATGGCTGGTCCTTGGCTGAAATTCCGCGGTCATCTGGAAAATATATCTGACAACATGTTAATGGGAGCCGTGAATGCTTTCAACGATAAGACCAACTCTGTATGGAACAGCTTAAACAATGATTATGATGCGGTTTCAGCCGTTGCAAAACAATATAAAGAAAAAGGCATCTCTTCAATCGTAGTAGCTGAAGACAATTACGGAGAAGGGTCCAGCCGAGAACATGCAGCCATGGAACCGCGATTCTTGAACGTGAAAGTAATTTTGGCAAAGAGCTTTGCACGTATCCACGAAACAAACTTGAAGAAACAGGGCATGCTGGCACTGACCTTTGCGAATAAAGCGGATTATGACAAAATCGGCGAACAAGACAAGCTGTCTGTTTTGAACGTTGAAAGCATTTGCCCGGGACAGAACCTTACCATCGAAGTAACACACCCAAATGGAATGAAAGAATGCTTCGAAGCGGTTCATACTTATAACGAATTGCAGATAGAGTGGTTTAAAGCCGGATCTGCATTGAACATTTTTACTAAATAATTAATTAAGGAGAAATAATCATGGAACAGAAAGCATATATGCAGGATGGTAAACTGGTCGTACCCGACCACGTTACCATTCCTTTTATCGAAGGTGACGGTGTAGGAGCAGAAATTACTCCAGTCTGCCAAAAAATAGTAAACCAGGCCGTAATGAAAGCTTACGGTGAAAGCAAAAAAATCTGCTGGAAAGAGGTATTGGCAGGCGGCAAGGCTTTTGAACAAACCGGCTCGTGGCTACCAGAAGAAACAATGGATACTTTCCGCGAATATCTGATTGGAATTAAAGGACCTCTGACAACTCCCGTGGGAGGAGGTATCCGTTCGCTGAATGTTGCCCTGAGACAGACACTTGACTTATATGTATGCCTGCGCCCAGTACGTTGGTTTAAAGGCGTGGTTTCTCCCGTAAAAGAACCACAGAAAGTAGACATGCACATCTTCCGCGAAAATACGGAAGACATTTATGCCGGCATCGAATGGGAACAAGGTACACCAGAAGCCGAAAAATTTTACCGCTTCTTGAAAGAGGAAATGGGAGTAACCAAAGTTCGCTTCCCAGAAACATCTTCATTCGGTGTAAAACCGGTTTCATCAGAGGGTACGAAACGTTTGGTAAGATCTGCCATCGAATATGCGATGGTAAACAAACTTCCATCTGTAACCATCGTACACAAAGGCAATATCATGAAGTTTACTGAGGGTGGATTCAAGAAATGGGGATATGAAGTAGCAGAACAAGAATTTGCAGCGCAGACTTTTACGATGAATCAATTTGAAAGCATTAAAAAAAGCCAAGGTGAAGAAGTGGCCAAACAGGCTCTGAAGGATGCAGAAAAAGCAGGAAAAATCATCATTAAAGATTGTATTGCCGATGCGTTCCTACAGAACACGTTGCTCATCCCTGAAACGTATTCTGTAATTGCAACGCTAAACTTAAACGGCGATTATGTTTCAGACCAGTTGGCAGCTATGGTGGGTGGCATCGGAATAGCACCAGGTGCCAACATCAACTATCGCACCGGACATGCTATTTTTGAGGCTACACACGGCACAGCTCCGAACATTGCAGGAAAAAACATCGTAAATCCTTGTTCGTTACTGTTGTCATCAGTGATGATGTTGCAATACATGGGCTGGAACGAAGCTGCAGACTTAATCACCAACGCCTTGGAAAAGGCATTTGAAAGCGGAGAGGCCACACAGGATCTTGCAAGATTTATGCCAAACGGAAAACCGCTTTCTACTACAGAATTTGGGGACAAGATTGTGGCTATCCTTTAATATACGTTTATCTTACACTTACACAGAATTATATGAAAAAAGAATATATCGTTTATAAATTGTCTGAATGTGCCAAACAGACTTCGAGAATCGATAACGGGCTGTTCACCAAGTTTAATGTGAAACGTGGACTGCGCAACGAGGATGGAACTGGTGTCTTGGTAGGACTTACCAAGATTGGTAATGTTGTAGGCTATAAGCGTACAGAAGAAGGTGGACTACAACCAATCCCTGGCAAATTGTTTTATCGCGGTTATGACTTAGATGACATTGCACACGGACTGCTCCGCGAGAAACGATTCGGCTTTGAAGAAGTGGCTTACTTACTTCTGTCTGGAGAACTGCCAGACACAGAACAATTGGCCGCATTTAAAGAGCTGATTAATGATAACATGCCGCTGGACAAGAAAACAACCATGAATATCATCGACTTGGAAGGTCAGAATATCATGAATATCTTGGCGCGAAGTGTGCTCGAGATGTATACCTTCGACCCAAATCCGGATGATATTTCACGCGACAACTTGATGAGACAGTCCATCGAACTGATTTCAAAATTCCCGACCATCATCTCTTATGCATATAACATATACCGCCATAGTACCCGAGGACGTTCCCTGCACATTCGTCTCCCTAAAGAACATTACGGACTGGCTGAGAACTTCCTTTATATGCTTAAGAAGGATTTTACTCCATTGGAGGCCCGTACCTTGGATTTGTTATTAGTACTGCATGCTGAACATGGTGGCGGTAACAACTCTACATTCACCGTACGTGTCACCAGCTCTACTCGCACAGATACTTATTCGAGCATTGCTGCAGGAATTGGTTCTCTGAAGGGTCCTCTGCATGGTGGTGCCAACATCAAAGTGAGCGATATGTTTGAACATCTGAAAGAGCAAATCTCAGACTGGACCAATGTGGACGAAGTGGACACTTACCTCACTCGTATGTTACACGGCGAAGCATATGACCATAGCGGTTTGATTTACGGTATAGGCCATGCCGTCTACACAATCTCAGACCCAAGAGCAGTATTGCTTAAGGAACTGGCACGCGAACTGGTAGCAGAAAAAGGACGCGAGAAGGAATTTGCCTTTTTGGAACTGATTGAAGACCGTGCCATCAAGTGCTTCAAAAAGGTGAAAGGCAATAAAAAGAGCGTTTGTGCCAACGTAGACCTCTACTCTGGATTTGTTTATGACTTGATTGGACTGCCCCAAGAAATTTATACTCCACTCTTTGCGATGGCACGTATTGTTGGTTGGACAGCTCACCGTATAGAAGAATTGAACTTTGAAGGACGCAGAATTATCCGTCCGGCATATAAGAATGTTATTGACGAACAACCTTATACCCCAATCAACGAACGCTAATTGATTCTACAATCTTATTATATAATAAATATGGAGCGTGTCTTTTCCTATGACACGCTCCATTTATTTTTATATTAAACAGACAAAAAAACAGTCTCGCATGCTTACAATTCTCGTGAATTGGCATACAAGACTGTTACTATTACTATACAAAAAAGTTACTTGCGATATGTTTCTTCCATTAATAACTTTACATTTCGTTAGATACGTATATCCAAGTCTTTCAGAATGGCACTAATCTTTTCCATAGTGGTCAGACGAGTGGGAACCAAAGGCAAGCGCAATTGATTTTCTATCATACCCATGGCATGAAGCATTGCTTTCACTCCTGCCGGATTACCATCCACAAACAACAGTTTAAACAACTCGGCAAATTTGTGGTGGATGTTGCGCGCACTTTCATAATCTCCATTCAAAGCCAAACGCACCATACGGCTGAACTCTGCCGGCAAAGCATTACCAATAACAGAAATAACGCCTACTGCACCCAAAGTAATCAAAGGGAAAGTTATTCCATCATCTCCTGAAATTACATCAAAGTGAGGAGGTTTGTTTTTGATAATATCATCCATCTGAGTAATATCGCCGCTCGCCTCTTTAATAGCCACGATATTCTGGAACTCTCGTGCCAAACGTAAAGTAGTTTCGGCAGTCATATTAATACCGGTACGGCCTGGAACATTATAAAGAACCACTGGAACAGGCGACGCTTCTGCTATGGCTTTGAAATGCTGATATAAACCTTCCTGAGACGGTTTGTTATAATAAGGGCAAACGGTCAGAATACCATCAATACCACGCCAGTCTGCTGTTTTGAGTTCGTGCACCACCGCTGCAGTATTATTGCCGCCACATCCCATCAACAAGGGCACTCTGCCGGCTACACGTTCAACAAGCAGGTTTTTAATTTTATTCTTTTCTTCGATTGACAGACAGGGGGTTTCAGCAGTAGTTCCCATAATACAAAGAAAATCTACTCCATTGCCAATTTGATATTCTACAAGTCGTAACAAGGCATCGTAATCAACGCTTCCATCTGTTTTAAACGGAGTTACCAATGCAATGCCTAACCCCTTAAATTTATTCTGAATCATATAATTTAATGTAGTTTTTTCTTTTCATTTTCCTTTCAGATGGCAAAAATAATAATTTAATCTGACTATCACAATTTTTTCTTTAATCTATTATGTGAACTACCGCTAAACTAAAGATTTAGCGGCTTCGGAGATATCAACACCTCCTCTCTTTTCCAGCTTCTTTCTGCCATTGCTTTTTAGGACACGAGGTCGGTTATCCACAAGAGATCTGTTCTAAGCGTGCAATTACTCTTCTATCAACTCCAGAAACTCTTCCTCTGTAAGCAGTTTGACACCTAATTTCTGCGCTTTTTCCAATTTTGAGGGCCCCATATTGGCTCCAGCAAGAATAAATGAAGTCTTGCCGGATATGCTTCCTACATTTTTTCCTCCATGACGCTCAATCAGCAACTTGTACTCATCGCGAGAATGATGTTCGAACACACCGCTGATTACAATGCTCTGACCTGCCAAACGATTAGAATGGGCACTCATTTCGTCTTCGCTTAAAGCCATCTGAATTCCATGACCTCGCAAACGTTCTATCAGGATTTGGTTTGTAGTATCAGCAAAAAACGAAACTACACTTTGAGCAATCACCTGCCCCACTCCGTTGACCTTCATCAATTCTTCGGTCGTAGCAGCAGCCAAATGCTCCATTGTCTTGAAATTACGCGCCAAAATCTTGGCCGCAATCTCGCCCACAAAACGGATACCCAGAGCAAATACCACTCGTTCGAACGGAACAGAGACAGACTTCTGTATCGAAGAGATGATTTTACGAGCAGACTTCGCACGGTTTCCATCAGCTCCATGTATCTGTTCTACCTTGAGATCGTATAAATCGGCCACGTCGTGTATCAAGCCACGTTCAAAGTATTCGTCTACGGTTTCTGGTCCCAGACTATCAATATTCATCGCCTTACGACTGATGAAGTGTTCAATTCTACCCTTAATCTGCGGCGGACAGGTTGTTTGATTTGGACAATACCAGGCTGCTTCACCTTCATATCGCACCAAAGGAGTGCCGCACTCTGGACAATGAGTTATAAATTTTGCTTCAGGCAAAGACATAAAGCTGCGTGCTGAATAATCCACTTCTACAATTTTAGGAATTATCTCGCCGCCTTTTTCCACATAAACCATATCTCCCAAATGAAGATCCAGCTGCTTCATCACATCTTCATTATGTAAGGTGGCACGTTTAACTATGGTTCCGGCCAACAGAACAGGGTCCATATTCGCAACCGGAGTGACAGCTCCCGTACGACCTACCTGAAAGGTTACGGCATTGAGACGGGTATAAGCGCGCTCAGCCTGAAACTTATATGCAATAGCCCATCGCGGACTCTTGGCGGTATAACCCAAAACACGCTGCTGACGCAAAGAATCCACCTTTAGAACGATTCCATCTGTAGCTACTGGCAAGTCTTTTCTAGCCTGATCCCAATAGTTTATAAAATCGTATATTTCTTGTATAGTACTTACCTTGCGGGTAGCTTCTGACACCTTAAAGCCCCATCCTTTCGCTTTTTGCAGATTTTCATAATGACTGTCAGACGGTATGCCCTCACCCAAAAGATAATAAAGGTAAGCATCCAGCTTACGGTGAGCCACAGTTGCAGAATTCTTGCTCTTCAACGTCCCTGAGGCGGCATTGCGTGGGTTGGCAAATAAAGCTTCCTCACGCAATTCTCGTTCCTTGTTCAATGCCTCGAAACTACTCCAAGGCATCAGAATTTCCCCACGAATTTCGAAAGAGGCTGGATAATCTCCCGGCTGCAACTGAAGCGGAATACAACGAATCGTACGCACATTATCTGTCACATCGTCTCCTTGGACTCCATCTCCACGCGTCACTGCACGGACCAATTTTCCGTCTTCATAAATCAAAGAAATGGATAATCCATCATATTTCAATTCGCAACAAATCTCAAAAGGCTCGCCTTGCAACCCTTCAACCACGCGTTCGTAAAAAGCAGCTACTTCTTGCTGATTATACGTATTCGACAAGGACAGCATGGGATATTGGTGAGCCACCTGAACAAAATCATGGTTCAAATCACTACCCACCCGCTGAGTAGGCGAATTAGCATCGTAAAATTCAGGATGAGCATCTTCTAACTGTTGCAGACGATGCATCAGAACGTCAAACTCTTGATCGGTTATCTCTGGAGCATTAAGCACATAATAATTATAGTTATGATGGTGCAACTGCTTGCGCAAATCTAATATTTCTTCTTTCGAATCCATAACTTTTTGTTTTTGTCAGGGGGAATTTTAGCTTCTTATTTATCTTCAAAGGTAAAAATTCATCCTACAGAAAACAAGAAAATGAACCGTTTTTTTATCACCAAGCGCATGATTTTCGCAACAGAATCATAAAAGTTCTTTATACCAAAGGCTTTTCTGATAACAAATGCTATAAATACACGCAGGTTTATTAACTTTGCATCGTGTATAGTACACTTCATAACTTATAAGAAATTAAATATGAGAATAGATATCATCACCGTATTGCCAGAACTGCTGGATGGTTTCATGAACGAATCTATCCTGGGGAGAGCACAAAAAAAAGGCCTTGTGGAAATTCACATCCACAACTTGAGAGACTATGCTACCAATAAGTATAAGCGCGTGGACGACTATCCTTATGGAGGATTTGCCGGCATGGTGATGCAGTGCGAACCCATCGACCGCTGTATTTCTGCCTTAACCGCCGAAAGACATTATGACGAGATTATCTTTACTACACCCGATGGAGAACAGTTTGACCAACCTATGGCAAACAGTTTGTCGCTCAAAGAAAATATAATCATATTATGCGGACACTATAAGGGTATTGATTACCGAATACGCGAACATCTGATTACCAAAGAAGTCAGCATTGGAGACTTTGTACTGACTGGAGGAGAATTGGCAGCTGCAGTCATGACAGATGCTATCGTTCGCATTGTACCGGGTGTTATCGGAGATGAACAAAGCGCCTTATCAGACTCTTTCCAAGACAATCTGCTTGCAGCACCTGTCTATACTCGACCAGCCGAATATAAAGGATGGAAAGTTCCAGACATCCTGTTATCTGGACACGAAGCCAATATAAAGGAATGGGAATTGCAACAGTCGTTTGAAAGAACACAAAGATTGAGACCTGATCTGCTAAAAGGAAATCAAACCGAAAACAAATAATTTCTGATATGATTTTAATAAAAGAAAAATCTAAGGGTTCTTCTTGCTTTTATCAAAGCAAAAAACTATATTTGCTATATTAAAATCTAAAACGTATACCGCTATGTCAGAACAAAAACACAATCTTTATATCATTGCCGGTTGCAACGGTGCCGGTAAAACTACAGCCAGTTTTACCGTACTGCCGGAAATGTTGCAATGCAGAGAGTTCGTCAATGCAGACGAAATAGCTGCAGGGTTGTCACCATTTAACCCTGAGGGGGTAGCTATTCAAGCAGGAAGATTGATGATTGACCGCATCATACAATTACTGAAAGAGGGCGAAAACTTTGCTTTTGAAACAACGCTTGCCACACGCTCATACGTAAAACTGATTCAGCAGGCCCAGAAAAGAGGATATTTCGTTACTTTGCTCTTTTTTTCTCTTGCCAGCCCGGAACAAGCTGAAAAGCGTGTCGCTAAACGTGTGAGCCAAGGAGGACATAATATCCCCATCGACGTGATTCACCGTCGTTATGACAACGGATTACGCAATTTGTTCCAATTGTATATGCCTATCTGCGACTATTGGGCCTTATATGACAACAGTTCTTGCCCAACGAACAAAGTTGCGTATGGCTGGAAGAACAACCGGATAACGGTTCTTCAGCAAAGCATTTACAATAAATTTAAAGACGAATATTCAAAAAATCCAGAACAAGATGACTGATTTTGAAATAGCTGAAATGCAACGTAAAATTGACGAAGGCATTTTTTTGGCACAAGAACGTCTCGTGAAGCGTGCCAAACATGATAATCTAACTTTAGTAATAGTCCGAAACGGACGTATAGTAGAAATTCCAGCAGAGGAGCTTTAACAGCTCCTCTTTTTTTATAAATATACTCCACCTGTACATTAGAACTCTCCTGCAATACGACGTATCCTATTTTCATTCGGTATCCAGTGCATGTCTTCATCCAACATGCAGAAATCCTTTAAAGAATAGACATTACGGGCTTCATCCGGCATTCCCGTGCCAAGATTACGAAACAAACGATTGTATGGATCCGTTATTTCTATCAGATCCATACAATACTCTACATCTTGCAATTGAGCAATCTCCCGTGCAACGAATTGGGTTAAATCCTTTTCTAACGACAACATTTTATCGATTTATCTTGCTATAGTTGTTAACTGAATACGACGTATACATTTAGGCTGTATCTCTGACGAGGCTACAGAAGTTGAGTCTGCCGAACGGGACTTAACATAAACCGGCCCATAACCGAAATCACCCCAATAACGATCGTAGTTTCGCAAATTAAAGGGAGTAGCCTCACCATAACGATCTATTAAATATCCATTAAAATGAGTGTCAGACAGACGATAATTGGATATCCTGCAATCTAAATCCGGATTGTCAAAATACATATAGATTACGCGATTGCGTATCTCCCACTCAAAACTGTTTTCGATAGCGCACAGACGACCAATCCTATCGTAATAGTAATCTGTTTCCAAGCCATATCCATATTGATAATAATAGTCGTCAGACCGAAAATCCAATACAGAGCCATGAGCTTTCTCTCCATCAATCACAACCCCAATATCTCCAAACCATCTTCCTGTCAACACGTATCCTCTGTCTGTATCCGGATTTCCATAATCCGGACCGAAATGTACATGTGGCTCACATGAACATAAAAACGCTAAGGACAGGAGTAAAAAAATAATATTCTTTATTTTCATTGTTTCTTCATTTTTAATGATGTATCAAAGTTACAAAGTTGCAAGAAACTCTGCATTAGGTTTTTTCCGAAAACAAGATAGGGATTTCCCTATTTGTTATTTAGTAGCGTCCGTTTTCCACACGTACTGAAAACGAGAATGCATCAGAACATTTCACATGCACCAGCCCTCCAAAACTATAATCATAGGGCTGCAAACCCCATAACGACAAAGGAATACGCAACCGGTGCATCGGAAGCAAGCGTTTGGAAGCATAAGCTCCTAAAGTCACTCTATCAGTCAGCTGATAAAGAGACATAGCCGTAATACCCAATGAATGATTATGCCATCCGCCCCAATGTTGTGTATCCAAGTACATACCTCCCACCAAACGAAAACGATTGGTCACAGGATAGACATACGCACCTGAAGTTCGGGTTGAGAACAAAGCACCTGGAAAGCGGTTACGTCCAAAACCAATCGTTGCCGCCATCGAAAGTTGTAGGTTCAATCCATCGTGCAACATCCATAACGATGAGGCTGGTATGTCAGCCGGACCATTCCACAACGGCAAGACATCAGGTGTATATATTGTTCCATATATCGGGAATGCAAGGACTGAATCAGAGCATGTCAAATGACTTCCGGCAGCAGTACAAGCGCTTTCATCATGAATATTAACTTCTGTTTTCTCTGTTTGTGCAAACAAGAAAGATACAGAGCAACATAATATAATAAGGTATAAATACTTCATTTGTCTTAAAATTCATTGTTATCTTAACCAGATAATATCGTTGGGCTTGGCTGCATAATCCTCTGCAAGATTATTTATCTTATACAAAGACTCCAAGCGAATACCATATTTCTGAGCAATGCTATACATTGACTCTCCGGGTTGTATGATATGAGGCTGCCGCTGCAAACTCTTATGGCCTTTTTTCTTTTTCTTTTCCAAATAGATTATGTCGCCCTTTTGCAAACGGTAGTCCGAAGGCAGTTCGTTATATTTTCTCAGTCTGCGAGGAGATACTCCCGTTTCAGAAGCAATCGCCTCAAAAGAATCACCAGATTTTGCTATGACATAATAATTGTCGTTATTGCGATATACCGTATGGTTATTTTGAATAACCGTCACCAATTGTCCATCTGTATAATGACCGTCTTTCAATCCTTTCAAGGAACTATACTTGTCATATTGAGCCAGGTCATATCGTTCAATTATATCAATCAGTGAATGTGCATAGCGTGGGTTCGTTGCATAGCCGCAACGTTTCAGTCCGTGTGCCCACCCCTTGTAATCCTTCATCGACAACTTAAACAGCATGCGGTAACGAGGTTGCTGCGACAGAAACAAAGAATGATCTTCGTAAGAATGCTTTGCTGATTTATATTTGCGGAAACGTTCATTAGGCGCATCGTCATTAGCCAATACGTAAGGACCGTTCCAAGAACCACCGCACTTAATTCCAAAATGATTGTTTGCCTCTCGTGCCAAACGGCTCTTTCCGGCCCCGCTTTCCAATAAACCTTGCGCCAAAGTAATACTGGCCGGTATGCGGTACTTCAACATCTGATCCACCGCCATGTACTTATACTGGTCGATATAATGCAAGAAACTTTGATTTTGAGCCTGACCAAAAACTCCAACAGAAACAAGCCAAGTCAAAATACAGAATAGTGAAAATCTATGTATCATTTGATATAGTAAATAAAATGTATCTTAAATAATAAGATGGTCTCATTATCTTCAGTACAAAAATAGAACAAAATACTCGTATTTCTCAAAAAACAAAATTATATTTGTGTGTGTTTTAAAAAAGATTATATATTAAAATAGGATAGATTATGAAGGAATTCACGATTCAGACTCAAGTAAAGGTTTATCAGCTAGAAGAGTTAAGCCTTAATGACCAAGCCTTGGTGCAGGCAGCTTGTGAAGCAACCAAACGCAGTTACGCACCCTATTCTAAATTCTATGTAGGAGCAGCTGTTCGTCTAGCCAATCAAAAGATTATAAATGGCAGCAATCAAGAAAATGCAGCTTATCCCTCAGGCACTTGTGCCGAACGGACAACTCTATTTTATGCGAATGCTCAATTTCCCGACCAGCCTGTAGAGGCTCTGGCTATTGCAGCTCAAACTAATGGAAACTTTTTAGCAACCCCAATCTCTCCATGCGGGGCATGCAGACAAGTGATTCTCGAAACAGAACACCGATTTGGTAAAGCCATGCGGATATTGCTTTATGGCACAGAAGGAATATACGTGGTAGAGGGAATAACGTCCATTTTACCACTTCAGTTCGACCAAGACAGCTTACTATAGAATATTTTTTTGTATCTTTGCAGAAAATGTATAAAAACTATTCAAGGAAATTATGATAACAGTATCGAATCTGGCCATTCAGTTTGGCAAACGTGTATTGTACAAAGACGTTAATCTGAAATTTACAAACGGTAATATCTATGGAGTAATCGGTGCCAACGGTGCCGGTAAATCCACTTTGCTTAAAGCCATTTCAGGAGAATTGGACCCTACAAAAGGTAAAATTGAACTCGGACCGGGAGAACGTCTCTCCGTTTTAAGCCAGGACCACTTTAAATACGATGAATTTACCGTGCTGAATACTGTCCTCATGGGACACAGCGTTCTTTGGGACATCATGCAGGAAAAAGATGCGCTTTACTGCAAGCCTGACTTTTCTGACGAAGATGGCATCAAAGTAGCTGAGCTGGAAGAAAAGTTTGCCGAAATGGGAGGTTATAATGCCGAAAGTGATGCCGCTGCTTTGTTAAGCGGTCTTGGAATCAAAGAGGATAAACACTACACCTTGATGAGCGAGCTGAGCGGTAAAGAGAAAGTACGTGTCATGCTGGCACAAGCACTGTTCGGCGAGCCAGACAATCTTTTGCTCGATGAGCCTACCAACGACTTGGACTTGGAAACCGTACAATGGCTCGAGTCTTATTTGTCTGAGTTTGAACACACCGTTTTGGTTGTAAGTCACGACCGTCACTTCCTAGACTCAGTGTGTACACATACAGTTGACATCGACTTTGGAAAAGTTACCCTGTTTGCCGGTAACTACAGTTTCTGGTACGAATCAAGCCAGCTAGCCTTGAGACAGGCTCAAAACCAAAAGGCAAAAGCTGAAGAAAAACGTAAAGAACTTGAGGAGTTCATCCGCCGTTTCTCTGCTAATGTTGCTAAGAGCAAACAGACAACCAGCCGTAAAAAAATGCTGGAAAAACTCAATGTTGAGGAAATTCAGCCTTCAACACGCAAGTATCCGGGTATTATTTTCCAAATGGATCGCGAGCCAGGCAACCAAATCCTTGAAGTGAAAGGATTGAAAGCCACTACAGACGACGGTACCGTTCTTTTTGACAACGTAAACTTCACCGTAGAGAAAGGCGATAAAATCGTATTCCTAAGCCGCAACCCAAGAGCAATGACTGCATTGTTCGAAATCATTAACGGAAATCGCAAAGCTGATGCCGGATCATACAAGTGGGGTGTGACCATCACTACTGCATATCTGCCATTGGACAACACTGATTATTTCAATTCAGACCTGAACCTGGTAGATTGGTTGAGTCAATTTGGCGAAGGCAACGAAGTTTACTTCAAGAGCTTCTTGGGACGCATGTTATTCTCGGGCGAAGAAGTACTCAAGAAAGTGAACGTTCTTTCTGGAGGCGAGAAAATGCGATGCATGATAGCACGCATGCAGTTGAAGAATGCAAACTGCTTGATTCTGGACACACCAACCAACCACTTGGACTTGGAAAGCATCCAGGCTTTCAACAACAACTTGAAACTGTATAAAGGCAATGTATTGTTCTCAAGTCACGACCACGAGTTTATCGAAACTGTAACCAACCGTATCATTGAGCTTACTCCTAACGGAATCATTGACAAAATGATGGAATATGATGAGTATATCGCCAGCGATCATATCAAGGAATTGAAGGCCAAATTATACGGAGAATAATTGGCAAAACAGAATTATATACTTTTAAGAATATACAGCAAGGATTGGCAAGATCTTTGCTGTATAACTTAAAAACATAATAATTAAACAAACGGACATGAAACCAGAAGAAATTAAAAACGAAGAAATAGAACTGAACGAAGACTGCAAGACACAGGATGAAAACGTTTCTGACAATGCGACTTTGAACGAAAACGACAACACACAAAACGATTCTGAACAGGCTGCAGAAACAAAAGAGCTGACCGAAACTGAAAAATTGGCAGAAGCAGAACTTAAAGTTGCCGAACTGCAAGACAAGTATCTCAGACAGTTGGCTGAATTCGACAACTATAGAAAAAGAACGATGAAGGAGAAAGCAGAATTGATTTTAAACGGCGCAGAAAAAACCATCACAGCCATACTGCCCATCCTGGATGACATGGAACGTGCTCTTAAGAATATGGAATCTGCAGAGGATGTAGCAGCAGTAAAAGAAGGTGTGGACCTGATTATGCAGAAGTTTATAAAAGTATTGGAAAATCAAGGCGTCAAAAAAATTGATACCGACAATGCTGACTTCAACACAGACCTGCACGAAGCTATTGCTCAAATCCCGGCTCCGACAGAGGAAATGAAAGGAAAAGTGATTGACTGTGTGCAGACCGGTTACACGCTGAACGAAAAAGTTATTCGACATTCTAAAGTAGCAGTTGGACTGTAAGCAGACTTATCAAAATGGAAAAAAGAGATTATTATGAGGTGCTGGGAGTACAAAAATCAGCAACCGATGCAGAGATAAAGAAAGCTTATAAACAAATGGCCATCAAATATCATCCGGACAGAAACCCGGGTGACAAAGAGGCTGAAGCTAAATTTAAAGAAGCTGCCGAGGCTTATGACGTTTTGCGCGATCCACAGAAACGAGCTCGCTATGATCAATTTGGACACGCCGGAATGGGCGGTGCAGGCGGATTTGGCGGAGGAACCGGCATGAATATGGATGATATCTTCTCTATGTTTGGAGATATCTTTGGCGGACACGGCGGATTTGGTGGATTCGGCGGATTCGGCGGAGGCGGTGGCGGCAGACACAAGCCTCAATATAAAGGTGGAGATTTGCGTCTGAAAGTAAAACTAAACTTGTCGGAAATTGCAAATGGCGTAACAAAAAAATTCAAAGTCAAGAAGAAAGTTACGTGTAGCCATTGTCATGGAACAGGGGGTGAAGGAGACAACAGCACTGAAACATGTCCAACATGTCACGGTAGCGGTTTTGTTACACGCACACAACAAAGCATCTTTGGTATGATGCAAACACAAAGTGCCTGCCCCACTTGTCATGGAGAAGGAACCGTCATCAAAAACAAGTGTAAGGTATGTGGTGGCGAAGGCGTTGTTAACGGAGAAGAAATTATCGATGTACAAATTCCAGCAGGTGTAGCTGATGGAATGGTCGTAAATATTCCGGGCAAAGGACATGCAACCAAGAAAGGCGGCATTCCGGGAGATATTCAGGTCTTTATTGAAGAAGAACCACATCCAGAATTATTAAGAGAAGACAACAACTTAATCTACAGCCTCTTGCTTGACATACCAACTGCAACATTAGGTGGAAGTTGTGAAATCCCAACAATTGATGGCAAGGTAAAAATTAAAATAGAGCCTGGAACTCAACCAGGAAAAGTGTTGCGTTTGCGCGGCAAAGGATTGCCTGCCGTACAAGGTTATGGCTATGGCACGGGAGATTTAATCATCAACATCAGTGTTTATGTGCCTGAAACACTGAACAAGGATGAGAAACAATTCTTTGAAGAAGCCCGCAACAGCGACAGCTTTACCCCGAATCCTTCCATTAAAGAAAAAATCTTTAGAAAATTCAAAAGCTTTTTTGAATAATATATTGATTTACTAATCCCAGGGGATCAACAGGGTGTACACACCTTTGTTGGTCCTTGTTTTTTTTAAGACAACAATGACTTACTCAGAAGCAACAGAATATTTATTCAACAGCACGCCGCTTTTTCAAAACGTGGGAAAAGATGCCTATAAAGAAGGATTGGACAACACGCTTTTATTGGACAAGCACTTTGGCCACCCACACCGAAAATATAAAACCATACACATTGCCGGTACAAACGGCAAGGGCTCTTGCAGTCATACAATTGCAGCCATATTGCAAGAGGCAGGATACAAAGTAGGCCTTTATACTTCTCCTCATTTAGTAGATTTCCGCGAACGCATTCGCATCAACGGCATTTGCATTCCCGAAGAACGCGTTGTTCGCTTTGTTGAAGAAGAGCGTTCTTTCTTTGAACCGCTCCATCCGTCATTCTTCGAAATCACAACGGCACTGGCATTTACATACTTTGCCGAACAGGATGTTGATATTGCAGTCATCGAAGTTGGATTGGGCGGACGGCTAGACTGTACGAACATCATCACTCCCCTTTTATCAGTCATCACAAACATCAGCTTTGACCATGTGCAATTTTTAGGAAATACACTCGACAAAATAGCCCAAGAGAAAGCTGGCATAATCAAACAGGGCGTTCCTGTTGTAATCGGTGAAACTACGCCCGAAACATATCCCGTATTTCAAAATCGGGCAGCATCTTGCAATGCACCTATTTATTATGCTGAAGAACAAAACGAAATCACTTCAACAGAAGAAACAGACAAAGGGACACGTCGTTATCATACGCACAACTTTGGCATTATTGAAGGTGTTCTGAATGGAGATTGCCAAAACAAAAACACAGCAACAATCCTAGCTGCAGTAACCCAAATTAAGAACAAACTAAACATCTCCACCGATAACATCAAAAACGGGTTCTTGAATGTATGCAAAAGCACCGGACTAAGGGGGAGGTGGCAAAAGTTGGCCGACAAGCCCCTGACTTATTGCGACACGGGACACAACGTGGCCGGCATCTCCTATATAGTAAAGCAAATAGAACGAATTCCATGCCGCAAAAAACATATCGTCATCGGCATGGTAAACGACAAAGACATCAACCATGTGCTGGACCTTTTGCCCAAAGATGCCCAATACTATTTTACACAAGCAAGTGTCAAAAGAGCATTGCCTGCTATAGAGCTACAAGCAACAGCATCGGAAAAAGGATTGCAAGGAAATGTATTTTCCACTGTAACAGAAGCATATACAGAGGCCCGGAAACAGGCAAAAGACAATGATCTAATCTATATTGGCGGAAGTACATTTATTGTAGCAGATTTATTTACCGGCATTTTTAAATAAAATCACGTTTTTTGGCTCACAAAAATGAAAGAAAACTTGTTAAAACGGAAGATTTTACTTTAATTTGCATAACAATCAATCAACTTTAAATGCCTATAAACAATGGATAAAATGAATCTCTCTGGTCTGGATCCAAAGGATTTTCAGACAGAAATAGATGGTAAAAAGACCGACCTGTTCATCCTCAAAAACAACAAAGGATGCGAGGTAGCAGTAACGAACTATGGCGGTTCGCTAGTAGGAATTATGGTCCCAGACAAAAACGGAGCGTTCGCCAACGTGATTCAGGGGCACGACAACATTCAAGATGCAATCAACAGTCCCGAACCATTCCTCAGCACCTTAGTTGGCCGTTACGGCAACCGTATTGCTAAAGGCAAATTCACCTTGGACGGCAAGGAATACAATTTGGCAATTAATAACGGACCCAACCATCTACACGGCGGACCTACAGGATTCCATGCTCGCGTGTGGGATGCGGAGCAATTAACAGAAAACAGCCTGAAGCTGCATTACTTGTCAGCCGATGGCGAAGAAGGATTCCCAGGAAACTTGGACATGACCGTAGTTTACACCTTTACCGATGAGAACGAACTGATTATCGACTACACCGGAAACACGGACAAAACTACTGTAGTAAACATGACCAATCATGGATTCTTCAGTTTGACAGGAATTGCTAACCCAACCCCCACCATCGAAGATTTGGAATGCGAAATCAATGCAGATTTTTATATTCCTATTGATGACACATCTATTCCAACCGGAGAGATTGAAAGTGTAAAAGACACTCCTTTTGACTTTACCACTCCACATGCCGTAGGCGAACGCATCGATGCTGATCATATCCAAACAAAAAGAGGAGCCGGATACGATCATTGCTTTGTTTTGAATAAAAAACAACCGGGAGAGCTTTCTTTTGCAGCTCGTGTGGTTGAACCCAAAAGCGGTCGTACCATGGAAGTCTACACCACAGAACCAGGTGTACAGGTATATACCGACAACTGGGCAGACGGCTACAAGGGACAGCATGGAGCAACATTCCCTCGCCGCAGTGCAATCTGCTTCGAAGCCCAACACTTCCCAGATTCACCAAATCGCCCTTATTTCCCGTCTGTTGTACTTAAGCCAGGCGAAACCTATACCCAGAAAACAATCTATAAATTTGGCGTAAGAAAATAATTAATTACTAATCAATCATCAATAACTAACAATTTTTTAAAAACAATGAGTCAAGAAAAAAAACAATGGGGTGCCATTATCATTATGATTGCACTCTTTGCGATGATCGCCTTCGTTACCAACTTGTGTACACCAATGGCAACCATCATCAAAAACCAAGGTGAGATTTCTAACGTTTTGGCACAGATCGGTAACTACGGAAACTTTGTGGCTTACTTGATTATGGGTATTCCTGCCGGTATGTTGATCTCAAAATTCGGTTACAAGAAAACAGCCCTGATTGGTCTGTTCGTGGGTATTACCGGTATTCTTATTCAATGGTACAGCGGCCAGCTTGACGCACAGGCAAACTTAGGTTTGGTATTCGGTGTGTACTTGGTAGGTGCATTCATCTCTGGTTTGTGTATGTGTATCTTGAACTGTGTGGTTAACCCAATGTTGAACCTGCTTGGTGGCGGTGGAAACAGAGGAAACCAGCTGATTCAAATCGGTGGTGTATTCAATTCAAGTGCAGCCGTAGCTTGCTACATTCTGATGGGTGCTTTGATTGCCGATGCCACAAAAGCCAAGATTTCAGATGCAACTCCGGCATTGATGATTGCCTTGGCAATCTTTGTAGTAGCTTTCATTGTAATCCTGATGACTAAGATTGAAGAGCCTAAACAAGCTCCTGTTAAATTAGAGTTGATCAAGGGTGCAATGAGTTACCGTCACTTTGCGTTGGGTGCTTTGGCAATCTTCTTGTATATGGGTATTGAAGTAGGTGTGCCTAACTTCGTACAGCAGTATCTGATTGCAGATAACATCCCTGCTTCTACCGTAGGTATGTTGGTTGCAGTGTATTGGTTCATGATGCTTATCGGACGTTTCGTTGGAGCCAGCATAGGTAGCAAGGTAAGCAGCCGTGCCATGATTACAGTAGTATCAAGTTTAACCATTCTTTTGGTATTGTTCGGAATGTTCGCTCCACAAGACGTATTGGTAAACTTCCCTGGTGTTGATTGGGGTAAATTGGAAATGATTTGGCAGCCTATCCCAGTAGGAATCTTCTCATTCTTGCTTGTAGGTTTGTGTACATCAGTAATGTGGGGTGCCATCTTCAACATGGCAGTTGAAGGATTGGGTAAATTTACAGCTATTGCCAGCGGTATTTTCATGACCATGGTATTCGGTTGTGCAGTCATGATGTTCATCCAGGCAACTGTAGCTGACATGACTAACTATATCACCAGCTTCTGGGTTGTTGTATTCTGCGCAGCTTACCTGTTGTTCTATGCTTTGGTTGGCAGCCGCGTAACAAAACGTGAAGAATAATAAAAACAAAATAGAAAATCTCTCTTTTATAAATAACCAAAAAAATTATATTCCTATGAATTTAACAATAGATGACGTACGCAGTCGTTTCATCGAACATTTTGACGGTACAACAGGATCAGTTTACGCTTCACCGGGTCGTATCAACTTGATTGGCGAACATACAGACTATAACGATGGTTTTGTATTTCCAGGTGCAGTTCAGCAAGGTATGATTGCCGAGTTGAAAGTAAACGGAACTCGCAATGTAAGAGCTTACTCTATCGACCTCAAGGACTATGTTGAGTTTTCATTGGACGATGATAAAGGACCAAACGCTAGCTGGGCTCGCTACATCTTCGGTGTGTGCCGCGAGATGATGGCATTGGGCGTAGCTGTAGAAGGATTCAACACTGCATTTGCAGGCGATGTTCCATTGGGTGCCGGAATGTCTTCTTCAGCAGCATTGGAAAGTGTTTATGCTTTCGCTTTGAATGATATGTTTGGCGACAACAAAATCGACAAAATGACATTAGCAAAGGTTGGACAGGCTACTGAGCACAAATATCTGGGTGTAAATTGTGGTATCATGGACCAGTTTGCTTCTGTACACGGAAAAGCTGGAAACTTGATGCGTTTGGACTGCCGCAGCGGTGAGTTTGAATACTTCCCATTCAATCCTCAGGGATACAAATTGGTGTTGGTCAACTCTTGTGTAAAACATGAGTTGGTAGGCTCTCCTTACAACGAGCGTCGTTTGAGCTGCGAACGTGTGGCTGCTGCTATCAATCAGTTGCATCCTGAGGTAACGAGCTTGCGCGATGCAGACTGGGCTATGTTGTACGAAGTTAAAGCCAATGTTTCAGAAGAAGATGCAAAACGTGCAAAATATGTAATCGGCGAAAAAGAACGTGTGTTGAAAGTATGTGATGCTTTGGAGAAAGGTGATTACGAAACTGTAGGCGAAATGATGTATGCCACACACGAAGGATTGAGCAAGGATTATGAAGTGTCTTGCGTTGAGCTGGACTATCTGAACGACTTGGCTAAAGAAGTTGGAGTTACCGGTTCTCGCATCATGGGAGGTGGCTTCGGCGGATGCACCATTAACTTGGTAAGCGAGGAGTTGTATGACAACTTTGTAAGCGAAGTTAAATCTAAATTCCATGCTAAATTCGGAAAAAACCCTATCATCATTGACGTTGTGATTGGTGACGGTTCTCGCAAATTGTGCTAAAAACAGTCATTTACAGACTTAATGATAAAGTGGAACTCTTTTGCTGAGTTCCACTTTTTTTTATATTCTCCTACAAACAAAGCAACAATCCTCATAAAGCAGGTTTCTACAGAAAAATCCGGATAAAAATCCATTAGATGAATCTTCCGGCAAGAGAATGCGTCAGCTGAAAATGCGACCAAGAAACAACACTTACCGCATACAACCTGTTTTCTGGCTATTATGCCCCATCACAACATATATGCCGCTAACTGACGATCAGCAACACTTTTTTTTATGAAAAACAGAATCTAAAAAACAACACAACTTATTATTTATTCCAAAGCTTTGATCTTAATATTTCATATATATGAAATGAATATTTCAAACTTTGAAATATAAAACAAGACACAACAATCATGTTTTGATTGCAAGACAACCGCAAGTACTGTCCTGCATCTGCCCAATTAAATAAATTGGTGTATAATAAAAAAAAGCGTGTCATCAAGATAATGAACACGCTTTGAATTGTAGATTTCTAGAATGGTAAATCATCATTAGAATCACCCGATGCAGAAAAATCTGCAGGAGCAGTTGGAGCTGCTGAAGGAGTAAATGGAGGATTCACTGAGGTTGGGGCACCGGCCATCATCATTTCCTCTGCACGAGTCACCTTCCATGCACGAATACTGTTAAACCATCTACCCTGATATTCACGGGCATCAATATCAAACGAAACAGTCAGCACCTCACCTGGCTGAATATTGAACTGGTCAATTTTATCGCTTCCAAAAACATCGAAACACATCTTTCTAGGATACTGTTCCTGCGTTTCCAAAACATATTCCTGCACTTTCCATTCAGAACCGGTACGAGCTGACACACCACTACGAGGGGGTAATACAGCAATGATTTTTCCTGTAATTTCCATATATCAATATTTAATAATGTCTTTGCGAAATTACAACTTTTCCTTTGGTTTTACTAATTTTTAATGAACTTTTTTTTGAATGGCTTACTTATTTTCTGTAATTTTGTTCATCTTATATATAACGATAAAAACATCAATAATTTATGAAATTTGTAGTCTCAAGTACAGAACTTTTTAATCGTATACAAGCAATAGGAAAAGTCATCGTGTCCAAAAACACCATGCCTATTCTGAGTAATTTTTTATTCGAAATAGAAAACAACGTTCTGACCATCACTGCAGCCGACAGCGATACCCGTATGGTTACCTCTTTTGAGATTATAGAGAGTGAATCCAACCTGCGTTTTTGCGTCAACGCCAAGACTATGCTGGATTCAATGAAAGAAATCACAGAGCAACCGCTTACTTTAACCATCAATCCGGACACTCTGGAAATCGAAGCATTGTATCAAAACGGACGCTTCACGCTCATGGGACAAAATGCCGACGAATACCCAATGGAAGCAGAAGAAGCCTATGACAACCAGCTGATGATTTCAGCAAATTCATTGCTGAATGGCATTAATTATTGTCTGTTCTCTACGGCAGATGATGAATTGCGCCCTATCATGAACGGTATCTATCTCGACATAACTACTCAAGACGTAACTTTCGTTGCGTCGGACGGACAGAAATTAGTGCGTAACAAGGTTTTGAACGCACACGCAGAAACAAACTGTGCCTTCATCCTTCCCAAAAAACCGGCAACATTGCTCAAGAGCATTCTTCCAAAAGAAGCAAGCGATGTTGAAATCAAATTCTGCGACAAGAAAGCTGTGTTTAACATGAACGAGTATACACTTACTTGCCGACTTATCGAAGGAAGATATCCAAACTACAACATGGTTATTCCAAAAAACAATCCTTATTCGGCCATTGTAGACCGCTTAAATCTGTTGGGTGCACTGAAACGCGTACTCGTTTTTTGCAGCCAAAGCAGTAACCTTGTTAAATTTCACTTGCAGAACAACACACTAACCATCTCGGGACAGGATGTGGACTTCTCTACCTCTGCCGAAGAAAAAATTGCGTGTTCGTATAACGAAAATCCTTTCAAGATTGGTTTTAATGGTGCCTATCTGTACGACATATTGAATAATCTGAATTGTACTGATGTAACCATTGAACTGGCAGATCCAAGCCGTGCCGGTGTGGTAGTACCTACCGAACAAGAAGAAAACGAGGATACACTTATGTTGCTCGTACCTCTAATGCTTAACGAATAAAAAACATCGTCATCATGAAGTTGAACCTTAAAAACCCATTAGTATTTTTTGACCTGGAGACCACAGGAATCAATATTACAACAGACCGCATTGTTGAACTCTGTTATATAAAGGTATATCCCAACGGTAATGAAGAGTCAAAGAGCATGCGCATCAATCCTGAGATGCACATACCAGAAGCTTCTTCTGCCATCCACGGCATCTACGACCAGGATGTTGCCGACTGCCCTACTTTCAAGCAAGTGGCACAAGATTTGGCAAATACCATCGAAGGATGCGACTTGGCTGGATTTAACTCCAACCGCTTTGACATTCCTATGCTCGCCGAAGAATTCCTGCGCGCGGACATCAATATCGACATGACACGGAGAAAATTCATCGATGTTCAGAACATCTACCACAAGCTCGAAAAACGTACGCTCTCGGCAGCTTATAAGTTCTATTGCGGCAAGGACTTGGAAAATGCACATTCGGCACTTGCTGATACACAAGCAACTTATGAAGTGCTCAAGGCGCAATTGGACAAATACCCCAATGACTTGCAGAATGACATGCAATTCCTAGCAGACTTTTCCAAGATGTCGGACAATGTAGATTTCGCCGGACGAATTGTATATAACCAGGAAAGAGTGGAAGTATTTAATTTTGGAAAATACAAAGGAATGCCGGTTGTGGAAGTACTGAAGAAGGATCCGGGATATTATGGGTGGATTATGCAAGGAGACTTCACCCGCAATACGAAACAAGTCCTGACTCAAATCAAACTTAGAGGTATATAGTATTTAGCTTACCCAGGAAATCTTTCTTTTGTCTGTAACCCAAAAAACAGACAAAAGAAAGATTCATTAATTTAAATCGTATAGCATGCTTAAAGGTAAAAAAATAGTTCTCGGTATCACGGGCAGTATCGCTGCCTATAAATCATGCCTGCTCATCCGCAGCCTAATCAAAAAAGGTGCCGAAGTTCAGGTTGTCATCACGCCTGCCGGAAAAGAGTTTATCACTCCCATCACTTTGTCGGCCCTGACCAGCAAACCGGTCATCAGCGAGTTCTTTTCACAAAGAGACGGCACATGGCACAGTCATGTTTCGCTCGGATTGTGGGCAGATGCCATGGTCATTGCGCCTGCCACTGCATCATCTATTGGAAAAATGGCGCATGGTATAGCAGACAATATGCTCATTACCACCTACCTGTCTATGAAAGCACCCGTATTTGTAGCCCCAGCCATGGACCTGGATATGTTTGCCCACCCGAGCACACAAAAAAATCTGGAGATTCTCCAATCGTATGGCAACCATATCATTGAACCAACAAGCGGGGAACTGGCAAGCCACCTCGAAGGAAAAGGCAGGATGGAAGAACCTGAAAAAATTGTGGCTGTATTGGAACGCTACTTTGCCGGCAAGCAGGACTTAAAGGATAAAAACATTCTTATTACCGCAGGTCCTACTTACGAAAAAATTGATCCGGTGCGTTTTATCGGTAACTATTCTTCCGGTAAGATGGGATTCTCGCTGGCAGAAGAATGTGCCGAACGCGGAGCTACTGTCACTTTAGTTTGCGGTCCAACTTCCCTTTCTGCTCACCACCCTAACATCAAACGCATCAACATAGAATCGGCAGCTCAAATGTACGAACAGGCTGTAGCAAACTTCACTCATGCAGATGCCGCAATTTTATGTGCGGCTGTAGCTGATTTCACTCCCGACGTACAGGCTGAAAATAAAATAAAACGCGAAGGAAATGAACTGACCCTGCATTTAAAACCAACAAAAGACATTGCAAAAGAATTAGGAAAACTGAAATCAGCAAACCAGGTATTGGTGGGATTTGCGCTCGAAACATGCAATGAGGTACAAAATGCACAAGGAAAGCTCAAACGAAAGAACCTGGACTTCATCGTATTGAATTCACTTAATGATGCAGGGGCCGGATTCAGACATGACACAAATAAAATCTCAATCATAACGTCAAGCGAGCAAAAAAATTTCCCCTTGAAAAGCAAAACAGAAGTAGCCAAGGATATCATCGACCAACTGAGCTCACTTCTCTAAACGAACCAGTCTATTGAAATGCAAACGGATCTTATGAATATCAGTAAATGGATTAAAGGCACCGGAATTATTTTGGCTTTCTGTGTTACACCTCATGACAGCCTTGCACAGGAGCTGAATGCACGCATCAATATCAATCATTCGCAGGTATCTACAACAAGAACCTCTGTGTTTGAAACCCTTGAGAAGAATCTTACGAGATTTATGAACGAGCGCCAGTGGACAGGGATGAAGTATCAACAGCACGAAAGGATTAACTGTACGTTCAGCATCACCATCACAAAGTATAAAGAAGAAGAAAATCACTTTACAGCTCAAGTACAAGTCCAAAGCACCCGTCCGGTATTCAACTCAAACTACACCACGACCGTGTTCAGCATCAAGGACGGCAAATTCAACTTTACATTCCAAGAGTTTGACCAGCTGAATTTTATGCCCGAACAGATTGACAACAACCTGACGGCCATGATGGCTTATTATGCCTATCTGATTATTGGTATGGACATGGACTCCATGGCACCGCTCGGTGGAACAGAAGTGCTTCATCTGGCAGAAAATATTGTAACCGGTGCACAAAACCTGGGCTTTGAAGGATGGAAAGCTTATGATGACAACAGAAACCGCTTTGCCATCATTCACGATTATCTGGATGGAGGAATGGAACCATTCAGACAAATGCAATACCAGTATTATCGCAACGGGCTGGATATCATGAGCGAACAGGTAGAGCAAGGACGTTCTGCCGTGGCCGAAGCGCTTAATATGCTGCAAAAAGCCCACGAAAACAAGACTCTGAGCCAGCTTCCACAGATATTCACGGATTACAAGCGTGACGAAATAGTAAATATATTCTCCAAAAAGGGAACACCCGAACAAAAGGAAAAGGTATATGATATCGTATTTGGTATCAATGCATCACAAAGTAATTATTGGGATAAAATCAAACAATAAGCTATGCTGAAATCATTATTTATCCAAAATTATGCCTTAATCGATACGCTCAGCATTGATTTCGAGCGTGGTTTCTCGGTTATTACCGGTGAAACAGGAGCCGGAAAATCAATTATTCTGGGAGCAATCAATCTGCTGTTGGGACAAAGAGCCGAGAGTAAGTTCATTAAGAAAAACGCATCCAAGTGTACCATTGAGGCAATCTTCGACTTGTCAAGATATGGTATGGAGGCCTTTTTCGAACGAAATGATCTTGACTTCGACGGCGAATGTATCATACGGCGGGAGATTGCCGCGTCCGGCAAAAGCAGAACCTTCATCAATGACTCGCCCGTCCCTCTGGCACAACTCAAAGAATTGGGAGAAACGCTTATCGATATTCATTCGCAACATCAGAACCTGCTCCTCAACAAGGAGAATTTTCAGATGAATGTGGTGGATATCATTGCCAACAATAAAGCAGATCAGGCAATTTACTCCGAACGATACAAACGATACCGATCGCTATGCAACCAACATAAAAAAGCTATTGAAGAAGCCAACAAGAATAAAGCCGAGGAAGACTATATACGATTTCAGCTGCAACAGCTGGAAACCGCGCAATTGCAAAACGGAGAGCAGAAAGAACTCGAAACCGAAGCCGAAATTCTGGAACATGCAGAAGAAATCAAACAGGCACTTTATCGTGTGGATGCCAAGTTGAATCAGGAGGAAGAGGGAGTCGTATCGCTCTTGCGCGATTGTCAGCATGCACTGCAGAGCCTCACAGACATGTATATCCCTGCAGAAGAAATGGCAGAAAGACTACAAAGCTGCTATATAGAAATCAAAGACCTGGCCAAGGATATTGCTTCTGAGGCTGAACAGATTGAATATAATCCGGAACGGCTGAATTATGTAAACGAACGGTTGAACACCATTTATTCACTGCAGCAAAAGCATCATGTAGAATCTCTCGAAGCACTGATCCAACTGCAGGATGAATATGCACGCCAACTGGACAGTATTGAAAACAGTGATGCAAATATCCAGCAGCTCGAAATAGAAATGAATCACGCACTGGAGCAGGTGATAGAGCAAGCTGCCGTTCTGACACAACAAAGAAAACAGGCTGCGGCTAACATAGAAAAGCAAATGCAAGAGCTACTCATCCCTTTGGGCATTCCAAATGTACGCTTCGCCATCAGACTTACTTCGAAGGAAGAACCCGATGACAAGGGTATGGACAAAATAGATTTTCTGTTCAGTGCCAATAAGAACGGCGAACTGCAACCTGTTGCTCAAGTTGCTTCCGGAGGAGAAATTGCACGGGTAATGCTCTCACTAAAGGCGCTTATCTCGGGAGCAGTCAAACTGCCCACCATCATCTTTGACGAAATCGATACCGGAGTTTCCGGATGTATTGCTGAAAAAATGGCACATATCATGCAAGAAATGGGAGACAATAACCGCCAGGTAATCAGCATCACGCATCTGCCTCAGATTGCCGCTTTGGGAACTACTCACTACAAAGTATACAAAGAAGACGACGACCAAGGTACAACAAGCCACATCGTACGCTTGTCTCCTAAGGAAAGAGTAAAAGAAATTGCACATATGCTGAGCGGAACTACCCTCACAGATGCTGCCATTAACAATGCCAAGGAATTACTTAACTACAAATCAGAATGAGAAAACTATTTATCTGTATCTTAACAGCCAGCTGTTTCAATATGGCGCATAGCGTGCAAGCTCAAGCACCCAAATGGTACAAAAAAGCACAGAAACCTTTGCTGAGCATCATCACGTTTGATCAAAATAATGACATTTTGCATTCAGGCAACGGTTTTTTTGTTGACCAGAATGGAACGGGCCTCGCAAACTATCGGCTGTTTAAGGGAGCTTACAAAGCAAAAGCTGTAGACAGCGAAGGTAAAGAGCACGAAGTAAAATGGATCTGTGGCGCTAATTCTTTATACGATGTCGTTAAATTCAGAATCATAACAGACAAACATGTACCCAGCATAATCCTGGCAGACAACCATGCCAGCAAAGGAGATGTTGTCTATCTCCTACCCTATGCCACACAAAAAAATAAAAGTTGCCGTCCGGATACCATCCTGTCCAATTCCACATTCGCCGACAAATATGCATATTATTCCTTGACAGGCACACCGAATAATCTGATGACGAATGTTCCTCTCATGAACAATAAAGGAGAGGCAATTGCTCTGTTACAAAGTTCAAGCGACGGGAAAAATAATTATGCCATCTCGGCACAATATGGATTTGACCTGACTACCAATGCCTTGTCGAGCACGGACAACGACCTGAATGAAATTCATATCCCTAAGTTGCTGCCGCAAAACGAACAGGATGCCACAACCTTCTTGTTCTTGGCCAATTCAAACGATAGTGTTCTCTATGCAGATTATTTGTCTCAGTTTATCCATCAATTCCCAAAAAACCACAATGGATACACTGCAGCTGCAGAATTTTATGTCAAAAATAACAACTTTGAATCAGCAAACAAAATTCTGTCGCAAGGCTTAGAATCAGTAAGTCAGAAAGACCAGTTACACTATGCTTGGAGCAGACTCATCTACAACTTATGTGTCAGTGGCAGCACCAACGCTTATGCTGATTGGAACATGCAACGCGCTTGGGCAGAAGCCCAAAAAGCATATCAAATAAACAATTTGCCCATCTATTTGGTGCAAGAAGGCAATTGTTTGTATGCTTTGGGTAAATACCAGGATGCCTGTGACACATACTTGAGCGTTAGCAACACAAGTTTGAAATCGAGCGACATCTATTTATATGCAGCCCAATGCAAAAAAATGCTTCAGGCTCCGTCCGACGAAATTCTTGCCCTGCAAGACTCTGCGCTAAACATGCATCAAAAGCCATACAAACCCGAAGTGGCGCCCATCTTGTTGGCAAGGGCAAATACCTATATGGATAGAAAGGAATATAAAAAAGCAGTGTTGGACTTGAATGACTATGAGTCATTGAATTTGGGACAGCTTAACGCAAATTTTTACTATCTTCGGGCACAGGCAGAACAACATGGAAAGATGTATGAGATGGCCGTTACGGACATAAACAAGGCTACCCGACTGGAACCCAACAACCCGGTATTATGGGCACAAAAAGCATCCATGCTCTATACCGTAGGTTTGATTGATGAAGCTATTACGGCAGCAAAAGAAAGCATTAAATTAAGTCCGGAATTTCCAGATGCACACAGAATATTAGGTGTTTGTTTGGTACAGAACAATCAGAAAGAAGCTGGACTGTCTGCTCTCAAGAAAGCGAAGGAATTAGGTGATTCCATGGCCGAGCAACTTATCGAGAAAGCCAATTGATTTTAACTTGAATCAGAAAAGAAGAAGCAAAACAAAAGCTGTCTAACAGGTGTAATGGCTACACTCATGTTAGACAGCTTTTTTATTGAAGGTAAAAACCGTAGAATCGGAATTATTTTTTCTGCGACAGTTTTTCTAAGAAATAAACCAAGAAAAAACCTATCAGTGCCAACACAATTGCTTCTGCAAGAAATGCGTTCGGCAGTATATTCGTTTCTTTAACAAAATCCCCTGCAAGGACAATTTTCTCTTTCCATGGCCAAACTTTATTTAGCGAACCCAACATGAAACCGGTTAATAAGGCCAATGTTGAATTGCGGAAGTGTGCCAAAGCATACGACAGTACGCGAGAGAAAGCTGTAATACCAATCAAAGCACCGGCTGCAAATACTGCCAAAGTACCAAGCTTGAATTCCTTTACCGCTTCCATGATATACATATATTTACCAAGCAGCACTAAGATAAAGCTTCCGGAAATACCAGGAAGAATCATAGCACAGATGGCAATAGCGCCGCATAGAAAAATAAACGCATAGTTGTCCGGTGTTTGTGCCGGAGTGGCTACTGTAATATAAAAGGCAACAGCCACACCCACAATAAACATGGCAATAGTTCCAATACGCCATCTCTTGATGTCTTTGGAAACAAACCAAGTGGAAGCCAAAACTAAGCCAAAGAAGAAGGCCCAAACCAAAATAGGATGCGCAACGAGCAACCAAGTAATAAGCTTTGCCAGTGAAAAAACACTAATGCCTATTCCAAAAAGAATTGAACAAAGAAAATTTCCGTTTATTGCCTTCCAAAAAGCTCCAATCTTTCCGGTAAACAATAATTTCAGACTCTGTCCGTTGACACTCTTAATCGAATTGATTAACTCATCATAGATACCGACGATAAATGCAATGGTACCACCGGAAACTCCGGGTACAACATCAGCTGCTCCCATACCCATACCTTTAAGCATGAGTGTTATATAATCCTTAAACGTGCGATTCATTATAAATAGAATTAAAATTTAGCGTAGATAGAAAAACTGTACTATACATAAAAGTATAAAAGGGCGACCTGTATAAAATACAGATCACCCCTATCGTAAATCTTTAAAAGTTTTTCAAGCTTACTTTACTTTAGCAACAATAGCCTTGAATGCTTCAGGATGATTTACTGCCAAATCGGCCAAAACCTTACGGTTGATTTCGATACCGGCTTTACGCAAAGCACCCATCAACTGAGAGTATGACATACCCTCCAGACGTGCAGCTGCATTGATACGCTGAATCCACAAAGCGCGGAAGCTGCGTTTTTTGTTACGACGGTCACGGAAAGCATAAGTCAAACCTTTCTCCCAAGTATTCTTGGCAACGGTCCAAACATTCTTACGAGCTCCATAGTAACCTCTTGTTAAACCTAAAATTTTCTTTCTTTTTGCTCTAGAAGCGACATGATTTACTGATCTTGGCATAATTTTTTGTCTTTTTGAATGGTTAGCGCCGTCAATTTTCAGACGATCTTTAGGCTAAATCATTCGGTTAATAAATTTAAAATAGTTTACCGCATTTAAGAAATTAGCGTAAGCAAAGCAATTCGCGAACCTGCTTCAGGTCAGACTTAACCACGATATCATCGTGTACCAAGTTTCTTTTACGCTTTTTAGATTTCTTAGTCAAAATGTGACTGTGAAATGCATGGTGTCTTTTTACTTTACCGGTTCCGGTAAGAGCGAATCTTTTTTTAGCACCGGAATTAGTTTTAACTTTTGGCATTTTGTTTAAATTTTAAATTATTATTAATATATAGTGGCAACGCATATACCAGGGCGTTACGCACATTTTTTTATTCACCTTCTACTCTTGGACCTTGATATTCTTTAGGAGCATTAGCTTTTGGCTGTGCTTTCTCCTGTTTCACGGCAGTTGGAGCAGTTGTCGTTTTATCAGTTTTCTTTGCTGGAGCCTTTTTGGGAGCGATAAAGATTGTCATTCGTTTACCTTCTAATACAGGCATTTGCTCTACCTTACCATAATCTTCCAAATCGTTGGCAAAACGCAACAAGAGAACTTCGCCTTGTTCCTTAAACAAGATACTTCTACCTTTAAAGAACACATAAGCTTTTACTTTATCTCCATCAGACAAGAAACCTTGAGCATGTTTCAGTTTAAAATTGTAATCATGGTCATCGGTTTGAGGTCCGAAACGGATTTCCTTAACATCAACCTTCACCTGTTTCGCCTTCATTTCTTTTTGGCGTTTTTTCTGTTGGTAAAGGAACTTACTATAGTCTATCAAACGACAAACAGGAGGAGTTGCATTCGGTGAAATTTCCACAAGATCTACACCTTGGCTTTCTGCTAACTGCAATGCCTTGCTTGTTGGCATCACTGTTGATTCAACATCATCACCTACTATACGTACTTCGCGCACACGTATCTGCTCATTGACACGATATTGCTGCTTCAAATTATCTTTCTTCATTAATTATTGAATAATCTTCTCTTCTGTTTTTTTATAATGATTAATAAACTAAGTTTTTGTATCGGGCACAAAGTTAGTAATTATTTAGCATATTACGCACTTCTTCGTTGATTTTCTTTGCAAAATCCTCAAATTTCATGCTTCCTTGGTCACCTTCTCCGCGTTTTCTTACAGAAACAGTACCTTCTGCCGCCTCTTTTTCGCCCACAACAAGCATATATGGAATGCGCTTCATTTCGTTATCACGAATCTTTCGTCCGATTTTCTCATTACGGTCATCCACAATAGCACGTACATCCTGCTCGTCAAAATAAGCCTGAAGCTGCTTGGCATAATCATTGAATTTCTCTGAAATCGGAAGAATAGCCACCTGGTCTGGGGTCAGCCACAATGGGAATTGTCCTGCAGTATGCTCAATCAACACGGCGCAAAAACGCTCCATTGATCCGAACGGTGCTCTATGAATCATCACTGGACGATGCTTCTGGTTATCCTCTCCGGTATATTCCAACTGGAAGCGTTCCGGTAAGTTATAATCCACCTGGATAGTTCCCAACTGCCATCTGCGTCCCAATGCATCTTTAACCATAAAGTCCAGTTTAGGACCATAGAAAGCTGCTTCGCCATATTCTACACGTGCCGGAAGTCCTTTTTCCTTGCAAGCCTCGATAATTGCGCTCTCAGCTGCATTCCACACCTCTTCCGAACCGATATATTTTTCGGTATTGTTTAGATCACGCAATGAAATCTGTGCCTCGAAGTTATCAAAATCAAGAGCCTTGAAGATAATCTGAATAATCTCCATCACGCGGATAAACTCATCTTTCACCTGATCCGGACGGCAATAGATATGTGCATCGTCCTGGGTAAAGCTGCGCACACGGGTCAATCCATGCAATTCGCCACTCTGCTCATAACGATAAACAGTACCAAATTCCGCCAGACGTAAAGGCAAATCCTTGTAAGAACGCGGTTTCCAAGCAAAGATTTCACAGTGATGCGGGCAGTTCATCGGTTTCAGCATATATTCTTCACCCTCTTCCGGAGTATGGATAGGCTGGAATGAATCCTTGCCATAGTGTGCATAGTGTCCTGAGGTGACATAAAGATTCTTACCACCAATGTGTGGAGTGATTACTTGCTGATAGCCATAACGCTTTTGGATTTTCTTGAGGAAGTCCTCCAAGCGCAAGCGCAGCGCAGTTCCTTTCGGCAACCAAATAGGCAATCCCTTTCCTACTCTTTCAGAGAACATAAAGAGTTCCATTTCCTTACCGATTTTACGATGGTCGCGTTTTTTTGCTTCTTCCACCAATGCCAGATACTCGTCCAACAATTTCTTTTTAGGGAAAGAAACTGCATAGACACGAGTCATCTGCGGGCGTTTTTCATCACCTCTCCAGTAAGCAGAAGAAACAGCCATTACCTTCACGGCCTTGATTGGTGCTGTTGACAAAATATGCGGACCGCGGCACAAGTCGGTAAAGTTTCCTTGGGTATAAGTAGAGATGTGACCGTCTTCCAGTTCTTCAATCAGCTCATTTTTGTAAGTCTGACCTTTCTCCGTAAAGAAAGCCAAAGCATCTGCTTTAGAAATATCCTGGCGGACAACTGATTCTTTGCGCTGAGCCACTTCAATCATTTTCTTTTCGATGTTTGCAAAATCAGCTTCGCGGATAACCACACCCTGAGGAGGCATTACATCATAATAGAAGCCATTTTCAATGGCAGGACCGATACCGAATTGCATGCCCGGATATAATTCCTGTAGAGCTTCCGCCATAAGGTGGGCAGAAGTATGCCAAAACGCATGCTTACCTTCTGGAGTATCCCATTTATAAAAAACTACAGAAGCATCTTCCTGGATAGGTCTGTTCAGCTCAACGATTTCACCGTTGACGCTGCAAACCAAAACATCCTGTGCCAAACGGCTGGAAATGCTTTCTGCTATCTGTAAACCTGTAACACCGTTCTCAAATTCGCGAACGGAATTGTCTGGAAAAGTAATTTTTATCATCTTTCTAAAATCTTTGTTCTATTTGCAAAAATACGACTTTTTTCATGAATTAAAGACAGAATCTGCAAAAAAGGTGCTGTCAAAAGGATTAAATATCATTTCCGTGAGTTAGCATACCTCTTTATCAAGCTATAAGATTCGTAAATTCCCAATTCACCGGCATGACTCAAGTCTTTTATCGCCTGCTGTACGTTATCTTGTTTGATGCACGATATTCCTCTGTTAAACAATGCTTCTGCAAACTCTGGGTCAATAGCCAAGGCTTTGGAATATGCTTCCTGGGCTTGGGCGTAATTTTGTTCCATCATGTTTATTACACCTATATTATAATAGGCAAACTTAAAGTCCGGTATTTTTTGCAGTACAATGTTTAAGTCAGACAGAGCTGCATTATATCCTATTTGCAAGGCTGCCGTTGATTTTTCCTGGCCGGTGCCTGCGAAAGTAGCCAGTTGTTTCATTTTTATCTGCGCTCGCAGGAAATATCCCAAGGGCTGTTGTGAATGTTTCTGCAAATACGCATTCACATTTTCCATGGCAGCATCATAATTCTGCACGGTATAATACTCCATGGCCCGAACCAGATAGAGTTCCTCCGAAAAGGCCGGCACATCCATCTGTTTAGCCAATGACTCCAGTTGCTCAAAGTGTTTGTCAACTTGATGGCTATCTAAAGTCTTCTCCTGATTTGCCAAATAGACTTTCATTGGCATTTTTGCCGTCCTATTGAACAAATCCAGTTGCGGATGGTAAGCCACCGAGCGTTCCACTCCGGCTCTTTGCGGGTGATATGTCAGCGCAAACAAAGGCTCGGGTTGCACATCAACCTTCTTATTTTGTACCTTGCCCCGGTAGTCACTGTTATATTTTTGAGTCAGCAATACAGAATCTTCTTCCACTAACTTGTTGTAGTCATCGATATCACGATTGCTTTTTTTGCGAGTCTTGCTCGGAGTATGGGTTTTCTTCCCAGAATAGCGGGCTTCCATTTGAGCTTTCATCACCTTAAATTCATCGCGTTCGGCTCCTGAGATATCGCCCAGTTTGCGACGAATCTCTGCACGCATCTGATAGCCGGTCCAGAAAGTTGGATATTCTTTGATTACGGCAGACAAGTCCTGCAACGCCCCTCTAAGATTTCCCGTATTGCGCATCATTAATGCACGATTAAATCGGGCAATCATATTATCCGGTTCCAATTGCAGCACAAAATTAAAATCTTCGATAGCTCTGTTGTCATCTCCCACTTGCGCCCGCAGCAATCCTCGGTTAAAATGTGCGATATAACTTTTAGGGTCCACCACTACAGCTTCATCATAGTCTCCCATGGCGCCACGCAGATTTCGTTGATGATAACGGGCCATAGCCCTGTTGACATAATAGTTTGCGTTTCTCTTATTTAAAGCAATAGCTTGCGTGAGTTGCTCTTCGCCTTTCTTGTAGTCATTGCGTGACAAACTGATCATGGCCGACATTTCCCACACCCGTTCATCATATCGGTTTACTTCAAGTGCCTTTCCCAATGCCTTTTCGGCCAACAAAGTATCTTTGTTTTGAAGAGACACTTGAGCCTTTACCGTGTAGAATTGGGCATCATCCGGCCACTTCATAATAGCTGAATCCAAGCTATGCAACGCAGCATCAAATTGTTTCTGTTCCGCTTTGCACAAACTGTAATTATACCAAGCATTACGGTTCTCGGGTTCCATTTGCAGCAGTTTCTGATAGGCAGCCACAGCCTGCTCATACTGTTTGAGGTTGATGTAACACAAGCCCAACAGCTCATAATTGCGTGCCACAAAAGGATTTCTCTCTACAGCCTCCCTGCAATCCGACGAGGCACCCGAAAAATCCTCTAAGTAAAATTTTGCCAAGCCGCGATAAAAGTAAGGCTCCGAAAGATAGGGTTTCGCATTAATCACCATATTAAAGTACTGCATAGACAGCACGTAATCCTCATAAAACAGAGCATTACGTCCCATCAGCAGCACTCTGTCTGCATTAATCTGCGAAAAAGCCAGCTGCGGACAAGCAGCCAGCAAAAACAGTGCCTTCTTAAAATGCAGCATGCAATCTTATTTTCTTAGTTTTACTTTATACGAGCAGCGGAACTTTCCTTTCAGCAAGTTACTAAGCTTGCCTTTTATCATCTGTTTTCTGAGCATACTCAGACGGTCAACAAACATTGTACCCTCCAGATGGTCAAATTCATGCTGCATCACACGTGCCAGGTAACCTTCTACCCACTCATCGTGTTCCTGGAAATTTTCATCTTGGTATTTCACGTGAATGCGCGTTGGTCTTCGAACACTTTCATGAACACCCGGCACACTAAGGCATCCTTCCTCCATCAAATCCGTATTCGTTTCGTCATACTCCACAATATGCGGATTAACAAATGTCTTGATATACCCCTTGTATTCAGGCAAGTCTTCTGAAATAATATCCAGATTTATCACTACCAATCGAATATCCAATCCAATTTGCGGAGCAGCCAGTCCAATACCTTCTGACTTATCCAAAGTATCAAACATATCCTGGATTAAGCCTTTCAGGTTTGGGTAATTTTCATCAATATCTTCAGCCACTTTTCTTAAAACTGGCTGACCGTAAGTATAAATAGGTAAAATCATAATAAAATATTTATTTATGCGCTTCCATCCATCCCTGCAGGATTATCGTAGCGCTTACCTCGTCCACAAGCGCTTTATTTTGCCGTGCTTTTTTTTTCACGCCTCCTGCCAAAATAGCTTTTTGTGCTAAAACGGATGTAAAACGTTCGTCAAAGTACTCCACCGGAATATCGGGCAATGTTTTTTGTAGCTTATCGACGAACGGCTTTATATTTTTCATATTTTCGGAATACTCTCCTGCCACCGTTTTAGGCAGTCCTACAACGATTCTTTCAACAGTTTCCTGTTTTACATAATTAAGAATAAACTCCATGAGTTGTGCAGTCTGCACGGTAGTAAGCCCATTTGCAATAATCTGCAGGGGGTCAGTAACCGCTATTCCGGTTCGTTTTCTGCCATAATCAATGGCCAATACTCTTCCCATTCTTGAAATTTAAATAGGTATCGTAAATAAAGCGTGTAATAATCTATAAAGGCCGACACACAATGGCCGGCCTATAGAAACAGAGTCCCTGATTATTTCTTGTAAAGCAACCAAGCGTCTGGATAAGTAGCTCTGAGCTTATCTCTTGACTGCACGGCAGCATGTTTATCAGCAAAAGTAGAAGCTACCACGCGGTACATGCTGTTGCCAGCATTGAAAGCAATCTGAGCTGCATAACCGGCATTTTTCAGAGTTGCCTGCAATCTTGCCGCATTGTCTTTGTTACCGAAGCTTCCGCACACAACGCTGAAAGTTTTCAAGCCGTCACCAGAAATAAGGGTAACATCCTCCTGACGAACAGGAACATTGCTTACATCAACGGTTGTTGTAGTTGTAGTAGGCTGCGTTACAGGAGTTACCGGAGTCACTTCAACCGGAGCACTTTGCTGGTTATTGTTATCAATAACAGCCTGCTGTTGCTGTTTCGCTTTCTCGTATGCTTTCTTATAAGCACTTTCCTGGCTTTTGCAAGAAGTCATTGCAAAAGCAAGACTCAAACCTGCACCGAACAATAATACTTTTCTCATCTTAATTATATTTGGTTGATATTTATATTCATTTTCACACTCGTTTTAATCCTATATATTTGAAGAAGGATCAAACAATAGCGACAAAAATACATATTATTAATGAAAAGAATACACACTTATAATAGAAAAGTTTGTTAAAACCAATCTTTTTCTCGAATAGCAAAAAAAAACAGGAAAAAAGTTTTGTTCCTTATTTCTTTTTCCTATCTTTGCTACTGACAACATAACTTATAAAACTAAAGATTATGAAAGCGTTGAATTATTTTGCAGCATTTGTCGGTGGCGCAGCTATCGGTGCAGCATTCGGTATTTTATTTGCTCCTGAAAAAGGCATTGACACTCGTGAAAGAATCGCAGAAGCTCTTCGCAAAAGAGGTATCAAATTAAACCGTAAGGAATTGGATACTCTGGTTGACGAAATTGCGGAAGAACTGAAATCTGGTGACGAAGCATAAACGAACTACACATGTTTTCAATAAACAAGAACGTAGAAAGCATTCAAAAACTTCTTTTGGAGTTTAAGAACTACTACTTGCTCCAAAAGAAGTTTATTCGATTAGACACAGCCGAGAAACTTACCGTTATCTTATCAGCTGTGGGCATCTCGTTGATTATGTTGATACTTGTGGCTTTTGTCTTCTTTTTCGGAACTTTTGCCTTTGCCATTTACCTTGGCGATGAGTTAAACAGCATTCCGATGGGATTTGCCATTGTTTCCGGCATCAACATTCTTGTTTTAATTATTTTCTATTTAAACAGAAAACGATTTGTAGTTGAACCTCTGGCTCGCTTTATGGGAAGGGTGTTCCTCAACAACAAACCTAATGCAGAAAATCATGGAACAGAAACAACAGCAACAACTAAATAACAAAATCTATACGCTTGATCTGATCCGTGAAGAAAAAAGAATTGTTCGGCAACAGATCAATGAGAGCAATGCTCGTATCCATCGGACTTACAAAAATATGATTGCTCCGCCTCAGGAACCCCAAAACAAAATGCAGTCATTCATGAATGTATTTGATCAGGGTATGATGATTTACGACGGAGTCATGATGGGCATGCGCATTGCACGAACCATTAAAAGCATATTTGGACCATTAAGAAAAAAGAAGAAATGGTAGACGATATTCGTTCTTTACCATTTCTTCTTTTTTTGTACTTTATTCCTTTACTTTCCTCTAGCCTTAGACAAAGGAACTTCCAGTTCACCTTCATAAGCTACAATATAGGCTTCTGGGAAGTCCGCCTTGATTTTTTTGAGTTTTTTGCTTACAAGGCCATAATCACTTTGCTTATAATACAAACACTTATAGAAATTGCCTTTTTTCATATAGTGCATAGGCCATAGTCCTTTCAAGCGCTTGTCTGTTTTCTCAAGTTTTTCCCGTGCTGCCATCAACTGTATATAGAAACAAAGCTTTGCATCATCCTTCATGACTTTTTTACCCTGGTGCATTTGTTCCACCGGCTTCTTTGCTGGCTGTTTTTGTGCCGACAACTTATTCTTGCCGTTTGCATCGTCGTTTCTTAATTTGTCTTGACCTTCCGATTCTGATAATTTACTTTCTTTATCCAGAGGTTCTTCTGACACTGTTTTCACCCTTTTATCATGCTCATCCGGAATTCTTTTCTGTGCCAGCCGATGCGTTTCTTCATTATAGATACCCATAGACTCATCTAGTTTCATCGGGACATTAGCTGTTTTATGCGCATTGTCTGCATGTTTCAATGCGGCAAGCTTATCTGCAGCAGCATATTCTTTCATTACATTCTTATAATTCAACACAGCCCGATACACTGAACCAGCCACTTCTTCTACACCTTTTTGAGAAGTAAGATAGCTCTCTTCATCCCAAGTGGAAATAAAACCCACTTCTGTAAGAATGGCAGGCATCATGGTATTCATCAGCACATAAAAGTGAGCTTGCTGAACTCCCCTATTAACGCGCGCACCCGACTTTATGTACTCTTCTTGAGTAAGACGGGCCATTAACTCACTGTTGTCCGTATTGCGCATACGAGCTGCCTCCAACAGAAAGGTGTTTTTATATTTTTCATCAGGATTATCCTCAAACTGACGTACAAAGTTATTTTCTTTTTCCGCCACCCGATTAGCAGAGCTGCTTGCTGCAGCACCCACAAAATAAGTTTCAGTTCCGCGAGCAAGCCTATTAAACTCAGACGAGTTGGTATGAATTGACACAAACAGATCCGCATGCTGTTTATTCGCAATCTGTGCACGTTCATCTAAAGTAAGATAAACATCCGAATGGCGCGTCATTATGACCTTCACATCCTTATCACCTCGAAAACGACGCATCAAATCGAGAGCAATATTCAAGTTTATGTCTTTTTCCAACGCATATTCGCCTTGTGCTCCAACATCCTTTCCCCCGTGCCCGGCATCAATCACAAGAACAAAGGGTTCTTGTGAGGGCTGTTCGGATTCATCCGATACAATATCTACTTGAGTAAAACTAGCAAAGAAGACAAATCCCAATCCCATTAAAGCAATCCCTCTCACACGTCTTAATCTTCTACAAAACAAACTTTCTCTTGAAAACAATCTATTATTTAGATACATGACCTACTTTTTTGTTGCAAAGGTACGCATTTTCAAAAAAATCAGCTACCTTTACTGACAATTTAAAGAGTTATATTTATGAGTGATGGAAATTTTAATCGGAATTTGCTACCTTATACTCCTTACCAAAGCGGCCTGAAAGCTGGTAAATCAATGGCAAGAATGAAAGCACTTGAAGCATTCAAAAGTTATCTAACCAGCAAAGGAAACTTGGACGAAGCAAGCATACAACAAGAGTGTTTAATCTATAAAAAGCTTTTGGAGAAGGCAATTATATAGGTACAAACAAAAAAAACAGCATTTTTCGAAAAAAAATCTCGGATTTGTTTGCAGATAAACAAAAATGTTGTACCTTTGCATCGCAATCGAAAAGATAAGCCTTCTAAAAAGAAGATTGGAGAGATGGTAGAGTGGTCGATTACAGCGGTCTTGAAAACCGCCGTGCTGAGAGGCACCGGGGGTTCGAATCCCTCTCTCTCCGCAACAAACGCTGAAAATCAGCAAATTGCAAAACAAACACCCAGTTTTACACCCAAGAATGTAAAGTCGGGTGTTTTTG
>UncleJesse_p2__coassemble_404_pt1 | contig 59222 bp, 44 predicted proteins | sample UncleJesse_p2__metabat2_high_PE_002 | metagenome-assembled genome bin UncleJesse_p2 | reverse complement strand
GAACAAACTTACAACTGAATCCTGTTTCCATTTACACAAAATTCTGGACAGTGTCGAACTAAAAAAAGAGGTGCATCCAAATGTCTTGTTTACGTACAATTGGATGCACCCTTTGTTTATAGTTCGTAAATGTGCAGTAGGCTGATGGCTGTCAGGAAATCCTTTTCCGTTTGAATTTTATTTTTTCTTAATTCGTAATACCGTGCTGTTTCGTTGAGGTAATCCATCAGGTTGATTTCACCCTTTTGAAGCGCCTCGTTCATCAGTGTCACGGTGTTCAGTTCGTTTAGGGCCTGCTGTTGTTTTTGCAGCGATTCCTTTAGCTCCACTGACAAGATGTATTGCTTTTTCAGTTCGTCGTATACAGTTCTGTACTTGTCTTTGGCATTGCTTTGGGCTACCTCCACCTCCAGCTTGCTTTTTTTGACTTTGTTTTTATTTTCCCAGAGTGGGATGCTCATACCTATGGCAAAACCATGCATGCTTTCCGAATTGGAAAACTCTGCCCTATATCCGATAGACAATGAAGGAATCATTTCAGACTTTGTTGTCTGTACATTCTTCTTCATAATTTCAATGTTCTTGTTTTGATACTTCAAGTCTGGGATGTTAGGCTCTATGGACTTAAACCACGCTTCAAAATCCTCAGGAATACCTTGCATTGTGAAGGTGAAGTTGTCAGCAAGCGGCAGTTCTTTTCCGTCGTTCATGTTGCATAAAGACTCTATGATGCATTTTTTTTGTGCATTCAGGTTCTGCAACTCTGTTTGGATGCTTGTTTTGTTCAGTTTGCTGCGGTTCACGTCCAACACATTTCCGTTGCCATTCTGGAGTAATGTTTCGTAAATATTGACTAGCGAATCCGCATGTTGCAGTTGCAGTTGCAGTTCTTTGATCATATTGTTGTGATACGACAGTTCCACCAATTTCATTTGTGCATCAGCCATGACCGAAGTTCTGGTTTGTTGGAATTGCATTTCCGACAATTCATTTTTGCTCCTAGCCAGTTTTTTTCGTTGCCCGCTGATCACGTCCCACTCCAGTTCTTGTGTGATGCCAAGTTCTTTACCTTTTTCGTTAGGATGTTTGGTGTTCCATTTATGGGAAAATTCAATTTCCGGATTTTTCAGGTTCAGTCCGGTCTTGTTGTCCATGGTTTCAGCTGAGGTGCTTTTGCGTGCAGCTTTCAGTTGTGTATTGTTCTGCTCGATGAGTTGCAGAATCTTGTTGTTGTCTTGTCCGTATACCGGTGAAATATGGAGCAGCATCCCTGCTATCAGGAAGCCGAATATTTTTTTATTTTTCATGTATGCCATAATCATAAGAATAAGATGGAATATACTATTTTGTTTCGACACACTTTTCGTTCTTTGAAATGAGCAAATACACTACAGGGATGACAAAGGCATTCAGTAGTGTGCTGCTCAGCAGACCTCCCAGCATAACTTTAGCCATCGGACTTTGTATCTCGTTTCCGGGCAAGTCGCTTCCGATTACCAAAGGAATGAGTGCGAGGGCAGAAGTCAGGGCTGTCATTAAAATGGGGTTCAGACGATCCATAGATCCTTTTATGATACTATCGTGCAGCGTATATCCTTCGTTGCGCAGTTCATTGTATCGGTCAATCAACAAAATACCGTTGCGTGTGGCAATACCAAATAGCGAGATAAAACCAATGATTGCCGGAATGCTTATGATGCCGTCTGTACACCAAACGGCCATAATGCCGCCGATGAGAGCCAGAGGCAGGTTCAGCAAGACTACGGCCGATTGCTTGACATGATGGAACTGGTTATATAGCAAGATAAAGATAATCAGTACAGACAGCATGGATGTGATACCCAAGGTACGGCTTGCAGCCTGTTCGCTCTCAAACTGTCCGCCATATTCAATATGGTATCCTTCGGGCAGTGCTATTTTGGCTTCTATTTTATCTTGTATGTCCGATACCACACTGTGCAAATCCCTGTCGGCGACATTGGCAGAAATTACAATCTTTCGGGCAACATTTTCTCGGTTGATAGTATTGGGTCCCGATGCTGATTTTACTTCAGCCAAGGCCTCCATGGGGACTTTCCCGTTCGGTGTATCCACAATGATGTTGCGTATATTCTCAATGGTATTTCGATGCTCCTCGTCAACTTTTACGGTTAAGTCAAAAGCTTTGTTTCCTTCGTATACCTGCGATACGACGGCCCCATTAAGAAGTACTTCTATATTTTGTGCCAGTTGGGCGGGAGATACGCCATATCTTGCCAGCATTTCTCGCTTCGGCACAATCTGTAGCTGCGGACGTTCTATTTGTTGTTCCACGTTCAGGTCTACAACTCCTTTTACCTCTCCGATTTCCTGTTTGATTTGGTTACCGATTCGGAACATGGTGTTTAAATCCGTTCCAAACAGTTTGATGGCAATGTTTGATTGTGTTCCACTCAGCATAGCATCGATGCGGTGTGAAATGGGCTGTCCTATTTCGATATTCACTCCAGTCAGTGTGCCCAGTTTGTGTCGCACTTCTTCCAGGAACTCAGACTTGTTTCGGTCTTTGAGTTCGAAAGGCGCTTCAATTTCCGAAGTGTTGATACCTAAGGCATGCTCATCCAATTCGGCGCGTCCGGTTTTGCGTGCCACGTTCTTGATTTCCGGTACAGAAAGAAGCAGTTTTTCTGCTTGCAGTCCGATGCGGTTACTTTCCTCCAGCGAGATACCGGGCAAGGTACTTACGTTGATTGTGAGTGAGCCTTCATTGAACGATGGTAAGAAACTTCGTCCCAAAGTAAAGAAAATCCCTATGCTTGCAATAAGGCATGCGGTTGTTGCTGCCAGCACCCATTTTTTATGCTGTATTGTTTTTGCCAATACCTTGTTGTATCCGTTTTTCAGTTTACGTACAATCCATGGTTCTTTGTTTGTTTGTTTGTCGGATGCAGATTTTTTACTGTTGAGTAAATAGCTGCACAATACGGGTGTGATGGTCAGAGCTACGGCAGTACTTGCAAACAGGGAGATGACAAAAGAGATACCCAGCGGTACCAGCATGCGCCCTTCCATGCCACTCAAGAAGAACAAGGGCAAGAAACTGGCAACGATGATAAGTGTACTGTTCAGAATCGGGATTCGTACTTCTTTGGAAGCGTCGAATACTATTTGCTTGATTGATTTTTGACGTTCTGTCGGCAACAAATTGTTTTCGCGAATATGCCTGAATACATTTTCCACGTCCACAATCGCATCGTCTACCAGAGAACCGATGGCAATGGCCATACCTCCGATACTCATAGTATTGATAGTCAGTCCCAAGGCGTGCATCACCAAAATAGTAACCAGCAGCGAGAGGGGAATCGTTACCAACGAGATGATGGTTGTCCGCGCATTCATCAAGAAGATAAAGAGAACGATTACTACAAAGATGGCACCTTCAATCAACGAACGTTGGATGTTTCCGATGGAGTGGTTGATAAATGAGCTCTGTCGGAATATTTGCGTATCCATATGTACGTCTGCCGGCAATTCTTTTTTCAGTAGGGCAAGCGTTTGGTCTAATTTATCAGTCAGTTCCAGTGTACTTACGTTTGGTTGTTTGGTTACGGTAACTAGTACGGCTTGTTTTGCTTTATTCGAGGCCATACCTGTTTTAGGCGACTTGGCACCTATTTTCAGATCAGCAATGTCTTTCAGCAAAATGGGCGAACTGCCAACAGTTTTGATGACGGTTTTCGCCATTTCATCTGTTTGGTTTGTTTGCACTACACCTCTCACGATATATTCGTTTCCATATTCATAATGAATGCCTCCGCTCACATTTGTATTCATGTTTTCAAGTTGCTCCATTACTTCCGAGAGAGCAATGCCATAATGTTTCATTTTTTCCGGATGGAGCAATATCTGGTATTCACGTGCATCACCTCCTATGACTGATACTTGGGCTACTCCTCCTGTAGAAAGCAGTCGTGGTCTGATGGTCCAGTCGGCAAAGGTACGCAGTTGTTCCAAGGATGTAGAGTCAGCAGTCAGACCTACTATCATGATTTCTCCCAAAATAGAAGATTGCGGTCCGAGTACAGGTTCGCTGATTCCTTTGGGAAGTTGGTCGCCCAATACGGCTAATTTTTCGGAAACAATTTGTCTAGCCCGATAAATTTCCGTATCCCAGTCGAACTCCACCCATACGATAGAGAATCCCGTAGTGCTTTGTGATCGCACTCTTCGCACTCCGGTTGCGCCGTTAACTGCTGTTTCTACTGGAAAGGTCACGAGTTTCTCCACTTCTTCAGGTGCCATGCCTCCGGCTTCGGTCATAACCACAACTGTCGGTGCATTCAAATCAGGAAAAACATCCACTTCCATTTTCTGTACGACAAAGATACCCGTCAGTACAATTAAAACCCCAACTATCAGAACTGCTAGTCTGTTATGCAGGGCAGTTTGTATGATTTTATTTAGCATAAATTCTTGTAAAGTTCAATGATTCAATAAATGATGGTACGATAATACTTACTGTCTGATAAAAAGAAATTAAATAAGTATTATGTATTGAAACAGGTTAATGATTGTGGTTATGCCCTTCGGGAATCGTACCGCTTTGTGAAGCCAGTTTTACATGAATAGCTCCCTTGCTAACCACCTTTTCATTGGCTTGTACCCCTTTGGTTACTTCTACAAACAACCCATTGCTTTGTCCTACTTTCACTTCTCTTTTTTCATAGTGTTCTTTGTCCTTTTGGATATACACAAAGAACACTCCTTGCTCTTCAGTAAGAGCTGATACAGGAATAGAGAGTGTTTCGTTTTCTTTGTTTCCAATCAGCCATATTTCGGCAAAGCTGCCGGGCAGAATATCGCCTACATTATTAAATTCAAATGTAACCGGTATGAAAAAATTACCGTCGGTCATACTTTTTCCATTCGAAACAAGTCGTCCTCCGATGCTGTCTAGGCAGAAAATATTGTCAGTCGTTCCTGTTTTGAAATTAGCAGTATGCACTTGTTTGATGAAAGCAAAGTCCCGTTCGCTTACTTCAGCTCTGAGTTGCAGTTTTTGGTTTTGGGTAATAATGGCCAAAGGTTGTCCCACGGCAACATAATCTCCCGGTTTGACTAATATTTGTTTTATGAAACCGGTTAGGTTAGCTGCTACCTGCACGCCACCATGATTCTTCTTTTTATTGATTCCGTTGAGGCTTTCCAATGCCAGGTCGTAACGCAGCTTAATCTGCTCGTATTCCTTTTTGCTGATGATTTGCTTTTGTACCAACTCTTCGGCTCGTTTCATTTCACTTTCCGCATTGGCCAAATCCAGTTTTGCTTTTGCGATAGGATCTCCGTTCTCCAAGCCCTTTGCAGAGATAGCAAATAAGTTTTGTGCGTTTCTTACTGCGATGCCTTCGTAAAGATGATTGTTAAAAGAAATGATTCCGTTTGTGTTGGCTACAATCGTTTGTTCGTTGCCGTTGGCCGAAAGGATTTTACCGCTTACTTTGATAGCCGGCAGGAAATCACCTTTGCGTACAATTTCTGTTTGCAAGCCTATTTTTTCTGCTTGATGTGGGTCGAATACGATTAAGTCATCATGTTTGTGTTCTTCTTCTTGATGTTCTTTTTCGGTGTCATGATTATGCGCACATCCTACGATCAGAGTGCTCATCATCAAGATAATTAAGGAAATGTTATTTAGAAATAAACGCTTCATAATCTATTTTTTATGGTTGTTTTGACAGACTATTCCTATTTTGTATACTTTGTTGTAGCATCAGCTAAAGCACAGAATGTTCTATGCTTATGACAGTGGAATAATCTAGAAATAATAAAATGCTGATAAATATCGCATAGCCATATAGCTACACGAATCATCTCTGTCAGTTCGTATATAGTCGACTGACAGAACAAATGATGCAGATGCTGTTATATGTATGGGGGAGCCCGAAGTCCATGAGAAGGAAACAATTCCGGGCATGGTCCTCGTGGTGTGTTTCCGGTAGAAAAACCGATATTTTGGCTTTTCTGCGAAAAAATGAAAAAAGAAACAAAACAAGCTGCAACCGTTGCTTTTGTAAGGCTGTCGCTTGTTTTTCGTATTGATTTTTTCAGACTTTGTCCCAATCCGAAAATCTTGCCGGAATGGCAATGACAATGAGACTCCTGTCCGTTGTTTTCTGTTGGTTGACACGAATTGCCTTTTTGGCAATGATTGTGCAGCATCAGATGTTCCCATCCCAGGCAGATGTGCGCTGCTTCATGATGATGATATCCTGCTACAGAAAATAGCATGATAACACAAAGCGTCATTCTGACTAAAAAATTATGGATCAATGTCTGATGCATGTTTAATGTTTGATGTTTAATTCCGTTTGCAAAAGTACGATAAAAACTCGATGCAGACAATACACTTTTCGTTTTTGCAATTAAGTTGTAAAAATAAACAGTTTGGTCGGTTTATTACGGAGAAAGCATGTAGAATCTATTTCTTTAAGGTTTTGTATGACAGAATATGCCAAGAGATGGCTGCTGCCAGAGTCAGAAGGAAAAATCTCAGTCCCCAATGGTTGGCGATGAAGAAAGCAGCAAACAGAAGTGTACTCCATACCATGCTTACCGACACTATTTTTGCTTTTAGGGGAATAGCCCGATGTTCTCTAAAGTTGCGAATATAGGGCCCCATATATTTATGCTGTATCAGCCAGTCATATAGTTTGGGAGAACTTTTCACAAAGCAAGCAGCGGCCAGCAACAATAAGGGGGTGGTGGGCAGTAGCGGAATGAAAATTCCCAAGACACCCATGCCTACAGACAAACACCCTATGATGATTAAAAAGATTTTGGTCATATTCTATTCTGGATCTGTATTTATCATACATTCATTCTTCCCTTCATATTTGTCGGGCAGACTCAGTATTCCGTCTTTCATGTATATTTTTTCTTCAAGAATCATTTGATGCAGCATATTGCCTACCAAATCTCGTTTTATGTTTGGCAATTCTACATTATGGATAAAGACAGACTTTTCTTTTTTCAGCAGTTCAATAATTTTGCGTTCTATGTTCTCGGCCAATCCCTGTGCGATGCCGTTTTTGTTTTTTGTAAGGCATACGTCGCAGCTCATGCAATTCTCGTCTGACTGTTCACCGAAATAAGCCAGTAGCATTCTGCTTCGGCACATATTGTCTCGTGTGGCATAGTCAATCATAGCCTTGATTCTGTTTTCGAACTTTTCTTTTCTGTCTTCGTATATTTCCTTGCTGATAAAGATTTTTTCTTTGTCGATACGTTTTTGGGCAAAGCGTATGTAGGGAGTTTTTCGGTAGGGTATATAACTGATAATTCTCCTTCGTGTCAGTTCTGTCAGTCCCCGATACACTTGTTCTCGTGTCAGTCCGTTCATTTTAGCCAACAGGGTTTCATCAATATTGATATAATCAGCAAAAATACCGCCATAACTTCTCAGAATAGCTCGAATCAGCGAATCGTATTTAGGCTCCATTCCGTCCAGGTTATACAATTCGTCGCGTCTTACCAGGAATATGAGTCTTGAATTATTTTCTTGTTCATCAATATATTCCAAATATCCGGCTCGTGTTAAGATTCGCAAAGCACTGTCCGTAGGTACCGGAAAATGTTTAAAGTTGCGGCAAAATTCGTCCAGGTCAAAAGCATACGTCACATTTTGCCCGTCGCCCATCGCCATCTGATAATAGAAGCAGATATGTTCGTAGACATCTTTAATGAAATCCCGGTCGGGAAAAGTGTCGGGGATACGTTTCATCAGTTTCGTTTTGTCGCTGTTGTTATACAGCAGTACGGCAAAGGCTTTTTCTCCGTCACGTCCTGCTCTTCCTGCTTCCTGGAAATACGCTTCGGGTGAGTCTGGTGTGTCCATGTGAACCACCAGTCGTACATCCGGTTTGTCGATACCCATGCCGAATGCATTTGTGGCAACCATGATTCTGCATTCGTTGTTTTGCCATAATTTCTGTCTGTCGTCCTTTTCGCTGTTGGCAAGTCCGGCATGATAGAAAGTGGCGGTATAACCCTCCTCAATAAGTCTGGCTGTAAGTTCCTTACATCCTTTCCTGCTGCGGCAGTACACGATGACCGATCCTTGTATACTGTTGATGATATGCAGCAATTCAGCTTCTTTATCTTCAGTTTGTCGCACTACATACGCCAGGTTTTTTCGTGCGAAGCTCATTTTAAAGACAGTTTCCTTTCGGAACATCAGTTTGTCTTGTATATCTTTTACCACTTCAGGAGTGGCAGTGGCTGTCAGGGCCAGGATTGGAACTTCGGGCAGTAGTTTTCTCAGTTCGGCTATTTTCAGGTACGAAGGTCTGAAGTCATATCCCCATTGTGAGATACAATGCGCTTCGTCGATGGTAATGAAGCTCACTTTCATGCGTCTCAGTTTGGTTTGAAAGAGTTCTGAAGCGATACGTTCGGGCGACACATAAAGAAACTTGTAATCACCAAAGATGCAGTTTTCCAGAGTAATCAGGATTTCGTTGTGCATCAGTCCGGAATAGATGGCAGCTGCTTTGATGCCTCTTTTTTTAAGATTTTCCACCTGGTCCTTCATGAGAGCGATGAGCGGTGTGATGACAAGGCATACACCTTCCATGGTCAGTGCCGGAACTTGAAACGTAATTGATTTTCCGCCTCCTGTAGGCATCAGTCCCAAGGTGTCCGTTCCACTGCTGATGCTATGGATGATTTCCGATTGTATTCCTCGGAAATCATCATAGCCCCAATATTGTTTCAGTATCTTGCGAAAATTGTCTTCAGTCATAACATATAGCTGTTCTTCGTGATTGTCATTGCCGAATGATTCAGGAATCGGTGTTGCGTTGCCTCATGCAGCTTTTACATGTTCATTCCATTCCTGTGGGTCGTATATCTTCAATCTGCAGTTGTACTTCTCCTCGCTTATGCGTATTTTCTTCTATGGTATAACATATGTCAAACGAGCGTTTGGTTTTTATGTATCGGGCTTGTGAGCTTTGTCCGAAAGCAATGCCGTTCATCACGTTGTTGCTTTTGTTGTCCACAAGTTCCAGTTTGATATGCTCCTGTTCTCGTCCCACCACTTTGCTGGTTCCATAGTCATACACATGGAAGGTGCTGAATATGGGTTTGGGGTTGTCAGGTCCGAACGGGTTGAACTTCTTGAGGTCGTGTTGCAGTTTATGCGTAATTTCTTTAAAGTCCAATGCTCCGTCAATATCAATCACAGCGTGTGTCTGTTCGTCTTCAATATGCTGTTCTACATACAGCTCAAACCGTTTTCTGAATTCTTCCACATGTTCCACTTTCATGGACAATCCGGCAGCATAGGTATGTCCGCCGAAGTTTTCCAGCAGGTCGCGGCAGCTTTCTATAGCCTTGTACACGTCAAAGCCAGAAACCGAGCGTGCCGAACCGGTTGCCATGTCGTCTGTTCTAGTTAGTACAACCGACGGTCGGTAATAAATTTCTGTAAGTCTTGACGCCACAATGCCGATTACTCCTTTATGCCATTCCTCATTATAGATAACGATAGCTTTCTTTTCGTTCTTGTCTTTAAGATTATCCACGATTTGGTTGGCCTCTTCGGTCATGGATTTGTCCAGGTCCTTTCTCTGTTCGTTGTATTCATTAATCAGGTTGGCTTTGTCAATGGCCGCTTTATAATCTTTTTCTACCAGCAGTTCAACTGCTTCCTTGCCGTTTTGCATTCTGCCAGAGGCATTGATTCGTGGTCCGATTTTAAAGATGATGTCCGACATCATCAGTTCTCTGTCGCACAAGCCGCAAATGTCAATAATGGCCTTCAGTCCGATGCTGGGATTAGAATTGAGTTGCTTTAGTCCGTGATATGCCAGGATGCGGTTTTCGCCCATGATGGGAACGATGTCCGAAGCAATACTTACGGCGCATAAGTCCAACAGTGGAATCAGTTGGCTGAACTCGATGTTGTTGCTGATGGCAAAAGCCTGCATGAATTTAAATCCAACACCACATCCAGACAAATGTTGGTATGGATATGTCGAGTCTGTTCGTTTGGGATTCAGTATGGCCAATGCCGGTGGAAGAATATTGTCGGGCACATGATGGTCGCAGATGATAAAGTCGATACCTTTTTCTTTGGCATAGGCTATTTCGTCCACCGCCTTGATGCCGCAATCCAGCACAATGATTAGTTTCACTCCTACGCTGTGTGCATAGTCAATACCTTTGATAGACACACCATATCCTTCGTCATATCTGTCGGGGATGTAATATTCAATATTGGAATAATACTGCTGCAAGAATTTATATACCAGAGCCACAGCTGTGCATCCGTCCACGTCATAGTCGCCATAAACCATGATTCGTTCTTTGTTGCCGAGTGCCCGGTTCAGCCTTTTTACGGCCACTTCCATGTCATTCATCAAGAACGGATTGTGCAGGGATGTCAGTTGCGGACGGAAAAACTTTCGTGCGTCTTTGGCTGTATGGATGTCTCTTTGCATAAGCAGTTTGCCCAGTATCGGGTGTATTCCCAATTCTTTAGCCAGAAGTTTGGCTTCTGCCTCTTCTTCGGGTGTTTGTTGTTTGAATTTCCATTCGTAGTTCATTATATATTGTTTTTTTCTTTTTTATCAGTCTCAGAGGGCGTGCCATCAAAAAGAAGGTGGCTACCGAATTAATCTGTAAAAATAGTAAAAAAAAACAAGATTTGGAGGCATGCTATGTTTTTTTTGCAGTTCATACTTCTTTTTAATAAACTGGATAAAATGGTAAACTTTCGTTGTGCATGGTTTTGGTTCTGTGTTTTCTTGTTTCTGTGTATATGCATGTAGCATATCTTTTCTGTTTGTGCATAAAAAAAAGCGAATGGAACAAACCCATTCGCTTTGTTGTTGTTTTCTTACAATCCGAGTTTCTTGCGGATGTTTTTAGGAATTGCATTCTTGTGTACTACGATGTTCATAGTCTTGTAGGCAACGAAAGCCTTAGATGCATACCAGATACCTTTGTAAGTTCCGGCTTCACCCCATGAGTTCTTCACCATGTAGTATTCTTTTCCGGTCTGGTCTTTTGCGATACCATAGATTTGCATGCCATGGTCGTCGGTAGTTTCCCAGTTGTCGTAAGCCTCCTGGCGCATTTCCTGAGTGATATTCATTTCAGGAGATGGTTTTGAAGTAGCTTCTCTTCTTTTCTCGTTTGCCGACAAGCCTAACCAACGAGCTGCATCCGAACCGGTCAAGTCCTGAGCTTGTTTCATATCAGGCATTACAGCCACACCGTTTCTGCTGAATCCTGCCTCGCTCACGTCAGAACCCCAAGCAATGGTATAACCTGTATTGATGGCATTGTCAAACACTTCCATCAATTCGTTGATAGGCAAGTTGTATGACTGAGCCCAGCGCCAGTTGTCTTGAACTTCGATGACGAACGGTTTGTAGAAAGGATGATGTGTGTAAGATGTCAAAGACACATAGTCCTCCATATTCAATCCCAAGCTAGCCATATAGCTTTTCGGAGTGTATTCCTTGCCTTTGTAAGTGAATTTCTCAGGGCAAACACCTAGGTAAGTGTCGTAGATGCTGCTGAACGCCTTGGTCCAAACCGGACTCAGTTTTTTAGTGTTGCTTGTAGCCAATGCTTTTACGAAAGCACTTGCAACCAAGTCTACCTCGTTGTGGTTTGGCAAAGTGTCACCATAGAGAGTACCCGGTTGTGGCATAGCCTCTTGTGGAACGATACCATATCTGTCCATGCAGAAAATAACGTCATAGAAGCTACCTCCTTGAGAGAAAGAAACGTCTCCGTGAGTACGCACAGTCTGCTTGGCACGGTCTTCCATGGTTTTGTGTACTACAAACATTTCGCACAAATCCTGCTCACCTTTTCCCAGACGAATCAATTCTGATTCAAAGAAAGACAGAGAGCTGAAGCACCAGCAAGTTCCGCTCTGGTTTTGGTTCTTGATAGAAGTAATAGGGTTCTCCTTTACAGTAGTAAATACGAAACCTTCTTCTTTTTCTTTTTCATTCTTGTCCTGTGCAAATGCTCCTACAGAGCAAAGTGCCAATGCAAAAAGTAAAAATTGTTTTTTCATCTAGAATTTGATAATGAATTATTAATAATTAAATTGGTTTTTATTATGCTTTGGGTTGGAAATGTTTATCCTCTATGTTTGGCTACAAACTCTTCCACATCGGCGGCATGGTATGGGATTCGGTCTTTTCCCAGGAAACGGCATCCGTCTTCGGTAATCAGCAAGTCGTCTTCGATGCGAATGCCACCAAAGTCTTTGTAGCTTTCCAGGGCATCGAAATTGATGAAGTCCTTGTTCGTACCTTTGGCTTTCCAGTCCTCTATCAAGTCTGGGATAAAGTAGATGCCAGGTTCGTCTGTCATCACCCAACCTTTCTGCAATCGTCTGCCGCAGCGCAGGCTGGCCAGTCCGAATTGAGTTGACGGGCGCACTTCGTCGTCAAATCCCACATATTGCTGTCCGAGTCCTTCCATGTCGTGTACGTCCATGCCCATCATGTGTCCGAGTCCGTGTGGCATAAACAGGGCGTGTGCTCCATTGGCAACAGCTTCGTCCACGTTTCCTTTCATCAATCCCAGGGCTTTGAGTCTTTCTGTCATGATGGTTGCAATGCTCAAGTGCACGTCCAGCCATTTAACACCCGGTTTTGCCACATGGATGGCATGGTCATGGCAGTCCACCACGATGTCGTAAATATCTCTTTGTTTTTGTGTAAACTTGCCGCTGATCGGTGTTGTTCGTGTATGGTCTGAACAATAATTCTCGTTGGTTTCGGCTCCGGCGTCACAAAGCATCAGTCTGCCTTCCTCCAATGGGCGAGGGTAGGGGTATCCGTGTAAGATTTCTCCGTGCATCGACAAGATGGAAGGGAAGCTCACCATGCATCCTTTTGATGCGGCGATGCCACTGATTGTTCCTGCGATTTCCTGCTCCGTAATTCCGGGTCGGCAAAGTTTCATGGCCGTGGTGTGCATCTCGTAACCAATGGCACAAGCCCGTTCTATTTCGGCAATTTCTGCATCCGTTTTCACGGCTCTCTGTGTAATTACCGCATGAATGAGCTTTAGAGAAGCTTCTTCGCGTTGTTTTTTCGGGTGGATGCCCAGCAAATCCATCATTTGAATTTGGATGTCATGACGGTAGGGAGGAAGAAAATGGATTTTCTGTCCTTTGTTTTTGGCCTGGTCTATCAGTTTTTGCAGGTCGTTCATGGCAAGTGTATTGGCTACTCCACACGCATCAGCCATGTCGCGTACACTGTTTACGGAACCATACCACACGATGTCCTCAATGTCGACGTCATTTCCGATTAGGTATTCCTGGTCGTTGTCGATGTCAATCACTCCGGCCAATCCGTCTCGATGCTGTCCGAAATAGTAAAGGAAACAGCTGTCCTGTCTGAATTTATAAACGTTTGACGGATAGTTATAAGGTGCATCGTTATTTCCAAAAAAAAGGATGAATCCGCCTCCAACCAGTTCTTTCAGTTTGTTTCGGCGGTCTGTATAAGTTTTCTTATCAAATAACATGGTTGTACAAAATTGGTTAATTAATGGATTGTCAAGCAAAAATAATCATTTTATTTTTGAAAATCATTATCTTTGTATGAAATTAATGATTATTATAAGGATTGCATGCAGAATCATTTGTCCGATAGTACGTTTTGCGATTCTTTTCAGGTGGTTTGTGTGCTTCGTAGTTCATCGGCTTTTGTGCAAAAAAACGAAGCTGTACTCTATGAAATATTAGTTCTGTTTGTATGATATTTAAGTAAAAAAAGAAAGGAATCTGGTATGGATAATACAGGTTTGGTATTAGAGGGCGGCGGCATGCGCGGCGTGTTTACTTGCGGTGTGCTGGACTTTTTTTTGGATAAGGGAATCACTTTTCCTTATGTAGTTGGTGTTTCGGCCGGGGCTTGTAACGGTCTTTCCTATGTGAGTGGCCAGCGCGGCAGGGCAAAATACAGCAATATAGATATGATGAAGCAGTATCAGTTTATCGGCATTAAATATCTTTGGAAACAGCATAGCATTTTAGATCAAAAATTGCTGTACCAGGAATTTCCCGAACGTTTGTTGCCTTATGACTTTGCTGCTTATCAAAAGAATGACTGTCTGTTTGAAATGGTCACAACCAACTGTCTCACAGGAAAGGCATGCTATCTTTCCGAGCGGCAGGACTGGGATCGTTTGATTGCCATAGCGCGTGCGTCAAGCAGTTTGCCTTATGTATGTCCCATTGTTACGGTAGACGGTGTTCCGATGTTGGATGGAGGTATTGTAGATTCCATTCCTGTATTGCGTGCGCAGTCTATGGGATATGAAAAGAATGTCGTGGTGCTAACCCGCAACAAAGGCTACCGCAAGGACAGCCAGGATTTGCGGTTGCCTCATTTTATATATAAAAAATATCCCCGTCTGCGCGTCGTGCTCAGCAGGCGCTGTGCTTGCTACAACGAGCAGCTTGAACTGGTGGAACGATTGGAGGAAGAAGGAAAGATAATCGTCATACGTCCGGAAAGACCGGTTGTGGTGGATCGCATAGAAAGGAATATCCAGAAATTGGAGGACCTCTACCATGAGGGGTATGCCTGTGCACAGCGTATTTTGGGGTAGTGATTATGTAAGTGTATTATGGAAATGGAAAAAGAGATTTATACCTTCCGTACGGATTTTACCAAGGCGGAAGTTAAAGAATTGATTGCTTGGTTTGAAGAGCGAATGAACCGCTTGCCTGCCACTTTGCAGATAAACAAATCAAGCAAGACAGACAATTTGCAATTTACAGTCGGCAAATTAATTGCCATGCTGAAGGGCAGAGAGGTGAATGTCACTCTATGCGGGTATATTGCACATCTAGAGTTAATCAAAAAACGTTTGGAACAGAACGGCATGGAATAATGCTGTATAAATTTATTTTTGTATATGGGAAAAGCTGCTGATTATAGAGCAAAAAACGAGGCCTTTTTGGTTGAGAAGAAGAAACAAGAAGGTGTGTTCGAACTGCCGGGTGGTGTGTTGTATCGTGTACTGGAAACAGGTGAAGGCACAGTGTCTCCTTCATTGAATAGCGTAATCACGGTTCATTATCGGGGTGTTTTGGTGGGCGGAAAGGAGTTTGACAATTCTTGGAAACGCTCCTGTCCCGAGGCTTTTCGTTTGAAAGATGTAATTGAAGGGTGGCAAATTGCGCTGCAGAAAATGCACGTGGGCGACAAGTGGATTGTGTATATCCCGCAAGAGAAAGGATACGGCCGACGTTCGTGTGGCAGCATACCTGGAGCTTCAACCCTGATTTTTGAGATAAAGCTTCTGTCTATCGTATAAATTGCTTGCTTCTTCTTAAAATATGTATCCATGATAATATTTTCTAATAAAAACTTTTTCTATATTGATATAAATACTTATCTTTGCGGCAAATAAAACAGGAATTATGGAATCTATTTGTGCCATCAAGGATTTGTATAAAGCTCTTTATCAGTTTGAAAAGGACTTTGCTGAGGCTCATTCCATCACCATCAACGAGGCCATGTTGCTTTGTTGCATGAAAGATGGAAAATCGCGTACGGCAGGCGCTTTATGCGAATACATCGGATTGTCTAATTCGCGTGTTTCCAAAGTGATTACTTCGGTTGAACAGAAAGGATTCATAGAGCGCCATATCAATAAGGAGGATAAGCGACAGATGATTTTTTCGCTCACAGAAGCTGGATGGGATATGGTGAAAGCAATGCAGGGCAAGGATTTGCATTTGGGTGATTTGTTTCATCAGTTGAGTGCTGTACTTGCAAGGGAACATGCTTGATTCCGGTGAAAAAAGAATAAGGAGAGAATTTCTCCTTTCTTTTTTATTTAAATAGTGTTTAGTGTGAAATATATTGTGTGGAAATAAAGAATAAAGTAAAGTAATGAAATATTTGATTATTGGAGGTGTGGCCGGGGGAGCCACCGTAGCAGCAAGATTAAGACGAATGGACGAGCAGGCAGAAATCATCCTTTTGGAGCGTGGTTCGTATGTGTCATATGCTAATTGTGGGTTACCTTATTATATAGGTGGTGAAATTCCTGAGCGCGATCATTTGTTTGTTCAGACCGTGAAGGGCTTTGTAGATCGTTTTGCCATTGACATTCGTGTCAATCAGGAAGTGGTTTCGGTGGTGCGTGATGAGAAAGCCGTGCGCATCAAGAATCTCAAGACGGGCGAGGAATATGTAGAATCTTACGACAAGTTGGTCCTGTCGCCGGGAGCTGCTCCTGTGCGCCCACCATTGGAAGGCATAGATCTGCCTCATATTTTTACGTTGCGCAATGTGCCGGATACCGATGCCATAAAAAATTATGTTGCAGCCAAGTCGCCGAAGCGTGCCGTTGTTGTTGGCGGTGGCTTTATTGGTCTTGAAATGGCCGAGAACCTGCATCGCCAGGGGGTGCAAGTGCATGTGGTGGAGATGGGACGCCAGGTAATGGCCCCTATTGATTTTTCGATGGCTTCTATGGTACACCATCATTTGGCAGAGCAGGGTGTTCGCTTGCATTTGGAGCGGGGTGTGACTCGTTTTGCCCAGTCTGCCGAAGGTTCCTTGCAGGTATTTTTGTCAGACGACAGTCAAATCGATGCCGACATGGTGATTCTCAGTATCGGTGTTCGTCCCGAAACAACTTTGGCAAAAGATTGTGGCTTGCAAATCGGGGCATTGGGTGGAATTTCTGTCAATGAATACATGCAGACGAGCGACCCGGATATTTATGCTTTGGGCGATGCAGTTGAGGTACTTCATGGTGTGACCGGCAAACCTGCTCTGATACCATTGGCTGGTCCAGCCAACAAACAGGGACGCATTGTGGCCGACAATATTGTATTTGGCAATGTATCTTCCTATTCGGGCAGTATCGGAACTTCCATAGCCAAAGTGTTCGACTTGACCGTGGCGGCAGCCGGAGCGAATTCCAAGCTGCTGGATCGCGAGCAGATTCCTTACCTGAGTTCGTTTACACATGCTCAGTCGCATGCCGGATACTATCCGGGAGCCGTGTCGATGAGTCTTAAGATTTTGTTCTCGCCGAAAGATGGCCGCTTGCTGGGAGCGCAAATTGTGGGATTCGATGGTGTGGACAAGCGTATAGAGATGTTGGCACAAATCATTCAGAACAAGGGCACCGTTGCCGATTTGATGGAACTGGAGCATGCCTATGCACCGCCTTATTCTTCGGCCAAAGACCCTGTTAACATGGCTGGTTTTGTGGCCGACAATATATTAAGAAAGCGCGTGGAAACCATTTTGTGGAGTGATGTGGCTTCCTTGCCGGAAGAAACGCTGAAAATTGACGTGCGCACGGCTGCCGAATATGAGCTTGGTTCTATTCCGGGATTTGTGAATATTCCTGTAGATGACTTGCGCAGTCGTTTGAAGGACCTTCGCAAAGATCAACCCATCGTGGTGACCTGTGCCGTGGGATTGCGCGGTTATTTGGCTTATCGCATCTTGAAACAGCACGGTTTTACGAATGTGAAGAATCTTTCGGGAGGATATAAAACATGGTGTGCGGCAGCAGTTCCGGTGGATGAGGCTGATCATGTGTGCGGAGGTTGCTGTTCGGACAACAAGGACTGCAAGGAAGATGGTTCGTGTGCTCCTTCCGAAGTGGTAGAAGTCAATGCCTGCGGACTGATGTGTCCCGGCCCGATCATGAAGTTGAAAAATTCTTATGAGCAGCTGGCAGAGGATGCTGTATTGAGAATCACAGCCACCGATCAGGCTTTTGCAAAAGACGTAAGGTCATGGTGCCGCATGACGGGAGCCGATTTGGTATCGCTCGACAAACAGTCGGGACAGGTTCAGGCAGTGGTACGCAAACAATCGTCCAAGACACAGGCGGAGAAAACCCAACCGGTTGCCGAGAACAAGACAATTGTTGTATTCAGCGACGATCTGGACAAGGCATTGGCCTCGTTTGTCATTGCCAACGGTGCGGCTGCTGCCGGAAAGAAAGTGTCGCTTTTCTTCACTTTTTGGGGTTTGAACATCATCAAGAAACAGCAAAAACCGGCTGTGGAGAAAGATGTCTGGGGACGTATGTTTTCGTGGATGCTCCCTTCCGACAGCCGTGGCTTGAAGTTATCCCAAATGAATATGATGGGCATCGGCAGCAAGATGATGCGCTATTTGATGAATAAAAAGAAGATAGACAGTCTGGAGTCTCTCATCAGTCAGGCACGTTCTCAAGGAGTGGAATTCATTGCCTGCACCATGAGTATGGATGTGATGGGGGTGAAAGAAGACGAATTGTTGGACAATGTGACTTTGGGTGGTGTGGCTACCTATTTGGAACGTACAGAAGAGTCCAATCTGAATTTGTTTATCTAGTTTTTACAGATTAGGATGTTGAGTGCATTTCAATACTGTTTTTGGTATTTGGAATGCACTTTTTCCATTATTTTTGCCACAGTCGGCTTTGGTTGTCTCGCAAAGGTTTTGTACCTTCACAGCTAAAACAGACAAAAACCATACAAAAAACAGTTAGCTTATGATTATTGATTTTAATGAAGTGGAAGAGCAGAGCCTTCCGAACTTCAAGGGTGGAGAAAAAAGTTACGAGGCACGCATGTACTTCGACGGTCAGAACCGCATCATGAAGGGACGTTTGCAGCCTGGGGCCAGCATCGGATTGCATACACACGAAACAAACAGCGAAACTATCTTTCTTTTGAAGGGCAATGCCCATGTGCTTTTTGATGGTGAAATGCTGGAATTTTCTGAGGGGCAGTGTCATTATTGCCCGAAGGGTCATGCACACAGTCTGATTAACGACAGTGATTCTGAAATTCAGTTTGTGGCGGTTGTGCCCGAACAATGATATTTTTCTTATATGAGATTAGCTTCCGGAAGTATTGTTATCAATGCTTCCGTTTTTTTGTTTCTGCGATATGTATATCGTTTGCTGTGCAGAATGCTGTTGTACCAAAATGTTATGGGTGACATTTTGTATAATCAATAGCTCTGTGCGTGGCTTCTATGCAGCCGGGAGTACAAGGGGTGGAAAATATGCAAATCTCAAGGGATGTTATTTGCTGTATATTATTGGTTGTCAGTTTATTGTTTGGTGTTTTTAATGTTTCTGTTTTATATATTCTAGAGTGCCGGTAAGCTTTTTTTGTTGTTTTGTATCTTGTTTTTTTTGAAATTACTGTACAAAATAAAGATTGTCAGTATAAAAAATAAATTAAAACATGGGAATAAAAAAATTATGTCAAGAGATAAAATTAAAAGTCCCTTGAGAATATTTCTTTTATATACCGTTTTTTATGCAAAAAACGTTCGTATTATGCATAGATATGCATGATATTCTCTCTGGATGAACAAAAGCAGTTGTTGGTGCAGTTAATGAAATTCTTAAAAATAATACTTTTTGAAAGTAGATTGAATAGTAGTTCTGTCATAATGATAAATGGAAAAAGCATGTTTTGGGTTTGCATATCCAAATACCTACCTGTGCCTTTAACAGAATTGTTTGTAGCAGAACGAACTGTATGCGTTCAAGTGGATTTATTTATGCTGACGCATACGGGTTGCAAAATTGCAGTTACTATTTCCACCGGATTCAATATCCGGTGGAATAGGTTTAGTATATGATAACGAATCAGCAAGTACTAGCAAACATATCCGTCACTGTTTTTTTTTCTTGTGTACAAGCCAGCGGAACATGGATGCCACTATTGTATGGCTGAAAGAATTTACGTCATCCAGTCTGTGACTGATGGATTCCAAATGAGCCTCGGCATCTTTTTCCGAAAGCACCCCGTCGTTGGTCAGTTGGTTCACTGTGCGCCGTTCGTCGCTGAGCAGCATGCGGATGGACTTTTGTGTCAAGGCATGATTGTAGGCCTTGGGGAACTCGGCAGCCAGTTTTTGAATCATTTCGTTCATTCTGCAGATGTTTTCGTTGATTTCATTTTTCAATTCATCCAGCAGTGGTTTTTGGTTCTCTGCAATCAGGTCGGATGCAGACAAGTCGTCCAGGAACTTCAAGTCTTCACGTTGCAGGATGATAAAGCCACGTCCCAGGTCATAAATCACCATAATACGTTCGCGGAAGTAAAAACTAATCCAGTCTCGTATAAATCCCAGGCTGCGCAAGTGGTGCAACAGAGAGGCTTGTTCGCAAAAACTGAAGATAGACTGGCGCAAGTTCAGGGCATGCGTTCCATCGTGGTCATACATTTCGTCGAGTGATGCCATCAGATGTATAAAAGATGATTTGGAAATGATGCCTTCTTGGTAAATCATGCGGCAGCTAGACTTCTCCCTGTCCAGGACACGCAGTCTGATTTCAGCCAGAAAATCTTTGTTTCCTGGATTTTTAGCCGGCTCTTCGGGTGCCTCTGGCAAATATCTTTTTACGTGTTCCCAATTGGCACCATTCAGCGGTTCGCGCTGCGTGAGTTTCTGGAAATATTTTTCAGAACTCTCAAAAATATGTTCTTGGATGCGGTATTCCATCTGACAGCGAGCCGTAGAAGTTTGAATCAGTCCCAAACGTTTCAGTAGCCAGCGCATGGTGGTGGCGTTGACAGAGAGCGTCAGCGTCACGATGCCTGCCGTAAAGAATAAGATTTCTTTTCGGATATCTTCGGGAATTTCGGGTGTATTAGCCACCATCAGTGCCAGAGTCATACCCAATGCTCCGCGCAGACCGCCCCAGGTAAGGATTACAGATTCGCGTTTGGACAGACCATATCCCAAACGTTTCATTAAGGGATACAGCATCATGATCATCGTAAATCGAATCAGGTTCAGTCCGATGTAGAGCAGTATCAGGATGCCGATGTTGGTCCAGGTGACATCAACTCTTTCGGCAATGACAACACCTACCAGAATAAACACCAGCGTGTTTGCAATATGTGCCAGCAATTCCCAGAATTTTTCCATGAACAAGTTTACTTGCGGCTTGAGGCGCGGGCGTCCTTTGTAGGATACGGTCAGGCCGAATGCCACTAAAGCGATTACACCGGAGATGCCCAGATAATATTGCGACAAGATGAAAGTGGTGTAGGCAGCCAGGATGATGATGCTGTTTTGAATCACTTCTTCCGAATTAATTCGCGTGATGAACCATAAGGATAGGCGTGCCAATGCCCAACCCAAGATTACACCTCCTGCTACCACGGTGGTAAATTCGGCCAAGGGAGAGGATTGATTCTGCAGTCCGCTGACATAGGCGCCAAAAAACAGCATGAAACATACGATGCCCGTACCGTCGTTCAACAAGGATTCGCCGTCAACCAGTGTCGAGAAGCGTTTGCTGGTGTTGAGTTCGTGCAGCAGTGCGACCACGGCCACAGGGTCGGTGGCGCTGATCAGTGCGCCAAACATCAGTGCAAACGACCACGTCCACGAAGCATATTCGGGTGCAATCCACCGGAAGGCCATAACCAGGGCTGCAGTAAGCAGCATACCGATAATGAGTCCCGGTCCTGCCAGCAGTGTAGTGTTCGACAAAGTTTTTTTGAAGATGTGCATATTCATTTCGTATGCGGCATCAAAAATCAAAATCGGAAGAAAGACATATAATATAAAATCCGGATTCATTTTGCCCACCGACTGAATGGTTTCGCTGACTTGAGGCAATGACGTAAAGCAGTCAAATCGTTCGAGCACTCCAATCAGCAGTCCGAAAGCGAACAAGCCTACTGTATAAGGTATGTTCCTGGGTTGCAAAACTGATTTGAGAATAGCTCCAACCAAGAGGCCGCTGATTGCCAACAGTAGGGGAGATAGTAGATTGAAATCGTTCATAATGGTTTGGTTTTATGTGTTTCTATGGCTAAGGTCGCCATAAAACTTGAATTTTGCAAAGTATTTCCTGAAACAATGCGAAAAATGATGGGTCGGAGCTTTGCTTTGGTATGCAACTTCTGTGAGCAAACCCGATTTTCAGATTTTGCGATGCTTCAGTGGTATGACACAAAGGACTGTTTTTTGTACTACAAGTTTTAGGTTTGGAAGGCTGAGATAGAAAATGTACGAGGTATGTGGTTATATTTTCATTTTTGTATCCGCCTGCCGAGGTTGATTTGTCCAAGTCTCAGGCTTAGTTTTCACAAAAGGGCTTTCCCCTTAGTATTGGTTGAGGGTGAATTCGTTGAATTCACGTTAAACAAGAAAAGAAGCTGCTTTTTTGTAAGTGAATTAAAATATATATTGTTTTTCGATATATTTTTCTGTTTTTCTTTGTTTGTTGCGAAAAAAGTATTTTCTTTGCATATCGAATAACGATAAAAGCATATTGATGCTCATTAACGAATGCGACGGTCTGATTTTGTTTTGCAGATGGCCGTTCAGAACAAGTAAGGAATAAAAATTGATAAGAATGAAAGCAATTCGTATATTGGCCGTTTTGGCTCTGGTGATGTTTCTTGTAGCAGAATTTGGCGATGCGGCCAAGGGACTTGTGGAAGGATGGAATCAAGATACAGAGAATGCAGCTATGACACTGCAGAATCCCATTGAATTTCGGGTAGATGCCAAGAATATTTTGGCACTGGATACCCTGCGCAATCAAGCCGATGGCAAATCTTTGCCGTATGTGATGACCGGAGTGAACCTGGACCGTTTGCAATATCCTTCTTGGAGTGTGTGGAGTCTGTTTTTGGTCCTGCCTTTTGTTTTGCTGGCTTTTTATGGGTTTTATTGCGTGTTGCGTTTGATATACTCTGTTTTGCGCGGGGAAGTTTTTACCAAGCTAAACGTACGCAGAATGCGTTTTTTTGTCTATTCTTTGCTGGCTGCCGGTGTAGTTATGGAACTGCAGCAGTGGGCCATTTATGAATATATGGCATCACAAGTGGTGCTGGAAGGATATAAAGTGGTGGGATACACCCTGGAATATCCTTGGTTCAGTTATCTGTTACTGGCTCTTTTTACAGAGATTTTTGCCGTAGGTGTTAAATTGAAAGAAGAGCAGGATTTGACCATTTAAAAAGAAAAGAACGTAATATTTATGATTATAGTGAATCTTGATGTAATGATGGCGCGTAGGAAAATTGGTTTGGGTGAGTTGGCAGAAAAAGTAGGCATCACTCCGGCTAATCTTTCTATTCTGAAAACCGGCAAAGCCAAAGCCATACGGTTCTCGACGTTGGAGGAAATATGCAAGGCATTGGATTGCCAGCCCGGTGATATTCTGGAATATCGGAGAGACAATAGTCAGTAATGACTGAAACAGTATAGTTATGAAACAAATGATGAAATGGGCATTCGCTGCTATGGTAGGATGTTTTAGCTTGCCTTTGTCTGCAAAGGCGCAAAATGTACCGCTTGTTCCATTGGACAAGGAGGTGAGAATGGGAACATTGGAGAATGGATTGACTTATTATATCCGTCATAATGAATATCCCAAGAAACAAGTGGATTTTTATATAGCCCAAAAGGTGGGCTCTATCTTGGAAGAAGACAACCAGCGCGGACTGGCGCACTTCTTGGAGCACATGTGCTTTAACGGTACCCGAAACTTTCCCGGAAACAGCCTGGTGAAATGGCTGGAATCGGTGGGTGTGAAATTTGGTGTCAACCTGAACGCATACACCAGTGTAGACGAAACGGTATATCGCATATCGAGTGTTCCGACAGACCGCATCGAGGTGCAGGATACTTGTCTGATGATTTTGAGCGATTGGGCCGATGGCTTGTTGCTCGATGATAAGGAAATCGATGAAGAACGTGCTGTGATTCATGAGGAATGGCGCAGTCAGACACCTCCGAATATGCGCATACTGGAGAAATTACTGCCTAAAATCTATCCCGACAGCAAGTATGCCTACCGCCTACCGATTGGTACGATGGAGGTGGTAGACAATTTCCCTTATCAGGTGTTGCGCGATTATTATGAGAAGTGGTATCGCCCCGACTTGCAAGGTATCGTGGTAGTGGGCGACATAGATGTGGACCGTATTGAAGCAAAAATCAAGGAATTATTCTCTCCGATAAAGAAACCGGTGGATGCGGCAGAGCGAATTTATTATCCGGTGTCAGACAATAATAAGCCTATTGTGGCTTTTGGCGCAGACAAGGAACAAGGAAACAATGTGGTGCAGTTGATGTTTAAATATGATGTGATGCCGGATTCGTTAAAAGGTACTGTGGCTGATTTAGCCCAGGATTATATGCTTACGATGGCCGACATGATGCTCAATGCCCGTTTGCATGAGCTAAGCCAAAAACCGGATGCACCGTTTGCTTTGGCCTTGAGCAATTATCAAGAGTTTTTGGTGTCGAAAACAAAACAGGCATTCCAGATGATATTGCTCCCCAAGGGAAATGATTTTACGGCAGGAATCAAGGCGGTGTTCCGTGAGGCCTTGCGTGCCAAAAGAGGAGGTTTTACGCCTTCGGAATATGCGCGCAGCCGTACAGAATTCCTATCTAAATTAGAAAAGGACTTTAATAACCGCAAGCAGCAGGAGAACCAAAAACTGGCTGAGGCTTATGTGCGTCATTTTATCGACAAGAAACCAATGCCTGGCATCGAAATGGAATATCAAATCATGAAAGCTATCTCTGACCAGATTCCGTTGGACGAGGTGAATCAGCTGTTCCAATCTATAGTTTCGGAAGAGAATCTGGTGGTATTGGGCATGATGGCCGAGAAGGAGGGCGTGACATGTCCTTCGGACGAAGAGGTGCTGGCTTGCCTTTCTCAGGTGGAAGCTGAGGATATTGCCCCTTATGTGGACCAAGTGAAGAATGAACCTTTGGTGAACAAAATGCCTGTTGCCGGCAGGGTGATGAAAGAAAAAGCCCTGGATGTGTTCGGGGCCAAGGAGTGGACCTTATCAAACGGTGTCAAGGTGATTCTGAAAAAGACGGATTTTAAGTCAGACGAAATCAGTATGAGTGCCGTAGCGAAAGGAGGACTTTCTGTTTTCGGAAAGGAGCATGCTGCTGAATTGCTCTTCATGCCTGCCGTGCTCGACCAGTATGGATTGGGTAACTTTACTTATATGGACCTGAACAAATTGATGGCCGGAAAGCAGTTGAAACTGAAAGTGTCTTTCTATGACTACTCGCGCCTTTTGTCGGGACAAACCACTCCGAAAGACTTGAAAACGTATATGGAAATGCTATACATGGCATTTACGGCATTGAATGTGACTGAGGATGATTTTGTTTCCATGCAGAACCAGTACAAAGGTCTGATTGAGAACCAAAAATTGAATCCGTTGTTTATTTTTCAAAAGAAACTGAATGAGTTTTTGTACGCTTCGCCTAACAAACAGATGCTGGATGTGGCGCACATAGAAAATGCAAACAGAGAAAAACTCATGGAAATCATCCATGATCAGTTGGGCAATGCGGCTGACTTTACTTTTGTATTCTGCGGTAACTTTGACGAGAACGAACTGAAAACTTTGGTGGAGCAGTATATTGCCTCGCTGCCGACGGTGAAAGGCAAGGCATCTAAAGTGACTCTCAACAATGAGGTGGAACTGAAACCGGGTAGGGAGGATAAGGAAATCAGCATGAAAATGGAAGTGCCACAGGGAAGTGCAGCCGTGATTGTCAGCGGTAAAATGCCTTATTCTTTCAAGAATAATCTGTTGGCGAACATTTCTGCCCAGATAATTTCTACCCGCCTGATTAATGAGGTGCGCGAGAAGGAAGGTGCTGTGTACAGTATCTATACTCAAGGCTACCAGGAACGCCTGCCGGAGATATCGATTGTCTACCAGACTGTATTCCAAGTGAAGCCTGAAAAGAAAGACCGTGCCCTTGAAATTATCCGCAATGAGTTTGAGAAACTGGCCAAGGAAACTCCACTGGAAGAGTTGAACAAGATGAAAGAATTTACACTGAAGCAGTATGCCGAGAAAGAACATACCAATTCGTATTGGTGCAGCCTGATGGCGAATAACGAATTGAAACCATCTGAGGTTGCCATACCGGCAGCAAAGTGTATTCAGGCAATCACGCCGAAAGATGTTTCTGATTATGTAAAATCGGTGCTGAAACAGAATAATTACCGGGTGTTTGTGATGATGCCCGAATCCAAATAACAAAAAAATGCTGTCCTGTTATGGGACAGCATTTTTTGTTAGTACAATAAGGTTCCGTCTTGACTCAATCCTTCGGCATCAATGCGCACACGAGTCTTTTTCCCGTTATTGTAGAATTTAATGGTGCGTTTTTCGCCCGGTTGCAGTCGTATGTCTGGATTCCAGTATAGGGTTCGACGATAGTCTTTCTGCCCAGGAAGCGGCTTCACGCTGTAGTCGGGACAGTAGAAAGCATCGCATTCGGCAAAGCCGGTAAGGATGATGTAACGGTCGCGATAAGTTTGCCGTTCGATATTCTCGTCATATTGCACCGCATCAATACGAATCTCGGGGGTGTTTGCCCCGGAATAGTTGCTGTTGCCTCGTTCGCGCGGCGCAAAATCTGTGTATATGCGAAATTCTTTCATATATTTCAGATAACGGTATGACTCCAGTTTTCCGGCTCCGCCCCATGTGTCAGCTCTTTTCCCGTGATTGAATTCCAGACTGATTCTGGGCAAAGTGTTTGTTCCGTAATCTCCGGTATATACAAACGGAAAGCGTCGGAGCATTTCGTTTGTTTCATTCAAGGAATCTTTATAATAGCGAGGCGAATAAACCACTCCCCAATCCAAGGCATCGTTAAATACCCTATAAGCATCCAATACTAATGCCGGCTTCTTGCGGTTAAACTTTCTCAGGCCTCCTTTTGTGGTGCGGATACTGATTTCCGGCAGTTTGTATATTGCCTCAGTATGCTCCGTTTCGTAGGGCAAAAAGGTGTCGTCGGGCAAATTATCCTGATAGTAGGAGAATGGATGACTTTTTAATGGGAAAAACAAGTCGCGCTTGACATAGTATTCCGGAAAGGCCTCTTCATTGGCAAAACCGTTGATGCGTTCCATCTTGTTTTTAATCCAGCGTTGCATTTTGTTTTTTGACGGTTCGTTCTGTTTTTGTTCCTGAATAGAATCATTGGCAGAAAGAAACAGGATGCAAGGACCGAAAAATCTTGGAGTAGCCATGTAGAAATAACCATTGTCGGTAACTTGTTCTGTTTCGACCACCAAAGTGTCTTGTACATAATCAGCATGAATCACGGCAGGCCGGTTGATGGTTCGGTAGTTTCTGTCTAAGTATTCCTGTGCCTTGAGCGGTTCGGTTTGTTTCTGTGTGCTATATTTCTGCAGGATGTTTCGGCTGTCGAAAGTTGCGTTCCGCTCGTTTCCATATTTCTTATAGATTCTTCCGGAAAGAGTCTGGTATTTTTCAGGCAGATAATTCAGTTTGAAATTTCCCAAGCCGGCCAGGTCGGTCCATTTGTATCTGCGCCATCCCTGTACCAGCATCAGCAAATCCAGGTCTGCCTGATGGGTACTGTCGTCAGCTTCGAAATAATAGTTCGGATTTTCAATGAAGCCTTTCAGCTCGCTGCTCAGCAACATCTCGGTAAATATATTGCCGTTGTCGTAAACAGAAACTTGTGTGGATGCATCGCTTACCGAAAGAGACAGGTGCGCCGGGGCAGAAGCTGTGTGCGACAAGGTGAGTTCTATGGGGGCAAAAGCTTCGTATTCTTGGTTGTCGTTGCTTTCTATAAGCAGTTGTTTCTTCATGTCTTTTTTATGAGCCACAAAGAAAAGTCGGTCGGCATAGATTCTTCCGGAGGAGTCAAAAAGAGTCAATTGGTTGACGCCTGTAGGCAAATCGGAAGTCGGAATGCGGATTTGTGTATTTTGTTCGTTGGGTGCAAATAAAACCGTATCTTTACGGAGCAGACCACTTTGCAGGATATGCAGTCCGAGCTTCGTGTTTTGAGGCAGTCCTGATGCTTGGATTTTTATATCCAGATGAGTGGGTGTCTGCGCCAGCTGCAAGGCACATCCGCTTGCCTCTGCGTCTGGCAGACGGAATTCATAATCGTAACCTTCATAATGTATTTGAGCCATGTAGTTTTTGCCTTTGATTACTTGGGGCAACACGAATGTGCCACGCCCAAAGGAGTTGGGCTTTGTAGTCAGTAAGACAGATCCATCCGGACTGTAGATGGTGATGGGAGCTTGCAGTTTTTTCAGCTGTTTGTCCGTCAGTTCGTATGCCACACGGCAGTCTGCCCCTTGAATCAGGTTGCCGCCTTCCGGATAGAATGACAGCCTTAGTTCTGGTTTTTCTTTTTTAGTCTTGAAATAACGCATCATGGGGCGCATGGTCATATTGAGTTCATATGCGCCTGGTGTGGCGGGTTTGTCATAAACAGGAAATACGCGCGAATAGATTTTTTCGTAATCTACAAAGAAATCCTTCATCGCATCGGTGTTGAAGAAATAATCCTGCAACCCTATTTTCTGTGGGATCCGTTCCGGTTCGATGCGCCCGAAATTAAGCATCCATCTTGTATAAGCTCTTAGTTCGTAAAATCCACCGTAGAGTGAGTCAGAGAGTACAAAATTTCCATATCCGGTAGTATCGTTTTCCAAGGGAATCTGTTGTCTTTCTACTACAAAACCATCAGGAGAGAGCAATTCTACATAGCATATTTTACTCAGGTCGGTAGGTTTTTTGGTGTCCGTACGTGTGACATACGTTTTAAACCAGATGGTGTCTCCTTGAAAGTAGCAAGTGTTATCTAAGTGCAGATACACCTTTTCCTGTGGAAAGTTCTTGCCGTTCTGTGCCACATGGGCAGACCATTCTGAAATGTTTTGGCCCGACAATACAGCAAACGGCATGCTCCCGAAGAACAAACTTCCGGACAAGATACTTCTGAAGATGGTATTATATTTCATATAGCCGTTGTTTTTACAAAATAAAAGTCATTTCGATTATCTTCTTCCATAAAGGAAAAAGATAGGCCGAAATGACTTTTTGTGATTTACTCTGTTGCCTGGTGTTGCTTTGCGGCAAACTGTTGCAACGATTTCTCTTTATTTTTTAGTTAGGGTATACATGTCAGCAAACTCTCCACTTGCTTCTTGCATGTCTTTGTTTAGCATTTTCAGCTTGTTGCCGTCCACTTTATAGAAAGTGGTGTCCTGTTGTTCGGAGATGGTACACAACAAGTTGTTTTCAAGAGTGTAGTCACCTTTGGAAGTAAACTTTTCTTTTCCGATATAATCTTCAACAAGATCAAATGTGTTGTTTTTGTTCAGGGTCAAGGTCTTTTTAATACCTTCACAGTCGGCAGCCGGCATGGTACCTTCGAAAGTTCCCAGTAAGGCAGAATCGTTCTGCTGTGTCAGGCTGTCTGCCATATTCGTTGTGTCTGCAGTGTTAGTTTCTGCAGTTTTGTCAGATTGCTTGTTTCCGGAGCATCCGTATGCTGTAATGGCCAACAAGAGAGCCATGCCTCCCAATATTTTTTTCATAATGATAAAGTTTATGTTATTAGACTATCGCAAAGGTAATTTAATTATATGCAATACACTATAGTAAGACTGATATTTAATATAAATAAATGATAATGCTGTCATATCCTTCAGAAAAAAACGTTATTTTTGCATTAGGTCTTATTCCTTTCACAATATTAAAAATCAACAATATAATTGTTTTCATGAATAAAAAGAAACTTTTTTGCAGGATGATGTATTTGTCGCTCCTGCTGACTCCGCTGTCGTCCAAGGCGCAACATAATTTGTCGTTGGTACCCAAACCTTTGCATTTGGAACAAACTTCGTCTATGTTTACGCTCCGGCCTAACATGACGATAGCTTGCGATGGGGGACTGGAAGCACAAGCGGCTTATTTACAAGAACAGTTGCATCGGGTAACGGGTTGGAATATCAAAGTGCGACCGAATTCTGTAAAGGGAGATATTGTCATGGGGCTTGATGCCGCTATGGTTGACAAGCCTGAAGGCTATTGTTTACAGGTCGATAAAAAAAGAATATCAATTACCGGGCATGATGAGGCCGGTGTGTTCTATGGATTGCAGACTCTTTTTCAGTTGATGCCCGAAGAAGTTTATCAGAATCGCTTGGCTGATGGGGTAGAGTGGCGTGTTCCCGGTGTGATGATTCGTGATTACCCGCAACGTCCATGGCGTGGTATGATGCTAGATGTGGCTCGTTATTTCTATGACAAGGAGTTTGTGAAGAAATTCATCGACATGATGGCCATGTATAAACTGAATAAGTTGCAATTTCATCTGATTGATGACTCAGGATGGCGCTTGGAAATAAAAAAGTATCCCCGCTTGACTGAAGTGGGAGCTTGGGCCGGTCCGGAATATCGTCGTTTAGGAGGGTATTATACACAAGAGGATATCCGGGAAATATTGGATTATGCACGCCTCAGACAGGTGGAAGTGATTCCTGAAATAGAATTTCCGGCACACATGCTGTCGGCTGTAGTGGCCTATCCGTGGCTGAGTTGTACCGGCAAGCAGCATGAGTTGCCTGACCAGCATTTCATCAGCCGCGATTTACTCTGTGTGGGCAAAGAATCGTCTTTTCAGTTTCTGAAAGACGTACTCGACGAAACCGTGGCGCTTTTTCCCTCTAAGTATATCAATATAGGAGGGGATGAGGCCGTTTATACCAATTGGGAACAGTGTCCTAAATGTCAAGAGGTGATGAAACGGGAAGGACTGAAGAAAACCTCTGAACTGCAAGGTTATCTCACCAATGTGGTGGCTGATATGATGAAACAAAAGGGACGTACCGTGATTGGATGGGAAGAAATTATCCAGCGCGGAAAACAGAACCAGCAGGTGGTGGCTTTGATTTGGCATCAGGTGGGCGATACGATTCAGGCTACCCGTGACGGACATCAGGCAATTCTGACTCCTGCCACGCATTTGTATTTTGACTTTCCCGAAAGCAGTACTCCCGGAGAAGTAAAAGCAGCTGCATGGATGCCTCCTATCTCACTGGAGAAGTGTTATGGTATTGAGGTGAATGATTATAGCCCCTCTTCGTCTGTGTTAGGAGTGCAAGGATGTTTCTGGAGCGACCAGTTTATTCATGGCACGCAACTGCAAGAAATGGCTTTGCTAAACGAAAACCGTTCGGAACAATATGCAGAATATCTGGTGTTTCCCCGTATGCTGGCCTTGGCAGAGGTTGCCTGGTTGCCTCAAAACAAACGGCAGTATGCTGATTTTTATGAACGCATGAAATATCAGTATGCCAAGCTTGATGCAAAAGGGTGTAATTATAGGGTACCCGAACCTCGGATTGTTTCGATGAAACAAGAGCAAGACAGCTTGTGCTTTACACTTGCTCCTTCTGTAGCCGGTGCCAAGATTTTGTTTACCCGGGATGGTAATTATCCTACGGTGCATTCTTCAGTTTATCAAGCTCCGGTCAGAGTGAAAGATAAAGCTGACTTCCACGCTATGACTGTTGTGTCTGATCGCCATTACTCTTTGCCTATTTATTTCGCACCGGATTATACGGCTTATAATAAATATGGTGTATATGCAGCCGAATGGAAACCGTTGCAGATTCAGACTGCACCGGCAAAATGGCGCTTTGAGTGTACAGGTAAAATTTCAGGTAATGGAAACTATGAGATTAGCTTTATACAAAACGGTGGAACACAGCCGCTTCATTTGGGCTCTTTAAAACTAATGAAACGCAAGGAGTTGCTGGCAGAAGTAGCGAATGACGCACTGACTAATAACAAAACAGCAGTGACCTATTCTTTTAGTGTAGATAGTTTTGAGGCAGGAACTCCTTTTTATATAGAGGTAGATGCTTTCGGCCCCAAGGGAAACGATACAAAGGGACTGGTGTTTATCCGCAAGAAATAATTACAATACTAATGATAACAAGGCGAGCTGCAACTTTTTACGGTTGCAGCTCGCACTGTATCTGAATGAATTATTCGTTTATATTGGGTAGTGGGGAATAGTCTTTGCTATAGCGAAGCATTTGGGCATCGTAAGCCTCTGTGTAGTCAAGAGTGACATTGGTGATGTTGCCTTGTGCATCGCGCTCAGCTTTGTAAACCGGATTAATGAATCCCTTGTATGGAGACTGGTTCAGTTTCTCGTAACGGTCAAGCACTTCCTGATGCAATACAGGGTCTACTTTAACACCATAATTCTCTACCAGCAAACGGGCCGCTTCAAAATCTCCCTCGCTCTTGATGCGCTGAATTTCTGCCAGCAGTTTACCGAACAGTTGATGCATGGCAGCATAATCGTTGATTTTGACATAGGTCTTGCCTTTCTTTTTAACTAATTCTACCACTTTATTAGCTTTGCCTTGTTCATATACCCAATTGGCAATAAGGGCACGGTTACGCATGTGTGCCTCTTCGATGGTGCTTCCTGGTTTGATGCGTACCAGCTGGGTCATCAAACCGTTCAGCATATACGTGTAGTATTGACTCTTGTAGGCATCCAAATTAGGTGTTAAGCCTAAATCAACCAACTTTTTATCTGCCAAATAATATAATCCGAACAAGTCGGCACGTGCTTCTTCTATTGTAGAACCATAAGCTTTGAGTGCTTCAGAATCTGTTTCCGGAAGCAGACGACCACTGCCATGGCCCAAACATTCGTGCAAATCAGTATGTAAATCTTCGCAAACATCACCATATAAGCTTATTAGTTTGCGGGTGGCATTGTCAATAACAAATTCCTGGTCCATTCCCGATCCGTGGGCTGCTTTGGCATAAGCATCTGTTAAATTGCCAATCGTTACGCTCTTTGAACCATGGTCGCGTCTCACCCAATCTGAGTTTGGCAAATTAATTCCGATAGCAGTAGAAGGATAAAGATCTCCAGCCAGAATGGCAGCAGTAATAACCTTGGCACTCACTCCTTTTACTTTCTCTTTCTTGAATTCTTTTGCCACAGGTGAGTTGTCCTCAAACCATTGTGCATTTTCAGATAATTTAGTGGTACGTTCGGTTGCAGCTAAATCCTTAAAGTTAACAATGGACTCCCAAGAGGCTTTCATGCCAAGTGGATCACCATAGCTTTCTGTGAAATAACATACAAAGTCTACCAGGCTTTCAGTGTCTTTCAGCCAATGAATGGCATAATCGTCGAATGTACGAAGGTCGCCGGTACGATAAACTTCAATCAGTAGGTCAATAACTTTTTGCTGTGCAGTACTTGCTGCATAAGGACGAGCTTTTTCTAGATTGTCCACAATACGTTCTAAAGCAGGAGAATACAGTCCGCCAACGCGCCATACTCGTTCTGTCAACTGACCGTAATCGTCGCGTGTCAATCGGCTGTTCATACCCATCATAATGGGACGAGGGTCTTTTTCTGGTTTTCGCTGTTTATAAAACTCTTCAGCTTCGGCCTGTGTGATGTCTGAAGCATAATAATTGCTGGCAGAAGTCAGAATCAAATCTTCACCATCTTTCTGATTCACGCGCATGGGCATTACGGCAGGATCAAAAATGACGGGGAATATTTCGTCACAAAGTTGATCTACAGACTGACCTTGGCTGAGAGGCAGTTTTTCTGCCGGAATCTGTTTCAATGCATTGCGCAAGTCGTCTGCATTGAAGTCGGGCGTGAATTTCTCGCTTCCATAATGATGATGAATTCCAGACGAGAACCACACACGTTTCAGATAGGTACTCATGTTTTTGAAGAAAGCACTGTTGCGGTCTCCTTTCCAATCGGTATAGACAGCTTCTAACATGCGTCTGATGCGCAGATTGTAGCGGCCATTTTGGTCAAAGATAATATCACGACCAGAGAGTGCGGCCTCTTGTAGATAATAGATAAAAGTTTTTTCTTTCAGTGTCAGTTTGTCAAAACCTTCCACTTTGTAGCGCAACATTTGAATGTCTGCAAACTGCTCGTCGGTGTACTTAAAATTGTCTTTTGTGTTCTGAGCTTGCATCTCTGTAGTACAATTCCCCCACAGTACAGCAGCCGAGAACAGCATGGTTACGAGTTTACTTTTCATTGGTTGTATATATATTTAATAGTTAATTTTGATGCAAAGATAGTGAAAGGCGAGCGCAGTATCAAGCCAAAAGCTTGCTTTTGAGCGAAGATATTGCCGAGCCGCCTCCTATCTTATACAAAGATAGTGAAAGGCGAGCGCAATAAAAAATACTGAAAACAAAGTTTTCAAAGAATTACTTTGTTGAGCCTACTTAAGTACTGATATACCATAATTTTTGCTCATATCCGTAATAGAAATATGGTTTACGAAATGCGCATTGATTGATTCTATTTTAAAGTAGGGTTCACTAAATAAATACGTGAACATTGAGAATCAATAAATTGACGCGATAAATCTTTGTCTATATCACAGGATTTTTGTAATTTTGAGTGTTAGATTATTCCCTATGCAAGCCAATAATAGAAACATATACGATATGTTTTCAGGAACAGGCATCTATCCGTTGGAGAATCTATCCAAGGAGAACCGGTGGGTCAAGCTTGCCGATGCACTTGACTGGAAGCATATCTACAACGAAGATGCAGACCTGATGCTTTAATTCATGACTTACAAGGAGCGTTTTGGATACTATCCATAGGAGATTTAGGCTTGATAATGCATTGATACGAACAAGCCCCTCTCACAAGCGTACTATGTAACAATACTTCAGTAAAAATTTACCGAAGTATTGTTACATCAAAACGGACGATGTATAGCACCGTATTATTCTGGATACAACGTAAGCGGATTTGTCCGGAACGAAACAGATTATTGCTACAAGCAGACGCAAATTTAACAAACTGATTTTTAAAACAGAACACACATGAATAAGAATAACAGAAAAGAACATCTGTACGCTGTGGCTTTTAAGCTTTTTCTTATTAAGCGTTACGAGGGTGTCAGCATATCCGATATAGAAAAAGAATCTGGAATGACCCGTGGAGCGATTGCTTATTACGGCAAGGACAAACTGGGGCTGTTTTACGATGTCATACGTCATTATCTAATCGATGCCCAAAATCCTAAATTTAAAATGCCCAAGCAAGATTACGGAAGTCTGGGCGATTTTATAGAAGCATATGTACGGAGCTGCCAGGAAACCATGACCAGGTTTCACAAAATCGACACCGCAATAGAGAACGGAAGCCGGGCTTATATGGCTTTGATCCTGCAGATTTGTGACTTTTTCCCGGATTTACACCAGCAATACCTGGAAAACCGCAATCAGGAACTGCTGATATGGATAGGTGTTATTCAGGCTGCTGTCGGTAACAAGGAGATTAAGGAAGACATTGACATCGTTGCCACCGCTCGATTGTTTATGAATGTATTCTACGGACAGTCTTATCTGGACGCATTAAGCATGGGACTTAACACGATGGAATTAAGGTTGCAATTTCAGAATATCTACAAATTGCTTAAAAAGTGATAATAGCATCATCTGCACCAATTGTTTCTCTTTCCATATTAAAGATAACGATTGTAATTTAAATCATCAAACTATCGGCCTGTTTGAATATAGTTAGCTTATTTAAGGCGTTTGTCGGTTAATATCTATTAATTAAGATGGGATTTTGTATTTCTGATAAAACAAAATTAGCTAAAAACAATATTGATATTTTTATTTTTTCAAATATACTACGATTTACTATTATTTAACATAGTAGGTTTGCATTATTTAAATTGATATTCTTTCTTTGCAAAAGAATAACAATCATAATGTAAATAATGAAAACACCTGTTTATTTAAATCGAATCTCTTCATTCTTACCAAACTCTCCGGTAAGCAATGACGATATGGAGCTATATTTAGGAAAGGTTGATGGAGAACCGTCCAAAGTCAAGCCAATTATTCTGCGTCAGAATGGTATAAAAACCCGATATTATGCCTTGACCAAAAATCAGGAAATAACGCATTCCAATGTGGATTTGGCTAAATGTGCTATTGAAAAATTAGGTTTTTCTAAAGAAGAACTGAGACAGATCCAGTTTCTTTCCTGTGGAACCTCCATGCCTGATCAATACCTACCCTCTCATGCAGCGATGGTACACGGAGCCGTATTCGACCATCCCTTAGAGATTTCATCTCTTGCAGGAGTATGTATGTCTGGATTAATGGCATTTAAGGTGGCATACATGTCAATTCTTTCTGGTAATTCCCAAAATGCAATAAGTGTCGCATCTGAATTAATATCCCCGACTATGCTTGCAAAGTTTTTCACTGAAGAAATCAAGCATAAAAAGGATATTGGAGAGAACCCTTATCTTGCCTTTGAAAAGGACTTTCTTCGTTTTATGCTATCCGATGGTGCTGCGGCAATGTATCTAAGCAATACCCGAGAAGCTGATAGCTGTTTCACTATAGAATGGATTCGTACTTTCTCTTACGCCAACAAGCAACCGGCATGCATGTATATGTGGGCTGAGAAAGAAAACGACGGTACTCTTCGGGGTTGGAAAACATTTAATGCCAAAGATATTGAAGAAAAATCTGTTTGGTCGCTCAAGCAAGATGTACGGCAACTAAACAAATATGGAATGACATTATTTGTAGACGCAGTTGAAACTTCTTTGGCACAAGCAGGAATAGATACGGATGATATCACATATGTGGTGCCTCATCTCTCATCCATGTTTTTCTATAAAATTCTAGAACAAGAATTCCAAAAAAGGAATATTGACTTGCCAACGACAAAATGGTTTACGAACTTATCCAGTGTGGGCAATATAGGTGCTGCATCGCCATTTGTTGCACTTAATGGTTTGATAGAAACGAAGTGTCTGAAGAAAGGCGATACCATCCTGTTGATTGTTCCGGAAAGCGGTCGTTTTTCTTGTGGAACTGCATTATTGAAATACGTTTAACCACTATATTACTAAAGACAGACCTTAACAAAATATTTAATATAAAATCCATGAAAAATAAGATACTCATTGCTATCAGCATATCAATATGTTTAATCTCCTGTTCCAAAAACAATAAGATACAGGATGAAATGGAACGTTTCTACGGCCAACGTGTAATGCTTCCATTAGACAGTATGTTGTGTATGACAGATGGGAACTCGGGATACATAGAGCGTAAAATAACAGATGACTATAAATTGGTTATGTATTATGACTCATCCGAATGTTCGTCGTGTCGTCTTAAAACTCTGTATGAATGGCAAGATGTTATGGATAGTGCGTCCTCTTCCGGATATCCAATAGACTTTTACTTCGTCTTTAATGTTCCCGGAAGACGTCTGGAAGAAATTAAGGCCACTCTTGCTACTTATGCTCAAGGCTTGCCTATATATATAGATACAACAGGCGTGTTCGAAAGAACGAACCCTTGTCTGCCCCACTTGTCGCAGATGCGTACCTTTCTGCTAAATAGAAAAGACACGGTGGTATTGGTTGGAAATCCCGTGCATAACAGCAGTATTGAGAAAATGATGTGGAATCTGTTGAAAGAAGGCAAATAATACTATATGAGCTAATCCGCTCAGAGGTGTAGCCAAACATTTTACCACATCCGTCAACAAATCTAAATCATAAAACCATGAATACCAAAAATATTCGCCATATCTTCGTAGCATTTCCCATCCTAATTATGAGTGGGTGTGTTAAAGGATTACCGGATCATGAAGATGCCGATACATGGGAGATATACCGCACACTGGCCTACTACAAGTATGTGGAACGGGATACATTGAAGTATGCCGCTGCCCAGTACCTGATAGAAAACATGCCGTATCACAGTTCCAAGGCACGTATATATAAGGATAATGACACATTGGCAAGATGGCAGCATGAGACTGACAGCATATATTACTCATTTGTACACGGATGTACCATGAAAAACTTCCCATGGGACACATTATGGCATGTGAAGAAGACGCGCCGTGAACTTATTGAGGCTGACACTCTGCCCGATGCCATCGTAGATCATCGCATGCTTTGTGACCTGAAGGAACTGAATTTCGATTTTCTGACAGAACATATAGACAATGCCTTCCGTGTATGGCATGAATCACCGTTTGCCAGGAAACTGACTTTCGATGAGTTCAAGGAATATATTCTGCCCTATCGCTGTATTGAAGGTTATGGGTTCAATGAGACAGGCAAAACCTACCATGATCTCTTTGCCAAATATGTTATGGCTGACACGACTGCTGACATACGTACCACAATACAGTATTATAATGCAGCCATGAACAATCTGCGTGACCTAAACGGAAAGACACACCGTTCACATCTGGCTGGAATCTATGACCTGTATTCCCGTGATTTCCATGATTGTGTTGACATAGCTAATTATGGTTGCAACATATTGCGTGCCTGCGGTCTGCCGGTGGTAGTGGAATACAACATCTGTTATCGCAGTCTGCCGGGGCGGCACTATCATTGCAGTGTCTACAACGACTCTATCGGAACATGGCAGACATTCAATGCCGAAAGTTCACTGCCGGGAGATGGTGACTGGGCATTTGCCGAGACGGCCAATGTGTATCGCACGACATACGCACCACAAGAGAACACGCCACCTTTCCTGAAAGTAGACGGTGAATATGTGCCGGAAATTCTGAACCGCCCCTGCATCAAGGACGTGACATCCTACCTGGCACCTACAACGTCTATTACATTGCCCTTCAAGGAGCAAACGGCAAACAATCTTGCCTATCTTGCCACTTTTCATAAGACCAGTGACGGACTGATACCGGTCACTTGGGGTAAGATAAACAAGAAAAACGCTACTGTGACTTTTGAAAACGCCATGCCCGATATGCTTTATTTCCCCGTTTATTATCCGGATAACGGACACAAGGAGTTTGGTGATCCATTTTTCATAGAAATGGTGGACAACTTACCCGTGATCAGAAAGGTACCATACACGGGCCATACAAAAAATACCCGTAGTACAGTGATACTGACGCGCAAATACCCGCGTAAACCCAATATGAAACGTGTGGCAGAAGAACTGGTAGGAGGACGTTTCATCGGCTCGGTTAAAGGAGATTTCAGCGATGCCGTCACTCTTCTGGAAATCAAGGAGCCACCTGTACCTGCTTTATTGACCTATCCTTTGAATCGGAAGGGACGTTATAAAAGCTACCGTTTCCAAGCTTCTGAAGAGCATCCGTATGCCCATATTTCCATATTGGAATGGCTGACCCCCGATAGGTATGGATATAACAACACCATGCCTGCCCTGCGCCGCCACATTCTGTCACCAGCCGACACGGCATTGCCGACCCGTGAGTCCGGACTTGTACGCTTGATGGATGCCGACAGTTGGGACAAAATGTCGTGGAAAGCAGAGTATGACGGTAATATGCAGACCGCACCGAGTGCTTATCCTAATATTACCCTTTGGCTGAAAGAATCGCAGATAGTGACGCACGTGCGTTTTTCTCCCAAGAATGCAGACAACGGCATCTGTGCCGGAAATGAGTATGAGCTGCATTACTGGAACAATGGATGGTACTCATGCGGAACAGTCCGAGCAAAATACGAATATGTGGAATTTGAAAACGTCCCGCAAGGTTGTCTGTACTGGTTGGAAAACAGAACGCAAGGTGGAGAGGAAATGCCGTTTGTACTGGATGAGAAAGGTGAGCAGCGGTTTATATACGGGGATATAATTGTGAATAAGAATTTGTAGTTATGATAAATATTGGTTGTGTTAGATAACTGTGTTAAGGTTAGTTCTTATCCTAAAAACTCGTCTGTCAGGGAACACTCATATATTGAGTCACTCAAGCAAGATGTACGGCAGCTAAACAAACAAATAACATTATTTGTAAACACAGTTGAAACTTCTTTGGCACAAGCAGGAATAGATACTTTCAATAAATTCAAAGAACTATTTATTCACTTTTACGAGACAGTAGTGTTTGAACATATAAAGAAGGGAGATGCGATAGAAATAACAGACGGAAAAATATTCATGTGTAAACAGACCATACTGTATAATAGGCGAGAAATCCGAAAAGCGTAAAGAGTAGGATAATTTAATCTATTAAAAAACAATGAGAAACAAAATCTTTTTTTCTGTGATAATTTTCGCAGTAGGCACTTTTGCTGTACTTACTAATTATAGGACAGCAGAAATAAAGACAGATGCGGCTGAACTTATGCTTGACGAGAACGTCGAAGCTTTAACGGCTGGAGAGGGAAATGAAAACTATAATATTTGTTACTCTGAATCAAAAGTTGCGAAAGGACACACTTACCATGATTGTGGAGATTGCCCAACCAAGATTTATGACGAGAAAGGAAAAGGTACTTATTCAAAATGTTTTTATTAATGAAAGTCAAGTCTCTATTTTTTCATGCGTGCAATTTGCACGCATGGATTATACTCATTATTATTTGTGTGTGTTATGCTTGTTCAAACGATACAAGAATCATTTCCGAATTTCCTATAAACCAGAAGTTAAAGGGCCGTCCAATAAAGGCATTGGACTCTTTGTACAATGCTTACAGCATCATTAAATTAGATAATAAATATCTTCTTACTTTAAAAGGTGAAGACAAATTTCTGTGTATCTGCGACAATAATTTCCATATTATTAAAAAGTGCCTAAAAAAAGGCCATGGAAATAACGAATGGATAGCCCCTTTAATTACAGGCCAAAGTACCTATATCAAAGGGGAAACATATGCATATGTATTAGAAAGAGATAAAAATAAATTTTATGCCGTAAACATAAACTCCTTATCGGATACTCGAATTAAAATTGAAGACTTTTCTAGTAAACAATTGTATGGAATTAGTTATGTCTATCGCACAGAAGACAAAAAATATATCGGATCCAAACTTGTAGATTTGGCAGAACTATTTACTTATGACTCAAGAAACAACATTACACAACCGATACGAATATCATCAATGGAATCTTCGATGTTTTCTGCAAACAAATTTGAATTATCTCAAACATTAGCTACTTATAGTAATGCTCAAAGGAAACTCGCTGTAGCTTATTTCTCGTTTCCTATCATACATATTTTGGATGACAATGGAGAGAATTCGATAACGCTACAAATAGAGAAAAACATACCCAAATATACTAGTAAGAATGCAATTTTTCCACATTCCTATTTAGTAGATATCTGTTCAACCAAAGATTATATTTATATTTTATATGATAATCCAAAAAACAAACATGGAATGAATATTTTAGTGATCAGTTGGAGTGGCACAGCTGTTGCACGTTATGATGTACCGCAATTAACATGCTTTACGGTTGATGAAGATAATAAGAAATTTATAGGTATACAAGAAGATGATACTAAAGGGGTAGGCCTTGAATTCAAATATAAACTGTAATAAGATGATCCATATCGTTTTTGTATGAATTCTCTTCCAAAAAGTCCTTAAAAAGGAACTTTTTATAGCATATCAAACATTCTGATGAATTGTTCTTTGACTATTGGAAGTAAGTTCATATATCTATGAACAAAATTAGAATCAAATGAAGTTTTTTGTCCATTGTGAGATTTGTATTTGAATGCAAAGTTGTAAAATCAAGTCTATTTCATTTCTAGAAACTGTATAATTGACTATATTTTAATAAATTTAAAGAATTATTTATTCACATTTACGGGACAGTCGTGATTTTTTATAAAAATCCATGAAAAATAAGATACTCATTGCTATCAGCATATCAATATATTTGATTTCCTGTTCAAAAGACAATAAGATACAGGATGAAATGGAACGTTTCTACTGTCAACGTGTGATGCTTCCATTAGATATATGTTGTGTATGACAGACGGGAACTCGGGATTCATGAAGCATAAAATAGCAGATGACTATAAATTGGCTATGTATTATGATTCATCCAAATGTTCATCGTGCCTCTTAAAACTCTGTATGAATGGCAGGATGTTATGGACAGTGCGTCCTCGTCCGGACATCCAATAGACTCTATCCTTTAAATCGGAAGAGACATTACAAAATACCATTTCCAAGCTTCTGAGGAGCATCCGTATGCCCATATTTCCATATTGGAATGGCTGACACCCGACAGGTATGGATATAACAACACCATGCCTGCCCTGCGCCGCCACATTCTGTCACCAGCCGACACGGCATTGCCGACCCGTGAGTCCGGACTTGTACGCTTGATGGATGCCGACAGTTGGGACAAAATGTCGTGGAAAGCAGAGTATGACGGTAATATGCAGACCGCACCGAGTGCTTATCCTAATATTACCCTTTGGCTGAAAGAATCGCAGATAGTGACGCACGTGCGTTTTTCTCCCAAGAATGCAGACAACGGCATCTGTGCCGGAAATGAGTATGAGCTGCATTACTGGAACAATGGATGGTACTCATGCGGAACAGTCCGAGCAAAATACGAATATGTGGAATTTGAAAACGTCCCGCAAGGTTGTCTGTACTGGTTGGAAAACAGAACGCAAGGTGGAGAGGAAATGCCGTTTGTACTGGATGAGAAAGGTGAGCAGCGGTTTATATACGGAGATATAATTGTGAATAAGAATTTGTAATCATGACAAATATAGCACAAAGCAAAGTTTATTCTGATGGCTTTTGGCTTGGCAAATTACCATTTCTATGAGGATTTTTTATCATTTTGTAGCCACAAAACTTTAAGATAACTACGTTTAGTGCATACTGATAAAAGAAAGGAGGTGTACGTAACTATATTCAGCAGTAAAAGATGACATGGAACATACTGTTCTCCTCATTCCAGAGAGAAGTTTTAATAAATACTAAAACGTTAAACAAACATCAATCATTATGAACAAAACAAGAATTTATGCTATAGCTATTGCAACAATATTACTTACGGGATATACTGCATATAATGCACACAACAAACAAGAAACGACAAACCTATTGTTGGCCAATGTGGAGGCACTAGCAGATAATGAGTCGGATACAGATATGAATTGTGAAGGTGTTTTGGGAATATGTAAATTTAATTGTCCATATTGTAGTTTCAGTTGGAGTGCTATAGGTAGTCATATAGTAGGATCACACAAGTGTTCACAAAGTAAATAGATTGTTTATTTTTGTGCCAATAGATGGAGTTTATCTATTGGCACAAAATTGACAAATAGTACTATAATATATCCCCAATACCTTAATTTATAAAAAGCAACTATTATGAAAACAAAAAAACTACTCTTTATGCTTCCAGCCCTGCTTTTGGCAGGCTGCTCGAAGGCACCAAGTACACATTTTGATTCCAGACAACTGGAAAAGGCACCACAGAAGAATGTCTCCTCCATTGTGATAAAAGAGAATATAGAATGTACGTATCCCGTTAAGATAGCCCAATATGACTCCTTATTCATGATACAGGACATGATGAATCAAGGCTATGTATATATCTTCAACTCAAAAGGAGAGAAGATGGATTGTTTGGTAAAAAAAGGAAACGGACATACGGAAATCAGCAATGCTCCGTCACGCTTTTCCATAGATAAGGAAAAAGGTGTTGTTTCACTGTACTCTGCACCATATTATGTGGAATACAACGTAAATAACTTTGTCCAAAATAAAACAGACTTTTGCAACAAAACCAATTGTTCCGAACTTGTTTCGTATCCGACACAAAACGCTCAGAAATTAACAAACGGTTATCTGTTGGAAGGATTTACCGGTGACATGCGTTTTGCGGTTGTTGATCGTAACGTGCGAAGCATATACACCGATTATCCATCGATCCTTCCTGAAAACAAAAAGGATGACATCGCCGCGGTGCTGACATACAACAGTAACGTGGCCGTGGCTCCGGACAAGTCCCAATGGGTACAAGCCTCATATATCGGCGGTATCCTTGAAATCTTCAGATACGATGGTCACGAGATAAAAAGCGTCGGAATTAATCCAATATATGAACCTGTGTACGAGGGAAAGAGACAAGACGTATCATGGAACGAAGAGACTGTCATCGGCTTTGATGACGTGGTCGCTACGGACAAACACATCTATACCCTGCTGAATGGTGCCAAAGGGAAACAACTCAAAAGCAATCCGCCGGTGAATCCTTTCACAGATCAAATCACCGTCTTCGATTGGAACGGAGACATTAAAGAAATCATTCATACAGACTGCATGATGATGGCGATTGATATTGACGAGAAGGAAAATGTGTGCTACGCCATATCCTTTAATCTGGATCACGGATATGATTTGAGGAAAATCCCCCTGTCCTGATGGAACAGACATCGGAAACGTCTCAGATGCAGGTACTATTTGTATACAATGAAGAAAGTACATTATATATTGCTTGCCATAATGATGCTCCTGTTCATCCATAAGATCATCACAAAACATTGCATTGACGAGATCGCAGTGGACGGCATAAACAAAATACTATATACCACATCGCCTATGGACGAGAAACTATATTGCATAAAAACGGATGAACTAATAACAGGAGCTACCCTCTGAAAGCAGATAATTTAATAACATCATACGATTTTCAACAAGGTATGGTATAAACAATATGCATTCTTTACTCAATAAAATTCTGATATTATCCACGATAGTCGTACTGTTCTCGCTATTATATCTGGGAGGACGCGTCTTAGTAGCCGACCAGTTCATCATTCCCACATGGTCCATGTCACCAACATTGGTGGCAGGCGACCGTGTGGTGGTGAACAAACTCACCATGGGGGCGAGACTGTACACTGATTTCGACTTCAAGCAGAACGGACAGGAACTGAAAAGCATACGCATGAAAGGGTTACGCGGGTTAAGACATAACGACATCGTGGTTTTCAACTACCCTCAGGTGGGCGGACGCATAGCATTCAAAATCAACTATGTGTACTGCAAGCGATGCGTGGCGCTACCGGGCGACACGCTGAGTATTGTGAATGGGATATACAAAAACAACAATTATGGTGACACATTAGGGCTGCACACGGCGCAAATGCGTCTGGCAACCGTAGACGAAACCCAATACAGTGCCGAAGCACGTGCCGTCTATCCGTTCGACGCACGTGTGGGCTGGACATTCAAGAACATGGGACCTCTGTATATTCCACGCAAAGGAGACATCATGACACTGACACCCAAAGAAGGAACCGTATACAAAGGGTTGCTGGAATTCGAGACCGGAAAAAGAGTCACCGTAAACTGGAATAAGGACCTCGTGTTATTGGACGGTAAACCCACACACAGATATGAGTGGACAAACAACTATTACTTCATGGCGGGCGACAATGTATTCGATTCCATGGACTCCCGCTACTGGGGATTGGTACCCGAAGATTATATCGTAGGCGTAGTGCAGATGATCAGTTATTCTAAAGAAAAAGAGACAGATACAATAAAATGGGAAAGAACATTCTTGGAAAGATAGATACTTGGCTTGCACTGTGGTTCATCGGCTACGTGTACAATACTTATGCAGTGTCACACACACCATGCAGTCATGTGTTTCTGTATACATGCGGATGGGCAACACTGTACATACTGTTGCGCATCCTTCCCATAGAACGCATCGGAAAACAGTATTGGGCGTATGGTTGTGCGATTCTTGGGGTGTGGCAGGTGGCTGTGGGACTGGGACAACTGTTCGGAGTATGCAGTTCTGGACACTATTTGTATGCCGTGACCGGAAATTTCTTCAACCCCGCTCCCTATGGGGCATTCATTGCCGTGATGCTTGCTGTGGTGATTGCCGTATATAAGGAGCACCCCGGTCGTATTCTTGGCGTTGCAGCCATAGTCATGACTGTAATGCTTCCTGCGGCTTGGAGCCGTGCGGCACTGCTGGGCTTTGCAGTAAGCCTGGGAATCATGTACTGCGCGTGGATAAGAAATCACTGGCGCCAGGTGGGTATCTTTGCCGTTGTGATTCTTGTGATATTGTATTTCTTGAAACGCGGATCGGCTGACAGCCGCATGCTCATGATTCTGGTCTCGTTGAGGACATGGGCAGACAATCTGTGGGTAGGAACCGGCACAGGCAGTTATCTGCAAGCTCTTGGTGAGGGGATGGCCACATATTTCACCAGTCATCCGGCTTCCCTGTTCATTCCAAGCGTGGGGATAGCCGACCGGCCTTTCAACGAACCTCTGCGAATGGCCGTAGAACAGGGGATGGCAGGACTGATTTCATTTACAACAGCTATCGTACTCACGGCACGTCGCCTGTGGATAGCCGGAAGTCCGCTGTTCTATGCCCTTGTAACCCTTCTGGTGTTCTCCATGTTCTCTTATCCTTTCACCATACCGGCATTCTGTGGCATGCTGTCTGTCATCATGGCCTACGCAGCCAATCTTGGAAAGCAATATCTGTTTCGTCCGATGATGGTATTTCCGTTTACCGCAGTCGGCATAAGTTGTACGTTCATTTGTGTTCTGCTGCTCCCGCGTATGGAAGCAGAAAAAGATTATGACCGTTTTTCTCAGATACATGACGAGGCGTTCATCAAAGACTATTATGAATTATTTCCCTTGTTAAATGATAATCCGCAATTCCTGTTCGACTTCGGATCGCTTTTGCGGGACTGTGGCAGATATAACGACAGTAACGCCATGTTACGACAGGGCACATCACTCAGTGCCGACCCTATGTTCCATATTCTCATGGGGCGTAACTATGAAGATATGGAGGAGTATGACAAAGCAGATTCGCTGTATGACCATGCTTTCCGCATGGTACCCAATCGCATCTATCCGCTCTACCGAAAAATGAAACTGTACGAAGCCATGGGTGACACCACACGTTGCAAGGCAATGGCATGCCGGGTACAAAACTTTTGCGTCAAAGTAGAATCACCGGCAACACGAGATATGAAAAAGGAAGCCAAAGAAATTAAACAAAGAAAAGGCAATATTGCCAAATAATCAGTTATAAACAATGTATTATGAGAAAGAAAAATTTATTATTATCGTGCGTAGTAGTTTTTATTGCTACACTTTTTATTAAAACAAAGCTCTTTCCGTCAAAATTACATGAAGAAAATAGTCTATTAATACAAAATGTAGAAGCACTGAGTCAAACAGAAGAACCTTATCCTGAGGAAAGAAAAAAATGTATTGAAGAAGGAGGCAATTGGAATATGTCATCAGTATGCGTAGCTTCCGGTTTTGAACATGTCACATGCAAACTTAGTGGTGAGATAATCTTATTTGGTGTTACTATTAAGGGTTCATATGAGAAAGGAAAGAAATACCCTATTGCATGGGCTAGATACGAATGTAAGGATTCCTCTGGAAACTGCTGTAAAAAACAAGGATTATATTCAGGAGAAAAGAAACTAGCATAATTATTTTCTGTTGTGACGAGACATTCCCAAGCTCTTGTCACAACAGGTATAAAAAGATAATACAACAATGCAAAATATTAATTTAATGATGAGAAAAACAATACTGATATTAGCTCTGATCTCTATCATTTCATCTTGCTCGAAAGAAGCATTCAATAATGAAGTTGTAATAAATGGATTTGATAAAAATTATAAAGAAACAAATTCACCCCTGACATCATTTATAGATAGTATTAAAGTGATACCTCTGAAAAATGAAAGTAACATAGTATTAACAAATCCACAAAAGATTATCTGTTATAAAAATAAATTCTACATTTTAGATAATAACCGGGTGCTCTGTTATGGACCGAATGGAAATTTCATATGCCTTGTTGGCGAACGTGGACATGGTCACGGAGAATATATTAACATCGCTACTTTCGTTATTTCCGGTAATTCCATAAAGTTATTAGACTCGTTTAAGAACCATATAATAACATTTACATTGGAAGGGAAATTTATTTCCGAGGCAAAAGCTCCTGAAGGGGTTTTATCGAATGTACAAGATGCAATATTTGAAAATGATGCAGTCCTTTTTATGGCAAATTATATCTATAAGGATAAAAATGATGTCTATACTCGTTGGAATACTTCAACTGGCGAGGTTTCTGTTGTAGATAAAGTTTCCGTTAAAACAAACGAAACGAAAGAATTTGTTGGTAAACATTCATTCTGCAATTATAACGGCAACATACGTTATATACTCCCATTTTCAGATGTCATCAAGAGTACTGATAATCTTTCTATCCGATTCCCAACCACTAGAAAAGTATTAACAGTTTCCGAATTGCAGAACATTTCCGATTTCAGTATCAAGACTTATGCAGAGCATTTAGACGATTTTGTAGGATTTAACGATATATTTGAGACCAGTAACTATATTCTCCTGACCTTCTCTAACTTGGAATATACTGTTGTGGACAAAATAAATAACAAATGTTTCAGAAGCAGCTATACGTTTGATGAAAAATCGAAATCATTTCCATTATTGAACATCCTTACTTCTACACAAGATACGTTAATCGGCATCATTGACATGGAACATTATAGCAGCCTGAAAAATAGAATCCATAGCAATGGGATAAATGCTTCTGATCATAACAATAGCGAATATGCAATTATTTTATATCTTGCAAAGTAGTATACACCGCTCGCTCTGCATATTGCTTGGAATAGTATTTATCCTGTCTGCAATAACAAAGGCCTTCAGCCTGAAGACGTTTGAAGGTGAAGTCATGCTTTACCTTGAAATATACTTCAACAGCTGGCTGAGCGATTACAGCATTCATGTGGCCGCATTGATCTGTCTGGCGGAGTTGACAACAGGTATTTTCTACCTTTTGCCTAAGCTCAGTCGTTATGCCAACCTGGCAGGCCTTGCAGCATTGTCTGTTTTCATTTACCTGACAGGGGATAACTATTTCAATCCATCTGTGGCAGGCAGGATAGAATCCTGCGGATGTTTCGGGGAGCTGATTCATTTCACTCCGTTGCAGTCTTTCATCAAATCATATATACTCTGGGTGATTGCTTTGATTTGTATGGTATCCGGAAAAAATCATTAATTAAATAAAATCAGATTAAGTTTAGCCATGAGAAAAACCTTGTTGATATTATTGAGCTTATTGGCACACAATGTGGCGAATGCCTCCTTGTCACTTTCTCTGTCCGAGGCCATACGTCTGGCACAGGAACATTCGCTCGATGCACAAGTGGCGCGTTTTACCTTTCTGGGCAGTTACTGGACCTACCGATCATATCGGGCAGAACTGTTGCCGTCGGCATCGCTGAGTGGTTCGCTGCTCAATTATGACCGTTCCATCACCAGCGTACGCAACTATGAGGACGGGCGTATTAACTATGTGGAGAACAACTCGCTCACCAATTCGCTCACGCTGTCTGTCAGCCAGAACATAGCAGCCACAGGCGGTACGGTGTCGTTGCAGTCGTACCTTTACCGGTTGGACCAGTTCACCTACGATGAACGCACCTACAACACGCAGCCGCTGCGCCTTACCTATGACCAGCCAATACGTACCTACAACTCACTCAAATGGCGTCGTAAATCGGAACCGATAACCTACGAACGCGCCAAACGTCAGTACCTGGAATCCATGCAGAACATAGCCGTCGCGGTTACAAATCTTTATTTCTCGGTACTGTCGGCCCAGTCGGACTACAAGCAGGCAGTGGCCACGGCCAACGAACGCGGCCGCCTGTATGAACAGATGCAACGGCGCTTTACGCTAGGCACGGTAACCAAAAGTGAGCTCCTCCAGCTTGAACTCTCGGCAGTCAATGCCCGCATGGCTCTCAAACGCAATCTTCTGACACTGGACGATGCTCGTTTCCAACTGTTCACTTATCTGCAGGCCGCACGATGGGGTGAAGTGGAGCTTCTCGTGCCCGAGAACGTACCCGATATCATGCTTGACGAACAGGAGGTGATACAGCGTGCCATGCAAGCCTCAACCCACAGCATGACACAAAAGCTCAGCCTGATTGAGTCGCAACGGAATCTGGCAGAAGCCAAGTCGCAGCGCGGCGTACAGGTTTCGCTGCACAGCGAACTGGGCCTGCGCAACACAGCCGACCGCATAGGGGCGGCATACCGGAATCTGCAGGACAATGAAATCGTAGGACTTTCTGTTTCCTTACCCATCTTTGACTGGGGCATGAGTAAGGGACGGGTGCGTATAGCCAAGGCTAACCTTGACATGGTAAAAACTCAGATAGAACAGGAGGACCTGAACTACCGGCAAGAGCTGAAACGCCTGGTGATGCAATTCAACCTGCAGTATGAGCAATGCCGTGAGGCCGCCCGTGCAGAAGAAATAGCCGACGAGCGTTATACACTCACACTGCAACGCTTTGAGACAGGAAGCATTAGTGTGACCGAACTGAATACCGCCCAGCAGGAAAAGGAGTCGGCGCGCGCCCAGTATATCAGTCAGCTGCAGACCTACTGGAACAACTATTATAACATCCAACGTCGTACCCTTTGGAATTATATCAACAATAATGAAATAACAACTGACTTTAATAAACTTGTAAAATGATAAAGCTCCTGATTCCCCTATCACTGTTTTTTCTCATCTCGTGCGGCAGCAATGAAGAAAACAAGAAAGCCGACCCCACAGAGATGCAAACCGAACAGACCGAAAACTATGTAGATACGATGATACTACGTCTCACGGACTTTAACCGTGAGGTGGTGTGCAACGGCCGTCTGCGTGCCGCCGTAAAATCCATGCTGGTGCCGCGCCACAACGACATCATTACCTCTATTCATGTGCGCGAGGGACAATGGGTGGAAAAGGGTACACTGCTTGCCGTTACGGACGAGACCAACTATCAGCGCGAAGTGGAACGTGCCGAGCGTGATCTGGAAAAGACACGGGTTGACCTGGCCGATAAACTGCTGCAGCTGGGTTATGAAGTGGATGCCGACCTGAATCCCCGGAGCGATGTCCCGTCTGATATCCTGCGCCGCGCCGAAGTAACCTCCGGATACTATGCCGCTCAATATCAGTTGCAGACGGCACGCCGCGATCTGAGTGACTGCCGGCTGACAGCGCCTGCCAGCGGACGCATAGCCGATCTGGAAGCCCATCTGCACCAGCGGGCGGAGAAGTTCTGCAACATTATTGACGACACATCCTTCGGTGTGGAGTTTCATGTGTTGGAGGCTGAACTGCCTGCCGTATCTACGGGCTACCGTGTACGGATAACCCCCTTTACCGACGACAGCCTCACCGTTGCGGGAAGCATCGTCAGCGTCAACCCCACGGTTGATGACAAGGGAGTCGTCAAGGTGACGGCCCGTATTCCCGGTCACCGCGATCTGGTGGACGGCATGAATGTACGCGTTGTGGTGGAGCGAAAGGTGCCGCGCATGTTCGTCGTACCCAAGGATGCCGTAGTGGAACGCGACGGATACAACGTCATCTTCCTGTACGACCAGGGACACGCCCGCTGGACCTATGTTGACATTGTGGCATCCAACATCACCGGTCATGCCATCACGGGATGCGCCCGTAAGGAAACCACCTTGCACGAGGGCGATATCGTAATCACCAGCGGCAACCTGAACCTGGCCGATGATACTCCTGTTAGAATCAGGGAATAAAAATAACCCAAATAGAAAATTATGTTGACTCACCTTATACATCGTCCCATTGCCGCGAGCATGTGCGTCCTTGCACTGGTCGTACTGGGCATCCTTTCTATACGTTACATCCCCGTGTCGCTCATGCCCGACATCGACATACCGCAGATCACGGTCCACGCCTCTTACCCCGGTGCTTCGGTACGCCAGATAGAGAGTCGCGTTACAGGTACATTACGCGGACAATTGTCGCAGGTGGCCGGACTGAAAGATATAACAACCGAAAGCCGTATGGACGCAGCTACGGTAACGCTTACTTTTGAGCCGGGTGCGGACATGGATCTGCTCTTCATCGAAGTGGGTGAAAAAATAGATCGTGCCATGACCTGGTTGCCCAAGGACATGGAACGCCCCAAAGTGGTGAAGGCCAGCGCCATGGATATACCGGCCTTTTATCTGGACGTGTCGCTGAAAGACAGCACGGCCACGGACATGCGTTTCGTACAACTGTCGTCGTTCGCACGCAGTGTCTTGCGCAAGCGTATCGAGCAACTGCCACAGACCGCCATGGTAGACATAAGCGGCATGGCCGGTACGGAGATTCTCCTCGTGCCACGTCCCGACCGTATGGAGGCACTCGGACTACGTCCTGCCGACATAGAACAGGCCATTAAGGCCCGGGATATCACCTTGTCCTCACTCAGCATCGTAGACGGTATCTACCGTTATAACATACACTTTGACGCCGCCCTGCTGACCTTGCAGGACATCAAGGACATCATCCTGACCCACCAGGGACGTTTGTTGCGTCTCGGCGAACTGTGCGATGTGAATCTGCGTCCGCTCTCCGGAGGCGGCATCGTGCGGCATGACGGATGCCGCGCTGTAACGATGGCGGTGGTCAAGCAGTCGGAGGCACGCATGGAGGATTTACAGGCCGGCATGGATACGCTGCTAACGGAATTGCGGGCCGGGTATCCCGAAATATCTTTTGACCTGACACGTGACCAGACACGTCTGCTTACTTACTCGATGGACAACCTGCAGACCAATCTGCTGCTTGGTGCCGCACTAGCCTGTCTGGTGCTGTTCGTATTCATGCGCAGTGTACGGTTGCCATTGCTCATCATCATCACCATCCCCCTGTCGCTCATCCTTACGATTCTGTCGTTTTATATACTCGGCATCTCACTCAATGTCATCAGTCTGTCGGGACTTATTCTCGGCGTGGGCATGATTGTGGACAACTCCATCATTGTGATCGACAATATACGGCAACGCATGCACTATGAACCGTTGGATACCGCTGTGGTGAGGGGCGCCAGGGAAGTGTTCCAACCCATGCTGTCGTCCGTGCTGACCACATGCTCGGTGTTCCTCCCTCTGATATTCCTGAGCGGCACAGCCGGCGAACTGTTTTACGATCAGGCCATAGCGGTTACCATAGCCCTGTTCGCCTCTCTTCTGGTTGCCGTAACGGTTATCCCGGTCTACTTCCGTTTGTTTTACAAACGACTGACGAACCAAACTTCAAAAGAACCGGAATTATTCGTGTCGTCGTATTCAACCGTACTAGGATATACGCTGCGCCACGCACGTTGGGTGCTGGGCGGTTTTGCGGTGTGCCTGGTCTGCGCTGTTTTTCTGTCCGGTTCATTAAAAAGAGAACAGCTTCCGGATGTGCCCCATGAGGATACCATGATGTCGATCGACTGGAACCTCGGCATATCCGAACAGGAAAACGACCGTCGTCTGAGGGAACTACTGCAACAGACAAGCCCGGAGCTCCGCACCAGTACCACAATGGTGGGAGCGCAGACATTTTTGTTGGCTCATACTCCAGAAATAACCGCCTCGGAGGCCATAGCCTATCTGCGTTTCGACACGGAAGAAAGCAGACTCAGCGCCCAACAATCCATAGAGAATTACCTACGGCAGCACTATCCGCGTGCCACCGTGGCCTTCACTCCAGTAGGCAGTTTGCTGGATATGGTGTTCGGCAATGAAAGCAGCCGCCTGAGTATCCATCTGCAGCATGCCAGCGGCGGCCGGCCTACCGTGGCACAGGCGCGCGCCTTCACCGATTCGCTACGGGCTGCCTTTCCCAATGTGACCGTACAACCTGTCGCCTCGGACCGGACGATAGAATATCGTGCCCAAATGGAGGAAATGGCGGTTTACGGCATAACATACGACAACCTGCTGTCGGCATTACGCGAACAAACGGGACGCCGGCAAGTGTTTGGTATCAACGATGGCTCCGAAGTAGTGCCGGTGCTGATTGGCGAGCGGGCACAAGATAAAGACAAGGTGATGGCCTCGTCGCTGACTGCACCCAATGGCGTACGCATACCGCTGCACCTGTTGGTAGCCACCGCCGAAGGAGAAGATTTCAAACGACTGTACGCGGCCTCTGACGGCGACTACTACCCGGTGGATGTGGATTGTGATGACGCTACCGTACGCAAAATCATGAGCTGGGCACAAGATTTTGCAGCGCATAGTGTCCGTGGTCAAAAAAGAATAGACGGCATATCGGTGACCTTCTTCGGTGACTATTTCAGCAGCCAGAACCTGATCAAGGAACTGTTTATCGTTCTCTCAGTCGCATTGGCGTTGCTCTACTTCATCCTTGCCGCCCAGTTCGAAAGTCTGGTGCAGCCGCTCATCATTCTGTCTGAAATGGTGGTGGATGTGGCCGTGGTTCTGGTCGTACTGTGGGTGGCAGGCGAGTCGCTGAACATCATGTCCATGATCGGTCTTGTGGTGATGTCCGGCATTATCATCAACGACTCTATTCTCAAAGTAGACACCATCAATCGCCTGCGCCGAAGTGGCACACCTACACTCACAGCGATTGTCCGGGCCGGTCATCGCCGTCTGCGCCCTATCATCATGACATCGCTCACCACCATTCTGGCCATTCTGCCCCTGCTGTCGCGTGCCGACATGGGCAGTGCGCTGCAATACCCACTCTCGCTCACCCTCATCGTGGGTATGACTGTGGGTACACTCGTCAGTCTGTTCTTTGTGCCGCTGGTGTATCTTATTGTATATAAAATCCGTAGTTTATAACATCATGAAAAATTATATCTATATTTTCTTTCTTATACTTGTTACCATTATGATATATATAAATAATAACATCTTAGATACAAAGCAAAAATTACAGAAACAAATTGTTGAAATTCATTCATTATCAATAATCTTTAATGTAAATGATTTCCACAAAATCGAAGGATATTCTCCCAAGAAAATAAAATGTCCACGTTATAGCTTCATAATGTACGTAGACAGTATGTCATGTACAGATTGTATTCTCAAAACATTAGATAAATGGACAACATATTTGGAAACTCTACATAATGAAAATATTGCATTCAATCCTATTTTTGCTCCATCTAGTCGTACATTAAAATCTTTTATATACAAAGCTAAAGCAGTTAAAGTACCATATAACATATATATAGATTCAACTTTTATTTTAGAAAAAAATAATCCATCTATATTTCACAATAAATTTTTACACACATTCATGTTAGATTCAGCTAATAATATATTAGTTGTTGGTAATCCAACTCAAAACATTAAAGTAAAGTATTTAATTAATAATATTCTACAAAAGAACTAATAATATTCAGTGCACTAACACACTGAACTTAAAGCTACTATCCCGTAAAAGTGGATAAATGGTTCTTTGAAATTATTGAAATATAGTCAATTATACGGTTATTCGAAATAAAATGGATTTGATTTTACAACTTTGCAACCAAATGCAAATGGCTGCTATGTACCAAGATAAATGCGGTTTCTCTCAACTAATCACTTTTCTGACGAATACGAAGCAACTTTCCGCATTAAATGTCGCCAATCTTTATAAGAAAAGATGATTAGTTAAGCTGCTCTTCAAATAATCCAAGCAACATCTTAAGATAAAGAAGTTTTAGAGCACAATGGAGAACGCTGTCCGCATACAAATCGGTGTTGCTATTTCACATACTGTCCTGCGGCTATTGTCCAATATGATATGAAGCGAAAACGCTCGACTTATGGAGTCTTATAAATTCTTAGTATATCATTGATAGACAAAATTCACTTGCATGACCTGTTTGAAAGGACCTATTTCAATGGAAATCAAAGATCTATATGAATCCTAGAATCCGGGGCTATTTGATTAATTGTTTAACTCGTCCCATTTTAACGGGACACAAATGACTAAAAATTATGAACAAAAGAAAAAGTTTACATTAATGGGGACAATTCTCCTATGTGTAGTGTTAATGACATTTGAAAGTACGCATAAATCAAATGTCGTAAATGATGAACTAGCATTATTGAATGTGGAAGCTTTATCCGCTAATGAAAATGATGATGAGTTCAAATGTGCTTTATCTAAAGATAATTGTAAATTCACAATCAGTACAAAAGCACAATTAGACATCATAAAAAAAGTTCTGAAAATGATGGATTTAACTATAGGTGCTGAAGTTGATTTGACTAATGCTACTAAAATATATCGTGAAAAGTATATTTGGGAAAAAGGCGTTAGATGTGGTTCTGATGTTACATGTAATGATGTTTTAAATCAATTAAATATTATGTAAATATAAATAAAAGCAGTTCTAACGCGTGTATCAGTAGATAGACACGGTAGAACTGCTAAACTACAAATTTAAACTATAAAAATGAATATACACAAAATTTACATAGGTTTATCAGTGATTGCATTTACCTTAATGGTAATATGCGCATGTACGTCTAAAACGCCTGGAAAATATTCTGAAAAACTTGGAAGCACATCAGACGTAGTCCATTTTAATGAAATGGTTGATTCTGTCGTTCTAATAAGAGTGCAAGAAGACTCAACGACCGTTTTAGGGACAATAAGTAAAATTGAAGTAGGTGACGGTGATTTTTATGCATTAAATCAACAACATAATACAATTGTACGTATTGACAGCTTAGGCAACTGCCAAAGTCAACTAAGAAATATAGGAAAAAGCAAAACAGAATATATTCGAATTGATGATTTCAGCATAGACAATGAACTGGGAATTTTAGCTTTACTTTGTGATTTCACAAAGGTAATATATTATGATCTGAATTTTAATTTATTAAAAGTCGATATTTTGGATGTTCCGCTATATAGGATTTGTTTGTGGGAAGGAAATTTGTACGGCTACACGACAGAGGATAATAGTATTGTACGCATAGACAATCACAGAGTTCAGAAAATTATTGAAACTGATAAAATACCTTTTTGGATTTACTCCCAGACACCGGTTTTTCATAAAACCGGTGGCAAGCTATTAGCAACACTTGAATGTGACAACAAAATATATGAGATTAACAATAATAAAACTAAAGAAATATTAACATTTACATATGATAATTATGAAGAAATCCGCCAAAAATACATGAATCCTCCAAAATCTCACACCAAGACATCCTTGTATGAAGAAACACCGCTAAGAGTACAATATTTAACATTAAAAAACGATAAATTATTAATGATTTATTCCAAAGATATGCTTGTCAGAATTGCAGTATTCAATTTTAAAAATAAATCAATTGTACGCGATGGTATATTTATTGGAAGCCCGTCCCCTTTATGGAATACTTCCAATGCAAGTCTTGCTTTCTCCTTCGAAACTGGTAATTCTTTGCCTGTTGACTCATCATATATCCATAAAATTATTGAAATGAACAACTATAAAGACATAGGCCCCATTATCATTAAATATAAAATTAAGTAAGGTTCAAAAGGACAAAATATTGTTCTACATAGCAATACTCATATATAACCTTATATGGTTGCTGGATATAGACAATAACCTTCGAGTGATGACATTGACTGATAAATAATAAATCAAATGAAACTAAGCAACTTCTCCATACTCCTTACTGCCGCCATCCTGCTGGTAGTCGGCATGGCACTCGCCCCTCTGATTGATGTGGGCTCAAAGCCGCGTCCCCGTCAGGGTCGCGATCTGTGGATCAACTACAGCTGGCAAGGCAAGTCTGCCAAAGTAGTGGAACAAAGCGTGACAGCTCCTATTGAGGGGCTGATGGTTGCAGTGCGGGGTGTGGAGAATGTAGAATCCGAATCCCGTTACGGCAGCGGATGGGTCAAGGTGACTCTGAAACCGGATGTCAATGTGTCGGCTGTGCGTTTTGAGATCGCTTCCTTGTTGCGACAAATACGCGGACGGCTGCCCGAGGGGGTAAGTACGCCAACACTTTCGGGAGGAGATGTCGTGAACAGCGCAAGGCAACGGGAAGAAACCGTCCATCTGCTATCCTATACGGTCAACAGTCCGCTCACGGCCATGCAATTGCAGGAATACGTACAGCAGCACATAACTCCGGTCTTGCAACGTAACGAAGACGTGCGGTGGGTGAATGTTTCCGGCGGTACGGGGCAATATCTGGAGATTACCTATGATCCGCTTCTGTTGCAGGCTTGCGGCCTTTCGGCCGACGACCTGGAAAACGGACTGAAAGCATTCTTCGGACGGAATGAGATTGTGGGCGATGTGCTGCAGGACAGTGCACGCGTGACCCTGCGGTTGGCAACAGCCGATTTCAAACGTCCTTTGGAACAAATGCCGATCAAAGGCACCGGAGGACAGGTGATGTATATGGGAAACCTGGCCCGTTATGAATACAAAAATTATGAACCATCGTCGTATTATCGCATAAACGGACATGAAACGGTCAGCCTGAACATATACGTCAACGCACAAGCCAACCTGACGAAGCTGGCCCGCGAGCTGCGCCGGCAAATCGATGAGATGCAACCAAACATGCAGGAAGGCGTAAAGCTGGAGCTGCAGCACGATTCGTCCGAGGAACTGCAAGGCGAGATGGACCGTCTCATTACACGCAGCCTCATGTCGCTGGCCATACTGCTGCTGTTTGTTTTCCTTGTGCGCCCGGGATGGCGCTATGTAAGCATCGTGGCCGCTACGCTGGTGCTATGCCTGGCTCTGGCGGCCGTCTGTTATTACGCTTTCGATCTCCGGCTGCACGTATTCTCCATCGCCGGCATCACCGTGTCGCTGGGACTGGTCATCGACTCGTCCATTGTCATGATAGACCATTATGCCTACTATCGCGACCGCAAGGCGTTTTTTGCCATACTGGCGGCATTGCTTACGACCATAGGCACTCTGGTGGTGATTCTCTTTGCTCCGGAAAATCTCAGACACGACCTGTATGACTTTGCCTGGGTGGTGATCATCAACCTGACGGTGGCACTGCTTGTGGCCATCGCCTTTGTACCGGCTCTGGTAGATGCCGTGCATTTCCGGACATCCGGCAATGTACAGAAAGGTACATGCAAAAGGCGGTACATCATACATTGGAACCGTATGTATGCCCGTTACATCACTTTTCCCGCCCGGCTGAGAACACGCTGGCGCATGGTTCTTTATGCCCTGTTTATCCTGTTGTATCTCGGTGGCTTCAGCTATTCGGCATACATCTTCTCCCAATCCATGGACGGAGCTTCCTGGCCACGCGAAGAAGAAGAAATGAAACTGTATATACGCGCACAGATGCCACTGGGTGGTATAGCAACCCAACTGAACGAAAAAGTGAGACTGCTGGAAGAAACGCTTGCAGCCGAACCGTCCGTATTCCGCTTCGAAACCTCCATAAACGGCGGAGGTGCCAATATTACGGTCCGTTTCAAACCCGAAGCACTGGGCACGGCAGTTCCTTATCAGGTGGAGAACCGCGTGATCGGCCGGGTGATTGGCATTGGCGGAGCAGACTGGAGCACATACGGCGTAAGCCAGCGCGGTTTCAGCAACTCGCTGAATCTGCAATACCGCAGTAACCGTATCGAGATAACGGGCTACAATTATGACCGTCTCTATAGCTATGCACAAGATTTGAGTGACCTGCTGCA
>UncleJesse_p2__coassemble_361_pt1 | contig 90203 bp, 68 predicted proteins | sample UncleJesse_p2__metabat2_high_PE_002 | metagenome-assembled genome bin UncleJesse_p2 | reverse complement strand
TAGAGCATCTGCCTTACAAGCAGAGGGTCGGCGGTTCGAATCCGTCAACGCCCACCATTGATTACTATATTAGACTTTTGTCGTTGGGGCGTTTAGCTCAGCTGGTTTAGAGCATCTGCCTTACAAGCAGAGGGTCGGCGGTTCGAATCCGTCAACGCCCACCTGAATTTAAGAAATAGAGATAGGTATCATTACTTATCTCTATTTTGTTTTTATGAACACTCGCATATATTCCTTGAAAACTTACAAAGTTTCTTTAAAATAAGGTGTTTAAGTCAATAAAAAGTCCTATTTTTGTAGACTCAAAAAATAATACGTATTATATATTTTATGGAACTGGATTTGTTGACGGCCATATCTCCTATTGATGGTCGATATAGAAGTAAAACCGATGCGTTAGCCAAGTATTTTTCAGAATATGCATTAATCCGCTATCGTGTTCGAGTAGAGATTGAGTATTTCATTACTTTGTGTGAGTTGCCTTTGCCTCAATTGGCTTCGTTTGATGCCTCATTATTTGAGTCGTTGCGCAATATTTATCGTAATTTTAGCGAAGCAGATGCACAGCGTGTGAAGGATATCGAGAAAGTGACCAATCACGATGTTAAGGCTGTAGAATATTTTATCAAAGAAGAATTTGATAAAATAGGTGGATTGGATGCTTATAAAGAATTCATTCACTTTGGTTTGACTTCACAAGATATTAACAATACTTCAGTTCCGTTGTCTATCAAGGATGCTTTGGACGAAAGTTATTACCCTCAGATAGAAGAATTGATAGCTCAGTTGCGTGCTTATGCTGAAGAGTGGGCTAATGTTCCTATGTTGGCCAAAACACATGGTCAGCCAGCTTCGCCAACTCGTTTGGGTAAGGAAGTTATGGTTTTCGTTTACCGTTTGGAACGTCAGTTGGCTTTAATGAAAGCTTGTCCCATTACAGCAAAGTTTGGAGGTGCTACCGGAAACTACAATGCACACCATGTAGCTTATCCTCAATATGACTGGAAAGCTTTCGGAAATGCATTCGTTGCTGATAAATTGGGTTTAGAGCGTGAGGAATACACAACCCAAATTTCAAACTATGATAATTTGAGTGCGTTGTTCGATGCTATGAAGCGTATTAATACGATAATCATTGATTTGGACCGTGATTTCTGGCAATATGTATCTATGGAATACTTCAAGCAAAAGATTAAGGCTGGAGAAGTAGGTTCTAGTGCCATGCCTCATAAAGTTAATCCTATTGACTTTGAGAATTCAGAGGGCAATATGGGAGTTGCGAATGCCATTTTGGAACATTTGAGTCGTAAGCTGCCAGTGTCACGCTTGCAACGCGATTTGACAGATTCAACAGTATTGCGCAATGTTGGTGTGCCGGTAGGCCATATGGTTATTGCTATTCAGAGCACTTTGAAAGGTTTGCGTAAATTATTGCTCAATGAAACAGCGATTGCAGGCGATTTGGATAACTGCTGGGCTGTAGTAGCAGAAGCTATTCAAACTATTCTGCGTCGTGAGGCCTATCCACATCCTTACGAAGCGTTGAAGGCACTGACTCGTACCAATCAGGCTATTACCGAAGAATCAATTAAAAACTTTATCGAAACTCTCGAGGTAGGAGAAGATATTAAGAAAGAATTGCGTGCTATTACACCGCATTCTTATACAGGTATTTAAGTACAAGTACAATTTTTTAAAATCGAAAGATGACAGAAGACGAAAAATGGCGCGAAAACTTCGAGCCAAGACACAGCTCGGAGAGTAACCGGGAGGGTTACAAGCCGTACAACCGTGAAAATAATAGATCGTATAACAGCCATGGTAGCTACGGAGAGCGCGGACAGCGTTCTTATTCAAACAATCGTGGCGGCTATAACAACAATAACCGTGGAGGTTATTATGGCAATTCCGGTTATAACAGTAATTCAAGTTATGGCAGCCGTCCATACAAATCTTATGGAAACGATGCAGCTGATGGTCAAGGCGAACAAAGAAGTTATCGTCCAAGAGTACAAGGCGATCGTCCGACCTATCGTTCTGATCGTGGTGGCTATAGCAATAATCGCAACAGTTACAGCAATAATCGCAGCAGTTATCCAAAGCGCGACGGTGAGAATAAGTTTGGTTCTTATCAGGGTTCTTCCCGCCAGGGTGGTTATTCACAAGGCGGTGGCTTCCAGCAAGGAGGCGTCCGTCCTCGTTTCCAGCAGGGTGGCAACCGTTACGGATCAGACCGTCCTTACCAGAAGCGTGAAGGCGGATACGATCCTAATGCGAAATACAGCAAGAAAAAGCAGATTGAGTATAAATTAATCAATACGGATCCCGATGCTCCTATCCGATTGAACAAATATTTGGCTAATGCCGGTGTGTGCTCTCGTCGTGAGGCAGATGAATTTATCACTGCAGGTGTAGTATCGGTAAATGGACAAGTTGTCACTGAATTGGGTACGAAAGTAAAACAGTCTGACGAGGTGAAGTTCCACGATCAGTTGATCAGCATCGAGAAAAAAGTATATGTATTGCTGAACAAGCCAAAGGATTATGTCACTACCAGCGAAGATCCGCAGAACCGTAAAACGGTGATGGATTTGGTGCGTAATGCTTGCAAGGAGCGCATTTATCCGGTAGGTCGTTTAGACCGAAATACGACAGGTGTATTGTTGTTTACCAATGACGGTGAATTGGCATCTAAGCTTACTCACCCGAAATACCTGAAGAAGAAAATTTATCATGTTTATACCGACAAGAATGTTACTGCAGCTGACATGCGTCAGATAGCAGAGGGTATTACTTTGGAAGATGGAGATATACGTGCTGATGCTATCGACTATGCTAGTCCTACAGACAAGAAACAAGTGGGCATTGAGATTCACTCAGGAAAAAACCGTATCGTTCGCCGTATATTCGAGTCGTTGGGCTATCGTGTTGTGAAGCTCGACCGTGTATTTTTTGCCGGTTTGACCAAGAAAAACCTTCGTCGCGGTGATTGGAGATATCTCACCGAGCAGGAGGTTAACATGTTGCGCATGGGCGCTTTTGAATAATTAATATATAAAAGATAAAAATGGAAACAATTCGTAGAACTAAGGTTGTCGATGTGCTGAAGAGAAACGACTTCGGCGCTTTGGTTACTGTAAAGGGATGGGTGCGTACTCATCGCGGCAGTAAGGCAGTGCATTTCATTGCGTTAAACGACGGTTCGACCATTAATAATGTGCAGATTGTGGCCGATGCAGATAAGTTTGAGGATGAACTTTTTAAGCAAATCACTACAGGTGCTTGTTTAAGCATCACCGGTGAATTGGTGCAGAGCGTAGGCTCCGGACAGCAGGTTGAGGTTCAGGCTCGCGAGATTCAAGTTTTGGGAACTTGCGGTTCAGACTATCCGATGCAGAAGAAAGGACAGACAATGGAATACATGCGTACTCACGCACACATGCGTTTGCGTACCAATACTTTTGGAGCAGTGTTCCGTATCCGTCACAATATGGCCATGGCTATCCATGACTATTTCCATAAACATGGATTTTTCTACTTTCACACACCGATTATTACGGCCAGTGACTGCGAAGGTGCCGGTCAGATGTTTCAGGTAACCACTAAGAACCTGTACGACTTGAAGAAAGATGAAGCCGGAAAGATTGATTATTCAGATGATTTCTTTGGAAAGACCACTTCATTGACCGTGTCAGGACAGTTGGAAGGAGAGCTTGGAGCAACAGCTTTAGGTTCGATATATACATTCGGTCCTACTTTCCGTGCTGAAAATTCAAACACGCCTCGTCATCTTGCCGAGTTCTGGATGATTGAGCCGGAAGTAGCTTTCAACGACATCAACGACAATATGGATCTGGCGGAAGACTTTATCAAATATTGTGTTCGTTGGGCGTTAGACAACTGTCAAGACGATTTGGCCTTCCTGAATAAAATGATTGACAAGACTTTGTTGGACAGACTGAATTTTGTTGTTGAAAACGATTTCGTACGTCTGCCTTATACAAAAGGTATTGAGATTCTGGAAGAAGCAGTGAAGAATGGTCGTAAATTTGAATTTCCGGTTTATTGGGGTGCCGATTTGGCCAGCGAGCACGAACGCTATTTGGTGGAGGAGCACTTCAAGCGTCCGGTGATTCTGACCGACTATCCAAAGGAAATCAAGGCGTTCTATATGAAAATGAACGACGATGGCAAGACTGTACGTGCTATGGACGTACTTTTCCCTCAGATTGGAGAAATCATTGGAGGTTCGGAGCGTGAAGAAAGTTATGAAAAACTAATGTCACGTATCGAAGAATTGAATATTCCGATGAAGGATATGTGGTGGTATTTGGACACTCGCCGCTTCGGAACATGTCCTCACAGCGGATTTGGTTTAGGTTTCGAACGCTTGATTCTTTTTGTAACCGGCATGCAGAATATTCGCGACGTAATTCCGTTCCCACGTACACCAAAGAGTGCGGAATTCTAAGTAAAATCGAATGCAATCATATTAAATTACGGGCACAGCTTAGGTTGTGTCCGTAATTTTTTGTGAAATAATCGGTTAGAAATGCTTGTTATGTGACTATAAATTACTATCTTTGCAAGCCGATTATTATCAAATAGGCAATAAAAGCCTATTAATCTGCATGTTAATAGTCTGCTCTTTGGCCGGACAGACGGTTAGTGAGTGCAGATAATGTATAATTAATTTTTAGTAGTAACAATTTATTATTAGTTTTAAGAATGGATACTTTAAGTTACAAGACCATTTCAGCGAACAAAGAGACCGTTAAGAAAGAATGGGTTGTTATTGATGCAACTGATCAGGTTTTGGGTCGTCTGGGTTCAAAAGTGGCAAAATTGTTGAGAGGTAAGTACAAACCTAACTTCACTCCTCATGTAGATTGCGGTGACAATGTAATTATTATCAACGCAGACAAGATTAAGTTGACCGGTAACAAAATGACCGATCGCGTATATTTGAGCTATACAGGTTATCCTGGTGGTCAGCGTGAGATTACTCCTGCTCGTATGTTGGCAAAACCAAACGGTGCAGAGAAATTGATGAAGAAAGTAGTAAAAGGTATGTTGCCAAAGAACCGTTTGGCTTCTCAGTTGCTGGGCAACTTGTATGTATATGCAGGTAGCGAGCACAAGCACGAGGCACAGAATCCTAAAACAATTGATATTAACCTGTATAAATAATAAATAATGGAAGTAGTTAATGCATTAGGCAGACGCAAGAGCGCTATTGCTCGCGTATATGTTAGCGAGGGTACAGGAAAGATTACTATTAACAAGAGAGACCTTGCAGAGTACTTTCCATCATCTATTCTTCAGTTTGTAGTAAAGCAGCCTCTGACAACTTTGGGCGTTGCTGAAAAATATGATATCAAGGTAAATCTTTGTGGTGGTGGTTTCACCGGTCAGTCACAGGCTTTGCGTTTGGCAATCGCTCGTGCTTTGGTGAAAATCAATGCTGACGACAAGAAGGCTCTTCGTGCAGAAGGCTTCATGACTCGCGATGCTCGTGAGGTTGAGCGTAAGAAACCAGGTCAGCCAAAAGCACGCCGCAGATTCCAGTTCAGTAAACGTTAATATTCGGCCGTTTATCGAGCTGTATCATTTACGTTTAGTATCTAAATCATTAGGATTCCGTGTGGACTACCTGATGGTTGGTTGAGAAACAAAAAAGAAAGTAAACGATTTAAAAAAGAAAAAAATGTCTAGAACTAATTTTGAGACTTTATTGGAGGCAGGTTGCCACTTCGGTCACCTTAAGAGAAAGTGGAACCCAGCTATGGCTCCTTATATTTTCATGGAGCGCAATGGTATTCATATCATTGATCTTCATAAAACTGTTGCAAAGATCGACGATGCTGCCGAGGCTTTGAAGCAGATTGCAAAATCTGGAAAGAAGATTTTGTTCGTTGCTACTAAAAAACAAGCAAAGCAGGCTGTAGCTGAGAAGGCTGCATCTGTAAACATGCCTTATGTTATCGAGCGTTGGCCAGGTGGTATGTTGACCAACTTCCCAACTATCCGTAAGGCTGTGAAGAAAATGGCCAACATCGACAAATTGACTGCCGATGGTACTTATTCAAACTTGTCTAAGCGTGAGATTCTTCAAATCTCTCGTCAGCGTGCTAAGTTGGAGAAGAACTTGGGTTCTATCGCTGATTTGACTCGTCTGCCTTCAGCATTGTTCATTGTTGACGTATTGAAAGAGCAGATCGCAGTTCGCGAAGCAAACCGTTTGGGTATTCCTGTATTTGCTATTGTAGATACAAACTCAAATCCTGATAACATCGATTATGTAATCCCTGCAAACGACGATGCAAACAAGAGCGTAGAGGTTATCCTCGAGGCTTGTTGCGCTGCTATCGCTGAAGGTCTGGAAGAGCGTAAGGCTGAGAAAGTAGACGCTGAGGCTGCTGGCGAAGGCGAGGCAAAGGGTCGCAAGCGTACTTCTAAGGCTCGTGTAGCTAAGGCTGACGATGCTGAGGCTGCTGAGGCTCCTGCAGAAGCATAATCCATATTATAAACTATAAAATTATAAAGAACATGGCTGTAACAATGGCAGATATCACCAAGCTCCGTAAAATTTCAGGTGCTGGTATGATGGATTGCAAGAAGGCTTTGGAAGAAGCTAATAATGATATCGATGCGGCAATGGAAATCATCCGTAAGAAAGGTCAGGCTGTAGCTGCAAAACGTTCAGACCGCGAGGCTGCTGAAGGTTGTGTAGTTGCTAAGGCTGAAAACGGATTCGGTGCTATTATCGCTTTGAAGTGTGAAACAGACTTCGTTGCTCAGAACGCAGATTTCGTTCAGTTGGCAAAAGATATCTTGGATTTGGCTGTTGCTAACAAATGCGCTACCTTGGATGAGGTTAAGGCTCTTCCTATGGGTAACGGTACAGTAGCTGATGCGGTTGTTGACCGTAGCGGTATCACTGGCGAGAAGATGGAGTTGGATGGTTATTCAACCGTTGAAGGTCCAAGCATCTCTGTTTACAACCACCAAAACAAGAATCAGTTGTGTACTTTGGTTGTATTGAACAAAGAGGTAGATCCTCAGTTCGGTCATGCAGTTGCTATGCAGGTTGCTGCTATGAGCCCACGTTCAATCGACGAGAACGATTATCCAGCTGATGTTTTGGCACGTGAGAAAGAAATCGCTGCCGACAAGGCTCGTGAGGAAGGCAAACCAGAGAACATGATCGAGCGCATCGCTATGGGTCGTATCTCTAAGCTTTTCAAAGAAGAGTGCTTGTTGAAGCAGGCTTTCATCCAGGACGACAAGAAGAGCGTAGCAGATTACTTGAAGTCAGCTGATGCTGATTGCACCGTTACTGCTTTCAAACGCTTCACTTTGCGTGCTGAATAATTCGAAATGAAGGTTTTTTGAAAAACCAATATTTCCCATCCCGGCTTACATTTGTGAGCCGGGATTTTTTGTTTCTGTTCATTCTCTTTGTTTTTGTGAGCCGTATTTTTAATGTTGATATGGTGTGGCTTGCTGTTCTGTGCGCTACCGGTAATATCCTAAGCCTTTCATTTTTGTTTCGTCGGATTGCAGATTGGATTGTGTCTGCTCTTCGGATTTGCGCAAAGTAGAAGCATTACTCGTTTGTTTTGTTTATTTTTCCGATTTTCTGATATTTGAATCCTTTTTTGTCGTAGATTTATTTTAATTTTGTAGTTTGAACCTACAAATAATTTAAAGATGAAGATAATTGCCGTGGGCATGAATTATGCCGAACACAATAAAGAACTCGATGGAACGTTATATAAACCGGAGGAACCTGTCATTTTTATGAAACCCGATTCAGCCTTGCTCAAGGACAGCAAGCCGTTTTTCATCCCCGACTTTACGCAACGCTGTGAATACGAGACTGAGTTGGTGGTGCGGATTTGCCGATTGGGAAAAAATATAGCCGAGCGTTTTGCTCATCGTTATTATGATGCAGTTACGGTTGGAATTGATTTCACCGCTCGTGATTTGCAGCAGCGTCTGCGTGCAGCCGGCATGCCGTGGGAACAGTCTAAAGCTTTTGACAACTCTGCCGTAATCGGCGATTTTGTTCCGGTTAGTGAGTTGCCGCCGGTTCAGGACCTGCATTTTCACTTAGATATTGACGGCAACACGGTGCAGCGGGGTTATACAGGTGATATGCTGTTTAAAATCGACCAGCTTATTGCTTACGTAAGCCGTTTTTATACGTTGAAGATTGGTGATTTGTTGTTTACTGGTACTCCCGTTGGTGTGGGGCCCGTTTCCATTGACCAACATTTAGAGGGATATTTGCAGGACCGAAAGGTCTTATCTTTTAATGTGAAATAAAATGAAGTTGAAACATTTATTTGCTTTAATAATTCTTTCCTGTACAACACTAATAGGATGGTCACAAGACTTCACGCGTCTGGATTGGGATGTATTGCGTATAGATTCCATGTTGCCTCAGTATACCGAAGTCATACCCTTGTCTGATGATTTTGCTGCTTATCAATATCACGTTTCGGTGCGCTATCCAGAATACCAGAAATTGTCAGCCCAAGAGGTCAGTTGCCTTAAGTCTTTGGCCGTAAGCCTTCCGTCCGAACCTGCGGTAACAAGCAATGTGGGCGTTTCGCGTAAGAAAGGTTATTTGGATGTTCGCTTCACCCCTGTGGTATTTCGCGAAGGACATTTCTTCAAGATTCTCAGCTGTCAGATAAATATTCAGCGCACGCCCAAGTTGTCAGTATCCTCCCTGCTTTCAGTTTCGAGCAGATTGGATGGTTCGTTGCGTGCCAAGGAAGAAACCTCACCTGCCGACCGTTATGCAAAATCCTCTGTTTTGTCAAAAGGGCGTTGGGTAAAGATACGTGTTTCCGACAATGGGGTACACATGCTTACGACATCCGATTTACAGCAGATGGGATTTAAAGATCCGGCTCGTGTCAAACTTTATGGTTATGGAGGACATCTGCTCAGCGAAGTATTACCTTCGGATTCAGAATACGATGATTTGGTAGAAGTGCCTTTATATAAAGGAAAGAACGGCTTGCTGTTTTATGCCAGGGGGCCTGTGTCTTGGGATAACCCTAAGTACAATTATTCAGTTGGAGGATACGTTTCACGACATAAAGTCAACAATTATTCTCTCTACGGATATTATTTCTTGACAGAAGGCGATAACCCATTGACATTCTCTGATGACATTTACGAAGGAACAACATCCGTGCGCGATACTACTTTCATGGAGCAAGTCCTGTATGAGCGCGATGAATTTGCCTGGTATACCGGTGGCCGTCGTTTGTTTGATTCATATGATTATTACAATGGCAATAAGCAAACCTACAAGTTGTTAACTCCCGGTGCTTTGCCTTCGGGGGCCGCTTCATTGCGTGTTGTCTTTACGGCAGCTTCCAACAGTCTGACCACAGTAGAGCCCGAGGTTAACGGCAATCCTTTATTGTCTTTCACCATCAGCGGACTGGTTAATTATTTAGAGGCAGTCGCTGGCGAGCGCACATATTATGCTCCCTACTTGGATGAAAGTGGTCAGACGAATGTAACGATTAGCTCCACACGCGGTCACCATGCCCATTTAGACTTTTTGGAGCTCAACTACACTCGTCGTTTAGAGATTAATGATGCATCTTTATCATTCCGTGGAACGGGAAGCAAAACCACAGAGTTTGTTTTATCCAATCCTGGTGGCCGCCGTTTGTCTGTGTGGCGTATAGGGGATGCGCAACATCCGTATGCACAGGTTTCTGCATCTTCTACCCAGTCTGTCCAGAGAATCAAGGTAAAAGATGCGCAGCATCGTTTTGTGGCGGTCGACTTGGACGGAACATTTCCAAAACCCAAGATGGTAGGTGAGGTGGCCAATCAAGATTTGCATTCCTTGAAGTCCGACTACGATATGGTGATAATCGTTCCGCAAAGCGGAAAGCTTATAGCCCAGGCCGAACGTTTGGCTGAGGCGCACAAGCGTTTGGATGGTTTGAACACACTCATTGTGCGTGCCGACCAAATCTATAATGAATTCTCATCGGGAACACCCGATGCCACAGCTTATCGCCGTTTCCTGAAGATGCTTTATGACCGGGCGGCAACTCCCGAAGCAGCACCCCGATACTTGTTATTGTTTGGCGATGCTGCATGGGACAATCGCATGTTGTCTGGTCCTTGGAAGCAGACTAAGCCCGAGGACTTTCTGTTAAGCTACCAGTCTGATGATTCGTTTAGCCATATCACCAGTTTTGTAATGGAGGACTATTTCGGTTTGCTCGATGATGGCGAAGGAGTGTCCCTCAAGACCGAGAAAGTTGATTTGGGCATCGGGCGTTTCCCGGTATCAACCGAGCAAGAAGCAAAACTCCTGGTAGATAAAACCATCAATTACATGGAGAACAAGGAAGCCGGAGCCTGGAAGAACAAGATTGTAATCTTGGGTGACGACGGCGATGACAATTTGCACATGAAGTCTGCTGAAGCTGTGGCAAAGGATATAGAAAAAGCATATCCGGAATATGATTTGCAACGTATTTATTGGGATGCTTTCCCGATGGAAGTATCTACAACCGGAAACAGTTATCCCGAAGTAGAGAGACGCATCGACCAGATGATGGAAGAAGGGGCTCTGATTGTAAACTACACGGGTCATGCTTCGGCCTATAGTATGTCGCACGAATTTGTGCTTAAGCTTGAAGATTTTCGGAATTTTTCATCCACTAAGGTTCCTTTGTGGGTAACGGCTGCTTGTGATGTGATGCCTTTCGACACCCGTACGGACAACATTGGCGAGACGGCGTTGTTGAATCCCTCTGCCGCTGCTGTGGCGTTTTATGGTACGGCACGTACGGTTTATGCCGATGACAACCTCTATATGAACCGTTATTTCAGCAAGTATGTGCTTGCCCGTGATGAAAAAGGGCAGCGTTATCGATTGGGCGATGCCATACGGCAGTCAAAAATCAGTTTGCTCGACCCTACGGGAAATATGGGTATAGACCGCACGCAGAACAAGTTGCATTATGCTCTCTTGGGCGATCCGGCACTGATGATCGGTGCGGCAAACTATCGTCTTGTTGTAGATTCCATCAACGGCAAAAGTTTGTCTTCGTCCGATGCGGCATGGCCCACCTTGTCGGCTGGTTCTTTGGTGCGCATCAGCGGGCATGTAGAACGTCCCGATGGCATGCCGATGCCGGTCTTTAGTGGTTCGGTCATGACAAAGATATACGACAGTGAGCAAGAGACCACTTGCTATAACCATGCCGGTGCTACAGTTCCGTTTAAGTTTCCGTCTCGTGACAAGGTGTTGTTTTCAGGAATAGACTCTATTCAAAATGGACATTTCTCCGTTACTTTCCCGATACCTTTGGATATAAACTATTCCGACAAGAGTGGCCGCCTGGTGCTTTATGCCATAAGTTCTGACAAGCAAATGGAAGCTAACGGCTATAGCGAGCAATTCTTTGTCGGCGGTACCGATACCCAGTTGCAAACAGATTCAGTAGGTCCCCAGATACGGGTTTGGCTTAATGATGTAGAGAATCCCGAAGGGGCCCGCGTCAACCGCACACCCTTGTTCCGTGCTTCCTTGAAAGACATCAGCGGCATCAATATGACCGGCAACGGTATCGGTCATGACATCGAGTTGATTATTGATGACAATCCGGCCACAACCTATAATCTGAACTCATCCTTTGTGAATGAATTTGGAGATTACACCTCAGGCACCGTATCTATGCTGTTGCCTCAGTTGTCCGCCGGTAAGCATTGGCTTAAGTTCCGTGCGTGGGACACCATGAACAATCATTCAGAGGTATCCTGTCAATTCGAGGTTGATCCGGGATTGCGTCCTCAGGTTACGCAACTATATGCAACACAGAATCCGGCTCGTACGACCACCAACTTTGTGTTCCACTACGATCGTCCAGGCGAGTCCTGCGATTTCACGGTTCTTGTGAGCGATTTTGCCGGACGTGTTTTATGGAAGCACACCGAGCATAATGCTTCTTCCGGAGGCGTGTACAGCATTCCTTGGAATCTGACAGCCGGTGGCGGTGCCCGTTTGGGTACGGGTGTTTACCTTTATCAAGTAGAGGTGACCTCGTCCAATGGTGTTAAATCCAAGACTCAAGCCAATAAAATCGTGATTATAGGCAATAAATAAAAGCGGTTGCTCGTTACAGACAATAGCACCCGTTGCAAGTTGTCAGAAGGCGACAGCCTCTGTTGAAAACAATAATGTAAATTTAAAAACAACGACCAAGAAAATAAACTCATGAATAAGAAGTCATTCGTGCTCTGTGCATTGCTGTGTTCTTCTATGGCGGCAATGGCCGACGGAGACAAAGAAACCATGTTCAACCCCGTTTCTACAGGAGTTACGTCCCAGTCTATCGCTCCCGATGCCCGAGGAGGCGGTATGGGCGATATCGGAGCTGCTACCGAGGCAGATGTCCATTCACAGTATTGGAATCCGGCGAAATACCCTTTTAACATAGCTCGTGCCGGGGTGGGAGTCAGCTATACTCCTTGGTTGCGTCAGTTGGTCAACGATATCAACCTGGCCTACATGAGCGGTTTCTATCGCATTGGTGACATGCAAGCCTTGAGTGCTTCTTTGCGCTATTTTTCTTTGGGTGAGGTTTCCTTGTCCAGTGGTATGGATCAGGCATCCGACATGACCATCAAGCCCTATGAAATGTCTGTCGATTTGGCTTACTCACGTATGCTGAGCGAAAACTTTTCGGCAGCTGTTGGCTTGCGTTTCATCCTTTCGGACATCACCTATGATTATACAGAAGAAACCTCTCCGGGAAAAGCCTTTGCGGCAGACATCGGTTTGTACTACAATAAATACTTTATGGCAGGAAGCCGCGAGTGCAATTTTGCCTGGGGATTGAACATCAGCAACATCGGTACCAAGATATCTTATGGCGGAGACGACAACGCCGAATTCATTCCGACTAATTTGCGTTTGGGTATCAGTTTCTTGGTTCCGTTTAACGAATACAACAAACTGGCCATTTCTGCTGATGCCAACAAGCTGTTGGTGCCTACTTATCCCATACAGGGTGACGAGGAGTCGTCTGAAGATTATCAGCAGCGTTTGCAGAAAGACTATTATGACATTTCTCCCATTTCGGGTATCTTCAAGAGCTTTGGCGATGCACCTGGAGGTTTTAAGGAAGAGATGCAAGAGATTCAGTGGAGTGTGGGAGCCGAATATTCCTACAACGACCGCTTTATCCTTCGTGCCGGTTATCATCACGAAAGTGCCAACAAGGGAAACCGCAAGTATTTCACGGCCGGAGCCGGTTTCCGTATGAGTGTGTTTGCCATAGATTGCGCCTATGTGGTTTCAACAGCGCAGAGCAATCCCTTGGATCAGACGCTTCGCTTTACGTTAGGTTTCGATCTGGACGGAATGAAGGACCTCTTCAGTCGTCGCCGTTAATACATTTACAAGATTAAATACTGGATTATGGCAAAGATAAGAGTAGGATTTGGATTTGATGTTCATCGTTTGGTGGCCGACCGTGAACTGTGGTTGGGCGGCATACGTTTGGAACATACTTTGGGATTGTTGGGCCACAGTGATGCGGATGTGCTGATTCATGCCTTGTGCGATGCCTTGCTGGGTGCTGCGAACATGCGCGACATTGGTTATCATTTTCCCGACACGTCGGCAGAGTTTCACATGATAGACAGTAAGATTTTGCTGGCAGAAACCATGAAGCTTATTCGCGGCAAGGGTTATGTTTTTGGAAATGCAGACATCACCGTATGTGCCGAGCGTCCCAAGCTAAAGCAACATATTCCCGCCATGCAGGAATGCTTGGCTCAAGTGATGCAGGTCGATGCTGAGGATATTTCCATCAAAGCCACTACAACCGAGAAACTGGGCTTTACCGGTCGCGAGGAAGGTATTTCGGCTTATGCCACTGTTTTGATTACTCGTGAATAAACATAATTCGCCCCGATTCGGAAACTGAAATCCGGACCGGGGCGAATTTTATGTTTTCGTTTAGATACCGTTTAGACAAGAACATGAAAAGCAAAAATCACATTTCGTTTTGTGTTAATCAGTCTGAAAACCATTAAATCGTCACATTTCGTTTTGTGTTAATCAGTCTAAAAACCGTTAAATCATCACATTTCGTTTTGCGGTTTGTACGTCATAGTAACTTTCGTTGGTGTATTCGGCAGATTCGGAAATCAGCCAACAATCCTCGTGTACGTATTCCCTATTTCAGCTAAGACAACAACGTATATGAGTGAGTTGCTGTCGATGGTGGAAGAAATAAAATTGGGAATTGCATAATAGCCTGATAATAATAAGCCCTTTGTATTAATATAAGAATACAAAGGGCTTTGCTGTAATCAAAAAAAAGAAATATGTATTTTATAGCTTGTCTGCAGCTTCATTTAGCTTGCGTGCAATATCACGCAGAGTATTGCGTAAAGTTTCTTTTTGGCTTTCTGTAAATTCGCTTGTCTTGCCATTTCCGTCATACCCGTTCAGTCTTTGATATATACAAGATCTTGATAATCCGAAGTAATCTTTAGATATATTTCCCCATTTTATATAAATGGCTATGTCTTTAATATTTTCGAAGAAATTGCTCATAATATAATGTTTTTAATCCCCCTCTTAGTAGAGGGGGATTTTTTTAAGATTCTCTTTCTTTCAGTTTGTCAACCAGCTCGTCAATATAAAGCTCTAATTGGATTGATTGGTTGTGGTAACTGTTTCTGTAATTTCTAAGAGCTTCAATTAATTCCTATTCTGTTTCTGATAATTGTTTATTCATACTTTCTTCTTTTTGATTACAGTATAAAGATAGTAATATATTTGTTACTAAACAGGCTTATCATATAAAAAATGCACAGTCTGCGCACGGATTCGGAAATCCACCTGAATATGTTCTTTTTGCTTTCTTCTGCAAAGTAGAGCTACCGAATCATTCTGACGGCAAAACACTTGGATATGCTTCCGTTTTGCTGTTTTTTCGCCCGATTTACTGATTGTTTATGGAGGCGTTTCTCATGAAACAGAAAGGGAATGGCGCATATTTATGCAAGATGAGGCTGTATATTGAAAAGATATGCATGAAATATGCCAAAATCACCATGCTCACTTGAAAAAATTCCCTTGTTGTTTTTCCAAACATCCCTTGTTATTTTCCGAAACTTCCCTTGCTCATTTTTTCAAACATCCCTTTTTATGTTTTCAACTCCTCAAATTATGGCTTTTGGGGCTACTTTTTATTCTGGATTCCTTCGTTTTTCGAACACGATTTTCTAATCTAATCATATAGAATGCAGTGCGATAGAGTGAAAAATGCCTTCTGAGATTCTCGTATTTGCAAGCAGCCTTTGCCTCCTGGCCGAATACGCAATTGTCGAGATGCATAAGGTTACAAAATGTCAGAACGGTAGGCCGGGTGACATAATGCCACAACAAAGTGCTGTCCTGAAAAAGTCAGGAGTATGCTTTGCTTCTGAGACAAGCGCATGGATGATAGAATGTGTGTTCTCATTATGGTAAGTTAACTTTTTGGTTTCCCGTCCGGTATGCTTGGATTGCCTTGCCGTGTTTTTTGTTTGTCTTGATATATTCTGGATGCGTAACCTGCTTATGTTATATCAGGGATATAATCCGGATAGAAAACTACATGCATATCTTACTTTCGGACCCGGATATTCTGTATGCTTGCATCACGGAGGTAAACTTTATAGCAAGGAACCTAAGATAGGCAACAAGCTGTGTTTGGACAAACTGAATGAAGCAGGTGAAGGAGGATGGAGTTTTACAGTCGGAGCATTGTTGGATTATCGTGTCCATCCGCAGTGGAGTGTATTTGTCGACCCTCAGGTGCAGTATTATTTTAAACGAAACTTTGTAGGGGGTGGCTCTACAACCGCTTTAAACGATTTGTTTTTTAAGTTTTCTATTGGTTTTAGTCGCTTTTTCTAATGATTATTTATGGTCAAGAGCATGTCTGCAAGTTTGCTTGAATACTTGCAGACATGCTCTTTTGTTTATTTTTTAGATGTGAGTCCTGTCTGCTTGTAATTATATTGTAGCATTACTATCTATATAATTGAGAAAGTATTAAGGTGAAAAAATGCTTGTTAGATGAAAAATTTATATTTTCTGTTGCTTTTAGTTTCTTAAAAACATAAAAAATACTACTTTTGCAAAGAGAAACATAAATCACATAAGTATTTGTAAGGATACTTTTAAATTGTTAACGATAATAAAGATCACATGTCTTTTACTTCAGCCGTAAAAAAAGCAAGCATGCTAATTCTAGCATTGTTGAGTGTATATCAAGTTAATGCTTCAACTTTAGAGGAGGATTCATTGCGTCAAGAATTATTTAAGAATCGACTGTCTATTCACACGAATACTTTAGACTGGTTGTTTGTTATTCCAAATATCGGATTGGAATTTGATTTTGCTAATTCTGAAGAAAATTACCGCTCTATTCTGATTCAAGGTCGCTACAACTGGAATACCAATCATTTGTTTAAGCCACGTAATGTGTTTGATGTTGCCGGAGTTTCCGTTGAGTATCGCAAATATTGGCGTACGGGAAGTACGTTGGCTCAGAATTTTCCCAAATATAAAGAACGAGATACTACTATTTCGCGTGTACGCTGGTTCTTTAAGAAAATGCGCCGTAATGTATGGTCGGGACGTACCGTGACTCATCCGCGTATCCGTCGTGCTTATTATATCGGTTTGTATGCCGGATATGATCAGTACTCTTTGGCTATAAAAGGCAAGGGTATAGAAGGCAAGAGTGTAGATATCGGCGTGTCGGGTGGATGGAGCATTCCTTTGATTCTGTTTGCCAAGGGGCAAAGCTTAGATTTGGATTTAGGACTCACTGTCGGCGCTCAGTTCACTAAGTGGGACCGTTACCGTTATTTGCCGGAGGAGAACCGCTATGAAAATTATGAGCATAAAGGAATGCATGTAACTCCGTTTCCGATGATTCATCAAGTGAGAGTGGGGTTGGCCTATCGCTTCCGCTCTATCAGCCGCAAGGTGCATGGTGGCGACAAGCGTTATCAGCAGCGAGATCAAATTCAAGACGAAAAACGTGCCTTGCGCATCAAGGAACAAGATTCTCTGTATTATGCCCGCCAAACTATGAAATTAGCTGAAAAACAAGCCGAAGAATCCGAAAAACTGGCGAAGAAACAGGCCAAGGAAGCCCGTAAGGCGGAAAAACAAATGGCAAAAAAAAGCGGCAAACAAGCTAAGGTAAAAACGGATACCACAGAGAAAAAGCCCGGAAAAAGAAAACTCGGACGAAATCATTCAAAAGGTAAGAATGACAAGAACGATTGAGTAATGTAAGAAGTTATGAACCATAAGAATATATCGAAGTCTATGAAAAGATATTTGTTACTTTTTATTCTATTTCTGACCTTGGGTACATTTCAGATGCGGGCGCAGTTGTTGGCTTTGAAAACGGATGTGCTTTGGGATGTTGCCATGACTCCTAATTTAGGTCTTGAATTAGTAACCAGCGGAAAAACAAGTGTAGGAATTTATGGCTTTGCCAATAAAAATCCATGGGGCAGGAAAATGCGCATGTTAGGAGCTATGCCTGAATTCAGGTATTGGTTTAGCGGACGTCCCATGAACCGGGCTTTTATTGGAATCGGAGGGGTTATTGCCGATTATGAATTTAATTTTAGAAACAAGTTTTACGACGGTAATGCTTTTGGTGGCGGATTGACTTTTGGCTATGCGTTTTATCTAGGGCCGCACTGGTCGTTGGAATGCTACGGAAGCGCCGCTGCTGTGGGATACAAAATGCTTCGAGGTGATTTGGACAGTCCTGCTGAAGAAGCAAAATATTCTCGAGGATACGCCTTGATTCCGTTTAAGATAGGTGTCTCTTTCTCTTATATAATTAAATAATCATTGATTTATAATTTAGATATGCTATGAAATGTAAATCCATTCTTTTCTTTATTCTCTCCTTCTTTGTCGGATACCAGGCTGCGTTGGCGCAAGGTAAAACAGTTGAGGTGGCCGTAAAGCAAGTGGAACAGGGAAAAGCGGAAGGCAAACCTCAGTCGGGTGTTGAGGTTTATGGTTTTTATGACTTGTCTAAAGCTCGTAAATTCGTAAAACATTTAAAAACGGATGTAGCTTTTACTCCTCGTTTGGGACGGGATTTTGATTGTGAGGCCATTACCGGTGTTGAAGGTTTTTGTAACCTCGTTCTGCCTCCTACGGGTGCCGTTGTGGTACGTCCGTCATTTAACGAACCGGAGCTCCTGGCTGTGAAAGACCGCTTGAGTCTTACTTTCTTGCTGAAAAATGAAGGTAAGGTGATGCAGGAGTTGGTAAAAACCGTTTATATTAAACGTAAAAACAAACGTATACCTTCACGACGCTTGGGAAATAGAAAGGTTTTAGGTCCGTTCCCGTATTATCTGACAGAATTAGAAGCTAACAGTCAGGCACGTTTTGGACTGGCACCTGTTGTAATCGAACTGGAAACTGGCGATACCTTTATGATTTCACGTCCGTTTTTGATTGACGGACTCAACTATAAGCGTACTCAAAAGCGTTTTATGGGCTTTGATGAGGCTAACGATCCGCTGATTCCTTATCGTGCAGCGCACTATATGAGAACCGGAGAACCAGACTCAATCATGGTGTGGATGGATATTTATCCTATTGATGTAAAGAAACATTATCGTATAACTGCCACCAAGTGGATAGAGAATTATCATAATGTGTACGTGCGCGACAGCATTTGTCTGGATGAAGGATACGACAGAAATCCGATGCGTTTCCTTGATTATGAAATGATGCAGACTGATATCAATCGCGAACGTTATAAACGCGAGGGACGCCGGGAACTGATGAACGACAGTCGTCGCCTGAATTTAAAGTTTATGGTGGGCAAGGCAGAATTGGATCCGTCTGATTCTTTAAATTACATTCAGTTGGATCGTCTAAAAAGCGATTTGCAACGTTATATGAATGATGCCGATGCCGGCATCACTTCGGTATATGTTCACGGACAAGCTTCGCCGGATGGTGGACGTAATATCAACAAGCAACTGTGCCATGACCGTGCTGAATTTCTGAAAGCAGACATAGCAGCATCTTTCCCTTCCATCAAAGGCTTGATGAAGGCCGAAGCCGATGTGGCTGGATGGGACAAGGTGGTACAGCTTTTGGAAGAAGACTCACTGACTGAATATGCCAATGAAGTGCGTCAAATTATCAATCAGAACAAGGCGGAAGTAGTGCAGGAACGCAAAATCCGCGCATTGCCTTATTTCGAAATGATTCGTGACTCTATTCTGCCTCGCCTGCGTGTGGTGGACTTTACGTTCAATTATTTCGTAAACCGAGTTCGTACTCCTGAAGAGATCTTCCATCTTTACGAAACAGATCCAGGATACAAAAACGGCAGCAAGCAGATGCCTTATGAGTTTTATCATCTGTTCCAAATGGTGAATAATCCTGACGACTTAGAAGTGCTGGCAAAGGCTGCAATGAAAACCGTGCGTGATGAGGATTATCAAAAACCATGGCCCTTAGCTGCTTATATCTTGTCGCAATGCTATCTCAAACGCGATACTTTTGATACAAATCTGCTGAAACCCTATCTGGACTGGAAGCGTGCCGGTCATGTGGAACCGGAATTCCATACCCGATCTATTGATGGATCCTGGACCGGATGGGTGAATGATGAGGCTATTGTTACTTCGTATATCACGCATCTTTGCAAATCGGGTGATTATTATATGGCCGACTCTGTAGCTGTGAACTTGCTTCCGGATGCTCCTCGCTATGAGCGCATGAAATGTTTCTTGGATTGCTTGAACGGTATGTGGGGCGATCCGCATGTGCGCGATGTGGTGGCTGCTTCTTCACCTTGGAACAAAGTGGTGGTTTATGCAGCACAGGATGATTACCAACCTGCAAGTCGCTCTTACCATGAGCAGGCTCTTGAAGCCCTGCAGAATGATACCGTCAATTTTAATCCGGAAGACCCGAAGGTATTATATATGATTGCTACCTTACGCTACCGGTTGGAGGCAGAGAATAAAGACCGTAAGGAATATCCCGAAATGCATTTCCAATTTGACGAGTTCTTTGAGCCTTCTGCTGAAAATCCAAATGTAGATCAATACGGCGATAAACGTCAGGATTGGGGCTATCCGATGATTCAGTGCTGCCTGAAGGATGAGAAATACTTGCAGTATATGCTTTATGATGGGGAATTTAACAAACAATACCGCACTGCATTTATGAAGGTGTGGAAAAAACTGAAGGCAAATGGCAACAAGAATAATGCAGAATAAAAATAGAATTCAGAAGCGTTTCTTAAGTAAGAAGTGTTTCTTGGGAGGCTTGGGCATTAGCATCATGCTGGCTTCTTCCGCACAGGTTATGGCGGCAGAAACTGCTGATGGCCCGGCAGACAGCCTTCGCACGCATAACGTAGCGCTTGATTCGGTAAATAAGCATGCCATAGACTTCAATCCGATGGACTATGTTTTGCAAAAAAGATTCCTTAAAAAAGGGAAACCCTTCCGCAAAAGACCGATTTCGGAGAATTTGTTTGCCGGACTCTTTACCGGCGTGGATCGTGTATTGCCGCATGATGGTCCGGTAATGGACTACAGCTATCCGTTAGGAGTGATGGTGGGGTATCGCTTTTCTCCGTTGCATACGCTGCGCTTGTCGGGATATTATAATAAATGGTATATGCCAGATCTTGGCTATAATCTGCATCAGGGAACGATTGATGTGGATTATCTGTTGAACCTGACGGCTTATTTGCGTGGTTACAACCCACAGCGTCGTGTGCATGTTTCGGGTGTGGCCGGTGTGGGATATATCCACAATAAATATTTCGTGAAGCATCACAGCGCTTTCAAGGGACAGTTGGGACTGAACCTGGACGTGGCAATCGGCAGCAACCTGCATCTTTATGCTGAACCTTATGTGGCGGTTACTACCGGACAATTGGATTTGTATGAACATGTAACAGAATTGGATTTTGATGCGCTTGTGGGCGTGCGTGCCGGCTTGAAGTTTACATTCAATCATGACAAGTATTTTACCAACGATAGTATATTCAACGGTAATTTGTTCTTTGAACTGTCGCAGGGAATGAATGCTTCGGTCAACGGTGACTTGCCTGTATTGCGTACGATGGGTACCAATTATCAAGTTTCACTGGGTAAGTGGTTTGCTCCGGTATTCGGATTGCGTGCCACTGCTTCTGTTGCCGATTATTATTGGACAAGAAGTAAGCTTGCAGCCACAGAACAGAATCCTGCTTACACCACTTATTATAAAGGAGGGGTGGTAGAAGGTCGTCTTGAGGCCTTGTTCAGCCTGATGAACTTTTCGAAAGCAGTCCGAAATAAAACATTCCATCCTTTTGATATAAATCTTGCAGTGGGTGGTCTTTACGGAAAGAAAGTCAATACTACGGTTCATTCGAAAAAGGGCTTGAATACGAACTATTGGGGAGGTACGGCTGCTTTGCAGTTTTTGTATAATGTTGATAACGGAACCTCTTTGTTCTTAGAACCTCGTTATGTTTGTCAGGCTTATGACAACGACGAAAATAATTCTGCTTATGCACAGAATCCACTAGACGAATATGTTCAGGTGTCTTTCGGTGTGCGCGTAAACCGTCCTGTGCGACGCGAACGCATGAAGTATCGCAATGGTGTATTTACACCGCATTTCTTTGCAGGCGGTAGTGCAGGTGGCAACAAATATATGTCTGTACGTAATCATATCGGCGATCGCACGCCAAACTTCCAGTTAGCCGTGCATGGAGGATATCATTTCCATCCGTTGGCTGGCTTGCGTTTGCGTATGGAGCTCTTGAATGCTTCAGAAAACTATTACACTTCTTATACTGCTGATTTAATGGGTGATAAGAAACAAATATATGTGATGCGCAAACAAGAAAGGGGATTGCTTAATTTCCAACTGGATTACATGCTGAATCTAACGAATGCTTATCAAGGCTATCGTCAGGATCGGAAACTGAATGCTTACTTGACTTTAGGACCGGGCTACACGGTGGGAATATTCAATAGCGGTGCTGTTTACAGCAAGGAACATGATTACGGATTTACACCTGATTTCCACGATCGGTCTATTGTGGGAATAGGTGGCTGGAACTTCTCGGCCGGTGCTTTATTGGACTATCGCATCAATTCGAAATGGAGCCTGTTTGCCGATCCTCAGATACAATACTATTGGAAGAATGACCTCTTTAACGGAGGGTCGACTTCGGGACTGAATGATTTGTTTTTCAAATTCTCATTGGGCTTCAGTCATCATTTCTGATAGTATCAATCGGGCATAAAAAAATGTTCGCAAGTATCATAAACATACTTGCGAACATTTTTTTATGTCCGTTGTTGTTATCGGTAGTCGCCGTTTTCTTGTATCTCAGTCCACACATCGGGTGTAAGCAAGTCTGCAGCACTGCGTCCTTGTTTGATGCGTTCTCTGATTTCAGTAGCACTGACGTCGATAATTGGTGAAGGCAGAAGTTGTACTCTGTCCGGCATCTCAGTTTCCTGCACCGGATATCCTGTGCGGGGAAATACCAAAATGTCGTATTTGGCAAGTAAGCTTTGATATTCGGCCCACCGGTCAAAAGCCAGCCAGTTGTCTGCTCCTATTATTAAGGTAAAGCAGCGGTCTGGGTATGTATCTTCCAAAGCCTCCATTGTTTTGTACATATATGACGGACGTGGTAGTCGGAATTCGATGTCACACACTTGCAGCCGTGCTTCGTTTTTGACGGCAATCTGCGCCAGCTGCAATCTTCTTTGGTCTTCCAGCAAATCATTCGCAGTTTTTTTGAATGGATTTTGCGGGGAAACCAGAAACCAAAGTTCATCTACATATCCCTGATTGCAGATAAATTGTCCCAATTCGATATGTCCCCGATGAATGGGATTGAATGAACCTCCATAAATTCCGGTACGAATCATGGTTTCAGATTCTTTTTTCGCTTAAACCAAATGCCGAAAATCAGTGCTTCAAAGAAGCCAAGACAGAGTAAGGCAAAGGCCGGTTCCAGCAGGCGGAGCCAGAAACATAAGCCAGCTATCACAATGCATAAGATAAACAACAAGGCACTTATGGTCAGGTGTTTGTTTATATCTTCCTTCTTATTCATGATGCATAAATTACTTCTTTCATTTTGATTTGGTATAGCCGTACATTCAGGCGTTTTCTTGGTTAGCCAAAAAGTCTGTCAGTACATTCAGCGCATCTTGCTGCGCCTGCTCCAAATTATCATTTACTACAATTCTGTCGAATTTTGGGGCAAAAGTCAGCTCGTACTCAGCGCGTGCAATACGGTCTTCGATTACTTCGGGAGCGTCTGTGCCACGGCTGTTCAGTCGTTTGCGCAATTCATCTACAGAAGGCGGTTGAATAAAAACGCTTAAAGCCCGGTTGCCATATACCTTTTTAATATTGCATCCACCTTTCACGTCCACGTCAAGCACTACATTCTGTCCTTGTTCCAGCTGTTTTTCCACTTGTTCTTTCAGTGTACCATAGAAACGGTCGGCATACACTTCTTCATATTCCAAGAAATCTCCGTTGGCAATGCGCTGTCTGAATTCATCCGGTGACAGGAAGAAATATTCCACGCCATTTTGTTCCGTCCCTCTTGGCGGGCGGCTGGTGGCGCTGATGCTGAAGGCCAGATTCAGATTCTGTTTCATCAAGAAATTGATGATGGTGCTTTTTCCGCTGCCGCTTGGGGCAGAAAAGATAATGATTTTTCCTTTCATAAAAAATGTTGTTGTGTGCCCGGATATTACATCACATTGAGCACCTGTTCTTTTATCTGTTCCAATTCATCTTTCATACGAACTACAATCTGTTGCATCTCGGCCTGGTTGCTTTTGCTTCCGGTAGTATTGATTTCTCGTCCCATTTCTTGAGCGATGAATCCCAATTTCTTACCTTGACCGTGTCCTTGTTCCATAGTTTCCCTGAAATATTTCAGATGATTTGTCAAGCGTTGTTTTTCCTCGTTAATATCCAGTTTCTCGATATAATAAATCATTTCCTGTTCCAGGCGATTACGATCGTATTCTACTTCCGGAATGGAATTCAGACCATCGATGATGCGTTGGCGTATTTTTTCGGTACGACTCTTCTCGTATGGCTCGATACTTTGCAGTAAGGCGGCAATGTTATCCAGCTTTTCTGAGAATTTCTGGAAAAGAGCAGCTCCTTCTTGTTTGCGGAAATCCACCAGCTTACTCAGTGCAGCCTCTATACCATGCTTTACGGTATTCCATTCTTCTTCAGACAATTCCTCTACTTCGGCACGTGTCATCACGTCAGGCATGCGCAACAGTGTGGCAAACCAGTCGGTAGGAGCGGGAATGTTACGTTCCTGGCTGATGGCGAGAATTTGTTTGTAATAGTTTTCCACCAAAGCACCATTGATAGGCGTGGCATTTAAGTTGTCATCTTTTTCCACCCAAATGCTGAAGTCCACTTTACCACGTTCGAGTGCAGCTGCAATCATGGCTCTGATTTCGATTTCCTTTTCACGGTAGAGTGGTGCGATGCGTGTAGACAAATCCAGTGCTTTACTATTCAGAGATTTAATCTCGATGTTTATTTTCTTTCCATTAAATACGGCTACTTCTTTGCCGTAGCCAGTCATTGATTGTATCATAATTTAACAAATGATTTTGTGCAAAAGTACAAAAATGCAAGGAGAAAATTGTAATTTTGCCAATAAATATAAAGTAAAAAATATATATGTCTTGTATTCTCCATATTGAAACCAGCACCCGTGTGTGTTCTGTAGCCCTTAGTGAGGACGGGGTGAACGTATTTCAAAAAGCCGATTACGACGGACCTTCACACGCCGTACTGTTAGGTAGTTTTGTTGACGAGGCACTTTCGTTTGCCGACAGCCATGCCATGCCGTTGGATGCTGTTGCCGTCAGTTGCGGTCCGGGTTCATATACCGGTTTGCGCATCGGAGTATCTATGGCCAAGGGCATTTGCTATGCTCGCGACATAAAGCTTTTGTCTATCCCCACGCTTGAACTTTTGTGTGTTCCCGTATTGCTTTATCACGACGAGTTGCCCGAAGATGCTTTGTTAGTGCCGATGATAGATGCTCGCCGCATGGAGGTTTATTCGGCTGTGTACGACAGAGCTTTGCGCCCGATACGTGCTGTGGGTGCCGATATCATAGACGCACATTCTTATGAAGCCTATTTGGCAGAGCATCCTGTTTATTTCTTTGGCGACGGTGCTGCCAAATGCCAGGATACGCTGGTACATCCCAATGCTCATTTCTTGCCGGACATTCTTCCGGTGGCCAAGAACATGTTCCCTTTGGCAGAGAAGAAAATGGCGCAGGAGAGCTATGAAGACGTGGCTTATTTCGAGCCTTTTTATTTAAAAGAATTTGTTGCTTCAACACCAAAAAAAATATTATAAAATGATGGAATATAACACTCAGCGAAAGAAACTTCCCATGCCCGAATACGGACGTGGCATTCAGAACATGGTGGATTATGCTCTTACGTTGACCGACCGGGCAGAGCGACAACGCTGTGCTAATACGATTATTTCCATTATGGGCAATATGTTTCCGCACTTGCGTGATGTTTCGGATTTTGGTCACAAATTGTGGGACCATCTGGCGGTGATGTCAAATTATCAGTTGGATATAGACTATCCTTATGAAATTACACCTGCCGAAAAACTTCATGCACGCCCCAAGCCAATGGCCTATCCAATGAAACGCATTCGCTACCGTCATTACGGATATATGCTCGAAACTTTCTTGCATCGTATAAAAGATATGGAGGACGGACCGAAGCGGGATGCACTGGTGCGTCTGGTGGCTAACCAGATGAAACAAAGTCTTTATACCTGGAACCGCGACGCAATGGACGACGAAAAGGTGGTTGCTGACTTAGCTTATTATACGGGTGGCAAGGTGCTGTTGGACTTGAAAACATTCCGTTTTGCCTCGGTGCAGAACCGGAGTTTCGGCGGAAACCAGCATTCCGCTTCGCGTCAGATGAGACGAAATAACCGAAGAAGAAACAATTAAAAGCAAGATAAAAGATTAAATATGGCTTCATTCGTAATAGAAGGCGGACGAAAACTTTCGGGTGAGATTGTTCCTCAAGGTGCAAAAAATGAGGCACTACAGGTGTTGTGTGCCGTATTGCTAACCTCGGAAACTGTAATTATCCGCAACTTGCCGAACATCCTGGATGTGAATAATCAGATACAACTGTTGCGCGATATCGGTGTGTCCGTGAAACATCTTGGCACCGGAGCTTATGCGTTCCGTGCAGATCATGTGAATGTTGACTTTGTACAGACGGCCGAATTTTTGGAACGTTGTGCAAAACTGCGTGGAAGCGTGATGTTTATCGGACCGCTTCTGGCACGTTTTGGTCAGGCAATGGTAGCCAAACCGGGGGGTGACCAAATAGGACGCCGCCGTTTGGATACGCATTTTCTGGGAATGCAGAAACTGGGTGCGCAATTTTTGTTTGATGCCGAACGAGAGGTATTCCGACTGAGTGCAGAAAAGCTCAAGGGTGCTTATATGCTTTTGGATGAGGCTTCTGTTACCGGTACAGCTAATATTATTATGGCTGCCGTATTGGCACACGGACGAACAACCATCTATAATGCCGCTTGTGAACCCTATGTGCAGCAACTTTGCAAGATGCTCAATGCCATGGGGGCACGCATCAGTGGAGTAGGGTCGAACTTGCTGACCATAGACGGAGTTGAAAAGTTGGGTGGTGCCGAACATACCATTCTGCCTGATATGATTGAGGTGGGCAGCTTTATAGGAATGGCTGCCATGGTAGGTGCCGGAATCCTTATCAAGAACGTGGCTTACGAGCATTTGGGAATTATTCCCGATACCTATAGTCGTCTGGGCATTAAGATGGAACGTATCGGCGACGATTTATATATACCAGAGCAGGAACACTATCAAATCGAATCTTTTATAGACGGGTCGTTCATGACCATCAGTGATGCTCCTTGGCCGGGGCTTACTCCCGACTTGCTGAGTGTGCTGCTTGTTGTGGCAACGCAAGCCAAAGGCTCTGTGCTGATTCACCAAAAGATGTTTGAGAGCCGTTTGTTTTTTGTGGACAAATTAATCGATATGGGCGCTCAGATTATTCTTTGCGATCCGCACCGTGCAGTAGTGGTGGGTCACGACAAACAGATGAAATTGCGTGCCGGAAAGATGACTTCGCCCGACATACGTGCCGGAATTGCTTTGTTGATTGCAGCTATGAGCGCCGAAGGAACCAGCCGTATTCACAATATTGAGCAGATAGACCGCGGATACGAAGATATAGAAGCGCGACTGAATGCTTTAGGTGCCAATATAAAACGCATGGACTGATGATACGCGAAACAGATGTATATAAAATAGGTGTCCTGACCAAGACACATGGTGTGAATGGAGAACTCAGTTTTTCTTTCACAGATGATATTTTCGACCGAGTAGATGCCGAATATTTAATTTGCTGCATGGATGGTATTATGGTGCCTTTCTTTATGGAAGAATATCGCTTTAAGAGTCAGACGGTGGCTTTGGTGAAATTCGAAGATATTGATACAGAAGAAGCGGCTCGCCGCATGACTGGCATAGAAGTGTTTTTCCCGAAAGATTTAGCCGGAGAGTCTGAAGACCACATATACTCTTGGAGCTTTTTTGTGGGCTTTGGTGTTACCGATGAACATGCCGGCTATTTGGGAAAGATTGCTTCGGTGGACGAATCTACCGTAAATGTTCTTTTCGAAATAGAAAGACCCGACGGAAGAGAATTGCTGATGCCGGCTCACGAAGAGTTTATCCGTGAGATAGATACTCAGGCTTCTATGTTGCAAGTATGCCTGCCCGACGGATTGTGTAACCTTGAAAACATGAATGATGAAGAATAAGAATGAGAAAAAGAAAATAGCTTTGTTGGGATCGACCGGTTCCATAGGAACGCAGGCATTGGATGTGATTCGTGAGCATTCTGACCGTTATGAAGCCTATGTGTTGACGGCTAATAACAACGCTGATTTATTGATACGTCAGGCACGCGAATTCATGCCCGAAACCGTTATTGTAGCTAACGAAAGCAAATATGCACAGGTGCAAGAGGCACTTGCCGACTTACCTATTAAGGTTTATGCCGGAGCAGATGCCATCTGTCAGGTTGTACAGGAACAGGCTATTGATGTGGTGCTTACGGCTATGGTGGGTTTTGCCGGTTTACGTCCTACAATCAGTGCTATCGAAGCTCATAAAACCATAGCACTGGCCAATAAGGAAACTCTGGTTGTTGCCGGTGCGCTAATCACGGAACTGGCTTTGCGTCATCATGCTGCCATTATTCCGGTTGACTCTGAACATTCTGCCATTTTTCAATGTTTGATGGGAGAGCAGAGCCCGATAGAGAAAATTATTCTAACAGCTTCGGGAGGACCATTTCGCAATTTTACGCAAGAACAGTTGCAACACGTCACCAAAGAGCAGGCACTGAAGCATCCCAATTGGGATATGGGGGCTAAAATAACCATCGATTCAGCGTCAATGATGAACAAAGGATTTGAGGTAATTGAAGCGAAATGGCTCTTTGACCTCACGCCGGAACAGATAGAAGTTGTGGTACATCCCCAATCTGTGGTACACAGTGCCGTGCAGTTTGCCGACGGTGCCGTAAAGGCTCAGTTGGGAGTGCCCGACATGCGTGTGCCCATCCAGTTGGCATTTTCTTATCCGGAGCGCTTGAGCAGCTCGTTCGACCGCCTGGATTTCTGTCAGGCTTCACCGCTTACGTTCGAAAAACCCGATGTAACTCGTTTCCGCAATCTGTCATTAGCTTTCGAAGCCATGCGTCGTGGAGGAAATACCCCCTGTGTGCTTAATGCAGCTAATGAAGTAGTGAACCGTGCTTTTCTTGAAGACCGTGTAGGATTCTTGCAAATGAGTGATTTGATAGAAGATGCCTTGGCACATATTCCCTATTTGGAATCGCCTACGCTCGAAGACTATTTGCAGACAGATGCCGAGACGCGCAGATACACCGGCAGCTTGATTTGATTGTTCTTTCTGTTCGGCACTGTCTGTTGGTACGACCAACCAAAAAATAAAGGCTAAAATTGTCCTTTCGGATAATTGTTATACCTTTGCAAATGGAAAATATTTTCCGTAAGAACCGCAAAACATAAACTCAAAAAATGGAAACAGCGTTAATTAAAGCTCTTCAGCTTATATTGTCCTTGTCTATCTTGGTCATTTTGCACGAAGGAGGGCATTTTTTCTTCTCCAAGCTTTTTAAGGTAAAGGTAGAGAAGTTCTTTTTATTTTTCGATCCTTATTTTCATCTGTTCAGTACAAAAGACAAATGGATTACCCGTATATTTCCAAAACTGAAAAACAATGAAACGGAATATGGTATCGGATGGCTTCCTTTTGGCGGCTATGTCAAAATTTCGGGAATGATAGACGAAAGTATGGATACCGAACAGATGAAACAGCCCGTTCAACCTTGGGAATTCCGTGCCAAACCTGCTTGGCAACGTTTGTTTATCATGATTGGAGGTGTGTTGGTTAACTTTCTTCTGGCTCTCTTTATTTATTCTATGGTGCTTTTTGCCTGGGGAGAGGAATACATGCCTATGAAAAACCTCACACAGGGAATGCAGTTTAATGAGCAAGCTGAGCAGATTGGCTTTCGTGACGGCGACCGTTTGCTCGCTGCCGATGGAGTACCTTTCGAGCGATGGGATGCCAATGTTTACCGTACTGTTTCCGAGGCGCAGACTATTACAGTGGAACGTGACGGCAAACCTGTGGATATTACGATTAACGAAGAACTTGACCTCTTGAAAATGCTTAAGGAAGTGCCAGCCCTTATGGCACCGGTTGTGCCATCTGTCTTGGATTCAGTTTTGCCGGGACTTCCTGCAAGCAAAGCGGGAATCAAAAAAGGCGACCGCATTATTGCAGTGGATGGCAATTCTGTTAGTACCTGGAGCGATTTTGATTTCTTGATGGCTAAGAAATCTGATATTCTGGCAGCCGGATGCAGTGCTGCCGACAGTGCCCGTTTGCGCCACATGGAAGTGGTTTATCTCTCTGAGGGAGCTACAGCACCCGATACCGTTTCTCTGCAATTGTCCCAGGATTACATGCTGGGTATTGTAAAGACCAATCTTTTGGATTATGCACAGACGGCACATAACGACTTCGGTTTTTGGGAGAGTATCCCCGCCGGTGTATCCCATGGCATGACCGTCCTTTCGGGATATGTAAGTGACTTGAAATACATGTTTACATCCGAAGGAGTGAAGAGCGTAGGTAGCTTTGTTACTATAGGTAATATTTTCCCGGCTGTTTGGGATTGGCAAAGTTTTTGGGAACTGACCGCTTTCTTGAGTCTGATGCTGGCTGTGATGAATATTCTTCCTATCCCGGCACTTGACGGAGGTCATGTACTGTTCTTGATTGTTGAGATGATTATGCGTCGTCCGCCTAGCCAAAAATTTATGGAACGTGCTCAAATGGTGGGCCTTGCCTTATTGATGGGCTTGATGTTGCTGGCTTGTTACAACGATATTGTACGATTTTTGTTATAATTGATATACTGAAAATCCCCATTTCGATTCTGTTATTATACGGATCGGGATGGGGATTTTTCTTAGTTTATGCCGACAGTGAGGACAAAATGTACTGTTCTTGAGGCATATTTTCTGCATCAGGATTTCCTGTTTTAGAGAAATGATGATTGATTGCTATGGAGATGTCCTGTTACGTTCTCTTGTCAAGAAAGAATTGAAGTAGGGTATACACCTAAGCCTGACTGTATTTGTAGCTGTTCCAGTCACTCTTACGTTGTAAATTACGTGTTAACGGTACATGAGATGTTTTTAGCGTTATTCTTGTGCTTTATCCTCTGATATGCTGTTTCTCAAACGTTCCGTCAGTGCCATTTGTAGGTTCTCGTTCGGCTTCAGTCCTAGCTTCTTGCGTATATGTCCTCTGTGAGCCGTAATGTTGTTCTCTGTTTTCTTAAGGATTTCGCATATTTCCTTTAGTTTTTTTCCTTGAATAATCAGTCTTGCAATTTCCACTTCCGACAGGGTTAGTTCCGGAAATGTTTTAGCTACGATGGTTATTTTCGTATGTTTTTCGGCGAGATAATTTGATACTGTATTGATGATATTCCGTTGAGAGCGTTCTCCTATAAGTTCCAAAAGCTTTTCCATCTCTTCTGTGGTAGATTCTTTCTTTTTGGAGAATTCGATATAAGCTTTGATTTGTGGCTTGTTAATTCTTAGAATGCGCAGCATTTCTGCTTCATCATTTTTTAGGTTCGTATTTTCAGCTTCCAGTTTTTGTATCGTGACAATCAATTTTTTGCCTAGTAAAGACAGACTGGCGAAAATCAGAACATATAACATGAAAAAGTTTTGAAGAATTTCGTTGTCGGAGATAAGGATGCAAGTTCCATAAATCCTTATACTGATAATAGATATAATCAGCGGTAGGTTACGGATATAAGCCAAGATAGAGAGCATGATAATAACCGTTGAAAGAACTAAGTTGCCTATTATAAGATGTGAATTGTATATGGATGGATTTATTTGCTTGCATAAGCGTGAACGGATGTAGTTAAAAGTGAGTTTTTTTTGATGAATGCGGACTGAGGATTCTTATAAAAACTAATTATTAACAATATGTTATGATGAAGCTTGTTTTGAAATGGAAAATCATTCCTGTTTGCCGTAAACAGCATCTAAACACTGTTTAAACGGCGTTTAAACAGCATTTAAAAGCTGTTTAGAAGGTGTTTTAATACGGCTTTGCCGGCAGGCAAGTTTTTGAATGTCTCTGAGGCTTGGTTTCTAAACCGGCCTTGGAGACCTTTTTCTTTTTGTCTCTTTTTTCTTGCTTCTACGCCCGGCAGGTACATTGAGAAAATAGGAAAAGAAAGCCCGAATGTGGTGTTGTAAAAGTAAGGCTGATATGAGATAAATAATATTTCATATATATGAAATGAATATTTCACAGTTTGAAATAATGAAATCACAGTTTGAAATATTGATTTCAAACTGTTGAAATATTAAATAACCATGCTCTTCTTAAGTTTCTCTCTTGATTCGTGTAAGTATAAGTCAAGAAACGGCACAAAGTTTGCTGCTTCATGAAAAAGGTAGTAACTTTGTGCCGCTTTTCGACAGCGAACAATTTGTATATATATAAAGGTATAAGCGTATGGATCAGATGCCAAAGGACCCGATGATGCTCATGGGGTTCATCAACATGAAATTGCGTGATTTTTATCCGGATTTGGATGCTCTCTGCGAGGACTTGCAAATCGACCGGAAAGTATTGGAACAACAACTGGCAGAGGTGGGCTTTGAATACAACCCCACGGCCAATAAGTTTTGGTAAACAAAAGAAGAGGACCGGAAAACCCTGGTCCTCTTCTTTTTTTCTAGTTATGTGAATCTGCTATTTTGAATGCAAGCTTTATTTACATCGAATATATAACTTGAACGCATACTTCTACCGACAATCAGTATCAACTTTCGGGAGCAGAAGCCGGCTTTTTGTCTTCTTCAATTTTTCTGATAAAGAATTTTGTCTTGGCATTCAGTTCGTCAATCGACTGTCGGAGATAGAACACCTTGTTCTTTTGATCGTAGAAAGGAGAGTTTTTGCCTCGGTTGTTCAGTTTGGAGATAGAGTCCAGTTTCTGCTGTTCTACGTCCAGAACTTCGTAGAGAACATTCAGGGAATCCTGCGTTTGCAGCAGTTCGATGCTGTCCATAACCAAGATGCCCTGATGGCGTACTTCCAAGGCGGTGGGAAACATAGTGCGCATCTGCTGGATGCTGTCGCGTGCCGCCTGGTAATTCTTTTGGAACATGAGCGTGCGTGCCGTCTCAAGCAATGGCATAGCCGCTGCATTCGGGTCTTGTTTTTTGGGGCCGCAGGCACCAAGCATCAGGCAGGCACCGGCGATAAGGAATAGTTTTTTCATGATTTTTACATGGAATGGTTTGCGCAAAAATACCATTTTTTGTTTGAAAGGGCATGTTCTCCGAGTAAAAAATGCTAAATTTGCATGCTTTTATTAGTTGAGTAAAGAAACATGAGAAATCTTTCTAAGGAAGAATTAATCCAACTGTTGGACAAAAAAATATTTCATCTGATTGGCGAAACGGCCGATGAGATGGGACTGGAATGTTATGTAGTGGGCGGTTATGTGCGAGATTTATTCCTCGAACGCCCTTCCAAAGACATAGATGTGGTGGTTGTAGGCAGCGGAATAGCGCTGGCCGAGGCACTGGGTGCCCGGCTTGGACGCGGGGCGCACGTATCCGTGTTCCGAAATTTCGGTACGGCACAGGTGAAATACCACGGCACGGAAGTGGAATTCGTGGGTGCCCGTCGCGAAAGCTATTCGCATGATTCGCGAAAACCCATTGTTGAGGACGGCACATTGGAGGACGACCAGAACCGGAGAGACTTTACCATCAACGCATTGGCCGTGTGCTTGAACAAGGCAAGATTCGGTGAGCTGGTAGATCCGTTTGACGGTGTTTGGGATATGGAGGACAGACTGATCCGAACTCCGCTGGATCCCGACATTACCTTCAGCGACGACCCTCTGCGCATGATGCGCTGTGTGCGTTTTGCCACCCAGCTGAATTTCTACATCGACGACGAAACTTTCGAGGCTTTGGAGCGCAACAAGGAACGCATCAAGATTATCTCGCGCGAACGGATAGCAGACGAACTGAACAAAATCATGATGACCCCCACACCTTCGAAAGGTTTCGTGGAACTGATGCGTTGCGGACTCTTGCCGCTTATCTTTCCGGAACTGGCAGCCATGGAGGGAGTGGAAACCATTCAAGGCAAATCGCACAAAGATAATTTCTATCACACGCTGCAGGTGCTTGACAATCTGGCCGCGCAAAGCGACAATCTGTGGCTGCGATGGGCAGCCCTGCTTCACGACATCGGCAAACCGAAAACCAAACGCTATGAGCCGGGAGTGGGATGGACGTTCCGAAACCATAACTTCATCGGAGCGAAAATGGTGCCGGACATCTTCCGCAAGATGAAACTGCCCATGAACGAGAAGATGAAGTATGTTCAGAAAATGGTAAGCCTGCACATGCGGCCGATTGTCATTGCCGACGAGGTGGTTACCGATTCGGCAGTACGCCGACTGCTCTTCGAGGCGGGCGATGACATTGACGACTTGATGACACTCTGCGAAGCCGACATTACTTCGAGAAACGTTCAGCGCAAACAGCGCTTTCTGGATAATTTCAAGCTGGTGCGCCGCAAGTTGGTGGATTTGGAAGAAAGAGACCGCGTGCGTAATTTCCAGCCACCGGTGACCGGAGAGGAAATCATGCAGGTGTTTGAGTTGCAGCCTTGCCGCGAGGTTGGCTTGCTGAAAAGCGCCATCAAAGATGCCATATTGGATGGGGTGGTTCCAAACGAACACGACCCTGCCTTTGAGTTTATGCTGCAGAAAGCGGCAGAAATGGGATTGCAACCCAAAAATTAGCAAATGAATTGCGAGTCTTACCGAAAGCAAGTTCCGGATTCTGGAACTTGCTTTCAGTAAATTTTGCAGGATGAGGCAATAAGCAGCGTCTGTTTTTCGTTTGTTATATTATGATGTTTGAAAAAGATTATTGTTTATGATAGAATATATAAAAGGAGAACTGACCGAAGTGGCACCGGCCATGGCTGTGGTAGAATGCCAAGGCGTGGGCTACGGAATCGGCATCTCGCTGAATACTTTTTCCGAAATCCAAGGAAAGAAAGAAGTAAAACTGTGGATCTATGAGGCGATACGCGAAGATGCACACCAGCTGTTTGGATTCGCCTCGAAGACAGAACGCGAACTGTTTGTACAGCTCATCAGTGTGTCGGGCATCGGGGGAAACACGGCACGCATGATTCTGTCAGCACTCACTCCGGCAGAACTGTATGAGGTAATCAGCTCCGGCAACGAGAAAGTGCTCAAAACAGTGAAAGGCATCGGACTGAAAACGGCACAGCGCATTATCGTGGACTTGAAAGACAAGATTACCACTGTGGACGGATTGACGGCAAGTGGCAGTCTGCCGAAAGGAAAGGAGGCCGAAATGCCCAATAAAGAAGTGTTTGACGAGGCTATGGCTGCTTTGGGTATGCTCGGATTTCCTCCGGCACCTTCGCATAAAGTGGTGGGAACCATCCTGAAAGAAGACCCGAACCTGCCCGTGGAACAAGTAATCAAACAGGCGCTGAAACGATTGTAGACTTGTGATAACAAGACGAGAAAAGCATGAAAAATAACTGGAAATATCTTCTTTACCTGACCGCTTTTCTGCTGGTGGGGATAAATGCTTGGGCTGCATGGAAGGCACCGCTGGACATGCCTGAACCTGATGACCGGGACACCACGGTGCGTTTCCCGGTGGCTCGGATTATACCCCAAAACGAAGAAGACTTGGACAAAAAAAGCATCGACCTTAAAAATCCGGATGACCTGAAAATTGATACCGTCTACGACCCGAAAACCAATACTTATATCATCGGAAAAAAACTGGGAGACGGCTATCTCAGCGCACCCATCATAATGACCGCCGAGGAATACCAAAAGTGGAGCCTGCAGAAATCACTGCAAGCGTATTACCGTACCAAGAATCAAGAAGAGTTCAATTCGCAGGGAAAGAATAAGTTTGACTTTACAAACATGCATTTTGACTTGGGACCGGCAGATAAAATATTCGGCCCCGGAGGCGTGCAAATCAAAACGCAAGGATCGGCTGAGCTGAAAATCGGAGCCAATATGCGCAACGTGCAGAATCCGGCCTTATCGGTAAACAAACGAAAGACTTTCGGATTTGACTTTGACCAGAAAATCAATATGAGTCTGAAAGGTAGCGTGGGTGACAAAATCAACATGAACCTGAATTACAACACCGATGCCACTTTTGACATGGATGCGCAAAGCCTCAAACTGAAGTATGAGGGCAAGGAGGACGAAATCATCAAACTCATCGAGGCGGGTAATGTAAGTCTGCCTTCCAACTCCTCGCTCATACAGGGAGCATCGGCTTTGTTCGGACTGCGCACAGATTTGCAGTTTGGAAAACTCAAATTGCAAACCGTGGTGTCGCAAAAGAAGTCTGCATCCAAGTCGGTGTCTTCAAAAGGCGGCGTGCAGTTGCATTCGTATGAGTTTGCTGCTACCGAATACGAAGAAAACCGACACTACTTCCTGGCGCATTTCTTCAGAGACAATTATGACCGCAACATGAAGACTGCGCCCAACATAGCTTCGGGAGTGGTGCTCAAGAGAGTGGAGCTGTGGGTGACGAACAAAACCGGAAACAGCGAAAGCAATCGTAACCTGGTGGCATTCACGGATTTGGCAGAAGCCAATAATATAAGTAACCCAATCTGGCAAAAAACAGGCAGCGACAACCCGGTAAACCGTTCGAACTCATTGTATGAGGCAATGGTAAACCAGTATGCCGAGGCCCGAAATATTAATGCCACAACGCAGGTGCTCGACCAGATTCCAGGATTTGAAGGGGGAGTGGATTATGAAAAACTCCAAAGCGCACGCAAACTGAACTCAAGCGAATATACCTTGAACGAGGCTTTGGGTTATGTGTCGCTGAATTTTACCCTCCAAAGCGATGAAGTGCTGGCCGCTGCCTTTGAATATACTTACAATGGACAGACATACCAAGTGGGTGAGTTCTCGACAGAACTGGCCGACGATACGAAAGCGTTGTATGTAAAGGCTTTGAAGAGTACAGCTGTGTCGCCTTCTATCGGCAACTGGGACTTGATGATGAAGAATGTCTACAGCTTGAATGCCACGACAACACAGGCTGAAAAATTCAAGCTCGACATTAAATACCAGAGTGATTCGGCCGGAGTTTATCTGAATTATCTGCCCGAACAGAAATACAAGAGTATTCCGTTGCTGCGTATCATGAATCTGGACCGCTTGGATGCCAAGAACAATCCTTATCCCAACGGACAGTTTGACTATATCGAAGGATATACCGTCAGCAAGGGACGCATCTATTTTCCTGTAGTAGAACCTTTCGGCAGCCATTTGAAACAATTCCTGAAGGAAGAACATTTGGCCGAAAAATATTGTTTCCAGGAACTGTACGACTCAACCAAGACGGTTGCCAAGCAGATTGCCGAGAAAAACAAATATCTGTTGACGGGTGAATACAAAGGAAATAGCGGCGCCGAAATAGACCTCGGCTCGATGAATATTCCGCAAGGCTCGGTGGTGGTGACTGCCGGAGGAGTTACACTTACGGAAAATGTGGACTATACCGTGGATTATTCTATGGGACGCGTCACGATTATCAACCAAAGTATCATAGATGCCGGAACTAACGTAAGCGCTACTTTCGAAAGCAACGAGAATTATGGCATGCAGCGCAAAACTATGCTCGGCATGAATTTGCAGTATGACTTTTCGAAAGACTTGGTATTGGGCGGTACGTTGATGTATCTGAACGAGCAACCGCTGACAAGCAAGGTGAACATGGGAGAAGAACCTCTGAAGAATACGCTGTGGGGCGTGAATCTCTCCTGGAAGAAAGAAAGCCAGTGGCTGACCAATATGCTGGACAAGATTCCGTTGTTGAACTGTACTGCACCGTCGCAAATCAATTTCAACGGTGAATTTGCGCAGCTCATTGCCGGACAGAATCATAAAGTACAAGGCTCGGCATCGTATATCGACGACTTTGAAAGTGCCAAGACCACCATCAGCATCATGCAGCCAACGTCTTGGTCTATTTCGAGTGTGCCCAGTGATTTTGAAGAAAGCAAACTCACGAATGATGTGCGCACCGGATATAACCGTGCCTTGCTGAGCTGGTATTATGTGGATCCAATCTTTACAAGAAGAAGCTCTACCCTGACGCCTTCGCACATCAAGAACGATTTGGACCAATTGTCGAATCATTATGTGCGCGAAGTGTTTGAAAGAGAACTGTATCCAAGCAAGAAACAAAATTCGTATGCTACCTCGTCTTCGCTGCCGGTAATGAACCTGGCGTATTATCCTTCGGAAAGAGGACCTTATAACTTGAATCCGAACCTGGATTACGACGGCAAACTGGCCGGAGCTGCGCAGCACTGGGGTGGTATGATGCGTAAACTGGACGTGAGCGACTTTGAAACATCAAACATCGAATATGTAGAGTTCTGGATGCTCGACCCGTTTATCTACACCCGGGATAAGGGAGGTAACTATGGCGGTGACTTTTATATCAACCTGGGAGAGGTGAGCGAGGATATCCTGAAAGACGGAAAAAAAATCGTGGAAAGCAGCATGCCTACCGATGGAAGTACCAGCTTTTTCTCGGAAACAGTTTGGGGTAGGGTTCCTACAACGAACAGCATTACTTATGCTTTCAACAATGAAAGCGGCGCACGAGAAAAACAAGACATCGGTTTGAACGGACTGAACAGCGGAGAGGAAAAGAATTATGGAGCCTACAAAGACTTTCTGGCTGCGGTGCAAGGTAAGGTGTCGCCTCAAGTGTTCGATTCGTTGCTGAACGACCCGGCCGGCGATGATTACCATTATTTCCGCGGTACGGATTATGACAAGAAGAAACTCAGCATTCTGGAACGTTATAAGCGAATCAATAATCCCGAAGGCAATTCGCGCTCGGCTGACAAGTCGCCCGAGGCTTATGACACTTCATATAAAACGACTCCGGACGGTGAAGACATCAACCAGGACTATACGCTGAATGAGTATGAAAGATACTATCAATACAAAATCAGCATGCGTCCCGAAGACTTGGTGGTGGGCAGAAATTATATTGTGGACAAAAGACACACCAGTGCCAAACTGCGCAACGGAAAGACAGAAGAAGTGGACTGGTATCTTTTCCGTGTCCCAGTGGAACAGTATCAAAAGAGGGTGGGCAATATCAACGACTTTACCAGCATCCGCTTTGTACGTATGTTCCTCACGAATTTTGAACAGCCCGTCATCCTGCGTATGGCAACCCTGGACTTGGTGCAAGGACAATGGCGCTCGTATGAACAGGCTCTGACTGTGGGAGGAGCAGCCACTACGGGCGGCACCTTGGAAGTTTCTACCGTGAACATTGAGGAAAACGGCGAAAAAACTCCGGTGAATTATGTCGTGCCGCCAAGCATCAGCCGTGTGGTTGACCCAAGTCAGTCGCAGTTGGCCGAAGCAAACGAACAGGCATTGTCGCTGGTTGTAAAAGAACTGGCGTCGGGAGATGCACGTGCCGTGTATAAGAATATGAACCTGGACATGCGTATGTACAAGCATCTGCAAATGTTTGTGCATGCCAACGCACTGAATGATGATTATACCGATTTGGAAGATAACCAGACGAGTGTGTTTGTCCGCTTGGGATCGGATTACCGGAATAATTATTACGAATATGAGATTCCGCTGAAACTGACTCCCGAAGGACGCTATGGATTGCGCAATCCAGAGCACAGGCGCATGGTGTGGCCCGAAGATAACATGCTGGACCTGGACTTGTCTTTGCTGACCGACGTGAAGAAGAAAAGAAACAGATCGAAGAGTATGGGACTGATTTCCATGAACCAGCTGTTTACGGAATACGACCCAAACAAGCCGAATAATAAGGTGAGCATTATGGGTAACCCTACTCTGGGAGAAGTGAAAACCATCATGGTGGGTATCCGCAACAACTCCGGAACCGTCAAATCAGTTGAAGTGTGGGTAAATGAATTGCGCATGCAGGAATTCAACAATGATGGCGGTTGGGCCGCTCAGGGAAACCTGAATGTGCAACTCTCGGACTTGGGAAGCGTCAGTGTCCAAGGGCAGGTGGTGACTGCCGGATTTGGCGGCTTGGAACAGTCGGTTAGTGAGCGCAAAAACGAAGATACGTATAACTATAGCATTACGACTAATTTTGAATTCGGCAAGTTGTTCCCGGAAAAGGCGCAGGTATCCTTCCCGCTTTATTATTCATACAGCAAGGAAATAATCAAGCCTAAGTATAATCCGCTGGATACAGACATGCTGCTGGATGATGCCTTGGATGCGCTGACTACTCGTCACGAACGGGATTCGCTGAAAGACCTGACCACGACACGTACCGTGAACAAGAACTTCAGCTTGAGCAATGTGCGCGTAAATATTGTTTCGCCCAAACATCCGATGCCCTACGACCCGGCCAATTTCTCCTTGAACTATGCGCACAGCAGTTCGCATAAGGCTGGCGAAACAACGGCATGGGAAGACGAAAAGCGGTGGAGCGGAGGTTTGAGCTATGCTTACTCCCCGTCCTATAAACCGTGGGAGCCTTTCAAGAAATCATTCAAGAGCAAAAGCAAATGGCTGGATTTTGTGAAACAACTCAATCTGAATTATCTGCCGCAAAGCGTGAACTTCAATACAGATATCTCGCGTACTTATTATGAGTTTCAGGAACGGGACATTAATAACCTGGAATCGCCTACAGCCTTGCCGCTGTCCTTTGCACAGGATTTCTTGTGGAACCGCGATTTTAGTATCCGTTGGGACTTGACCAAGGCCTTGCATCTGTCGTTCACTTCTGGCACGAGAGCCGAAATCGAAGAGCCTTATACTCCGGTCAACAAACATTTGTATCCGGATGCTTATTCGGCATGGAAAGATTCTGTATGGCACAGTATCAAAGGTTTCGGTACGCCGCTGGATTACCAGCAGACATTTACCGGAAGCTATAAGCTGCCCCTAAGCATGATTCCTTGTTTTGACTGGATTGATGGCGATGGAACGTATACTTCGAACTACTCTTGGGTGCGAGGAGCCAAAATGGAAGATGGAAGTACATTGGGCAATACCATCAATACAACCCGTGACGTGAATGTGAACGGTAAACTGAATTTTGAGAAATTGTATAATCACAGCGATTTCTTGAAGAAAGCAAACCAGCGATTCTCTGCTTCGGGCAGGCGGAAGGCTTCGAACGAAAAACTCAAGAAGGAACGCGAGCGCGAACGAGAAAAAGAAGCGAAAAAGAAGCAAGAAGAGGAAAGAAAGAAAAGAGAGGAAGAAAGAGCCCGACTGATGGCTGAAGGCAAAACCGCAGCTGCTGACAGTGTGGCTGCCCTGAATAATGCAAACGGAGTGGCTAATGCCAAGAAAAAAAGCACATTCAAGGGATTTGCCAAGGAAATCTCACTTTTCCCGGATTCACAACTTGTGGTGAAACATAATCAGAAAAGCAAGAAAATCAGAGTGACGGCAATTGCCGAAAACGGAAAACGCTATGACCTGAAATATAAACGCCTGGACGAAAATACCATACGAATCAAAGGTATGGACAGCGTGAAGGTAAGGCTAAATGTAATACCGCTGCCCAAAGCCGAAGAAAAACCATGGTATGTTTATGCACAAGGAGCGGCCCGCTTTTTGATGATGATTCGCAATGCCAGCATTAGCTATCGCAATAATTATTCGATGGCTTTGCCCGGATTCTTGCCGAATGTGGGTGACATGTTGGGACAAAAGGCTTCGGGTGGCTTGCAACCAGGCTTAGACTTTGCTTTTGGTTTTGTGGGCGACAGTTATGTGCGCAAGGCTAACGAAAAAGGATGGCTGCTGAATAGCGACAGCGTAAGCTCGCCGGCGGTTTCCAGTCTGACCGAGGACTTGCAACTGAGAGTGGCTTTGGAACCGATACCGGATTTGAAAATCGATCTGACGGCTACCCGTACCAAGAATTCCAGCAATAGCATACAATATATGTATAGCGGGATGCCTGCCACAAAGAGCGGAAGCTTTAATATGACAACCATTTCGATAAAATCGGCCTTTGAGGGCATGGGTAACGCTGACAATGGTTATGCCAGCAAAAGCTTCAGCCGATTCCAAAACCTGCTGAATACGTACCAAAAACGAGTTGAACAGCAGTATGTCGGTGCTACTTATCCCGAAGGTACGGGACTGAGCGGCACTTTTAATCCGGCAAATGGAACCGTGGACAAGTATTCTTCGGATGTGATGATTCCGGCTTTCCTGTCGGCTTATACCGGAGGCGACCGTTTGGATATTTTCCCTTCCCTGTTGCGCATGCTGCCCAATTGGAATGTGTCTTATCGCGGACTGAGTCAGTTGCCTTGGTTTAAGAAACATTTCCGCAGTGTGACACTGAATCATGGCTACCGCAGCATATATTCTGTGGGTTCTTATAACACTTACAGCACCTGGATGCAATATATGGGAGATTTGGGCTTTGTGGCAAACACCATGACCGGCTCTTATCTGCCGAGCAGCATGTATGACATCAGTTCGGTTTCAATCAACGAGTCGTTCTCACCGCTCATCGGAGTGAATGTCACGCTGAAGAACAATATGACACTGAAGGCTGAATATAAGAAAACTCGTGTGATGACCCTGAGCATGACTTCAGTGCAACTGAATGAATCGGGCAGCAATGATATCGTATTCGGATGGGGTTATCGTGTGAGCGATTTTCGCCCGAGCAAACTTTTTGGTCGTAGAAGGGTTAAAACAAAACGCAAAAATGACGACAAGGAAGATGGCGAAAATACGGGAAAAAATGTGATGAACAGAGAACTCAACCTGCAGTTTGATTTCTCATACCGTTCACAGAGTTCCATTACGCGCGACATACAAAGTTCTCTTTCGGAGATTACGAGCGGCAATAAAGCCATCAAGGCATCCTTTAGTGCAGATTACACTTTGAGCAAGTATGTCACATTGAGCCTTTATTATGACCGTCAGCGCAATATGCCTCTGCTGTCATCTAATGCGTATCCAACCATTACACAGGATTTTGGATTCAGCATGAGATTCTCTCTGACCCGATGATTCATCCGTGCAGAAAAAAAGTTTCATAACGATGATGCCGTGAAAAAGATACGTCTCTTTTTTCACGGCATCATTTATATATATTTAGGCTGTAAAATAAAACTAAGTGAGAAAATTAGATTACTTTTGCAGTAATAAACGAAATAGGATAATATGACATACCATTTGCTCTCTTTTTTTCTGAAGCTTGTATCGCGAATTCCATTTTGTGTGTTGTATGCACTGTCGGATTGCTTGTATTATTTGATTTATTATGTGGTGCGTTACCGCAGGACGGTGGTTCGAAGTAATCTGCTTTCGTCTTTTCCTGAAAAGACAGAAAAGGAAATAAAAACTATAGAGAAAAACTTTTATAGGTTCTTTGCCGATAATTTACTGGAGAGCTGCAAACTGGCAACGATTTCCAAAGAGGAAGTGAGCCGAAGAATGCACTTTACCAATCCGGATGACGTAAACGCAGTGATGAAACAAGGCAAGTCTATCTCGTTGTTTATGGGACATTACGGAAATTGGGAGTGGTGCTCTTCCATGCCGATAAACTTTATCGATGGAGTGACCTCTTTGCAAATCTACCATCAGTTGCGTAATGAAAATATGAACAGAGTCATTCTGGACAGTCGCGAAAGAATGGGAGCAAAGGGAGTGGAAATGCGACAGACTGCCCGATATATCACAGAACGTATCAGAGAAGGCAAGGTATGTGTCACAGGATTTATCGCCGATCAGTCACCCAAGAAAAAGGAATGCAAATTCTTTATTCCTTTCTTGAATCACAATGTACCGGTGCTTGTCGGTATCGAGAAAATAACAAAACATTATGATTTTGAAGCTTGGTTTGTCAGAGTGAAACGCATCAAAAGGGGATATTATGAAGCTACCTATGTGCGGATGCACGAAAACCCAAAGGCATTGCCCGACTATGAACTGACGGCCATCTATTACCGGATGCTGGAAGAAGCAATACATGACCAACCGGAATTGTATTTGTGGACGCACCGACGCTTCAAACATGCCAAACCATTAACCAATAGCTTATAATTATGGATATAGACTTTGTAATCACTTGGGTAGATATGGACGACCCGAAGTGGCAAGCCGAATTTGCCAAGTATTCCGGTAAAAAAGAGAATACCAAGAATGGGGTTTCGGAAGCCCGTTTCCGCGATTACGGTTTTCTGAAATACTGGTTCCGCGGCGTAGAGAAGTTTGCACCCTGGGTCCGGAAAATACATTTCGTGACCAGCGGGCAAAAACCGGAATGGCTGGACGAAAAGAATCCGAAAATCAATTTGGTGAATCATAAAGACTATATTCCACAGGAGTTTTTGCCTACCTACAATTCGGTGGTCATAGAACGCTACATACACCGTATTCCCGGACTGGCCGAACATTTTGTGTATTTCAATGATGATTTCTACATAATCAACCAATTGCCGGTGGAGCGTTTCTTTAAAAATGGCTTGCCGTGTGACATCGCTGTGTTCCAATACAATCCTTCTTGGTCGCAATGGTACAAACGCATCAAGAACAATTTACGCATTATCAACCGTCATTTTGATAAGAAAGAGGTGATGAAGCGTGACAGCGACAAATGGTTTCACGAAAGCTATGGCTCGAAAGCCAGATGGAATTATATCCTGAAGGGCTATGACAAGTTCATAACGCTGCGTACTCCCCATAATGCACAGCCGTATCTGAAAAGCACTTTTGAAGAAGTGTGGGCGGTGGCAGAAAAAGAACTCACCGAGACTTCGGTAAATCGCTTTCGCGCTTTGACGGACTATACTCCGGAATTGTTCCGCACCTGGCAGATATGCAGTGGTAACTTTATGCCTTATAATACGTACAGCGATACGAAGATGTTTCCGCTGATGGTGCGTCCGAAACAAGCCGTCAGAGCTATTTACAACCAATCCTATAAGCTGATATGTCTGAACGACAATGTGCATATCCGCAATTATGACCAAGTGATGCTGCAGATAAAGAATGCTTTCGAAAGTATCTTACCCGAAAAGTCAAGCTTTGAATTGTAGAAAGATGAAGTAGGGACAATAAATTGATGTTATGAATAAAGTTCTTGCTGAAATTATAGCTGGGGTAATCCCCCATAAAATGACCCGGAATAAATGGCGCGGAATCTTGCGCTATGGATTGTGGAATGCCATGAAACTGAAACGGCAGATGAAAAAAAATCATGCAGAGCCTCAGTTTTACTTGGCTGTATGTGCCATTGCCAAAAATGAAGGACCTTATTTTCAAGAGTGGATAGAATGGCATCGCAAGCAAGGTGTAGAAAAATTTTATATCTACGACAATGAGAGTACCGATGGTACGAAAGAAATATTGCAGCCGTATGTGGATGCCGGTATAGTGGATTATACTTTCTGGCCGGGCAAGAAAATGCAGCTGCCGGCTTATGACGACTGCTTCGAACGCCATCGTACCGAAACCCGTTGGCTTGCTGTTATAGACTTGGACGAATATATTGTGCCTGTGAAAGACGGTAGCATTCCGGAGTTTCTGCATCGTATGGAGGCTTATTCGGTGGTGGAAATCAATTGGCTGATTTATGGCAGCGGAGGTGCCGAGAAAAAAGAACCCGGAGGCGTGATGGAGCGTTTCCGAAAACATTCGCTTCCGACACACCGTTTGAACACACATGTCAAGAGCATCGTGGATCCTCGTCGTGTTTGTGGTATGGTGGGATGTCACGAAGCAGCACGAATCAGTGGCAAGGCGGTGGATTCTCATGGGAATGTGCTGAAAAAAGGCTTTCGCGACAGAGTACCGCAACAGGATATTATCCGAATCAACCATTATGCCGTGAAGTCATACGAAGAGTTTCTGGCAAAGCGGTCACGCGGAAGAGCTCGTGTAACCACCTTGCGAGATACGGGATATTTTAAAGCTTATGACTTGAATGATATAGCTGAATAGCAAAAACTGAAAGTATTACAGTTCAAAGGAAGATTTGTTTGGGAATAATTTGTCCAACATCTTTCTCATAGTCACTCTTTGATAGTCTTTTACGTATTCAGAATCGTTCATGCAGAAAAACATAGGTTTTTTCTTTTGCAGCTTGTCGTAGTCTTTTTCTTTGTGGACTCTCACAATCATAGATTCTGATTCCGAGACATATCTCAGTTTGGCTTTCTTTTCAGCCAAAGCTATATAAGAATACACAATGCGCTGTACGTCATTGTCGCTACGCAGATGGTTTTGCCAATTAGACCGGAATTCCTTTTTCAAGACATTCTCTGCCACATATTGGCAAAAGCTTTTCCGATAGGCATCTATATTGTGATGAGGCATTCCGGTATAATAAATTCCATAAAGTTTTTCTATCATGGCCGAAGCCCGTTTAATTGAGGCACTATAATTCTTAAGTGGTTTTTGGCGGATTCTTTCCCGCCAGAACCATTGAAGTTTTCGAAATATTTTGCGTTTCAATCGGACAATCGGTAAGCCTTCGGAGGTGAAGAAATCTTCAGGAACAGCCGGTCGGTTCAAAAACATATCATCGTTGGCATAGATGAAATGCTCAGACAAATCGGGTATCTTATGAAAAAACTTTTCTATTAAGGCCGAGTTGAAGCAAGGTAAGCTTTCGGCAGGTAAAATGTCCTGGTGGTCAATAATGCATATTTTTGAGTTAGAGGAATCAAGCCAGGTAGGTATTTGACTGTCAGTAATCAAAAAAATCTTTCTAATCCATGGAGCATACAGTTCGATGGAACGCAGGCTGTATTTCAGCTCGTCGTTACTGATGTAGCGGCCGACACAGTTTGTTTCTGCTTTTACAGAAACCTTGCCTGTGAAAGCATCGTGCTTGTCTTTCCATTTAGGGTCGTTTCCGTCAACCCACAGATAAACTAAATCTATATTATAGGCATTATTATTTTTCATTTCTCAATACGTTTTTTTATTTCAGGAAAATGAGCCAGAATTTTTTCCAAGGCATCCCTGTTTTTGTCTATTCCGGATTTAATGTTAATAGTCTGTAACGCTACTTCTCCCGGTTTGCCGATTTCTTGCGGATGATGTCTTCCGTTGGGTAGCGGTATTACATAAGTGCCTTTTGAGACAGCTGCGGCCCAAAACCAAATGTCATCGTTTGTGGGAGCCAGTTTCATAAACAGGTTGGCATCAAGCATGCTGGTGTCTAATGCATTGGGTGGATAAAGAACACCTCCTACACCGGTTTGCATGGCACAAGGGTTGAGATGATATTTTTTCAAGATGAAATCATACCATTTATATTTGCGCCATTTTTTGTATGGCTCATTCAGTTTTACAATACGTACCCGGTGGGCAAAGATAGCATTCGGCAGCTTTTTGTGGGCATGGACCAATTCGCTCAAGAATGATTTGTGATAGCAAATGTCGTCATCAATGGTAACAATCACATCGTTTGGGAAGTCTCTCAATGCCGGAACGAGTTTTTTGTAGGAACGAATTTCGGCTGGATCAAAGCGCACTTCGAAGATAGGATATTCAGTTTTTAATTTTTCTATTTCTTCTGGTAATATACCATCAGGGAATTTCTCTGTGTCAAGGTACAATACCACTTTGTCTGGCTGGTGAGTTCCATTCATAATCGAACGGATGGCAATTGCAGCATAGGGCAATGCAGCCGGAAAAGATGTTAGGGATACGATTGTTTTAGGATGATGTTTCATTGTATCTCAGTTAGTTTTTTGGATTATATAAAGTGGAATGGCTGTATGCCGATTAGTACGTCATGTATGTCTGAATACTTGGTCAAGCATCTTTTAATACCCTCTCTTTTACTGTCGGGAACTGTTCAAAGATAGCTTGCAGGGCAGCGGCATTGCGGTCGGTCCCTGTTTTGAAGTTAGTTGTTTTTAAAGATAGTTCTTTGGGTTTATTTACTCCCTTGGGCTTGTTGTGTCCGAAGGGCACGGGGATGACCGGTATGCCGTTGGCAACGCCTGCAGCCCAAAACCAGATGTCGTCGGTGGTAGGTGCAATTTGCGAGAACAGTTCCACATCCATCATCTCTGTTTTTAATGCATGGGGAGGATACAAAACACCGCCCACTCCAGTTTGTATATTCGTGAATTTTGCATGTATCCTTTTGAACAAGAAATGATACCATCGATATTTGCGCCATGCACGGTAGGGGCGTCCCGGCTTGATACATTTGGCACGATGAGCCAATACGGCTTTCGGGAACTGCAAATGCATGCGTAGCAAATCACGCAACATGTGTTTGTGATAGGCCACGTCATCATCAACAGTCACGATGATAGCGTTCGGGAAATCGCTTAATGCGGGAATCAGTTTTCTGTATGAACGGATGTCGCGGTTATAGTTTCTGATTTCAAAAAGCGGATTCTTTTCAGAAAGCCGTAATAAATCTTCGGGTATTCCCTTTTCTCCGAACTGAGAGAAGGTGAGGTATAATACTAACTTATCTGGCAAAACAGAGCCATTGAGAATGGATTGTACCGCTTGAATGGCATAAGGAATTGCTGCCGGAAAAGAAGTTAGAGATACCACTACAGGGCTATGGAGTGTATAAGCGTCTAATTTCATGTCGAACAGAATATTATAACATGCTAATTTAAAAGGAATAAATATCCAATTTTGTTCTGTTTTTGGGTACAAAGTTAGTAAAAGAAAAAAGAAAAAAGTCAATTTTGTTTCATTCTTTGGTTACAAAATTGACTTTTTATGGATTTGCTAATTATTTTCGTGATTAAGCATTTGCCTCTTTTACTTTTCTGAAGAGGTCTGAGGCAAAGATAAAACTGTTTAGCTTTTCGTTGGTGGCATGCATGATTTCATCTTTGTTTCCCTGCCATTCTTTATGACCTTCACAAAGATAAACAATGTTATCACCGATTCCCATTACTGAGTTCATATCGTGTGTATTAATAATGGTGGTCATATTAAACTCAACGGTGATGTCGTGAATCAGTTCGTCTATCACGATGGACGTTTTGGGGTCGAGTCCAGAATTAGGTTCGTCGCAGAACAAGTATTGCGGATTGAGTGCAATGGCTCTTGCAATGGCTACACGTTTCTGCATACCTCCACTGATTTCTCCCGGATATTTTTTTTGGGCATCAATCAGGTTGACGCGCTCCAGACAGAATTGTGCTCGTTTGATGCGGTCGCTTAATGTGTCGTTGGAGAACATGTCCAGCGGAAACATGACATTTTCGAGAACGGTCATGGAGTCGAACAAGGCAGCACTTTGGAAAATCATTCCCATTTCGCGTCGTATCTGTAATTTATCCTTTTTGTCCATTGTGACATAGTTGCGTCCGTCATAAAGAATATTGCCGCTTGTAGGCAACAAGAGTCCCACGATACATTTCATGAGAACCGTTTTTCCCGATCCGCTTTGACCAATGATCAAGTTTGTTTTGCCGTTCTCAAAAACTGCGTTAATGTCCATCAGAACGTCTTTGTCTCCGAAAGACTTATAAAGAGAATTGATTTCAATCATGATTTTAAGAAAGAAGTTGGGTTAAAAATACATCGGCAAAAAGGATGAGCACGCTGCTGCTGACTACAGAGTTTGTACTGGCTTTGCCTACTTCTACCGATCCACCCTCTACCGTATAGCCATAAAATGCAGAAACACTGGCGATGATAAATGCAAAAAAGATTGATTTGATGAAGCCCATCCACACATACCATTCTTTAAAATCGTGTTGCAAGCCAAGAGTCAAGTCTTCAATTGTGATGACATGGCCTATAATGGCAGTGGCATAAGCGCCTACAAAGCCCGAAAAGATACTGAATGCTACCAGGATAGGTATCATAGTCATCATTCCTACTATTTTAGGCATAATCAGGAAGTTTGCTGAGTTAACTCCCATGATGTCCAAGGCATCAATTTGCTGGGTAACGCGCATGGTGCCTATTTCTGACGCAATGTTGGAACCTACTTTACCGGCGAGAATCAGACACATGATAGAAGAGGAGAACTCCAGAAGCATGATTTCTCGTGTGGTATAGCCTGTAACAAAGCGAGGCATCCAGGGACTTTGGATGTTCAGTTTGATTTGAATGCAAATAACCGCACCAATAAAGAATGAAATCAGGAGTACAATACCAATAGAGTCTACACCCAACTGGTTCATGTCCTTGATATATTGTTTGAAAAACATGCGCCAGCGGTCGGGCCTTCCAAATGTTTTCCCCATCAGCATAATGTATTTGCCGAAGGTGGATAATGGTTTTACAAATAGCATAATAATAAAGTTCTTTATTCTTCTTTACAAAAATACTCAAAATCCTATAAAAAACTGCAATCACGGCTGCGCTTTTTTATTATTACAAACATTTTCTATATATTTTCGTATTTTTGCACCCGAAAAGATATTTGACTATGGCAGAAGTGATAGAAAACAATGAGGCACAGCGTTTGGTTTTGCGGACTGAAGGGCTGGTGAAGACATACGGGAAGCGTACCGTTGTGAACGATGTGTCTTTCGATGTGAAGCAAGGCGAAATTGTAGGACTGCTTGGTCCGAACGGTGCCGGTAAAACAACTTCATTTTATATGACAACCGGTTTGGTAGTGCCCAATGCCGGTCGTATATTTCTGGGTGATTTAGAGATTACTAAATATCCGGTTTATAAAAGGGCACGCGTTGGAATCGGTTATTTGGCTCAGGAGGCTTCGGTGTTCCGCAAAATGAGTGTCGAGGATAATATAGCTTCGGTGTTGGAGTTGACAGGTAAGCCAAAGGAGTATCAGAAAGAAAAGTTGGAAAGTTTGCTGTCTGAGTTCCGCTTGCAAAAGGTACGTAAAAATATGGGCGACCGATTGTCTGGAGGCGAAAGACGACGCACGGAGATAGCCCGCTGTTTGGCTATTGATCCGAAATTCATTATGTTGGATGAGCCTTTTGCCGGTGTAGATCCCATTGCGGTGGAAGATATTCAGTATATTGTTTGGAAACTAAAGCAAAAAAACATCGGAGTGTTGATTACCGACCACAATGTGGAAGAAACCTTATGTATTACAGACCGTGCTTATTTGTTGTTCGAAGGTCAGATTTTGTTTCAGGGGAAACCACATGAATTGGCAGAAAATGAAATGGTGCGTGCCAAATATCTTACGAACAGCTTTGTGTTGCGTATGAAGGATTTTCAAAAAATTGACGAGGAAAAGAAGGCTGCCGAACAATAGCTCTTTCTACTTATTTTCTTCCTTATAAGTATGTTTTTTTATTACTTATTTGATTTTTTGAAAGATAAAGACTATTTTTGCAGACCCGAAAGGGGTGTTTGTGAATTTTAATATCAATAAATCATAAAAGAAAATTCGAAAATGAATATTTCATTAGAAAATGTAGACAAGGTAAGCGCAGTGCTTACTGTAAAGATTGACAAGGCTGATTATGAAGGCAAGGTAGATGCTGCTTTAAAGAACTATCGTAAAAAGGCAAGCATGCCGGGTTTCCGTCCAGGACAGGTTCCTATGGGTATGTTGAAAAAACGCTTCGGTAAGGAAGTTGCTGCTGAAGAAATCAATAAGCTGTTGGGCGAATCTCTTTATGGCTATATCAAAGATAATAACATCAATATGTTGGGCGAGCCTCTTCCAAACGAAGAGCGTCAGAAACCAGTTGATTTCGACACAATGGAAGAGTTTGAGTTTGTGTTTGATATCGCTTTGGCTCCTGAGTTTAAGGCAGAGTTGACTGCTGACGATTCTTTGGCTTACTATGATATCGAGGTAAGCGACGAGATGGTTGAGAAGCAGGTTAAATTGTATGCTCAGCGTGGCGGTTCTTATGTGACTGTTGATTCTTATCAGGAAAAAGACATGGTTAAAGGTCTTTTGGCTGAGTTGGATGAGAATAGTAGCGTAAAAGAAGGCGGTATTCAGGTTGAGGGCGCTGTTATGTTGCCAAACTATATGAAGAACGACGAGCAGAAAGCTATCTTTAACGATTGCAAGGTGAATGACGTGTTGATTTTCAACCCATTCAAAGCATATGATGGTCATGATGTAGAAATCTCTTCTCTGTTGAAGATTACTAAGGAAGAAGCTGCTGAGATGAAAGCAGACTTTAGCTTCCAGGTACAGGAAATCACTCGCTTCCAAGAGGCTGAACTGAACCAGGAGTTATTCGACCAGATTTTGGGCGAAGGTGTTGTAAGCAGCGAGGATGAGTTCCGTGCTAACATTAAAAAGAGCTTGGAAGAGCAGCTTGTTTCAGACAGTGATTACAAGTTGATGGTTGACGTGCGCAGCTTCTTGAACGAGAAAGTAGGCAAATTGGAGTTCCCAGACGCTTTGTTGAAGCGCGTTATGTTGCTGAACAATGCTGACAAGGGTGAAGATTTCGTAGAAAAGAACTACGATCAGAGCATCGAAGAATTGCAGTGGCACTTGATTAAAGAGCAGTTGGTAAAACAGTTCGAAATTAAGGTTGAGCAAGAAGATTTGATGAACGCTGCCAAGAATGTTACTAAGATGCAGTTCGCTCAGTATGGCATGATGAATGTTCCAGAGGAAATCATGAATAACTATGCTGCTGAATTGTTGAAAAAGAAAGATCAGATCGACGGATTGGTAAACAGAAGCGTAGAGCAGAAGTTGGCCGATGCAATCAAGGGATTGGTTAAGTTGGATCACAAGACTGTGGGAGTGGAGGAATTCAACAAACTCTTTGCAGAATAATTCAGAGATTTATTCTAAAATCTTCTATAAAAGATAGAGCTTCTGAGCTTATTTTCGTATCTTTGCTACACGATACGAAAAGGCTCGGAAGCTTTTTTTTTGACTAATATAAAACGAATATATATGAACGATTTTAAAAAGTTTGCTGTAAAGCATCACGGTATCAACAGTTTGGTGCTTGATGATGTTATCTCTGCTCAAAATCAATACTTAAACCCTTATATTTTGGAGGAAAGACAGCTGAATGTAACGCAGATGGATGTTTTTTCTCGATTGATGATGGACCGTATTATCTTTTTGGGAACGCAGATTGACGATTATACGGCAAATACGCTCCAGGCGCAATTGCTGTATTTGGATTCTGTGGATCCGGGTAAAGATATTTCAATATATATAAATTCACCGGGTGGTTCGGTTTATGCCGGATTAGGTATTTACGATACCATGCAGTTTGTTTCAAGTGATATTGCCACTATTTGTACGGGAATGGCTGCGTCTATGGCTGCTGTTTTATTGGTAGCCGGCCAAGAAGGAAAACGTTCTGCTTTGGCTCATAGTCGCGTCATGATCCATCAGCCGCTGGGTGGAGCGCAGGGACAAGCTTCGGATATTGAAATTACAGCCCGTGAGATTATGAAACTCAAGAAAGAACTCTATCAGATTATCGCAGATCATTCACATACTGATTTTGATAAAGTATGGGCAGACTCAGATCGTGATTATTGGATGCGGGCAGAAGAAGCCAAGGAGTATGGAATGATTGACCAAGTATTAATGCGCAAACCATAAAGAAGAAATGAAAAAAGTATGTTCTTTTTGTGGACGTGGAGAGCGTGAGGTGAGTTTGCTGATTACCGGCATGAGTGGCTATATCTGCAACGAATGTGCCGAACAGGCTTTTCAAATATCCAAAGAAGCCCTCAAGTCACAAGGTGAATCAAAGGCCTCATTGGGCTTTGAGTTAGACAAACTGCCCAAGCCGAAAGAAATCAAAGCATATCTGGACCAATATGTAATTGGACAGGATGACGCCAAACGCTATCTGTCAGTCTCCGTGTATAACCATTATAAGCGATTGGCACAACAAAAGGAGGATGATGGTGTTGAAATAGAAAAATCAAACATCATTATGGTGGGTAGTACGGGTACCGGTAAAACCTTGCTTGCACGTACGATAGCCAAGTTGCTGCATGTGCCTTTTACCATTGTCGACGCTACGGTCTTTACCGAAGCCGGTTATGTGGGTGAGGACGTGGAAAGCATTCTTTCCCGTTTGCTTCAAGTGGCAGACTTTGATGTGGACGCGGCGCAGAGAGGTATTGTGTTTATTGATGAAATCGATAAAATAGCGCGTAAGAGTGACAATCCTTCGATTACTCGCGACGTAAGCGGCGAAGGTGTGCAGCAGGGATTGTTGAAATTGCTAGAGGGTTCTATGGTTAATGTGCCGCCCAAAGGTGGACGCAAGCATCCTGACCAAGACTATATTCATGTAGATACCCGCAATATCTTGTTTATTTGCGGTGGGGCGTTCGATGGAATCGAGAAGAAAATAGCCCAACGTATGAATACTCATGTAGTAGGATACAATTCTGTGCAGAACATGCAGCAGATTGATAAGAAAAATCTGATGAAGTATATTTTGCCACAAGACTTGAAGTCCTTTGGTTTGATTCCGGAGATAATCGGACGTTTGCCGGTGCTCACCTATTTGAATCCTTTGGACCGTTCTGCTTTGCGTAACATTTTGACCGAGCCAAAAAACTCTATTGTTAAACAGCAGATCAAGCTGTTCGAAATGGACGGAATCAAACTGTCTTTTGCCGACGAGACATTGGAATATATTGTAGACAAGGCAGTGGAGTATAACCTGGGTGCACGCGGATTGCGCTCCATCATGGAAAGCATTATGATGGAAGCCATGTTTGAAAAGCCTTCGCAAAAAACCAAAAAGTTTGTTGTGACGCTTGATTATGCCAAGCAGCAACTTGAAAAGGCTAACCTGAATGGATTTTCAGAAGCATAAGAACTAAGCTTTATAAAGTTTTTTGCAATAAAAGAAAAAATAGTTGCTCTATAATTTGCAAATATGTTTGATTTGTATATAACTTTGTTAAGGACATAAATAAATGTACCAACCAAACTTTAATGTTGAATTTATAGAGTAACTATTAGGTTTATGAATGCAGAAATTAATTTAACGGAACAGCTAAAACGGTATTTTGGCTTTGATAAGTTCAAGGGAGACCAGGAGGCTATCATTCGTAGCCTTTTGGATGGACACGACACTTTTGTGTTGATGCCCACTGGTGGAGGAAAGTCACTTTGTTACCAGCTGCCGTCCCTTATTATGGAGGGAACGGCTATTGTTATTTCTCCCTTAATAGCCCTGATGAAGAATCAGGTAGATGCCATCCGGCAGTTTAGCACTGACGACGGAGTCGCTCATTTCATAAACTCTTCGCTGAACAAGGCCGCGATTGACCAGGTAAAAGCTGATATTATATCCGGAAAAACTAAGTTGCTCTATGTCGCTCCAGAGTCTTTGACAAAGGTGGAGAATATCGAGTTCCTGAAAACAGTGAAAATATCATTCTATGCGATTGACGAAGCACATTGTATTTCTGAATGGGGGCATGATTTTCGACCGGAATATCGTCGTATCCGACCAATCATAAATGAAATTGGTGTGGCTCCCGTAATAGCATTGACTGCAACGGCTACGGATAAAGTCCGTGGAGACATCAAGAAAAACCTGGGCATGTTGCATGCAAACGAATTCAAAAGTTCGTTCAATCGTTCGAATCTATATTACGAGGTCCGAAATAAAACCAAGGATGTAGATCGGGATATCATCAAGTTTATTAAGCAAAACGGTCATAAAAGCGGAATTATCTATTGTCTGAGCCGCAAGAAAGTGGAAGCGCTGGCGGAGATCTTGCGGGCCAATGACATAAATGCGCGTGCTTATCATGCCGGTATGGATTCTGCAACCAGGTCGCAAACTCAGGATGATTTCCTAATGGAGCGTATTGATGTAATTGTAGCTACTATCGCTTTTGGTATGGGTATCGACAAGCCGGATGTGCGTTTTGTGATCCATTATGATATTCCTAAGAGTCTGGAAGGATATTATCAGGAAACCGGACGAGCAGGAAGAGATGGGGGAGAAGGTAAGTGTATTACTTTCTATACTCGTAAAGACTTGCAGAAGCTGGAAAAGTTTATGGAAGGCAAACCTGTGGCTGAACAAGATATCGGCAGACAGTTGCTGCAGGAAACTGCCGCTTATGCCGAGACATCTGTATGTAGACGAAGATTTTTATTGCATTACTTTGGAGAAGCTTTTGAGGTAGAAAATTGTTGTAATTGTGATAACTGTTTACATCCAAAGAAAAAAGTGGAAGCTAAAGAAATGTTGAAACTGGCACTGGACGTGATTAGTGCCGTGAAAGAAAATTTTAAAATTGACTATATCATCGATATATTGGTGGGCAATGAGACTGAGGAAATCTTGGCACACAAGCATGATAAACTGAAGTTCTTTGGTGCCGGCGATGAAGAAGATGAGAAAAAATGGAATGCCGTTATCAGACAAGCCATGATAAACGGATATATTGAAAAAGATGTGGAGAATTATGGCCTCTTGAAAATTACTGACGACGGTGTCAAGTTTATGAAAAAACCGGTAAACTTTAAAGTGACCGAAGACAATGATTTTGACGAAGATGAGGAGCCTGTATTGCAGAAAGGAGGAGGAGCTGCCGACCCGGCACTGTTCTCGATGCTGAAGGATTTGCGCAAAAAAATGTCGAAGCAATTAGATGTGCCGCCTTATGTCATCTTCCAAGACCCTTCGCTCGAAGCCATGGCTACAGTTTATCCCGTCAATATCGATGAGTTGCAGAATATACCCGGTGTGGGCGCAGGAAAGGCAAAGCGTTATGGCGCCGATTTTTGTGATTTGATTAAGCGTCATTGCGAAGAAAATGAGATTGACCGTCCGGAAGACTTGCGTGTGCGTACTGTAGCTAACAAGTCGAAACTGAAGGTAAGTATCATTCAAAGCATCGACCGGAAAGTAGCTCTTGACGATCTTGCTTCGGCAAAAGGTATCGACTTCTCGGAATTGTTGGATGAAATAGAAGCCATTGTTTATTCGGGTACCAAACTGAATATAGACTATTTCCTTGAAGAAGTGATGGACGAAGACCATATGCTTGATATTTACGACTACTTTAAAGAATCTGAAACCGATAGCTTGGACGAGGCTATGGATGAATTGGGGCAGGATTATTCTGAAGAGGAAATCAGGCTTGTGCGTGTAAAATTCTTGTCGGAAATGGCGAATTAAAAGACAAGAATGCGGTAAGTCTAAAAAAAACAATGCGGAAGAATACGTGTAAAGTCGGGTTCTTCCGCATTTTTTTTATGCTTTTTTTTATGAAATAATATAGCGTGAATAGCGGAAAAACCGGAAAAAATGCATATATTTGCACGCAATAATTTTATATCTTAATATCTTATGTCATCATTTATTGCAGATAAAATCGTAATGGATGGATTAACATACGATGATGTATTGTTAGTTCCCGCTTATTCTGAAGTTTTACCACGTACCGTGGAGTTATCAACCAAGTTTTCTCGTAACATTGAGCTGAAAATCCCATTCGTGACAGCTGCGATGGATACCGTTACTGAGTCTACAATGGCCATTGCCATTGCTCGTGAAGGCGGTATCGGAGTAATTCACAAAAATATGCCTATAGAGGAGCAGGCTCGTCAGGTGGCTATTGTGAAGCGTGCTGAAAACGGAATGATTTATGATCCGGTGACTATCCAGCGCGGGTCTACTGTCAAGGATGCGTTAGACTTGATGCGCGAATATCATATCGGTGGTATTCCGGTGGTAGATGATGACAAGAAATTGGTCGGCATTGTGACCAACCGTGACTTGCGCTTCGAACAGAATCCGTTGCGTTTGATTGACGAGGTGATGACTAGCGAGAATCTGGTAACTACTCATGTTCAGACCGACTTGGCTTCTGCTGCAAAAATCTTGCAGGAGCATAAGATTGAAAAGCTTCCGGTAGTGGATATGGACGGACGTTTGGCCGGTTTGATTACCTATAAGGATATCACAAAAGCAAAAGACAAACCGATGGCTTGTAAGGATGCTAAGGGACGTTTGCGTGTTGCTGCCGGAGTAGGTGTAACCGGAGATACTTTTGAGCGAATGAAAGCTTTGGTTGAGGCTGGTGCCGATGCTATTGTAATTGATACTGCACACGGACATTCTAAGTTTGTGATTGAAAAATTGAAGGAAGCCAAGGCAAACTTCCCTAATGTAGATATTGTTGTGGGTAACGTTGCTACCGGTGAAGCTGCAAAAATGTTGGTTGAAGCGGGTGCCGACGGTGTGAAAGTTGGTATTGGTCCGGGTTCAATCTGTACAACTCGCGTGGTTGCCGGTGTAGGTGTGCCACAGCTTTCTGCTATCTATGACGTTGCAAGTGCTTTGCAGGGTACAGGTGTGCCTTTGATTGCCGATGGCGGTTTGCGTTATTCGGGTGATGTTGTGAAGGCATTGGCAGCCGGCGGTTACAGCGTTATGATTGGATCTTTGGTGGCTGGTACTGAAGAGTCTCCGGGTGATACCATCATTTTCAACGGACGTAAGTTTAAGTCTTATCGTGGTATGGGTTCATTGGAGGCAATGGAATGTGGTTCAAAAGACCGTTATTTCCAGGCTGGTGTAAGCGATGTCAAGAAACTGGTTCCGGAAGGAATTGCCGGACGTGTGCCTTATAAGGGAACTGTACAGGAAGTAATCTATCAATTGATTGGTGGATTGAGATCGGGTATGGGATATTGTGGTGCCAATACCATTGTTGAATTGCACAATGCCAAATTTGTGCGCATCACGAATGCAGGTGTACAAGAAAGTCATCCGCACGATGTGACTATTACAAGCGAGGCTCCTAACTATAGCCGTCCTCAATAATATAATACAAAATATTCAATGAAAAGACTGTTAATCGTATTTTCATTATCGTTAATGGGATTATCCTCCTATGGGCAGGATGATCCCATTGTGATGAAAATCAATGGGAAAAATATTCACCGATCTGAATTTGAATACAACTACAATAAAAATAATTCGATTGGTGTAGCTGATAAGAAAGGCATTCAAGACTATGTGCCGATGTTTGTCAATTACAAGCTGAAGGTAGAAGCTGCCAAAGATGCACGCTACGATACGCTCACCTCTTTCAAGAATGAGTTCTTGATGTATCGCAACCAGCAAATCCGTTCGCTGCTGGTTGACCCGAAGGTTGAAGAAAACGAGGCGCGAAAATACTACGAACAGCTGAAACAGACCGTTGGTCCTGACGGACTGGTTCAAGTGGCTCATATTTTTGTGCAGGTGCCGCAAAAAGCTTCCCAGCAGGAACTGGATGCAGCGAAGCATAAGATTGACTCGTTGAATCAGGCATTGATGCAAGGAGCCAACTTTGCAGAACTGGCTTTAAGAAACTCCGACGATAAAATGTCGGCAATTCAGGGTGGAAAACTTCCTTGGGTAGCTCGTAAGCAGACGGTCAAGGAGTTCGAAGATGTTGCTTTTGCCATGCAGCCGGGCGAACTTTCTAAGCCTTTTATGTCGCCATTAGGTTATCATATTGTCAAAATGCTCGAAAAGAAACAGCTCGAGCCTTATGATTCATTGCGTACCAATATATTGGCTTTTTTGGAAAAACAAGGAATGCAAGAGCAGATGGTCAATCATACTTTGGATTCAATGGCTGCAGCATCAAAGGAAAAACTATCAGTGGAACAAGTGCTGGATCGTGAAACGGAACGCCTCACTGCCCAGGACAGCAACCTGAAATATCTGATTCAGGAGTATCACGATGGATTGCTCCTTTTTGAACTATCCTCTCGCGATATCTGGCAAAAGGCCGCAAAAGACGAGGAGGGGCTTGCAAGATATTTCCGTAAAAACAAGAAAAACTATAAATGGGACGAACCCCACTTTAAGGGTATTGTATACTTCTATCGCGATGAAACATTGGGAAAGAAGATAAAGAAAGCACTTAAAAAGACAGATGAACAGGAATGGTCTAAGATGCTTCGTACTACATTCTGCAAGGATTCGCTGACTCAGGTGCGTTCGGTTGCCAAGATGTTTGTAAAAGGAGACAATCCTTACGTAGACTATCGTGTGTTCCGTTCGGAAGAACAGCCCAAGGAACGCAACACCTATCCTTATTATGATGTTTACGGACGCATGATGAAAAAGGGACCTCAAAAATGGACAGATGTGAAGTCGGAGGTTATTTCAGACTATCAAGCACTGAAAGAAAAAGAGTTTGTAGAAGAGCTTCGCAAGAAATATACCGTTGAAATATTTGAAGAGGCTTTAAAAACGGTTAACAATCACTGATTTGAGTTTCTTTTGCAGTAAATTAGCATGAGAAACAAGCAATTAGAATTATCAGATGAAAATTTTTAAATCCATTAAAATAGCATTTGCGCTTCTACTCTTAGGAGCGCAAATGTCTTTGTTTGCCCAAAGCAATGTCGTGGACGAAGTAATTTGGGTGGTTGGCGATGAGGCAATTCTTCGCTCGGATGTAGAAGCGGCCCGTTTGACCGGAGGCCCTGTTAAAGGAGACCCGTATTGCGTTATTCCGGAGCAGTTGGCCATCCAAAAATTGTTTTTGCATCAGGCTGCCATCGACAGTATTGTTGCCAGTCCGTCAGAAATCAACCGTGTGGTTGAATCACAGATCAACGAATGGGTGATGCTCGCCGGGTCGAAAGAAAAGCTTGAAGAGTATAAAAACATGACCATGACCCAGATGCGCGAAAACCTGTACGACCAGATGAAGGATTACCTTACGGCCCAGAATATGCGCCGTAAGCTGGCAGAAGACGTTCAGGTCACTCCTGCAGAAGTTCGTCGCTATTTCAGTGCGCTTCCCGAAGACAGCCTGCCTATGATTCCCGAACAGGTAGAAGTGCAGATCGTGATGATGAAGCCGTTGATATCTCAAACAGAGATAGACCGTGTGAAAGATGATCTTCGCGATTATACCGACCGAATCAATTCCGGTTCGTCTTCGTTCTCCACTTTGGCCATTCTCTATTCCGAAGACCCGGGTTCGGCCCGTCAGGGTGGAGAAATGGATTATGTGGGAAAATCCATGCTCGATCCTGCATTTGCCAATGTGGCATTCAGCCTGACCGATCCCAAGAAAGTATCCAAGGTGGTGCAGAGCGAATACGGATATCATATTATTCAATTGATTGATAAGCGGGGTGATAAAGTAAAGGTACGCCATATTCTGCGCATTCCGAAACCGACGCAAGAGAATATTGATGCCACCCTTGCCCGTATGGACTCCATTGCCGATGAAATCCGTCAGCAGAAGTTCTCTTTCGAGGAAGCCGCAGCCGTGATTTCGGACGACAAAGACACCCGCAACAACTTTGGTGTGATGATTAACCTTAAGGTAAGTCCGGAGGGCGACCGTATGGACCGTACCTCTCGTTTCGAGATGCAGGAATTGCCGGCAGAAGTAGCCAAGGTGGTGTCGGGAATGAATATCGGTGAAATTTCAAAGCCTTTCCTGATGATGAAAAATCAGAAAGAAGTGTGTGCCATTGTGAAGCTAAAATCACGCATCAAGGCACACCGGGCAAATATGACAGAAGATTTTCAAGTGTTGAAAGCCATCGTTTTGGCAAAGAAACGCGAAGAAAAGATAAAGAAATGGATTGTCGACAAGCAAAAAAACACTTATATCCGTATCAACGAAGAGTGGCGTAATTGTCAATTCCAATATCCGGGTTGGATTAAATGAAAAATACGAAATTGAACATACATAGAAAAAACAATAGGCATAGATTACTGACATTCTGTATTCTATGCCTGTTTGGGTTATTTGTTGTAGCTCAAACCGAAGAGAAAAGCGAACCTGTAAAAGAGCCTTCACGCATTTATTTGCTGCATACAGACGAGTTGCGCCACGACCAGTATCGCAATCCCGATGCACAGATTTTGGTGGGCAACGTACAATTCCGTCACGACGATGTGTTTATGTACTGCGACAGTGCCTGTTTTTACGAAAAAAGCAATTCGTTTGATGCGTTTGGCCATGTGCGCATGGTGCAAGGCGACACCTTGTCGCTGGTGGGTGATGTGCTGTATTACGACGGCATGCAACAGTTGGCCAAGGTGCGTCACAACGTGGTTTTGAAACACGTCAACTCCACTTTGTTTACGGATAGCCTGGACTACGACCGATTGTATAATCTGGGATATTTCTTCGAGGGAGGAAAACTCACAGACAAGGATAACATACTTACGTCCGACTGGGGTGAATACAGTCCCACAACACGCGAAGCAGTGTTCAATTACCATGTCAAGTTGGACAACCCCAAGTTTACCATTCTGTCGGATACGCTGCGCTACAATACGCGCACCAGTTTGGCGCATATCGTCGGTCCTTCCACCATCGACAGCGGCGACAGCCACATCAGTTCCGAGTCGGGCTACTACGACACGCAAACCGAGCAGGCCTATCTTCTTGACCGTTCCGAGTTGACAAACAACGGAAAGAAACTCGTGGGCGACAGCTTGTTTTATGATAGCAAGGCCGGTATAGGCAAGGCTTTCGGCAATATCTTTTATGCCGACACACTAAACAAAAACATGTTTACCGGCAACTACTGCTATTACAACAAGCTGACGGGCTATTCCGAGGCTGCCGACAGCGCCTTGGCCATTGATTATTCGCAAAAAGACACCATGTATCTGCATGCCGACACGTTCAAGATATTTACTTACAACATAGAGACAGACTCAGTGTATCGAGTGCTGCATGCCTATCACAAGGTTCGTTCTTATCGCAAGGACATACAAGCCGTGTGCGATTCTTTGGTGTTTCATTCCAAGGATTCTTGCTTGAGCATGTATAAAGACCCGATTGTATGGAACGGACCGCAGCAAGTTTTGGGAGAACAGATACATGTATTCATGAACGATTCCACGATAGATTCTCTTCAGGTGCTTTATCAGGCGCTGACCGTGGAGCAAATAGACAGTGTGCGCTACAATCAAGTGGCGGGAAGAGAGATACACAGCTATTTTAAGGGTGGCGAGATGGACTACACCTGGATTGTAGGCAATGTTTACGTGGATTATTTCCCTTTCGACAGCGACAGTCTGATGATAGGAATGAACTATGTAGAAACCAGCGAGCTGAAATTATTCATGAAGAACCGCAAGATGCACCGCATCTGGATGCCGGCAGCTACAGGCACGATGTATCCGCTCGGACTGATACCTCCCGAAAAACTTTACTTGGAAAACTTTGCCTGGTTTGACTATATCCGTCCCTTGGACAAGATGGACGTGTTCCGTTGGCGCGGCAAGAAACAAGGCACCGAGCTGAAAGTGTCCTACAAGCATAAGGCTCCTTTGCAAAAGTTAGATCAGATATTAATAAAGAAATAAATATATGGCACTATTCAAGACAAGAAAACCCCGTGCTTTTCAGCACAACTATTTGTATGTTGACGAGCGCAAGGATCGGTTGAAGCAAATCGAAGAGCGTGCCAAGCGTGAGTTGGGTATGCTTCCCGAAAAGGAATTCGACCCGGAAAACATACGCGGCACCTTTGTAAAGGCCACCAAGCATCTTCGCAAGCGCAAAGAGAGCGGCAAGAAGCCCATGAAACTGGGAGTGGCTTTGATTATCATTGCTGCCCTGCTTTTTCTGTGGCACTATCTGCTCACCGGAAACTGGAGATTTTGATTTAAGGATAAATACGTTTGATTTTAAAAGAAGTTTTTATGGGCGATATAATTCATCTGTTACCAGATTCGGTGGCGAATCAGATTGCAGCGGGCGAGGTGATTCAGCGTCCGGCTTCTGTAATTAAAGAATTGGTTGAGAATGCTGTGGATGCGGGTGCCAAGCGTATAGACGTGGTAGTGGCAGATGCCGGAAAGACCATGATACAGGTTGTTGACGATGGAAAGGGTATGTCCGAAACGGATGCCCGCCTGGCTTTCGAGCGTCATGCCACATCAAAAATCCGCCAGGCAAGCGACTTGTTCGCCTTGTCTACGATGGGATTTCGCGGCGAAGCCTTGGCTTCGATTGCCGCCGTGGCTCAAGTAGAGCTGCGCACGCGCATGAAGGATTCCGATATCGGCACGAGTGTCTGCATAGAAGGTTCCAAGGTTACGGCACAAGAGCCTGTGGCTTGTGCTGTGGGAAGCAGCTTTACGATTAAGAATCTGTTTTTTAATGTTCCGGCTCGCAGAAAGTTTTTGAAATCCAACCAAACCGAGCTGAGCAATATACTTCAAGAATTTGAGCGTGTGGCTTTGGTTCATCCTGAGATAGCCTTCTCGCTCACCAGTAACGACTCGGTGATGCTTTCGGTAGCACCATCCTCTTTGCGCCAGCGCATCATCAATGTTTTCGGAAGGAAACTAAACGAACAGCTTTTGTCGGTCGAGGTAGAAACCACCTTGGTCAAGTTGAGTGGTTTTGTGGCGAAGCCGGAATTTGCCCGTAAGAAAGGAGCGCATCAGTACTTTTTTGTGAATAATCGCTACATGAAGCATTCTTATTTTCACAAAGCGGTGCTCGAGGCATTCGACCAGTTGATTCCATCCGGCGAGCAGGTTTCTTACTTTCTTTACTTTGAAGTAGACCCGGCAAACATCGATGTGAATATTCATCCTACAAAAACCGAGATAAAGTTTGAAAATGAATTGGCGATATGGCAGATTATCATAGCGGCTGTCAAAGAGTCTTTAGGGCGCTTCAATGCTGTTCCTACCATAGATTTCGATACCGAAGGCCGTCCGGATCTGCCCCTGTTCGAGGAAAATAACTTTGACGTAGAGCGTCCGAAGACAGAGATTAATCCGGACTTCAATCCATTCAAGTCGCAGTCGGCATCATCTTCCAAAAGAAGCACTTCTGCCGATACATTTTATTCGCGCGGTTCATCTGCGCCCTCTTCTTCGGCGGAATATATACCCTCTCGCTGGGAGGATTTGTATGATAATGCATCCCCCTCGTCACAACAAGAGGACTTTTCGTCGTCGCAGGCACCGGCAGAGCCTCAGGAGCTTACGCTCTATTCAAAGAGTGAGCCGGATTTTTCGGACAAGTCATCGCAACATTATCAATACAAGGGCCGTTACATCATGACAGCCGTAAAATCGGGCTTGATGATCATCGACCAGCAGCGGGCGCACATTCGTGTGCTCTACGACCGTTATCTGGAGCAGATACAGTCTCGCCATGGAGCTTCTCAAGGGTTGCTGTTTCCCGAGATGATACAACTGCCCCCGTCCGAAGCTGTTGTCTTGGAACATTTGCAGGATGAGTTGCGTGCCTTGGGCTTTGATTTGCAGAGCCTGGGAGGCGGTGCCTACAGCTTGAATGCGGTGCCTGCCGGAACAGAAGGCTTGCATGCCGAAACTTTGATTCGCAACATTATCGACACGGCCATGGAAAAAGGCAGTGGCATCAGCGAAGAGATAAACAGTCGTTTGGCTTTGGCTTTGGCCCGAAACTCGGGAATCGTTACCGGTCAGGTGCTGAGCAATGAAGAGATGGAAGCACTGGTTGACAGCCTTTTTGCCTGTGCCACTCCGAATTACACTCCCGATGGTAAAGTGATTATCACCATTCTGGAACAAGAAAACATTGATCGCTTGTTCCGCTAAGGAGTTTTTCTTTTGACTGAGGGCAAGCATCATGCGATGCTTGCAGTCCCCCCGATATAAAAAATGAACTTTCTTCTGCATGGATTCTTGTTTTCACATGCAGAAGAAAGTTTTTTTTGCGGTAACCTGTAGCTTGCCGTTTGTGAAACATCTGCCGCCCCAAGCACTACTGACCGTAGAGGATATATTCCCCAAAAACGCAAATAATTTGTTCCAAGATGTAAGCATAGCGTATGGAAGAGCTGCATGAGGCAGTGGTTGTGAACCGTTCCGTTTTGTCCATGAAGCTTCTGTCAAATAGTATATAAATCTTTGTTTTTCCTATCTTCCTGACGTTATTTCCCTTTTTAATCTAACACACATTCTCTGCAAAAAGTCTGTTCCAGAAAATAATCGTTGCATAATTATGCAAGAAAAAGACAGAAAAACGGTTTATTCTCTGTATATTCACGAAAAATTCTCTTGATATTTATGGAAAAATCCCTTGAGATAAAACAATTTATGTCAAGAGAAGTGTAAACTGAACTCCCGAGAAGAAAAAAATGAAGTAATGATATTTTACCTAATAAGTGGAAAAAGCAAATATCAAGGCTGTTTTTCTTCTATTTGCTTTTGTTTTATATAAGGTGAAAACTACCATATTGCGCTAATAATAAGTTTGATATGGAGTTTTTTACTCGCTGTGACTGACTTATTTTCCGTCACCGGTCCGACAGACTGTAAATAAGCTGCGCTCAGTGATGTGTCCTATACAAAATGTCAAAATGACAAATTAATGGCAGTGGCATTGGGGCATCGGTTTCAAAACCGGTGTCAGCCTGTTTCGGAATGGCTCGGATTGTCTTCATGGATTCTGCCTGCAGTTCCGGTTGCTTGTTTTCATTAAGATTTAATACAGTTCTTCCTTGTTTGCTTTGGTCAAGGCTTCGGCTATGGACCTGACATTTAACTTGGCAAAAATTCGGCTTTTGTGTGTTTTGATGGTATTGACAGAAAGGTTCAGCTCGTCGGCTATTTGTTTGTTGGTCATTCCTTCGGATGTTTTCAGCAATATCTGTTTGTCCGTTTGGGTTAAAACCATATTTTTTTTGAAAGGTAAAAACTCCTTCAAACCAAAGTTGTATGAATAATAAAACGGATTATTGAGCAAATCTATCTGGATGCATGATTTATGGATAGATTGTGTGATGAAAAACACAGCAAGATGCAGTTTTCCCTTGTCGGTATAACTGATAGGAGAGAACCGTTGCGTCAGCGTCATATCTTGGTTGTTCAAACTGATACCGTAGTCTGCTGTGTATAAATGCTGCAACTTATCCTCAAGGGATAGATTGTTGATAAACTGCTTGTACCGTGTCTCGGCATCAGTCAGAGTGTCGATGTCGGCATTGTTGATGAGTGATTTATATGGAAGCAAAGTATTAAACTGTATTTCAGTGGGATTTTCTTTGTTGTCAGCTAAAAGGAAATCTGCACTATATACCACTTCGTTTTGCGTGTAGTCTATCACAAGAATGCAAGCCTTTAGAATTCTTGCAATTACTTCCATGATGCTCTGCTTGACCATATCGCTTTGATTCGGGTTGATTGCAGTTTCCTTTATTATTTTGATGGCTTCTCTGTATTCGTTCATATTAGTCGGGTTAATAAAATGCAAAAGTAAAAAAAACGTTTCCTTAAAAGAAAAGCAAACACAAACAAACCGTGGCGATGCGTCATAGTTTGTTTGTGTCGTTTCAGCTGTTATTTTACGATACCGTCACCGTTGTCTGCGTTGTATAGTCTTTTGTTTGCAGTCTTATAAGATTCACCCCAATTCATGTCAAAGGCAACACCTAAAGTCACCATATTGGCATTGTTCTTGATTCTGAAATATTCTTTTTTGTATAATCCTTCCCTTTCATATTCATATCCCGAACTGTTGACATGCTTCTTGAAAGGGTTCCACAATCCCAAAGAGAAGGACACTTTCTTGTATCTGTAAGAACAGTCTATGCTTCCTGTGGATTCTCCATAAAAACTTTTCATTCCAAACAACTCCTTCGGATTATGATTGAAGGCGATATTTGCTGAAAAATTTTTGTAGTAGAAGGATAATCTTCCGCCATAGGCAAAATCAGACAATGAAAAATCTTCATCTCTCATATCAAAATCATAATAATTGTAGGAGAAATAGGCATTAATGGACAACATGTCCTTAATGATGTCAAAGCTGGCTGACAGACCTAACTTCTGCGCATATTTTTTATCAAAAACCAGATATTGGTATCCTAACTTTCCGTCTTGGCTATAAAAACCCGGTGCAAACAGTTTCCTTGCCGTTTCGATATTATAGTTGAGCGAAAGATACCATCTTTCCGGATTCCACGAAAAAGAGAAGTCGTGCTTTATATTGTCATAGGGACGCAAGGCTGAATTGCCTTTGTCGAATTCATACTTGTTCAGGCTTTTTGAGATTCCGCTCAATACAGAAAGGCTGGGTATTACGGGGCGCATGGTAATCTGATAGGTCAGTCCCATATTGTCTAAAGGCATATATTTTATTCTTCCTATCGGACGATACAATACTCTTTTGTAAGCATTGTCCCCCTCTTTATAACAAACCCAACTAACACCGAATCCACCCATATAGTGAAATCTCTTGATATTTCCGGACACTTGGGTATAAGCATATAAATCCTGGTCCTTAGAAGCAAAATCGTTCGAAATGTCGTCACTGTATAAGTTGTGTGTATCTGTTATTTTGTATCTTAAACCGGTATCCCAGGAAAGGTTCTGCAACGAATAACTGTACATGCCTTCTGCTATGAGCGATTTGCGTTTTCCTTCCACGCCATATTCGAATCTGGAATCCGTTTCGTCAATCTTTTCTGTGTAGAAATAGTTATAATCAGTATGCAGATACCTGCCTACTACATTGAAAAGCAAGGACTGTTTTTTTGAGATTTTATATTCGGAAAACAAATCTAATATTGGAGAATAGCTTTTGTCTTTGGGCGATACGAAGGAATTCCCGATCAGCTGTCCTTGATTGAATATCTCCTGCGGACTGTCCTGGTTGTTATTATTGTTCGTGTAGTAGCTGAGTTTGGCATTGAAAACAAAATTGCTTTTCTGATAATTATATACAGCGTCTAAATTTTGCAGAAAGTATCCGTATGGTGCTTCTACACCTTTTCTGGAGATCTCCATCTCGTCTGTTTTCAGATACGTGTCCGTATAGGATTTTTTGTAGTCGCGGTATTTATTGTAATAGCTCAGGCTAAACAAACTGTTTGCCTTGTTGAATTTGACATAGGCACTGTTGTATAATGACATTGTTGTGAATGCAACATTTTCATAGAGACCAAACTGACCGCCGGAAGTATGTTTCTTGGTCACGATATTAATGATTGCGCTGATATTGCTGTCGTTATACCGTGCTCCCAATTTATCGAAGTATTCTACTTTCTTGATATCTTCGGGAGCAACAGTCAGAAATTCATTTATGGTGGCATCAATATTGTTGATTTTAAAGAGAACAGTGCCGCCTTCCATAGTAGTTGCATTCTTGTTCTGAAGGTCTAGGATTACTCCCGGAAGCTTGATTTTACTCAGTAAATTCCATGCAGAGGATGATGCTTTCCGCATATTTGAAGTAGGAATCAATACCAGACGGTCGGACTTAGAAATGACATTGTTGCTTTTAATGACAATATCACCCAGTGTGACTGTTTTGGTTGAATCGGACATATTCCTGAAGAGAGAGTCCGTTTCTGCAGAATTGGCATTTTGGCTATGTGTATGCTTGATTTCTTGACTGAAAACAGATGCAGAAACCAAAAGAAGGGGAAGCAGACATAATCTATTTTTCATAATTGCTTTCTATTAGTGAGTTGTTAAAATGTTCAAGAATATACCTTTCTTTACTCGTATGTTCTTTATCAAGGAGTATCTCTAAGTCTAAGAAAATAATTCTTCCTACTACAAGGACAGTCTTTTGTTAAATTGATATATATTTAATTGAATCGCTATAAAAATCATGCAAAAATAAGAATTAAAGTTGTAAAATTGTTTTTTTTTGTTAACATAAATTAGCATGGTTATAATGCGTTACTAATTTGCTATCATCGTAATAAAGTCACGCTGTAATGGCAGTTTTAGTTCTTGTTTCCATAAAAAATCACCCAAAAGTATGACACCTGTTTTTTTATAATTTCCAAAAAACAAAATAATTTTGCAACATCAAATTCAAGGATGTTAAATAATTCAAGCAAGTATGTTATCGGGAAATAATCAAGAAATACGGACCCGACAAATGGTTTTATCTGGATGTAGGTTGTCCTTATGCAAAAGACTAAAATAATGAAAAAACTAAGTTCACTGTTTTCACTTGTGCTGTTGTGTACACAAGTGAATGCCCAGTCAAAAATTCAGGGTTATATCGTTTCGGAAGACAAGACTCCGATACAGTATGCCAATATTATGTTGCTCCAAAAATCAGACTCTGCATTAATCAGCGCTGTGATGGGAGATGCGCAAGGGAGATTCGAGGTAAGCTCCCATGCAGACAACATCATCAAGATTTCAAGTGTAGGGTATAAGGACAGTTTTTTTAGCGTAAGCAGTCTGCCGGATACAGTTGTTCTCTATGCTTCGCCCATAGCCCTGAATGAGGTGGTTGTAAAAACACCGCCCTTGCCCATAACCAGAATGTCGGGAAATTCATTGATTACAAATATCAAGGGATCTATTTTGGAACATGTGGGCAATTCAAAAGATGTTTTGGGAAAGCTTCCCGGAATTTTGGTCTCCAATGGTTCGGTTCAAGTGTTTGGCAAGGGAGCACCGGCCATTTATATCAATGGACATTTGGTCCGAAACGATAATTTGTTGGACCAGTTGAGTTCGGAGCGCATTAAGGATGTAGAGCTTATTACCAATCCCGGTTCGCGTTATGATGCCGAAGTCAGTTCGGTTATCCGCATCACTACGGTAAAAGAACAAGGTGACGGCTTTTCGCTGAATAATACTGCTAAGGTGAGTTATTGTGACTATGTCAATGCTTCTGACATCTTGGACATCAACTACAGATGGAAAAAAGTAGATGTTTTTGCCACCGGGGAATATGATTGGAACCGGCAAAAGGGAAAGTCTTCCAACATTCAGCGCTCCTGGACGAGCCGTAACATTCGTCAGGATATTGCTATGGATGCTCGTTACAAACAGCAGCTTTATGACGGTAAGATTGGTTTTAATTATATGGTATCAGACAAACATTCGCTCGGAGCTTTCTACAAGGTATCGCACATGCCCTTGGATACAAAGGCAAAATACGACACGCAATCTGCAATGGATGGCATTCTTTCGGAAACGAGTTTTGTGGATAAAACTGCTGATTCAAAACCGACAGAACATCTTTTGGAAGCCTATTATAAGGGTGCTTTTGGAAAATGGACTTTGGATGCCAACCTGAATTGCTTATGGAGGAACGGCCGTTCAAACGAATATTCAACAGAAAGCGATGAGGCTGCTGCTGACAGAAAAATAACCATTCATGAAGATAATGCAGGCAGGCTTTATACCGGTGAACTGCATGCCCGGCATCCTTTGTGGAAAGGTAGCCTGAGTTTTGGCGTAGAGGCATCCGGAAGCCAAAGAACCGAAGATTATTGTAATGTGGAGGCTGTCATAAAGGACAATGCTGACCAAAATAAGGAAATCAACCTGGCTGCGTATGTTGAAACTTCGCAACAGGTTGGAAAAGTGATGTTTTCACTCGGATTACGCTATGAACATGTGAACAGAAAGTATTATAACAAAGGGGTTTTGGATAAGGACCTCTCATCTTCATACAACGATGTATTTCCCACTGCTTCTGTTGCCATGCCGATAGGACGTACGATGTGGCAATTGAGTTATGCACGTAAATATAACCGGCCATTTTATGCTCAACTGAGCAGTACGGTTTCTTACGTGAACAAATATCTCTACCAAAGCGGTAACCCGAATCTGAAATCGCAATACAATGATAATCTTTCTTTTGCCTTTCGGTATAGCTGGTTCATGTTGATGATGAATTACACGCATACATCGGGTAAAATTATCGACGAATGCCTTTCGTCAGAGGATAATCCTTCCGTGACTGTGATGCGAAAGGTTAATTCAGAAAAGGGTTTGGACCAGCTTCAGGCTATGGTCTCTGTGAATCCGCATTTCGGTTTGTATTATCCAACGCTTATGGGTGGAGTATTGTCTCAATTTTATGAGGTTGAATATAAAGGAGGAATCAAGAAGTTCAATCAACCTCTGTTTATCGTCAGAATGAACAATATGTTTATGCTGAAACGGAATTTCCAGATAAATGTCGACCTGAATTGGAGAAGTGCCGGAGAATCAGAAAACATTCATTTGAATCAAAATTGGGCTTTGTCGGCAGGTGTTAGCAAGCAAATTGGTTGTCATTGGAATTTAAATTTGTCAGCACAGGATATTTTCAATACATCGAAGGTAAATAAATTCCATATATACAGTGCTGCCTGCGATGTGGACATGAGCAAGAGAGTAAACTCCAGAACCGTAATGTTCACGGCACGCTATTCTTTCAATACCGCAAAAAGCAAATACGCCGGAAAGGGGGTAGAAGCTTATGAACGCGAAAGATTGAAGTAGTAACTGTTTGATTTTAGCTTACTGTTATATAGTAGAATATAAAGACCGTTATTAACAGAAAAAAAACGTGAAACAATGAGCAGAAGTATTGTTGGATATATTTGCTTGCTTGCTGGCAGCGGTATGAATCGTTACGGATTCGACAATATATTCTGTGAAAATTCAAAAGCAGAAGAAAACGAAAAGGAGATAAACACGAACTGTGAGGTGTTTATCTCCTTTTGTCGTATCTTTTACAAACTGCAAAACTCTCTGAATGCATAATGGTTTGATTAGTAAGGTTGTAGGTTGTTTGTTTTCTGTTTGTTAGGATGCTTGTATACATTCTTGATTACTGTGGAAAAATGAGTATTGAGTGAACTGCGTAAAATTAACTCATGTCATAGGTGTGAAATATATAATCTTTAATGTCCGATAGAAATGTATAAAATTATTTGTGAAATGAAAATATTCTGTCAATATGTGTAGCTAAGTTGATTTTTATTTGTACTTTAGCAATATGTGGTGAAGATTAGTTTGATTTTTATTACAATACGAATAAATCTTCAGACATGATAAAGTAGTGAGACGTTTGTTGTTCTTAGTATATTAGAATAATCTTATAAAAGTGTTGTAGAAATTTGTTTATTAAAAAATATAAAATAAATGAAAGCATATTTGAAAATTCTTGTAACTTTTTCTTTCTTACTCATAGTGGGTAAATTGTATTCTCAAGAGATTGAAGTTTTGCACTTTGCGGAAAAGTTTAAGAAGGAAAATTTTACTCAAGTAGTACAATCTATTCTTCCTAAAACGGAACGACTAAAAAGCAGTCAAAGAGGAAGTGTTGAGATGATGATGGATGCTAATGTGCCTGATTCAGTGAGGATTTGCGCTAATGTAGCGGCTGAGCTTTGGCAATCTGTTCTTAATAATAAATATCCGATTCGAATAGATGTTTGTTACCAAAATTTAGAATCAGATAATGATATTCAAATAGATGTGTCATATTATTATAATAATAGTAATACTATATATCCGACATCATTGTATTCTTATTTGTTTAATGTAGATATGTCTGGAAAAAATCAAACAGCAGATGCGATAATATATATTAACAAAAATACCAAATGGGATTGTAGTTACAATGAAAAAGTCTGTGAATCCTCTTGTAATATAACTTTTGCAATGATGCGTGCTATTGCTACAGTTTTGGGCTTTGGTTCTAGTGTAACGCAAAAGACTATACGGGGCAATGATATTATTGCTTTTGGTAATAAAAATGGGTATTCTGTTTTTGACAATCTTATATTTTCATCTCAAGGAAAGTTTTTAAACGAAATTGCAAATATAGGAAACAGAGAAAATCCTGAGCTGACAAGCTATGTTCAACCTGTTCAAGGTACGTTTCTTTATGTTTTGAAACAGGATGATAAACATAAATTATATGCACCTGAAAGCTTTGAAAACTATAATTCATTAGTCTATTTAAATAACAAGGAATCTTTGATGCATTTTGATTTAAAAACAGGTATGAAGAAGTTTCGTGTAGATGCCACTACTGTTGAGCTTTTGAATACAATTGGATGGAATCTTAAAAAATCAGAAGACGTAAAAATTGTAGGAAATGACATTGATGAAACAGGTTTAGCCTCTGCTTATGAAGATCATACGTTTACGGTTAAAAATGACAATGGGGGAATTATTACAGATGCAGTGTGGAGTTATATGTTGCCTCTTCAAAATGGAAAAGACACGCTTGTGTCACAACGCTTAAATTCTTTGTCATTCAGTATTAAAGCTATAGATAATGAAAGTAAATATCGAATTAATATGAATGGAGATATTTCTGGTAAAATTATTTTTTCTGGTAAAATAAACGGCAAAGATGTAGAAGATGTGTTCAACATTTCCTTGGAATTAAAACCAAAGATTAAGGCGGTGAAGATTATCAAAAAAGAAAGTAATTATCCCTTATCTTCATATAATATATATTATACTGTGGAGTATGTAGGAAGTGATCATCTCTTTATTCAAGTTGAAGAAGAATTTGCAGGAGGTATGGAAAGTCAAATTATTTACGAACCTTTCTTTGCTCATGTAGAATCAAAATATCTCACAGCTCCTTTCTATAATTGGGTGGATATAAAAGTGGAAAATAAATATGGAGAAGAAATTTATACAATAGAGTTACCTCCTTATACGGATGGAGATGTGAGGGAAATTCCTAATAATAGAGTAGAATTTAAAAGTCCATATACGATTATAGAAGTTTTAAATGAACATGGTATGACACTAAATTGGGTTACAAGTCTGAATGATTTGCGAATAAACAAAAAAGGACTGTATATCCTAAAGTTTTACAAGGGTAATATATGTGTGAAAACTACAAAATATCTAAAATTATGAAGCGTTTTATTTCATTAGTCATCATTGCTTTTAGCATGTTGATACATATTGTATCTCAAAATATATCTCCATTTATCACTTTACAAGATGGCAGGAAAGTAAATAATGAGTATGCTATTTTAGATGGAGATATTTGTACATTTTGTACAAATCAAGTAAACAAACAGTACAATTGGGCTTTTGCATTCTATGAAAAGCAAACTGGTGCTTTAATGCAAGTATTACGAACAAATGAACAAATGTGTTTTTTTACCATCAATCCTTCCTTGATAGATTGGTATAATGCTAAGTGTTATGAAATGAAAAGAGATTCTTCTGTCTATTACAAGGGGATGGTTTTTCTATTGGATGGACAGAAAAAAGTAGACAGCTTGAACGTTCGTTTCAATCTCTTACCTTCCATACCTAAAATTAAGGATGCTTCTTTTACATACACTGAATACGATTGGGAACATGATGATTTTTTCCCTAATGCTGTATTTAAAATGTATTTCCAATCAGAAAGGTGTGATAAAGTGCTACTATACACGGGAGAACCTTTTTATTTTGAACCTCCCATATCCTACTACTTTAGATTTATTACGATTGTGAATCCTTACAGTTCTAATGGTATGTTATCAATTAGTACCAACGATGCTGATTGGGGACAATGCTATAAAATTATACCTGGAAATAAATATGGATGGGGAATTTCTAATGATACATTGTTTACAACAAACTATATATATGATTCAAATATATTAGTACGCTTGGAGGAATTGAAAAAAGAATTGTCTTCTGTTTCATGTGTAACGAAAGAATCTGAAATTCGTATCATTAATAAGAATAACCATATAGAAATAGAAGGAGATAAAAGTTCAATACTATCCTTGTTATTGTATAATGTAGCCGGAAAACTTATTATGAATCAGCGTGAAGGCGATAAAATGGATATTTCTAACTTACCTTCTGGAGTATATGTCGTATTCTGTAGGACTAAAGATAATCAAATATTAACAGAAAAAATTGTGAAACAATGAGCATTGAAAGCTGGATTATATGTGTTGAACTATTATGATACAAGAAACGTTAAACATTCAGTAAAATTTAAAAAGCAATAAAAAACGAAAAGGAGATAAACACGAACTGTGAGGTGTTTATCTCCTTTTTATTTACTCTTTGAGCATTATCCTTGGAAGTAAACACGTTTTACGCGTGTGCTGACTCCCGTAAGAATTTCATAAGGAATAGTTTCCAAAAGGTCGCTGAGTACAGTAACCGGAAGATTCTTTCCGAATATCTCTACCGAATCTCCTTCCTGACAGTCGATGTCCGTGACGTCAATCATGCAAACATCCATGCAGATGTTGCCCACATAAGGAGCTTTCTGTCCGTTTACCAGACAATAGCCACGACCGCAACCCAGTTTTCTGTTCAGTCCGTCGGCATAACCTATCGGGATGGCTGCAATGCGACTCTTGCGTTGCAGAACACCTTTCCGGCTGTAGCCCACAGTATCTTCTTGCTCTACGTCATGAATCTGCAGGATGGTAGTGCGCAAGGTGCTCACATGATTAATCACTTCGTTGTTTCGGGAGTTAATGCCATACAGACCAAGTCCCAAACGAACCATGTCAAGATGTCTTTCGGGGAAGTGTTCAATACCGGCACTGTTGCAAATATGGCGCAGAATCTTATGCGAAAAGGCTGCCTGAAGCAAGTCGCTTCCATGCAGGAAACTTTCGTATTGCCGTGTCGAGAAGTCGTCGAAACAATCGGCATCGCTACCCACAAAATGAGAGAATACGGAGCGGGGAATAACGGCTGTCTGATGTTTCAGCTTGTCAATCAGCTTCTCCATGTCCCGATAAGGATCGAAGCCTAAGCGGTGCATGCCAGTGTCGAGTTTGATGTGTATGGGGAAATTCGTAATACCTTCTTTTTCGGCGGCATGGATTAAAGCATCCAAAATTCTGAAGCTGTACACTTCGGGCTCCAATTCATATTCAAACAAGGTTTTAAAAGCTGTCATCTCCGGATTCATAATCATAATGTTCGATTTGATTCCGGCTTTTCGGAGATCGGCACCCTCGTCGGCAACAGCCACTGCCAGATAGTCGGCATGATGGTCTTGCAGAGTTTTGGCAATCTCGACAGCTCCTGCCCCGTATGCTGAGGCCTTGACCATGCAAACCATTTTTGTTTCGGGTTTCATGAAGCTGCGGTAGTAATTCATATTCTCTACGACTCCGTTCAAATCAATCTCCAAAATGGTTTCGTGCACTTTCAGTTCCAAAAGTTCGGTGAGCTCGTCGAAGTGGAATATGCGTGCTCCCTTAATCAGAATGATGGCTTGCTGCAACGTGTCGAGCAGACCGCTTTCAATAAGTTCTTCCGTATGGAAAAAGAAATGATGCTCCATGCTGAAAAGGTCGCTGTGTTCGGAAATGGCTTTTCCCACACCGATGACTTTCTGTACCTGTCTGCTTTCGAGCAAAGAAGCAACCTTGGCATAAAGAGCATCTGGCTCTTCTCCGGTCTGGCATATATCGCTCAAGATGACTACACGCTCTTTATTGTTGCAATCCGGACGGCGGTTCATGAAATCCAGAGCAATGTCCAGTGCATTAAAATCGGAGTTATAGCTGTCATTAATCAGCGTACAGTTGTTTTTTCCCTCGATCACTTCCAGACGCATGGCAATAGGTTCGAGCTGAGCCATCCGTTCTTTGATAACTTTGCGGTCGGTATTCAGATAAAGGGCCATGGCCAGGCAATGAGTGGCATCTGTGATGGAAGCTTCGTCAATAAAAGGAATTTCCACCTGGTCGGTGGTACCTTGATAGCGGTAAGTCAGTGTTGTGGTTTGCTGATGTCGTTCCGGACGGACAAACAAGCGTGCTTCGGGATTCAGGAACGACCATCCGAATGCTTTGCTGCCCATGCCATAACTCAAGATGCCGTTTTTTATCAATTCATTATCCTCGTTATAGACAATTACTTCTGTGTCCTTGAACAGCTTCAGTTTCTCGTGGCATTTTTCATCCAGCGATACAAAGTTTTCCTGATGTGCATTGCCCAGGGAAGTGAAGATGCCGTAACGGGGCTGAATGATGGTTTGCAAGGCTTCCATTTCACCGCATTGCGAAATGCCTGCTTCGAAGATTCCCAATTCTGTTTGCTTGGTGATATTCCAGATAGACAGAGGAACACCGATTTGGGAATTGTAACTGCGCGGTGAGCGGGCGATGACATATTTGTCCGAAAGAATCTGATAGAGCCATTCTTTGACTACGGTTTTTCCGTTGCTTCCTGTAATGCCTATAATTGGAATGTCAAAGGCTTCGCGGTGTCGTTCAGCCAGTCTTTGTAAGGCTTTGAGCGGATTCAGCACCACAAGAAAGTTTGCGTCGGCATAGCGCTCTGCATTTTGTGGCGGTGTGCTCACAACAAAGTTGCGTACCCCTCGCCGGTACAACTCTTCAATATAATGATGACCGTCGTTGCGCTTGCTTTTCAAGGCGAAAAACAGAGATTCCTCCGGAAAGCATAGAGAGCGGCTGTCTGTAAGGATCCAGTCAATAGAAGAATCCTGATTCCCGATGTGCTTGGCTCCGATGAGTGAAGCGATTTGTTCTAATGAGTATGCCATAGTTCTTTATTTTAGGCGACTAGATAACCAATCGAATTCATAACTTAACGCTAAGTTCGGATATTTTTTTTGTATGCTTTCCAGCTTTAACAAAGTTTTACTCAAAAAAAGACGATAAGCTTCGGATTCCGGATGGAGGGGTTTGTGCTCCATGGCTTTTTTTATCTCTTCCCATTCTTGTATAAACTGCTGTGTCTCTGACTGAAAGAATACCTTCTGGAAGCATTCCCATATATAGGATATGGCTTGGGCTGAGGGATGGAGCATATCTTCTTTATAGAAACGATAGTCTCTGAGTTCGTCCAATAATATCTCATAAGCCGGAAAGTAGAAACATGTTACGGGGTTTTTCTTGCAGACACTGTCAACTGCCAGCAGCAGGGTACTTTTGCTCAGCTGGTTTCCGTGAAAACCATATTTGGCATATCGGTAGGGGCTGACCGTAAAAACTATTCTAAGGGATGGGTTTGCGGCATGGCAAAGTGTTACAGTTGTTTCGAGCTCGTGGACACATTCCTCTATACTCATGATTTCTTCGTCGAATAGTCGTGCGGGTTGCTTGTGACAGTTGCCCACAATGATGCCGGAGGATTTGAGGCGATAGGCATGGTTGGTGCCCAGTGTGATGAAAAGTGTGTGTGCCTGTTCTATTTCCTGGCGTGTGCGGATGAGGTTTTGCTGAAGGTGTGCGGTGCATTCCGCTTTTGTGTCTCGCGTGAAGGTGCTGTCGTGAAGCCACGAACTCCACCCGTGTTCTGTTCTGAAAATAGAGTCGGCAGCCGGTGGGCACAGTGTTTCTTGCATACAAAGACAGATACTTGCCGGATTGTAAAGAACCCCAAAGGGGTTGACCGTGCAGAGAAATTTTCGACGCAGCAATTCCATGCCGATGTTCTCGGCAAAGCAAGAACCGATAAACAGCAGTCTGTCTTCGGGACAGATTGGCGTCATTTTTACGGGCAATTCTATTTCTGTTCTAAAATTCATGGCTGTAAATAAAATGATTGGAAGTAAAATTATGCCGCAAAAATAGCTATCTTCATTGATTTTATGCTAAATTTGCGATAATTTATATTGTCATGAGTAAGGAAAGAAACTATAATTTATTGTCTAAAATAAAATTACCGGCTGATTTAAGACAACTTCCTTTGGAGAAGTTGCCTGAGGTTTGTGATGAATTGCGTCAAGATATTATTGATGAATTGGCTGACAACCCGGGACATTTTGCTTCGAGCTTAGGTGTTGTGGAATTGACGGTTGCCTTGCATTATGTGTTCGATACGCCTTATGACCGTATCGTGTGGGATGTAGGGCATCAAGCTTATGGCCATAAGATTTTGACCGGCAGGCGTGACCGTTTCTCTACGAACCGTAAACTGCATGGCATTTGTCCGTTTCCATCGCCCGATGAGAGTGAATACGACAGTTTTACGTGCGGACATGCCTCGAACTCAATCTCCGCTGCATTGGGTATGTCGGTGGCTTTTGAGGAACAAGGAGAGAAAAACCGCAACGTGATAGCCGTAATCGGTGACGGCTCTATGAGTGGAGGGCTGGCTTTCGAAGGACTGAACAATGCTTCGTCTACGCCCAATAATCTGCTTATTATCTTGAACGATAACAATATGAGCATCGACCGGAGTGTGGGAGGCATGAAACATTATTTACTGCAGTTGCACACCAGCCCGTGGTATAATCAGGTGCGCTTCAAGGTCTCCCAAAAACTCTACCGGTTGGGATGGATGAATGACGAGCGAAGAAATAGCATCATCCGTTTCAATAACTCGCTGAAATCGCTTATCAGCAACCAGCAGAATATATTTGAAGGGATGAACATCCGCTATTTCGGTCCTTGCGACGGTCACGATGTGCTTGAACTCGTGCAGGTGTTGCGCGGAATAAAGAATATGAAGGGCCCGAAACTGCTGCATTTGCATACGATTAAGGGAAAAGGATTCAAGCCGGCAGAAAAAGCTGCTACGATATGGCACGCCCCGGGAAAATTTGACAAGGATACCGGAGAACGCATCTTGGCTGATACCAGTGGGCAACCACCGCGCTTTCAAGATGTGTTTGGACATACTTTAGTGGAACTGGCTGAGAAAAACGACCGTATTGTGGGCGTCACACCGGCCATGCCTACGGGCTGTTCCATGAATATTCTGATGAAAGCGATGCCGCATCGAGCTTTCGATGTCGGGATTGCCGAAGGACATGCCGTGACTTTTTCGGGAGGTATGGCTAAAGAAGGAATGATTCCGTTCTGCAATATCTATTCTGCTTTTGCGCAAAGGGCTTACGATAATATTATTCATGATGTAGCCATACAGCGCTTGAATGTGGTGTTGTGCCTGGACCGTGCCGGACTGGTGGGTGAGGATGGACCGACACATCACGGTGCATTTGATTTGGCTTATCTGCGCCCGATTCCAAACCTGACAATATCATCGCCGCGTAATGAACACGAACTGCGTAGCCTGATGTATACGGCACAGTTGCCAGACAAGGGACCGTTCGTAATTCGTTACCCACGCGGACGCGGACATCTTGTTGACTGGAAATGCCCGATGCATGAAATAGCTGTCGGCACCGGGGTGCAGCTCAAGGATGGAGACAGTGTGGCTGTCTTGACCTTGGGACCGATTGCCTACGAAGCACAAAAGGCTATTGAAACAGCCGAGAGAGAAGCGCATGAACGCGGTGAAACTTTGTCGGTGGCACATTATGACATGCGCTTCTTAAAGCCGTTGGACACGGATTTGCTGGACCAGATTGCAGCCAGATTTTCGCATGTCGTCACGATAGAAGACGGCGTGGTGAACGGAGGATTGGGTACTGCCGTATTGGAATACTTGTCCGACCACGATTGCGCCGTACGCGTAAAACGCTTGGGATTGCCGGATTCTTTTGTGGAACATGGCACTGTGGGGCAGCTCTACGAAATAGTCGGACTGGATTACAAAAGCATTGCCCGTGAAATTACTAACTTTGTAAAACATTAGCTTCAATGAAAATTGTCATAGCCGGTGCCGGAGGAGTCGGTACACATCTGGCTGAACTTTTGTCAAAAGAAGACCAGGATATTGTTTTGATTGATGAAAATCCTGATAAATTGGCTAATATAGCCAATAACTTCGACCTGATGACTTTGAATGTGAATCCAACTTCTATCAACGGTTTGAGGGAAGCCGGAACGAATAAGGCAGATTTGTTTATCGCTGTTACTCCAGACGAAACAAAAAATATGACTTGCTGCATGCTGGCCAGTGCAATGGGAGCGCAGAAAACAGTGGCTCGTATTGATAATGACGAATATTTGTTGCCGCAACATAGTGATTTCTTTAAGAAAATGGGCATCAACTCCATGATTTATCCGGAGTTGCTGGCTGCAGGTGAAATCACCGAATCGCTGAAGAGAAGCTGGGTGCGTCAGTGGTGGGAGGTGCATGACGGCGCTTTGATTATGCTGGGCATCAAATTGCGCGAATCTGCCGAAATATTGAATATCTCCTTGAAGCACCTGAACGGCTCGGGAGTGAACTATCATATCGTGGCCATCAAACGAGGTGATGAAACGATTATTCCGAATGGAGATGACGAACTGAAATCGGGTGACTTGGCTTATTTCATGTGTACCAAGAAATATATTCCTTATATCCGTAAGATTGTAGGCAAGGAACATTACGAGGATGTGCGCAGCGTGATGATGATGGGCGGTGGCTTGATTAGTGTGCATGCCGCAAAATTTGCACCCAGTTACATGAATGTAAAAATCATAGAGCAGGATGCAGCCAAGTGTATGGAACTGAACAGTCTGCTCGAAGAGGACGATGCCTTGATTATTCATGGTGACGGACGCGATGCTTCTTTGCTGATGGATGAGGATATCGAACATACACAGGCTTTCGTTGCGCTGACCGATCAAACGGAAATAAATATTTTGGCATGCCTTACAGCCAAACGTATGGGAGTGCGCAAAACTGTTGCTCTGATTGAAAACATGGATTATATCGGCATGGCCGAAAAACTGGATATCGGAACCATTATAAACAAGAAAGAGATTGCTGCCAGCCATATCTATCAGTTGATGCTGGATGCGGATGTGGCTAACGTGAAATGCTTGACGTTGGCTAACGCAGATGTGGCAGAATTTCTGGTAAAACCAAATGCAAAAGTAACGCGCAAGGAAGTGAAGGATTTGGGATTGCCGCATGGAGTTACAATCGGCGGTCTGGTCCGTTCGGGCGAGGGCATGCTGGTAAGTGGTAATACTCAGATACAAGCTGGAGACCGTGTTGTGGTTTTCTGTAAAAGTATGCTGATGAAGAAGCTGGAAAAATATTTCAACTGACAGAATAGCGTGAAGCCTTTTTCTGGATGAACAGGTGAACGTCGGAATGAAAATATCCCAAAAGTGGCTGGAGTGGCGCACTTTTGGGATATTTTTTGTTGCTGCAGGGAGGCTGGATAATGATGGCCTGTTTGTATCTGTATAGTTTCTGTTATTTACTAAAAGTAATTGTTTTCCGGGTCAATGCTTTGTTCCGTCCCTAAGTTTTCAGGTATCTTGTTTGCTTCCGGCCACGATTGAACCCCTGTTTTGTTTGTCTCATCTTCCTGTATCTCCTCATTACTTTGCATATGGCTTTCCTTGTTTGAAGTGTCATCTTGAGTCAGGAAATGAATGATGTCTTGTCGCAAGCGCTGATAGGGTGGAGCTGTTTTGAAACTGACATTCTTGCGCAGCATGGATTCTATGGTATTTTGGCTGTGCTGGTAGCATGCCAGTTCGTTTTGCATTTGTATGTCATGTTCGGCAAGCTGCCTGATTTCGCGTTCACGCTCTTTGCGCAGCAAGATACAGACAGGGTTCAGTAGGGGACAGACTACATTTTCAAACAGATTATGTCCCTGCATATACAGATATGTCGTTTCGGGAGTGAGGCCTAACTGCAATAATTCTTCTTTCAGAGGCTCGTATTGGCCTTTTGCTTGTGGAAAGTGATGCTGCAGGAAGGCAATTTTTCGGTTCACTCGTTTACGGACATATTCCAAAGTATGTTCGGGATGGTAGACATTGATCTCGGGAAAAGCTACGATATTCCCAAATTCAGTCATCGTGAACTCGCGATAGTAATTATTGCGGTATGCCCAGATGGACCATACAAACAAAGGCCAGATAATTTGAGAAAACTCACTCATAAACCCTTCTATGTCGAGCAGACGATGGTCGTTTAGGGTTGCCATTACGCACACACTGTGCAGGCTTTCGGCATAACACTGATAGTTTTCTATGGCATAGACATAAGTGTGAAATACATAGGGGTTGTGATTGATGAACTCCGAGGTATAGTTGGTGTCTTGCAGCAGATAGTCGTAATCAGCATCCACGCAAGCAATCATTTCTGTGCCTAGCTGCTTGCCCAATTTATTCATGAGAACGATTTTTTTGCCTTTGCCTAAATTCGTACGCGAGGGCAACATCACTTCAAAGTAGCGCTGGTCGTTTTCGAATTCATCCAAAACCATTCTCCAAAAAAATACATCATCATAGCTTTCTACATAGGCAATAATTTTCTTCCGTGCGTTTTTCGGTCGCATTTTGTTAGCGGCACCGAGGTAATACGAATTCAGGTTCTCTGACAAGCGCTTAGCCATATCTGCCTCCTTTCCTTATATAATGTGTTTTTACTCCATGGTGATGTCCGATACTTCGGTCACAGAGTCCAGCCATCCGTTCATGATAACAGCCGGCGAATGGGTTGTAAGAATGATTTGCGCATTCGGATTGATTTGTCTGATGGTGTTGATTAGTTTCTGTTGCCATTCGATGTGCAGGCTCACTTCTGGCTCGTCCATAAAGAGCACATAAGGTTTTTTGTCTTCAACGAGTACAGTCAGCAGAATAACCAGAATTTGTTTCTCTCCCGATGATAGTTTATAGGGCGAGAGTGTTTCTCCCATTTGCGTGAAGAATATTTCATTGCTTTTCCGGTCTATTTTTTTGCCTGTTTCTTGGAAGAAGTCATCAATAAGGTCTTGGAAACATTTTTTTGTTTCGGCTTGATCGCGAGCTTTGGTTTGCGCTTCCGGATCGCCGCTGGTGAGCATTTCTATCATTCTGTTGCCCACATTGACTTGATAGTCCAGGTAACGGCGCTGTAGCTGATACAGCTGCCAGTCAAGTTCTGTGGCAACTCGGGCATCTGTCAGCTTTTCAATCAGGCCGCCATGAATCAGAGGGCGGTCTACACTCCGAATTACATCAAAATGAATGCAGGTTGCATCCTCGGGAAAGAAGGTCAGTTTCACACCTCCAGGTATCTCTCTTCCTAAGGCTCCATTTGCCGACAGCAAGTGTTTGATAACCTTGTTAAGAATCGTACTTTTACCTACACCGTTTACACCACTCAAAATATTTACCTCTTTGTTCAGGTCCCATATTATGTGATGGCGTCCGCTCCATAGCGATTCTATCTCTATGCGGCGGATATATTCTCCTGTTTTTTCCATAATAAAATCCGCTTTTTACAAAGATAGATTTTCCGTACGAATTAAACGATTTTTTATCACATTTTACGGATATAGAAGGCCGATGTGTTTTCATGACATTATTCAATGTAAAAAACAATAAAAAATAAGGTGTCTATGTGTATTTTTAGTAACTTGCATCAATTACTGCCAATTCTGATTTTAACTTTATAATTTTCTCCCGAATGAAAAAACTTCGTTTCTGCATGCTTCGTTCCGGTTGCATGCTCCTGTTATTGTGCAACCTGTTGCAGGCATGCGATGATGTCAGTTGGAAAAAAGAGATAGAACAAATTAAGGAAGAACTGCAACATCAGAAAGAGTTGCTCACTGAATTGCAAAACAGAGCCACGATTGTGGGCATTCAAGAGCGGGAAGGTTGTCATGTTATCGAATTCTCAGATGGACAAACTATTACCATCAAGGACGGACACACACCAATCTTGGCTATTGGAGAAGAAGGAAACTGGTATATTGACGGAAAAGACACTGGTTTGGATGCCGTTCCTGAGGACGGAATGACTCCTACAATTGAGGTGGGGCCCAATGGAAACTGGTTTATCAACGGACAGGATATTGGTGTGCGTGCACTGGCTCAGGATGGAGAAACCCCAACAATAGAAATAGGTGCCGAAAATCATTGGATTGTCAATGGCGAAGATACTGGTATTACGGCTTATGGCAAGGATGGTTTTACACCAAGCATCAGTATCGGAAGTAACGGCCACTGGGTTATTAATGGTGAGGATACAGGAGTGCAGTCGCAAGGACAAGACGGACAGAATGCGCCGCACATTACAAACATCGTAGACTCGCCCTATAAAATGGACTTTACTTTTTCGGATGGTGAGGTGGTTTCGGTGGATAAAACGATTCAGACTCCACATATAAGGAATGCTGCTTTGCCTTTTATGCCCGATACATTGCGTATTTTGGGCATTGGCAACAGTTATACCAGCAATGGTATGTTGCATTTACCTCAGATTGCAGCCAATAATGGGTTGGACAATGTTTATTTTGCTACTTTAGAGTATGGCGGTGCTTCTTTATGGATGCATTGGGATTTTTATCAAAAAAATCAAGCTGTCTATGGCTTTCGTATGTCAAATCCAAAAATAGGAGATTGGGGTGACTGGAATACTGAAACAATCTCTTTGCGACAGGCACTGAAATATGCTAAATGGGATGTCATCGTTTTGCAACAATACTCAGCTGAGTCGGGATTATACCACACTTATCAGCCTTATCTGAATCAGATGTTGGATGAAATAGCATTGATGTCGGGCAATGCCCGGGTTGTGTTTGCATGGCAAATGACCTGGGCTTACGGATCTAAGTCTAATCATCCGGGATTTGCTTACTATGAAGGTAATCAAGCCTTGATGTCGGACAAGATAGAAGAGGCCACCAAATATATGAATCGAGAAACAGGTGTGGATATCATTATTCCCACCGGAGCCATCATAAGGGATTTGCGTTCCTCTAAGTACAATAATCCACCGTATGACTTGACTACGGATGGGGTTCATTTGGATTTGGGATTAGGGTGTTATGCTGCTTCGGCTGCCTGGTTTGAAACATTGGTTGCTCCGGTGTTCCGTACATCGGTAATCGGAAACCCGGACGTGATAGAGAATCCAGACAGTGTAACAACGGTAATTCCTGTTACTCCGGAGAATCGAGAAGAGATACAGCGCATGGTGAAGGTGCAATGCAGAAAATGGAATGTCGGTGCGTAAAAAATATTTCTTTTTCTATCGTAAGTTACAATATATTTTGTACTTTTGTAACAGAGAATAATCATAACCTAATAGTTAAAACATAAGCGATAATGAAACCTACTTTATTTCTTTTGGCTGCCGGTATGGGTAGCCGTTACGGTGGTTTGAAACAGCTTGACGGGCTGGGTCCAAACGGAGAAACAATCATGGATTACTCTATTTATGATGCAATTCAGGCCGGATTCGGTAAATTGGTATTCGTAATCCGTAAGGATTTCGAACAGGAATTCCGCGAGAAAATCATCAGTAAATACGAAGGACATATCCCTTGCGAATTGGTATTCCAGGCTTTGGATGCTCTGCCAGAAGGATTCTCATGCCCAGAAGGCCGTGAAAAACCATGGGGAACCAACCATGCTGTTATGATGGGTAAGGATGCTATCAAGGAACCTTTCTGTGTAATCAACTGCGATGACTTCTATAACCGTGATGCTTTCATGGCTATTGGTAAATTCTTGAGCGAACTTCCAGAGGGTGCAACAAATCAATATGCAATGGTGGGCTTCCGTATTGGAAACACTTTGTCGGAGAATGGTTCAGTGGCTCGTGGCGTTTGTGCCAAGGATGAGAAAGGTAATCTTTCTGCAATCGTTGAGCGTACTGAAATCATGAAGGTAGACGGTGAAATCTGCTATAAGGATGAGAATGGTAACTGGACTCCTGTTGGCGGTGAGAATACTCCTGTTTCTATGAACATGTGGGGATTCACTCCTGATTACTTTGCTTATAGCGATGAGTTCTTCAAGACTTTCTTGAGCAATCCTAAGAATATGGAGAACTTGAAGTCTGAGTTCTTCATTCCTTTAATGGTTGATAAGTTGATTAACGACGGAACTGCTGCTGTGAAAATCTTGGATACTACTTCTAAATGGTTTGGTGTGACTTATGCTGCAGACCGTGATGGTGTGGTTGCTCGCATCCAGAAGTTGGTTGACGAAGGTGTTTATCCTGCAAAACTGTTCTAATAAATAAGAAAGAACAGAGTATATATTGAAAGAGATGTTGCGTGATGATGTGCGGAACATCTCTTTTTTTAATCACTAATTTCAAAGAAATATGATGAATGTAGGAGATAAGGCGCCCGAGATTTTGGGCTTGAATGAAAAGGGTGAAGAGGTTAAGTTGAGTCAGTTCAGCGGAAAGAAGGTTGTGCTTTACTTTTATCCAAAGGACAATACTTCGGGATGTACGGCTGAGGCTTGCAGTTTGCGAGACCAGTATGCTGCATGGAAGGAATCTGGAGTAGAAGTAATTGGTGTTAGCATTGATAGTGCGGCCTCTCACCAAAAGTTTATAGCTAAGCACGAACTGCCGTTTACCTTGATTGCTGATACCGAGAAGATTCTGGTTGAGGCTATGGGTGTATGGGGAGAAAAGAGTATGTATGGCCGTAAATATATGGGTACATTCCGTACAACTTTTATTATTAATGAGGAAGGGGTTATAGAACATATATTTCTTCCGAAGCAAATCAAGACGAAAACTCATGCCGAACAGATTGTTGACTACTTGTCCAAAGCTTAATCTGGGGTATTGATAAATGAAAAATGCCGTAACGGAGCTAAAGCTTCCGTTACGGCATTTCTTGATTTATATGTTTTCGCTTTGTGCTTCTTCTAATTCTATAGATAATGTTTCCCAGCGTTCTACCGTTTCGTCTAACTGTTTCTTCAAGTTGCCATGTTGTTCATACAAATTCATGTCTGCAGCTCCTTCTGGAGTGGTGAGTTTTGTTTCTATATCAGAAATAGCTGTTTCCAGTTTTTCTATTTCTTCTTCGCACATCTTGACGTTCTTTTCTATTTTACGAATCTTCTTTTGCCATTCTTTTTGCTGTTCGTAAGAAAGTCGGCTGCTGCTGGTTGTTTTTTCGGTGGAAATTGTATTTTTGGCGGAAGGACTGTTGCTTAGATGCAACTCGTTGAGCGATTCTATGTTTTTCTTCTTTAAGAAATCGTAGATGCCGCCCAAATGTTCTTTCACTTCACCGCCGCCGAATTCATACACTTTTTCTACCAGTCCGTCCAGGAACTCACGATCGTGGCTCACGATAATAACCGTTCCGTCGAATTCACGGATGGCCTCTTTCAGTACATCCTTGGATCGCATATCCAGATGGTTTGTCGGCTCGTCCAAAATCAATAAGTTGACCGGCTCGAGCAATAGCTTAATCATGGCCAGACGGCTGCGTTCACCTCCGGAGAGTACTTTTACTTTCTTTTCAGAAGCTTCACCTCCGAACATAAAGGATCCCAAAATATCCTTGATACGGAGTCGGATGTCACCTTTTGCTACTTGATCTATGGTGTCAAAAACAGTCAACTCTCCATCAAGCAGCTGTGCTTGATTCTGTGCAAAATAACCAATCTGTACCAAATGCCCCACCTTTAAGGTTCCCTCAAAAGGAATTTCGTTCATGATACATTTAACCAAGGTTGATTTTCCCTCGCCGTTCTTTCCCACGAAGGCTACTTTCTCACCTCGTTTGATTGTCAGGTTAACATCATGAAACACGATATGGTTTCCATAAGACTTTTGGACATCCTCGCAGATAATAGGATAGTCTCCACTGCGCATAGCAGGAGGAAACTTCAGATGTAGTGAAGAGTTGTCTACTTCATCTATTTCGATAGGAATGATTTTCTCCAGTTGCTTGATGCGGCTTTGTACCTGTACAGCTTTCGTAGCCTTGTATCTGAAACGTTCAATAAAATCCTTGATGTCTGCAATTTCCTTTTGTTGGTTTTCGTAGGCTCGCAGTTGCTGTTCTCTTCGTTCTGCTTTCAGGTTTACATATTCGTCGTAGCATACCTTGTAGTCGTAGATGCGTCCGCACGAAATTTCCAGAGTACGGTTGGTTACATTATTGATAAAGGCGCGGTCGTGACTGACTAATACTACTGCATTAGCCCGTGTGGACAAAAAGTTTTCCAGCCATTGAATACTTTCTATATCCAAATGGTTGGTCGGTTCATCCAGTAATAAGATGTCTGGTTTGCGAAGTAGCAGTTTGGCCAATTCAATACGCATGCGCCATCCTCCGCTGAATTCTTTGGTGGGACGGTCAAAATCGTTTCTTGAGAACCCCAAACCGATGAGTGTCCGTTCTATTTCAGCGTGGAAGTTCATGCCGCCCATCATTTGAAAACGCTCATTTTCATGTGTAAATCGTTCTACAAGTGCCATGTAGCTTTCGCTTTCGTAGTCGGTTCTTTCCATCAGTTCGTGGTTCATTTTCTCCAAATGGAGCTGCATTTCTGTTATGTGGTCAAAAGCCTGCATGGCTTCTTCCATCACTGTATGCTCGTCTGAAAGAATCATAACCTGTGGCAGATAGCCTATGGTAGTATCTTTTGGGATAGCCACCGTACCGCTTGTTGGTTGCTGCAGTCCGGCTATAATTTTTAGCATTGTAGATTTTCCGGCACCATTCTTGCCGACCAGTGCAATGCGGTCCTTATCATTAATTACATAAGAAACATTTTGGAATAAGGGCTTGGCACCATACTCCACTTCAAGATTATCTATTGAAATCAAAATCTTATTATTTAAAAATTCGTGATGCAAAATTAGTGAAACTCAAAGGTCGAGACAAATAAAAAAGCAATTCTTTGGAAAAATGTTCTATCTGTTTGTTTCAGAACTTTCTTGGACTGAAAAAAGTTGACCCAATAAGAATGTTATGATAGAGTGTGTAATATTGAAAAAGGTTGTCTAGTTCTACGTTTCTAACAAATGTGGTATGAAACGCTATTGTTTTTTTTATTATTGCAAAATTATGTGAAGTCATGACGTAAATTAATTGAAGTACTGTTGAAAATA
>UncleJesse_p2__coassemble_356_pt1 | contig 102556 bp, 80 predicted proteins | sample UncleJesse_p2__metabat2_high_PE_002 | metagenome-assembled genome bin UncleJesse_p2 | reverse complement strand
CCGAGTGGCTAGGTAGCGGTCTGCAAAACCGTCCACAGCAGTTCGAATCTGCTGGACACCTCGAAGAAAAAGATGATAGTGTGCTCACTGTCATCTTTTTTTGTTTGTTACAGACAGAATGTTTACTGTCTGGGATAGAGAGTGAGACATGTCAGAAATAAATTTTGCATCATGAATATAAATAAAGAAGAACGAGTGGCCAAAGCAGTGGCTTTATTTAAAGAAGGATATAACTGCTCACAGTCTGTAGTGGCAGCCTTTGCCGATTTGTATGGATATTCTGAAGAGCAGGCATTCAGGATGGCAGCTTCATTTGGTGGTGGCATAGGCCGTATGCGTCAAACATGCGGTGCGGCCTGCGGTATGTTCCTGCTAGTGGGACTTGACTGCGGAGCCGTTGACGGGGCCGACCGTATCGGTAAATCGCGCAATTATGCCAAAGTGCAGGAGTTGGCCAAGAAGTTCGAAACGATTAACGGGTCATTGATATGTGCCGAACTGTTGGGGTTGCAACCCAAAACACCCATAGTAGCCCAGGCCGAAGCACGCACGGCAGAATATTATGCCAAGCGTCCTTGCGCCAAAATGGTAGAAACGGCAGCACGCTTATTTGCAGATTATTTGAGTGAAGAGAACAAAAATGCAATTCCAAACCAGTAAGTGTGTCATAAATTCGTATTCTCTTATCTTTTTTTTGCAAAAATAGAAGAAATCTTTTGTTTTCTTGTCGCTATTCGGCCAAAAAGTATTACTTTTGCAAGGTCTTTAAAGAAATTGATATTTAATTGGTTAAATAAATTATATAGGGTATGGTAATGCAAGAAAAAGCCGGTGTCATAGCCGGTGCAATTTGGAATGTTTTGGATCAGGTAGAATCCATGAGTGCAAAAGAACTGAAGAAGGCAGTGAAACTCAAGACAGAAAAAGAATTGTATCTTGGCCTTGGATGGTTGCTCAGAGAAGACAAACTGACCGTAAAAGGTGATGAGAAAGATCCTACTTTGTCATTGAAAAGATAAGATGGCAGTTTCCTAAATAATATAAATATGTCCGTGATTGTTTCTCCATGGACATATTTTTTTTATCTTTGCATAAAAAGAAAATAAGACTGTAAAAACAATGAAGAATATCAGAAATTTCTGTATTATTGCACATATTGACCATGGAAAGTCAACATTAGCAGACCGCCTTTTGGAATACACAAACACGATAAAAGTAACTGCGGGGCAGATGTTGGATGATATGGATCTGGAAAAAGAACGCGGTATTACCATTAAAAGCCATGCCATTCAGATGGATTATGAATGGCAGGGAGAAAAATATACGCTTAACTTGATTGACACTCCGGGACATGTCGATTTTTCCTATGAGGTGTCGCGTTCCATTGCTGCCTGTGAAGGAGCTTTGCTTATTGTTGATGCAACACAGGGTGTACAGGCGCAAACAATTTCCAACCTATATATGGCGATTGAGCACGACCTGGAGATAATTCCCGTAATCAATAAGTGTGATATGGTAAATGCCATGCCCGAAGAGGTAGAGGATGAAATCATTGAACTGTTAGGATGCAAGCGCGAAGACATTATCCGTGCATCTGGAAAAACCGGCATGGGAGTGGACGATATTCTGCATGCTGTGGTGGAACGTATTCCGGCACCTAAGGGCGATGAGAATGCTCCCTTGCAAGCCTTGATATTCGACTCTGTATTTAATTCTTTCCGAGGCATCATTGCCTATTTCAAAATCGTGAACGGCAGCATTAAGGCGGGAGATGATGTAGTGTTTATCAACACCGGAAAGGAATATTCCGCTGATGAAATCGGTGTGCTGAAAATGAATATGATGCCCAAAAAAGAACTGCACTGCGGAGATGTGGGCTATATCGTATCGGGAATTAAAACTGCCACCGAGGTAAAAGTGGGTGATACAATTACTCATGTGGACCGACCCTGCGAAAAGGCGATTGCCGGATTTGAAGAGGTAAAGCCAATGGTCTTTGCCGGAGTTTATCCCATAGAGACAGAAGATTTTGAAAACTTGCGTGCATCTTTGGAAAAGCTTCAGTTGAACGATGCCTCGCTGACATTCCAACCAGAGTCGTCTGTGGCGCTTGGATTTGGTTTCCGTTGCGGATTCCTTGGATTGCTGCACATGGAAATTATCCAGGAACGACTGGACCGCGAGTTTAACATGGATGTGATTACTACGGTGCCCAACGTGTCGTACATGGTATATGACAAGCAGGGTGGCGTGAAGGAAGTTCACAATCCGGCCGGAATGCCGGACGTGACCCTTATCGATCATATCGAGGAGCCTTATATTAAAGCAACAATTATCACCACGACCAATTATATCGGTCCGATTATGACCTTGTGTCTCGGTAAACGTGGCGAATTGATTAAGCAGGAGTATATCAGCGGAAACCGTGTGGAATTGCATTACAATATGCCGTTGGGAGAAATCGTAATTGATTTCTATGACAAACTGAAGAGTATTTCCAAGGGATATGCCTCGTTTGACTATCACCAAAACGGATTCCGTCCTTCGAAACTGGTAAAGCTTGATATTTTGCTTAACGGTGAGCCAGTGGATGCTTTGTCTACTCTGACACACTTTGACAATGCGACAGACTTTGGTAGAAGAATGTGTGAGAAATTGAAGGAATTGCTCCCAAGACAGCAGTTTGACATTGCCATTCAAGCTGCAATCGGCGCAAAAATCATTGCCCGCGAAACAGTAAAACAGCTCCGAAAGGATGTTACTGCAAAATGTTATGGTGGTGATATCAGCCGTAAGCGCAAACTGCTCGAAAAACAAAAGAAAGGTAAAAAGCGCATGAAGCAAATCGGCAATGTAGAGGTGCCACAAAAGGCCTTCCTTGCTGTTTTAAAACTAGACTAACCTATGGATAAAAGAGATGTAGCTCGTGAGATAGCACGAATTTATTGCAGACTTACACCTGCCGGAATTGATGCACTGGCTGAAATGCTGGTGCCGTTTAAATTCACAAAAGGAGACGTGGTTATGCCCGAAGGACATATTTGCCAATATATGTATTTTGTGAACAGGGGAATGGTACGCCAGTATTATTACAAGAATAACAAGGATGTGACCGAACATTTCTCGTACGAGGGAAGAATCGTAATCTGTATAGAAAGTTTTCTGAAGCAAGAACCGTCAAGATTGATTGTGGAAGCCTTGGAAAACAGTGTGCTTTATGGTATTCCATATGACAAGCTACACGCCAAGGCTGAAGAGAACAAAGAAATTGAATTGCTCTTCAGAAAGATAATGGAGCATGCACTGATCAGTTCGCAAGAGTATGCCGACAGCCAGCGTTTTGAGAATGCAACAGAACGTTATGAGCGCTTGCTGTCCAAGAAACCCGAAATTGTGCTGCGTGCACCAATGGTGCATGTGGCCTCTTATCTGCAAATGTCACCAGAAACGTTGAGCAGGGTGCGCGCTGCGCATGTCGAGAATAATGCCGCCTCGCATCAAAAGGACTCTTGATTGTTCTGGGTATTAATATAAGAAAAAGGACCATTCCTGTTTGCAACGTGGAATGGTCCTTTTTCTTTTTGGGATACTTGTTAAATGCTTAATGCAACTCGTTAAGCGCCTCGCAATAATAGGCACGGCTTAGTTCTTCAGCTTTTATTGTTTCTTGTCCCACTCGCAGTATGTCCAAATCGAGTTTCACTATTTCTTGCTCTTTATCCTTCGGCTTTCGTCCGGCATCTTGTTCTATATCCTTTAGCGCAGAACGTATTTCTGAAACACTTTGTGTGGTGCGTAAGAGAGCAAGCTGGTTTGAAAACGGACTTTTGTTATGGACAAACCCTACGGGTTCCGTTTGTCGCACTGAACTGAAGCAGATTGCGGGAAAATATTCCCGCAATCTGCTTTGTGCCAGCGCCAGGTGTTTTTCTGCCTGGCAATTTGAACCGATACCTATGATGATTTCTGTTTCTTTTTGCATATTCTGTTTAATTTTCTGCCTGGTAATTTTGCTTGTATCTATGCATTCAAAGTTTTCACTGTAAGCAGGCTGTTATGCTTTTTCTTCAGCATAAAGATAAATTCCAAGCCGCCTTCAGGATTGATTTTGGCATGAATTGTACCTCCATGAAAGACTACGGCATTCTTGACAATAGCCAAGCCGAGCCCTGTACCGCCGATTTTTCTGCTTCTACCTTTATCAACTCTGTAGAAACGTTCGAAAAGACGAGGCAAATGACTGGGTTGTACCCCTACACCGTTGTCCTTAAAGCTGAAGAAGTAAAAGTCATCATCCTCAAAGATGCAACTGATGGTTATCTTCTTTCCTATGCCGGCATAAGCAATGGCATTATCTGCCAGATTTCGGAAAATAGAATAGAGTAGCGAGTAGTTTCCGTCAATAATCATTGAGTCTGGAAACGAGCATGATACCGTCATCTGTTTGTCTTCTAGCGGCAAGGAAAGCTCTGTAACGATATTTTTGATAATCAAGCTCAAATTCTGTGGCTCCACATCAATAAGCGAAGAAGCTTCGTCCAAACGGGTCAAAGCGGTAATGTCGCGCAATAAATTTGTCAAACGCTGGCTTTGTGCATAACTTCGCTGCAAGAATTGCTCCATCATTTCTTTTGGCAGTTCAGGGTTGTTGATGATGGTTTCCAGATATCCCTGGATGCTGCTAACCGGAGTTTTCAGTTCGTGAGCCATGTTTTGAGTAATCTGTCGCTTCATTCGTGCCTGTTCTTCCTGCTTTGTGATATCAGAGATAGTCAACTCGAAACTTGCATCCTGAAAAACCACAGCATCTATGGAGAAAATGTATCCGCTGCGCTCAATGATTTCGGTCATTGTTTTGGATTCTGCGCGGGCATAATCTTTACATGTATCCTCTATGAATTTAATCAGTTTGCCAAATTCGGGGATGTTGAATACATCCTGTATTGATTCGATGTTTTTGTCGATAATCAAGTTGGCATATTGTGTAAACAGCGCGTTAGACAAGATTACCTCTCGTTTGGGATTGAAGATGGCTAGTCCTTCGTTTGATATCTGAAGATGAGCTATGAGTTTCTCTCTGGCTATATACAACTCGTCCTTGGTGCGACGCAATCGATAATAGATATCCACAATGTGGCGTGCAATCATGTCCAATTCGTTGTCGCCGGTAGAATGCTGCTTCAGTTCGAAGGGTTCGTCCATATCTGCCTTTTTGGCAAAAAGACGAAGTTGAGTGATGGTTTTGCCTAAGCTGGACGTAAGTTTATAGAAAACGAACGTGAGTATCAGTGTAATGAGGAAGATACTCCAAAGATAGTTTACATCTGCTTTAAGCCGGCTTGTGAGACTGAAGTCGTAAGGCAAGGCACAGCGAATGATAATGCGGTCTGGATGAAAAAAGTTCGCGTAATAAAAATACGGAATTTTTAGGGTTTCAGAATGGCGCATAATGGCATATCCCGAACCATCTTTCAGTGCATTGACCACCTCAATACGTTGTGCATGGTTTCCCATACTCTGTGCTTTTTGCTGATTGTCGTACAGAATGTCTCCCTTAGGCGAAATCAGTGTTACGCGCAGATTTTCAAAATGAGAGAATCTTACAAAAGAGTCTACAATGGCTTCGTAGTTCGATACGGGCTGCTTGTGAATCATTTCATACAGCTGGCTGTTGAAAATAGACAGACGATCGTTTAGCAGCTCGATTTTGTATTCTTTCTCACGCATGTATTGGTAGAAGGTAAAAAATCCGGCAAAGAGCCAGAATAACATGATGATAGAGAGAAAGAGTTTGTTGGTAAATGATAATCTGAAATGCATTTTTCTTAGCTCTTAGGATCGGCATCGAAATAATATCCGTAGCCTTGACGTGTCATGATATATTTTCCGTAATCTCCAAGTTTCTTGCGCAAACGTGTGATATTGACGTCTATCGTGCGGTCCAAAACTTCTGCATCGTCGTGCCATACCTTACGTAATATTTCTGCACGGGAGAAAACACGTCCTTCGTTCTCCAGAAAGAGTTGCAGCAGTTCAAATTCTGTTTTGGTTAACTGTAGAACATCACCGTGAAGAACAGCTTCTTTGAGTTTCAAGTTTAATTTCAAGTCTTTATATCCCATCAATGTGGTTGTCTGGGAAGCTGTTTTTGGAGTGGTTCTACGCAATACAGCTTTTACACGGAGCACCACTTCACGCAGTGAAAATGGTTTTGAGATGTAGTCATCGGCCCCTAGAGTGAAGCCGGTGACTGCATCATTCTCCGTGTCTCTCGCTGTAAGGAATATAATTGGGATGTGATTTAGGTTCTTGGATTCCTTTAGCATTTTGGCCATGCGGAATCCGGATATTTCGCCCATCATTACATCCAGCAGAATCAGGTGATATTGTGTAAGGTCAAGCTTTAAGGCTTCTTCAGCAGAATAAGCCACATCAATGTGGTATCCCTCGTTTTCCAAATTAAAGCGAAGGATGTCGCAAAGATCTTCTTCGTCGTCAACAACTAAAATTCTGTAATCGTTCATAATTCTCTATTGTTTTAATTCTGCTGCAAATATATCACCTTATTGTTACATGATTGTAAAAAGCATGTTACAATTTCATTTCAGTCTGATGTTAGTGCTGAAATTTTCTACAAGCACGCACCAGATGGCGGAAATGGCCAATCAATTCTTGACTTTCCTGAAGCATACTCAAGTATAGGAAATCAACCTTCAGATTGGTTGTGTCTTTCTGTGCGATACGCTGCTGCTGTTGCTTGCGCAGAGTGGACAGTAAGGCTTTCATTTCATTTCCTTTTTCGCGCAGTTCGATAGAGCGGCTATAGTTGTTCGTCTCAATCATCTGTGCTATATCCTGAATATAGGCAACGATGTCGTTCTTTATTGGAGTGAATTCTTTTTCATACTCTTCATAAAGCGGATTAAAATTGTTGTCCACATGTTCGAAGATGGGTTCGCACATACGCTTCAAGCAATAGAAACTCTGTTCGCAGCTATTGCATGCCAAATAAAACCATGTATTCTTTTCTACTGCTATCAACTGATCTATCTTGCGCAGACCTATGATTTCTTTTCTGCGCTGCATCTTCCATTGCTTCTTATGGCTGTCGAGTTCAGAGAATACTTTGCGCAGTTTCTTTACGTCTTCCTCAATCAGACCGTCGCTGATAAGAGCGTACGTGTCGGCCACAAATTGAGTCACTTCAGTCTGTGTGTTCATAAAGTGTTTGCTAAGCAGGGGCCATACTGCATTCGGGTCTTGAGTTTCTACAATTTCTGTAAACAACTCATCTTTCTTGACAGATGACATCTTCTTTTTATAGTTGCGGCTGTTGGTCCACAGAATAAAGATTACCGTTGCCATCAAGAGTACCATTGCTACAATGCCTCCATAATATACAATTATCGTAACGATGAAACACAGGAAGAAGGCCGCACCAGCTGTCATAAACCAGCCACCGATAACAGAAATTACACCTGTCACGCGGAATACAGCGCTTTCGCGTCCCCATGCACGGTCGGCTAGAGAAGATCCCATTCCAACCATGAATGCTACATAGGTTGTAGAAAGAGGCAGTTTTAATGAAGTTCCCACCACAATCAGCAGACCGGACAATACCAAATTGACGGATGCACGGACCAGGTCGAATGCTGCACCTTTTTCTAATACACTGTCGTCTTGGTTGAAACGTGCGTTAATCCACGTTTTGACATTGGCAGGGATGTGTGAAATAATAAATTCGGTTCCGTTCATTACGCTTCTTACTAAGCGACGGGCAAAACGTGATGAACCAAACATTTCGTCGCCGGCTGTCTGGCGAGACAAGTCGACAGATGTTTTGATTACATTGTGGGCCTTCTTGGAGAAGGTTAATGCTGTAATCATAATTAATCCGGCCATAATCAAGAAGAATATAGGTGTTTTGGCTTCATCGTTAAGCGAACTCATCAGATAAGTACTTGGGTCAGCACCCGGATGAGCCATAAAGTCCTGATATGAAGAAAATCCGGCAAGAGTCACACCAATGAAGTTTACCAGGTCGTTACCAGCAAATGCCATCGCCAGTGAAAAGGTTCCAAACAGAACCGTAATCTTGAATATATTGACTTTAAGCAAATGAAGAATCTGAGTGAGTATGGTGAATCCAACCAAGAAAGATATTAGGATGGTGGATGTGTGGGTTGCAATCCAACTCTTGATTGCGGGTGTCATAAAGGAGGCGGTGCCAAATCCTTTTACCATAAGAAAATAGGAAATTGAGGTAAAAGCAAGGCCGCCAAATAAAGCTATAGTGTATTTTAAGTGTTTGGTATAGTGGAATGTAAAAATACAACGGGCTATCCATTGCACAATCAAACCAAAAACAAAGGCTACCGCTACTGAGATAAAGATAGCCATAATTACAGACAGGGCTTTGTCGGTATTAATTAAATCTGCATAAGTGAGTGATGAATCGTGCATCATCTTTACAAATGCCAGTGCCGTACTTCCACCCAGAAGCTCAAATACCATGGAAACTGTGGTAGAGGTGGGCATTCCCAACATGTTAAACATGTCAAGCAGTATCACATCTGAAGCTACAACTGCTAAAAAGATGCACATCAGCTGTTCGAAGGTGAAGCATTCCGGACGGAATATTCCATGACGGGCAATGTCCATCATTCCGTTACTGGTGGTTGCTCCTACAAAAACACCAACCGCTGCTACTGCTAGAATTAGTTTGAAACGAGCCGCTTTGGAACCTATAGCTGAGCTAAGGAAGTTTACGGCATCATTGCTTACTCCAACTGATAAGTCGAAGATAGACAACGCAAAAAGGAATATCACAATTCCCAGGTATAAAAATTCCATAAAATAATGAATTTAGTAAATGATTTGTGGCAAAGATACAAAAATTCATAATCTTGTAACAGATTTGAGATAAACGTAATTCTTAATTTTTTTAAAATAGAATAGACCTTTTTGCTGTTTTGTCGTTATAACGTATAAAAATTGCGCCTCCAAAGTTGACGGACAGGCAACTCTGAAGACGCAAACTCTTTATTTCTATATTCTGTATTAATCGAAACGAATGGATTTGATTGGATTGACGCGTGATATCAGTAAACTGGGCATTACGAGCACCAATACAGAAACGAGCAGCGTTGCTACATTAATGAGCACGAAATAGGGCCAATGGAACAGTAAAGGTACTTGGTCTACATAATATATTTGTGAATCAAGACGGATTATGCCGAAATGTTGCTGCACAAGCATCAGGATAAAAGCCAAGGCATTGCCATACAAGAGTCCTTTTCCGACAATGAACAACGAAAAACACAGGAAAATACTACGGATGGAACGGTCACGTGCTCCCAATGCCTTGAGTGTTCCTATGAAATTAGTACGTTCTAAGATGATAATTAATAGTCCGGATATCATGGTGATGCCCGCTACTCCAGTCATTAAAATCAAAATCACCCAAATATTTGTGTTGAGGAGTTCCAGCCAAGTGAACATCTGAGGATATAGCTCTTCTATAGACTGAGTGCTGTAGGTGGCACCATAACAGTCTGTTCCTAATTCTACATTGATTCTGCGAGCGAGACGATGGGTGGTAGTTTTCAGTGCATCATAATCTTGCAAGTTGATATTTAGCGAACTGAACTGGTTTTGTGCCCATCCGTTTAACTTGTTGCACGTGTATAGATCAGTCAGAGCTATATTGTTGTCTAATTCAGAAAGATTTGTACGGTAAATACCCTTAACAAGGAATCTGCGAGCACGAATGTTGCCGTCAAAAAAATAGGCATATACTTTGTCGCCTGTGTTTAATTGTAGTTCACGGGCCGCCATTTCTGAAATAACGATTTCGTTGGATGCTTTTTTGTCTGAGAAATTCGGCAAGCTTCCCTTGAGTAAATTCTGGTGAATGAATGTCGTGTCGAATTCTTGTCCCACGCCTTTGAACAGCATTCCTTTAAATAGGTTATCCGTTTTTAAAATGCCGGTCTTGTATGTTGTCCGTTCCCAATGTTGGATGTTTGGAGTACTCTGAACAATGCGTAGCAGAGAATCGTTGACAGCTATAGGATAGGATTCTGAAGAATTGAGGCTCTCAAGATTCATAACTTGAATGTGCGAACCGAAGCCCACGAGCTTGTTCTTTATTTCTTGCTTAAAGCCGAGTACCACGCATACGGAAATAAGCATAACTGCTACTCCGATGGCAACACCACCTGTAGCAATTCGCACAGCTAGCCCGGTGGCTCCTTTTTGCTTGTCTTTTTGCTTAAAGAGGCGCTTGGCAACAAATACTACAAAATTCATTTCGTTGTTTGTTTAATATAAATAGGTGAAAGAGAAAAGAGTGTGCATGTTTGCTCAATGTTTCTCTCGTGCTTTTAGAAAATAAGCCCGGAAAGAATGTGTGCAACTCTTTACGGGCTTACTATATAAATAAGGTGTATGAATTACTTTTGCTTATTCTGCAACGCGACCCGGATAGGCCTCTAATGCTTTTCTCAAGACAACGATGGCACGGTTCAGATCGTCTTTTTTCAATACATACGCAATACGTACCTCGTTTTTACCGGATCCGGGAGTGGTGTAGAAGCCGGATGCAGGCGCCATCATAACGGTTTCTCCTTCGAAATTAAACTCGTTCAAACACCAGGCACAGAATTTTTCCGCATCATCTACGGGTAGTTTGGCTACAGTGTAAAATGCACCCATCGGAATTGGTGAATATACTCCAGGAATTCTGTTTAAGCCGTCAATCAGACATTTGCGACGCTCTACATATTCATCATAGATTTCGCGGCTATATTCTTCTGGTTCGTCCAAAGAAGCTTCTGCTGCAATTTGACCGATGAGGGGAGGGCTTAAGCGGGCTTGACAGAACTTCATTACGGCCTTGCGGACTTCAGGGTTCTTAGTAATCAAAGCACCAATGCGAATTCCGCATTCGCTGTAGCGTTTTGATACAGAGTCTATCAACACCACATTCTTTTCAATTCCTGTCAGATGACAGGCGGAGATGTATGGTGAGCCAGTGTAAATAAACTCGCGATATACTTCATCCGAGAAAAGATATAAATCGTATTTCTTAACCAAATCGCGAATCTGATTCATTTCGCGATGAGTATAAAGATAGCCGGTTGGATTGTTGGGGTTGCAAATTAGAATGGCACGAGTTCGCTCATTGATAAGCTCTTCGAACTTTTCAACCTTAGGCAAAGAGAATCCTTCTTCAATGGTTGTTGAAATTGTGCGAATCACGGCTCCTGCCGATATGGCAAAAGCCATGTAGTTGGCATAGGCCGGCTCGGGAACAATTATTTCATCACCGGGATTCAAACAAGACATAAAAGCGAAAAGGACGGCTTCTGACCCTCCGGATGTGATAATGATATCGTCGGGTGTGAGGCTGATGTTATACTTTTCGTAGTAGTGTACCAACTTTTGTCGGTAACTTAAGTAACCCTGACTCGGACTGTATTCCAATACCGAACGATCGATGTTGCGGATTGCTTCCAAGGCTGCCTTGGGAGTTGGCAGGTCGGGTTGTCCAATATTTAGATGGTAAACGTGTATTCCGCGTTCTTTAGCTTGCTGTGCCAAAGGAGCCAGCTTTCTAATGGGCGATTCGGGCATTTCTTGCCCGCGAGTAGAAATTTTTGGCATGACGTAATCTTACTTCATTTGTTTATAGACAATAATGTATTTGTTCAACTTGCAAATATACGATATTGCCGCTAAACAGGCAAATAAAAGGCTCTTTAATTATTTTTTCGTTTATCTTAATAATGAAAACGAATCATGGAAAGAAATTTATATGTAAGTTTGTAGCTTGAATTTAGAGTACAACAGAAAATAGTAGGTAAAATTTAAACATTATAAAGTTATGATGAACGAATGGTTTGAATGTAAGGTGAAGTATGAAAAAACAATGGAGAACGGCATGATTAAAAAGGTGACAGAGCCATATCTTGTTGATGCATTGAGCTTTACTGAAGCAGAAAAACGCTTTTTGGAAGAAATTGAACCATTTATGTCGGGTGACTTCCAAGTGTCTGATATCAAACGAGCAAAATATGCCGAGCTGTTTGAAACTGATGATGAAAGTGCCGACAAATGGTTTAAGGCAAAGGTGGCCTTCATTACGCTTGACGAGAAAACAGGAGTGGAAAAGAAAAGTGCACAAAATATGCTGATTCAGGCGGCTGACTTGAGAGATGCTGTAAAAAGACTGGATAAGGGTATGGAAGGCACAATGGCTGATTATGAAATTGCCTCAGTAATGGAAACACCGCTGATGGATGTATTTCATTATAAATCAACAGCCATGGATAAACCTGAGTTTCCTGATGCTGCTAATGTTTAATTGCAAATGTATAGCGAATGTCTGTTAAACAAGAAATAGAAAAACTGAAAACCGAACTGCCCAGACAGGTTACACTAGTGGCTGTTTCAAAGTTTCACCCAGAAGAAGCTATCGTCGAAGCATATCAGGCAGGGCAAAGAGTCTTTGGTGAAAGTCAGGTGCAAGAGTTGCAACGCAAACATGAGGTGTTGAGCATGCCCGATATTAAATGGCATTTTATAGGGCATCTGCAAACAAATAAAGTGAAATACATTGCACCTTATATAGATTTGATTCATGCAGTAGACTCAGAAAAATTATTGCTGGAAATAAATAAGCAAGGACAAAAATGCAACCGAAAAATTAATTGTCTCCTGCAATTGCACGTGGCTCAAGAAGAAAATAAGTATGGCTTTACAGCAGATGCATGCTGGGAATATTTGAACTCCGGAAAATGGAAGGAGCTTGATTGTGTGCAAATATGCGGCATTATGTGTATTGCTACCAATACAGAGGACGAGGACACGGTGCGCGGGGAGTTTCAGCAGGCGGCACAATTCTTTGAGAAAGCTAAAGCAACTGTGTTTGCCCATGAAAAAAACTTTTCCATTTGTTCGTGGGGCATGAGCGAAGATTATCCCATTGCCATAGAAGAAGGCAGTAATATGGTTCGGGTGGGCTCGAAAATCTTTGGAGAGCGTATTTATCTTTAATTTATTTGGATAAACCATTTAAAACTGTTATTTTTGCGCAAACCAATCTTTTTTGTGCAATGAATATACCGAGTTTTAACGCGTGTATAGAGAAAAGCATCAAGGATAATTGGAACCTTGATGCTTTATCTGATTATAAGGGTGCCACCATGCAATATAAGGATGTGGCACGGGTTATAGAAAAACTACATATAATATTTGAATATAGTGGTGTGAAACCAGGAGACAAAGTAGCTCTGTGTGATAAAAATTCAGCACATTGGGGAGCTGCATTCCTGGCTGTCATTACGTATGGTGCAGTGGCTGTGCCCATCTTGCATGAGTTTAAGGCTGATCAAATTCATAATATTGTAAACCATAGTGAGGCAAAGTTATTATTTGTAGGAGAACAAATATGGAAAAATCTGAATGAGGCAGAAATGCCGGATGTAGAGGGTGTAATCAATATCATAGACTATTCGCTCTTTATTAGCCGAACAGAGAAGGTGGTTTTCGCCCGAGAAAACCTAAATAGACTCTTTGGAGAAAAATTCCCCAAATATTTCCGTTCGCACCATGTATCCTACTATGCAGACCAACCAGATGAGTTGGCTGTAATCAATTACACATCGGGAACAACCAGCTTTTCGAAAGGGGTAATGATTCCCTACCGTGCCTTGTGGTCGAATTTCGACTTTGCCAAGGGTGCTTTAGGTAATTATTGCGTTCCGGGGACAGCCGTGTTGTCTATGTTGCCGATGGCGCACATGTATGGAATGGCATTTGAGTTTATTTTTGAATTCTGTCAAGGATGCCATGTGTATTTCCTTACTAAAATGCCAACTCCTAAGTTGCTCTTGGCAGCCTTGGCTGATGTGAAGCCTGTAATCATTATTGCTGTACCGCTCATCATTGAAAAGATTGTCAGAAAAGCAGTATGGCCTAAAATCAATGCCAAGGTGAAAATGTTGATGAAACTGCCGGTAATCGGACCTAAGATTAAAGAACGCATTCGAGAGAATATGCAAACAGCTTTGGGAGGAAACTTCTATGAGGTGATTATCGGTGGAGCCGCATTAAACAGAGAAGTGGAAGCTTTTCTTAAGGACATAGAATTTAATTATACTGTTGGTTACGGTGCGACAGAATGTGCTCCAATTATTGCTTATCAAGATTGGAAAACATTTAAGGAATCATCGTGTGGCAAGGCCGCTCCTCGCCTGGAAGTAAAAATCGACAGCAAAGACCCTGCCAATGAGGTGGGAGAGATTTTGGTAAAGGGTACCAATGTTATGTTGGGATATTTTAAAAATCCGGAAGCAACAGCAGAAACATTGTCATCCGATGGTTGGTATCATACTGGAGATTTGGGTCTCTTGGATGATGAAGGCAACCTATATATTAAAGGGCGTAGCAAAAATATGTTGCTTGGTGCCAGTGGACAGAACATATATCCCGAAGAGATTGAGGACAAACTGAATAATCTTACTCTGGTTGCAGAAAGTGTCGTTATTCAGAAGAATGAAAAGCTTTACGGATTGGTGTATCCGGATTTTGAAGAAGCTGCAAAATTAGGTCTTCAGGAGTCTGATTTGATACAGATCATGGAGCAGAACAGACAGGAACTCAATGCTATGGTCCCGGGATACAGTCAGTTGTCCGGTATCAAAATTTATAAAGAAGAATTTGAAAAAACACCTAAGAAGAGCATCAAGCGCTTCTTATATACGGATGTGGAAATTTAATCAAATAATACTTGTACTAATACAGGTATATATGAGGGGAAGCAGATTCTGAGTCTGCTTCCCTTTGTCTTTGGTTTAGGCAGAATGCAAGGTGGGGATATGAAAGCATTGTTTGACATACAATGGTGCAAATGCATTTTTTTTATAATTATATACGGCTTCCGCATTAAAATATTATAAATACTTTGCATATTCAATGCTTTCTGCTTATTTTTGGTTTATAATTGTATAAATATTGGATATCGATGAATTTCAAATATTTTCTTTTCGGGGTTAGTATATTGTTGGCAATGGATGTTGCTGCACAGAAAATAACCATCGGAAACTATTCCTTCAAAGATGGAGGAGAATATCAGGGAGAATTATTTAAAGGGAAACCGTACGGAAAGGGTGTCACAAAATTCCCGAATGGAGATTCCTATCAAGGAGAATATGTAAAAGGAAAACGCCAGGGATTTGGAGTTTATATCTTCTCTGATGGAGAAAAATACGAAGGACAATGGTTCCAGGATCAACAACACGGAAAAGGTATTTATTATTTTGTTAATAATAATAAGTATGACGGCTTGTGGTTCCGAGATTATCAACAGGGACAAGGCTCGATGTATTACTATAATGGAGACGTGTATGTAGGCAACTGGCACGGAGATATGCGCGAAGGACAAGGTACGTATACTTTTTCCAATGGTGCTTATTATAAAGGACAATGGGCGAATGACCGCAAAGAAGGAAAAGGTGTTTTTGACTGGAATGACGGTTCGCGTTATGACGGAACGTGGAAAAACAACCAACGCAATGGAAAAGGCACTTTTTATTATTCTGACGGAGATGTTTATACCGGACAATGGGTTGATGACATACAACACGGTAAAGGTGTTTATAAATTCCATAACGGAGACGTTTATGAAGGCGATTACGTGCAGGGTGAACGTACCGGAGAAGGCGTTTTTACCTTTGCCAACGGAAATAAGTATGTAGGCCATTTTTTGGCTGGTGAACAAGATGGACAAGGAACATTCTCTTGGTCGACTGGAGCTTCATATACCGGAAATTGGAAAGCAAATAAAAGAGATGGTAAAGGGGTGTACACGTGGAGCAACGGGGATGTTTATGATGGCGAATGGAAGAATGGCTATATGGACGGAGAAGGAGTTTTGCGTTTGGCAGATGGAACCAAGTTCAAAGGAAGCTTTAAAAAAGGAGAGAAAAATGGTCCTGGAATCTTAGTGGATTCTGAAGGTAAGCGATATGAGGGTGGGTTCCTTAATAATGAAAAGAACGGTGCCTATGTTCTGAAAGATAAAAACGGAAATGTTATAGAAAAAGGAACATATTCTCGTGGAATAAAGAAAAAATAAAATAATCTGACCTTTTAAAGGCTTAATAAAATCTTATCTTTATGGCAGAAAAAACAACAAAAAGAGCGAACAGCACTAGGTTGAAAATGGTCAAAAACGACCCTTGGCTGGAGCCCTATGAACAAATTATCAATGACCGCCATGCTTATGCTGTTCGTAGAATGCACGAGCTGACAAATGACGGAGCTCAAACATTGTCTGACTTTGCAAGTGGTTATTTGTATTTCGGACTGCAGAAGACGGATAAGGGATGGGTGTTTCGTGAATGGGCTCCTAATGCTACATCCATGTATTTAATCGGAGATTTTAGTAAATGGGAAGAATTGCCACAGTATCAGATGAAGAAAATCAATGATGCAGGTGTATGGGAAATTAAACTCAGAAAGTCTGCCTTGAAACATGGTCAATTCTATAAACTGAAAATATATTGGGAAGGTGGATGTGGTGAGCGTATTCCCGCTTGGGCTACTAGAGTGGTGCAAGATGAAAATAGTCACATATTTTCTGCTCAAGTTTGGAGTCCGGAACATCCCTACGTATTTAAAAAGAAAAACTTCAAGAGAAAACCAAGTGTACCTCTCTTTATCTATGAATGTCATGTCGGAATGGCTCAAGATGAAGAAAAAGTAGGTACATACAAGGAGTTCCGCGAAAACGTGTTGCCAAGAATTGTTGCAGATGGTTATAACTGTATTCAAATTATGGCCATTCAAGAACACCCTTATTATGGAAGTTTCGGTTATCATGTTTCTAGCTTTTTTGCTCCATCAAGTCGCTTTGGTACGCCAGAAGAACTGAAGGAACTGATTGATGCAGCACATGCTCAAGGAGTAGCCGTGATTATGGACTTGGTACATTCGCATGCTGTTAAGAACGAAATAGAAGGCCTTGCCAACTTTGCCGGAGATCCATGCCAGTATTTCTGTCAGGGAGATAGACGTGAGCATCCAGCTTGGGATAGCTTATGCTTTGATTACGGACGTAATGAAGTAATTCACTTCCTGCTGTCAAATTGTAAATATTGGTTGGAAGAATTCCAGTTTGATGGCTTCCGGTTTGATGGTGTGACTTCTATGTTGTATTACAGTCATGGTTTGGGCGAAGCGTTCATGAATTATGGCGATTATTACAACGGAGGTCAGGACGACCAGGCAATTTGCTATCTTACTTTGGCAAATATGTTGATTCACGAAGTCAAGCCTAAAGCTCTTACTATTGCTGAAGAGGTTTCTGGAATGCCTGGAATTGCATCAACTTTTAAAGATGGCGGAATAGGCTTTGATTACCGTATGGCTATGAATATTCCTGATTATTGGATTAAGTTGATAAAGGAAACTGCCGACGAAAACTGGAAGCCAAGTAGTATGTTTTGGGAAGTTACCAACAGACGAAAAGATGAAAAGACAATTTCTTATTGCGAAAGCCACGATCAGGCGCTCGTGGGTGACAAGACAATTATATTCCGCCTTGTTGACGCAGATATGTATTGGCATTTCAAAATAGGGGACGAAAACTATCAGGCAGAGCGAGGAATTGCATTGCATAAAATGATTCGCTTGCTGACTGCCTCAACGATAAACGGCGGTTATTTGAACTTTATGGGAAATGAGTTTGGTCATCCGGAATGGATAGATTTCCCTAGAGAAGGAAACGGATGGAGTCATAAGTATGCCCGCAGACAATGGCATCTTGTTGATGACAAGGAATTGTGCTTTAAATATTTAGGTGACTTTGATAAAGAAATGGTTCATCTGATAAAGAAAGTAGGCGGCTTTGAGAAAACACCGGTTATTGAGGTATGGCATAATGACGGAGACCAGGTTTTGGCATATAGCAGAAAGGATTTGCTGTTTGTGTTTAACTTCAGCTACAACCGTTCCTATTCAGATTATGGCTTTATGATGCCCGAAGGCTCTTATCAAGTGGTGTTGAATACAGATGCGCCACAATTTGGAGGGCATGGTTTGAATGATGACCGCGTTGAGCACTTTACGTTACATGATGATTTACTGGCACGTGACGGTAAGGGATGGCTTAAATTATATCTTCCAGCAAGGTCGGCTATGGTTCTTCGTAAGAAGTAAAAACATTCTGTATATTATCTAAATGCGAAAAAGCGAAAATAAAAGAATAGTCTGGAGGGCAGCAAAATGGTGCGCAACTCTTTTGTTTGCCCTCTTTTCCTTTTTATATCTATATTGCATGCAATCGGATTTAATGGCGTGCTATCAGTATATTCTATCTGATGGTGTTACGTCATATAATCCGCTTGTAGGCAGTATTGTTATAGTATCTATATTGGTAGGGATTGGCGAAATGCTAGCTTACTTTTGGTCTTTGCCTGCGGCATTTGTTGCTCTTTCATATTTCCCTTCGGCGCTTATATTAGTTCTTCTGACATGTGCCATCCCTTCCCATGGCAGCATTGTGTATGATTCTGCTAGTTGGGTTTGGTTGTGTGTTGTTCTGAGTGTGGGATGTTTGTTGGTCTACTTTCTTAAAAAGAATAGTCTTTTGTTTGTGCAAGACAAATATTCGCTGACTGATATTTGGCCAAATATTTTGGTTTTGTTCTTGTTGTTTGTTTTTGTAGGTGGTGTTGGTAATACGAATGATGTATTGCATGACCAACTTAAGGCCGAAAGGTTGCTACGAAATAACGAAAGTCAAGCTCTTCTCAATTTGACAAAAACATCCAAGAACACAGAACATAGTTTTTTAGCCATAAAAGCATTAGCAATGGCTGAAAATGGAAGTCTGCCCGATAAACTCTTTGCTGAAACGGATGTTTCTTGCAATGAAAACCTTTTGGTGGAGCCCAGTTCATTTCTTTCTTGCGACAGTCTGGAATACAGATTCTATGATTTTTGGAAAGCCAGACCTGGAGAGTATGCCAAAAATAATCCCGATTTCTTTTTTGAGAAACTGAGTAAACGGAAGGAAGTGGATTCCTTGTATTCAATGCGAATGGCCGATTATTATCTGTGTACTTTGCTTTTGCAACGAAACTTGGAACAATTTGCTGCAGAAGTGAGAAACTTTTATCCGATAAATGATTCGTTGCCACGGTACTATAAAGAAGCCTTGGTGCTTTATAACCGTACGCACATGAATTCATTGTATGTATATTGTGACAATGCAGTAGAGGAAAATTATCTTGATTTTATAAAAATGCAAAAAGAAAGCTCTTCACCAAAGGTGAATCAAAACAGGTTGAAACGCACATTTGGCAATACTTATTGGTATTACTATACTAGAAATGAGCAAAACAATTAAATAAAAGAGCTATTACGATTATTTTTTCTATTTAGTTAATTATAACTGACAGATAGTTTTGTTCCGTGTATTTTTTTTATAACTTTGTGCGTCAATTAGAAACATGCCGGTAAGAGTATTATCTTGTAGATAAATATGCTGAAGGGGTATAATGGTAAACAGAACACATGCATCCCTTTTACAAAACAGATTCTACTGGCGGTGGGGCAGAATAATACGTTAGGCCACCTTTCGGATTTAAAGACCGACAAGCGTGGTCTTTCTTGTATCTAAGAATAAGGGAAAGTATGAACTTTGAAATAATATTTGTGTTACTATGCCTTATAGCCATGGTTGTTGCTTTGATTAATGACCAGATGCGTCCAGGTATGGTTCTTTTCTCTGTGGTAGTTTTATTCCTATGTGTGGGAATTATTTCACCCAAAGAATGTCTGGAAGGATTTTCCAATAAAGGGATGATTACGGTTGCCCTTTTATTTCTTGTGAGTGAAGGTATTCGCAAGAGTGGGGTGTTGGAGCAGTTTATTTATCGACTGCTCCCTAAAGCAAGGTGCAGTGTAGCAAAGGCAAATTGGCATATGCTACCTATTATTGCACTTATTTCTGGTTTCTTGAATAATACTCCGGTAGTCGTTATTTTTGCACCGATAGTAAAAAACTGGGCTCGCAAGATGGGACTGTCTGCAACAAAATTTTTAATTCCACTTTCTTATGCAACCATTCTAGGGGGTATTTGTACCCTTATAGGCACTTCTACCAACCTGGTAGTGGACGGTATGATACAAGATGCGGGATATGAAGGGTTTTCAATATTTGAATTAGGTAAGGTTGGTTTTATTATAGCAATTATCGGAATTGCTTATTTGGTATTTTTTTCAAAGAAATTGCTTCCTGATACAGATGCGAAGGATAATGAAATGGATGACTTGCCAACCGAACACAATGCAGTTTGTGTAGAAGCCGTAATTGGAGCTCGATTCCCTGGTAATGGAAAAACGCTGAGAGATTTTGACTTTCACCGACATTACGGAGCTACAGTGCGAAGTTTGCATCGCAATGGTGTGCGTTTAACAGGCGATTGGATGAATGTGCGTTTGTCAGAGAATGATACTTTAGTTCTAGAAACGGATGATACATTTATTCCCACTTGGGGAGACAGCCGTGTGTTTTTGATGCTTTCAGTAGTAGACGGTGAAATTAAAATGGAGCGTAAGAAACGCTATTTTGCGATGATTCTGCTCTTGTTTATGATAATTGGAGCAACGATAGGCGAATTGCCGTTTATAGCAAATCTGTTTCCAGGTGTAAAACTGGATATGTTTTTCTTTGTTTGTATCACGACTGTGATTATGGCGTGGGCAAAGATGTTTTCTGCAAAAAACTACACGAAATATATTTCCTGGGATGTCTTGATCACAATTGCCTGTGCTTTTGCCATAAGTAAGGCGATGGTGAATTCAGGCTTTGCATCATTTATTGCCAATAATATCATCGGATTGACGGATTCTTTAGGCCCCCATGCCTTGTTGGCAATCATATTCTTGATTACCAATTTGTGCACGGAGTTGATTACAAATAATGCAGCGGCTGCCTTGTCTTTCCCGATAGCTCTAGAGGTTTCCAGTCAGCTAAGTGTAGATCCGACACCATTCTTTGTGGTTATCTGCATTGCAGCATCTGCTTCTTTTTCAACTCCTATCGGTTATCAGACAAATTTAATAGTTCAGGGTATTGGAGGATACAAGTTTACAGACTTTGTTCGTATTGGATTGCCCTTGAATATTATTGTATTTATATTGTCAATTATTCTAGTTCCTATTTTTTGGAATTTTTAGTCGGAAAATAATAACGAAAAGATAAAATATCATTATGACAAAAGAAAATAACATATATCCTATATACGACAAGATGATGACGCGTGCAGATAAAGAAGCGTTGCTTGGTCAGAAAGGAATGATGATTTGGTTTACTGGATTATCCGGATCAGGAAAAAGTACAGTAGCTCTGAGTTTGGAAAGAGAATTGGACAAACGAGGCGTATTGTGCCGTATTCTTGATGGAGACAACATTCGTTCGGGTATAAACCGCAATTTGGGTTTCTCTGAAGAAGACCGTATAGAGAATATCCGTCGTATAGCCGAAGTTGGCAAATTGTTTGTCGATACAGGAATTGTTACTATTGCTGCTTTCATTAGTCCAACGAATCAGTTACGAGAAATGGCAGCTGAAATTATCGGAAAGGATGATTTTTACGAGGTATATATCAGTACGCCTTTGAGTGTTTGTGAGCAGCGTGACGTGAAAGGTTTGTATGCGCGCGCTCGTCGTGGTGAGATCAAGGATTTTACCGGTGTAAGTGCGCCTTTCGAAGCCCCGGAGCATCCGGCTCTATCGCTTGATACGTCTGTGTTGTCGTTAGAAGAAGCGGTAGAAAAAGTATTGCAATTAATATTTAAAACTAACAATTAACAAAATAGATTGATTATGGCAGAATATAGTTTGAGTCATTTACAGGAGCTCGAAGCTGAATCCATTCACATTATCCGTGAAGTAGCTGCTGAGTTTGAAAACCCTGTGATGCTTTACTCTATAGGTAAAGACTCTTCTGTGATGGTTCGTTTGGCTGAAAAAGCTTTTGCACCCGGCAAGGTACCGTTTCCGTTGATGCATATTGATTCTAAGTGGAAATTCAAGGAAATGATAGAATTCCGCGATAATTATGCCAAGCAATTTGGATGGAATCTGATTGTGGAATCAAATAAAGAGGCATTCGAAGCCGGTGTAGGTCCTTTTACACACGGAAGTAAGGTACACACTGACTTGATGAAAACCAAAGCATTGCTTGATGCATTGAATAAATATAAGTTTGACGCAGCCTTTGGAGGCGCACGTCGCGACGAAGAAAAAAGCCGTGCCAAGGAACGTATTTTTTCCTTCCGCGACCAGTTCCAGCAGTGGGACCCAAAGAATCAGCGTCCTGAACTGTGGGATATTTATAATAGTAGAGTGCACAAAGGGGAGAGCATACGAGTATTTCCATTGAGTAACTGGACTGAGTTGGATATCTGGCAGTATATTCGTCTGGAGAACATTCCGATTGTTCCGTTATACTTTGCAAAGGAACGTCCTGTTGTTAATATCGATGGTCAGTTGATTATGCCCGATGACGATCGTCTTCCGGAAGAATACCGTGATAAGATTGAAATGAAAAAGATTCGTTTCCGCACGTTGGGATGTTGGCCGCTCACGGGTGCCATTGAAAGTGAAGCAGACACCATTGAGAAAATTGTGGAAGAAATGATGACCACTACAAAGAGCGAACGTACGACTCGTGTGATTGACTTTGATCAAGAAGCATCCATGGAGCAGAAGAAACGCGAAGGTTATTTTTAAAACAGAAAGATTATGGCAGTTCAAAATATTAAAGACTTTTTGGATCAAGACGAAAAGAAAGACTTGTTGCGCCTGTTGACCGCTGGTTCGGTTGACGATGGTAAGTCTACTTTGATTGGTCGTCTGTTGTTTGACAGCAAAAAATTATATGAAGATCAGTTGCAGGCTTTGGAAAGAGACAGCAAGCGTGTGGGCAATGCCGGTGAGCATATTGACTATGCCTTGTTGCTTGACGGCTTGAAAGCTGAGCGCGAAGAGGGTATCACAATTGATGTGGCTTACCGTTATTTCTCAACGAATATGCGTAAGTTCATCATTGCCGACACTCCGGGGCATGAGCAGTATACCCGCAATATGATAACAGGTGGCTCAACGGCCAACTTGGCCATCATTTTAGTTGATGCACGTACTGGTGTTATTACACAAACACGTCGTCACACCTTCTTGGTTTCGTTGTTGGGAATCAAACATATTGTTTTGGCTGTAAACAAGATGGACTTGGTGGATTTCAGTGAAGATGTATTCAACAACATTGTAAATGAGTACAAAAAGCTCACCGATAAACTGCAGATAGAAGATGTTACTTGTTTCCCTTTGTCGGCTTTGGACGGCGATAATGTAGTAGAAAAGTCTGAGCGTACTCCATGGTATGACGGTCCGGCACTGCTCGATTTCTTGGAGAATGTACCAATTGACACCGATCGCAACATGAATGATTTCCGTTATCCTGTGCAGTATGTATTGCGCCCAAATCTGGATTTCCGCGGATTCTGCAGCAAGATTGCTTCCGGAGTAATTCGTAAGGGAGATGAAATCATGGCTCTTCCGTCAAAGAAGAAGTCACATGTAAAGAGTATCGTGACCTACGAAGGAGAACTAGACGAAGCATTCTGTCCGCAATGTGTGACGATAACATTGGAGGACGAGATTGATATTTCACGTGGCGAGATGATTGTCAAGTCGGACAATCTGCCCGGGGTGAGCAGACATATTGAAACGATGCTCGTATGGATGGATGAAGAGCCGATGGACAGAAAAAAACAATTCTACCTGAAGCACAACACCAATACAACACGCGCTACCGTGGATCATATTGATTATAAGGTAGACGTTAATACGATGGAGAAAAGTCCGGCAGAACAGTTTAAGTTAAACGAGATTGGTAAGGTTAAGATTACCACGGCCAAGACTTTATTCTTCGATGCTTATTCAAAGAACAAGGCAACCGGTTCTTTCATTTTGATTGATCCGATTACAAACAACACGAGTGCGGTAGGTATGATTATCGGTTCTACAGCTACTGAAGACGTAGAACAGGAAGATCTTCCGGAATTGAATCTGCCTAAATTAGGTATAGCGCCAGAACATTATGATGCTATTGAAAAGGCTGTAAAAGACCTTTCGCGTCAGGGTATTGCCATTCATGTTATCAAATAAAGATAAATAGCCATGGGATTATTGGAATTTAGCAAATTACCAGTCAATACGTTAGTGGGTGCTGATTGGGATACCTTTAAGAAAATGACCGAAGGACAGAATATCGGTTCAAAATACAAAAACAAATACTATCTTACGAAGGGAGTATGTCGTCTGTTGAGTACTCTTAAGTGCATGCAGGACAAGAAATTCGAAAAGTTGCTTGCCTCCCAACCACTGCAGAATGATCCGGTATTTATCTTAGGTCATTGGCGTAGTGGAACTACATTCGTGCACAATATTTTTGCTCAGGACAAGCATTTCGGTTACACGACAACTTATCAAACTGTTTTTCCGCATTTGATGATGTTTGGTCAGCCCATGTTTAAGAAGACAATGGGTTGGCTTATGCCCGACAAGCGTCCGACAGATAATATGGAGCTGGCGCCTGATCTGCCACAAGAAGAAGAGTTTGCGCTTTCAAATATGATGCCCTATTCTTATTACGACTTCTGGTTTTTCCCAGAGAAGATGATGGAATATTGTGAGCGTTATTTGACGTTTGCCAAGATTACCCCAGAAGAGCTGAAGGTGTTTAAGGAAACATTCATGAAACTGGTTAAGATTTCACTCTGGAATACAGGAGGAACTCAGTATTTGTCGAAGAATCCTCCGCATACAGGTCGTGTCAAGGCATTAGTAGAATTATTCCCCAATGCCAAATTTATTTATTTGATGCGCAATCCGTATACCGTGTTTGAGAGTACACGTAGTTTCTTCAATAACACCATCAAGCCATTGGAATTACAGTCTATGAGTGAAGAGGTGATGGAGCAAAATATACTGAATGCATACACACAGTTGTATCAGGCATACGAAGAACAAAAGAAGTTCATACCGGAAGGCAATTTGTATGAAGTTAAGTTCGAACAGTTTGAAACGGATGCTTTAGCCACCACCCAAGATATTTACAACAAACTGAATATTCCGGGTTGGGATGAAGCGCGTCCGGCAATTGAGGCCTATGTGGGAAAAAAGAAAGGCTATAAGAAAAACAAATACGAATATAAGCCACGAACGGTTCAGTTGGTAAATGATCATTGGGGTTTTGCCTTGAAAGATTGGGATTATCCGGTTTTAGAGGTAAAATAAAATCCTCCTAGATGATAATAGTATAAACAAACGAGCGTGATTGGGTGGTCTGCAGCCAAAACACGCTCGTTTTTGTTTTTACAGGAAGACTCGTTTTGATATGCTACGGATTGAGATGCGGTACTGGCAGTCCGCTATGGGTTTACTTACGATGCCAGTCAAATTTGTAACATTGAATTCTTACATTTGGTTTTATTCAGGGCTTGTTCTGAACGTGAAGGCAAGTCGTAAGACAATCCTTGCATAACAGGTTGTTTCCTTGTTAGTCAATACAAAATCCGCCAATAGAGTGTCAAACTCTACCGGCGGATTTTGTATTATAGCAGATGGTGCATTGTTTGTCTGCACTTAATAATAAATTATCTTAGTACGATTTGACAGTTGTCCAGACTTTCTACTATGGCCAGACTTTCTACTTTAATATTTTCGTCTTCCATAATTTGTCTACCGTTTTGGAATGCTTTTTCAATAATGAATCCCATGCCTTCGATAGTTGCACCGCTTTGTTTGCATAAGTCAATCACACCTTTCGAAGCATTGCCGAAAGCCAAAAAGTCATCGATAAACAGAATATGATCTTCCGGGCACAGGAAGTTTTTGCTGATACAAACGGTATAGTCGCGGTCTTTTGTAAAAGAGTGTACAACCGAGGTGAGCATGTTTTCCATTGTTTTAGGCTGTTTCTTTTTGATAAACACCACAGGCAGGTGCATCAAATATCCCACAAAGATGGCGGGCGCGATGCCACTAGCTTCGATTGTTACAATTTTATTGATAGGTTTGTCACTGAATAATCTCATGAACTCCTTACCGATTTCATACATCAAAGTGGGGTCCATTTGATGATTGATAAAGCTGTCCACTTTAAGGATTCCACCAGGATAGCATTTACCGTCTTGCTGTATTCTTTTTTTCAATAAATCCATAATACAAACGTCGTTGAATTGATTAATTCTTGCAAAGTTAATATCTTTTTTTGAGCGTATACGCAATATTTGGCATATAAATGTGCGCCAAGAAAGTTATGAATTCTAAAAAAAATGCACACAACATGCTTTTGATGTGCATTTTTTCTTTATCTTTGTCATGTTAAAACATAGAAACGACTTTAATAACAGAAAAAGAATATTATGGCTTACAATTTATTAAAAGGAAAAAGAGGTATTATATTCGGTGCTTTGAATGATGCTTCCATTGCATGGAAAGTAGCAGAGCGTGCAGTTGAAGAAGGCGCACAGATTGTGTTGACCAATACTCCTGTAGCATGCAGAATGGGTACAATTGCAGAATTGGCAGAAAAGACAGGTGCAGTAGTTATTCCGGCTGATGCTACTTCTGTTGAAGATCTTAACAACTTGTTTGTTCAGGCTCAGGAGGCTTTGGGTGGCAAGATTGACTTCATTTTGCATTCGGTGGCAATGAGTGCCAATATGCGTAAGAAGCGTACCTATGATGATTTGGATTACAATCTCTTGGGTAAGACATTGGATATTTCTGCCATCTCTTTCCATAAGATGATTCAGGTAGCCAAAAAATTGGATGCAATTAACGAGAACGGTTCTATTTTGGCCTTGACTTACGTTGCTGCTCAGCGTACATTCTTTGGTTACAATGACATGGCTGATGCTAAGTCTTTATTGGAATCAATTGCACGTAGCTTCGGTTATATCTATGGTCGCGAGAAGGGTGTTCGCATCAACACGATTTCTCAGTCGCCTACATTTACTACAGCCGGTGGTGGCATTAAGGGATTTGACGGTTTGTATGATTTCAGCGACCGCATGTCTCCATTGGGTAATGCCAGTGCCGATGAGTGTGCCGACTACTGCGTTGTGATGTTCTCTGATCTTACAAAGAAAGTTACCATGCAGAACTTGTTCCATGATGGAGGATTCTCTAATATGGGTATGTCTTTGAGAGGTATGACTCAATATCAGAAGTCTTTTGTGGACGAGAATCGTGACGAGAACGGAAATATTATTTATGGATAATCTTCATCCATAAAGCATTGTATAAAGCTGTCAGCCTCTGTGTTGGCAGCTTTTTTTGTAAATAAACCTTTAATCTTACCTTTTGGTCATTGAGTTGTAATTCCTTCTTGCTATCTTTGGAATAGTAATGCCTGAACTTGACAGGCAGCAGAACAATTATTGAATATCTTAATAACCTACATAATATGAATAAACTGATATTAGCTCTTAATAAAATTTCGGGTATAGATGTCGAATCGCTTTTATCCCAATTAAAAGAAGCCAATGAAGAGGTTGAATCCTTGAAGAAACAAGCTGACAAGAATCATGCTTATAATGGACAGCTCGAATCTCAGATTGAGGAACTAAAGCAAGAAATTCAAAACAAGTCGGAAGAGATTGTTTCGTTGAAAGCTGAGTTGGAAAGTAGAATAGCGCAAGCTGACGAGGCCAGCAAAAATCATAGTGATTTGTTGGAGAAATATCGTCAACTGACAGAGGCTAATACGGAAATACAGAATAAGATTTTGTCGTTGCAGGCAGACATAGAAACTGCACATGCACAGATAGAACAATTCAAGAATGAGTGTGCCGCATTGAATAAGAATCATGATACTCTGAATATTGATTATCAAAAGTTGCATTCTGACTATGATGTGCTGCAGAAGGAACATGCTACGCTTCAAGCAAATCATTCTTCTTTGCAGATTTCTGAAACAGAACTGCAGCATTTGTGTTCAGAGCAAAAAGAACAAATCGCTGCACTTGAATCGGCCAATGAATCATTAAAATCTGCAAGTGCTGAATTGCAAAGCCAATTTTCTTCCTTAAAGTCGGATGCAAACTCACTGAAAACAGATAATGTTTCTTTGCACGAGAAACTGGCTGCCATGAAAGAGGAGTTGCAGCAGAAAACAGATGAATGTATTTCCTGGAATCAGCAAAACACCGAAAACAAGCAACGCTTGGACGATTTGCAAGACCAATATAATTCGTTGCAAGTAAACTTCGAAACGATGAAGGCTGCTGATGAGCATAAGCTGGCCGAGGAAAAGGAGATGCAAAACAGTTTGCAGATGGAGCTGAGCTTATTGCAAAAGAAACTTTCCGAACAGGAAGCTCTGTTGAACCGTGAGAAGCAGGCCATGACAGAAATGGAAAGCCGGTTGGATGCCGAGAAGCAGAAGGTGATGCAGCAAGCACAGGACTTAAGTACGCAAAACAACCAAAACCAGGCTCTCGAACAGCAGTTTGCAACTCAAAAACAGCTTTATGTTGCGCAAACGCAGCAAATGAAACAGCTGTCACAAAAGATAGAACAGCAAGCAACTTTACTGAAAGAGAAAGATACTCTTTTGCTGAAATTTCAAACCGACCTGGAAAAGCAGAAGCAACTGTTGCAACAAACGCAGCAGCAACAGAAGGAACAACAGACTGCCATTCAGGACGAACTTGCAAAACAGAATGCCGAACTGAAGAAATCTTTGGACGAAAAAGATCAGAAACTCATCGAATCACAGTCGGAAATTGATGCTTATCGCCAGAAGTTTGTGCATATGGAAACCGAACGTGTACGTTTGCTGCAGGAAATCGCTTCGTTTAAGGAGCATCCTGGAGTACCTGAAAAAGCTCAGGCTCCAGACCTGCCTCAATGGATGTCGCACGAAGGAAACTGTTTTGTCAACTATGGTCAGCCTACGAAGTTGAGTTATCAGGGAATATTCCACGGACATAATATGGAGCAAGAGGATAGCGAGCATTATCCTTATTCTCGTGAGCCGATGTACCAAAGCCAGGTAGCCGCTTGGACAGACAGAGCGCAGTTGCCGGTTGGCCTGTCCGGAAGACTCTTGGAAAAAGGTTTGCAACTCTTGGAAAAATTAGATATAGGCATCCATATCCGTACTCGTGCCACATTACCGGTGAACGGTACGCAGTGGGGTATCCATCCGGACATACTCATTGAGTGGGCCGAGCAGGAACTATATGTAGCCGTACATGTTGACGCTCCCTATGATTTGCGCACAGGGGCACCGCTTCACGACAGTGCGTCCTTTACGGATGAATGGATTAACTATTACTACACCTCGCAGGGTGCCTGTGTTGTTCGCATAGCAGAGGAACAAGTTGTAGAAGACTATGAGCAGGTATTGGCCTATCTGAGCAATTATCTATATGAGCAGACGGGTGATTTGCGCTTGATGCAGCACGTTTCCTGGGGTGTTACCTCACCGTTATGGAATAGCGAAGGGGCGCAGATGGCTGCCATGCACCACTATCGGGAGCAGTATTTGGGCAACGAGCTCCTGTCTGAAGTGCTTGCTTTGGATAAAAACATGCCTTTGTCTATTTGGAAAGAACTACCATTCTCGATAGAGCAACTTCCGGCCGAAGCAGAGAAACTGGCGGCATTGCAGAAAGCCGTTTCTCAACGCTATGTAGTCGTTACCACTCGACCGTATGGCAGTCAGATTGTTTTCTTGAGCAATCAGATGCAACACAATCAACTGAGTTTGCGTGGAACAGACCAAATAAAGAACATACAGGTAGAAGTACCGTTTTGGACAATAGAATCTCTTGAAGGAAGGTCTGATATTGACAAGCCGATAGAGAGAAGCCAGTCATTAGACTTGGAGCACTTGCAGGCTTTGTTGGCCGATGCTGTTTGTCAGTATCACCCGGTGATTGTACAATATAAGGGTAATAACGGAAGCATGCAGCAAACCGTATTGTATTGGCTTACGTTTGCTTCGCTTCGCCACAGAAATGCCAGCTTGCCGTATGGAGATTTGTTCCAGGATTTGATTACAGACTCTGTCAATCCGGAAATACTGGTTGGCATGAGTGCCGCACACCATCAGGTGATGCAGATAGCTTTGCGCGACATTCGCAGCATACGTGTGCTGGATTTGTTTGTAACCGAACGTGCAGGTATCGGGGCTCTTGTCAACGGAATGTATTGTGCCGTTCTTTATCAGCAGGCATCCTTGGCCGAGATGCTGTATAACCATCTTCCGGCTGACGTCAAACCGATGCCTTATGTACAGATAAACTATGCGCACCTGTGCATGCTGAAGCAAAATTACAAGCAAGCCTATACCATCTATTCTTCTATTCCGCCACAGCGTTATATGCAGGAGAATGCAACCTGGGAGGATATGGTGACGAATGATTTTACGGAACTGATAAAAAACGATGTAGAGCCGCAGCTCTTTATTCGTATGGCTCACGACCTGAACCGTGTCGGCTGGCATTTTGAATAAGTCGTTGCTTCTAACGGATACGGTGTCTGCTTTCAAAACAAGCCTTAGCGCATGCAGGCACTGTTTAGATTGCATTTAGATGCTGTTTAGATGCTGTTTGAACGCCGAATAATTTTCGTTAAAACAGTATCTAAACAGCACTCAAACAACTTTTAAACAGTTTCTAAACATTTATATGATTATGGAAAAACTACGAAACGGCATGGACGGTATCAGGCAGATTTTTCAGCGGAGAAATGCGTTAAGGTTCATGATTGTGCACATGCTGCTAGGCGGTGCGATGGGATGCATGACCTCTTGCTCTGACGATATGCCGGAGCCGCACACAAAGTCTTGGGATGGCGATAAGAATATGGATTTGTCTGTTGCAGCCGGAAATAATTTCTATCAATATGCCAATGGTTCGTGGCTTGCGCATACTGTTTTGCCCAAGGGTTGGAAAGAGTGGGGACCTTGGCAGATAATTCAAAATGATGCTGAAGGAAAATTACGCCAATTCTACCAAAGTACGGGTGATGCACAAATTCAGCGTTATACATTGATGGCCCAAGACAAGTTAAACCGTGCGGAGCGCAGTGCCGATGCCTTGCGTTCCTTACTGCGCGAAATCCATGCAGCATCCAGTCGCGACCGCTTGCTTTCTGCCATTGCGTCGATGCAAAAAGCAGGCTATAGCCCTTTCTTTGAAGTTGGCGTTACACCCCACGAGTTTAACAGCCGTGTGTTTTTGCCCCTGCTGAAGGTGAGCACCACCTATTTTGATGCGCAGCATTACAGCAATGAAAGTTTTTATGCCGCTTATGTTCATCTGCTTGGCGAAACGTATTCAGAGTTGTTTGATGAAGAAAAACTGGCCGAGGCTCTCGAAATGGCCGAGGATGCTTTAAGTGTTCAGATGGAACTCATGTCGGCTTATCATACGCCCAACGCGCGGGCTACAAGCAGCACTTCCATTCTGAACCTTTTGGAACAATGTGGCATTAAAACAACATGCGTCTACGATCCTGCATCGAATATTGATGTAGCCAACCGGTTGATGCTACAAGGCGATTTAAAGAAGTTGCGAAACTACCTTGCCATGCACTTGGTGGAGCAGAATGCCTATCTGGTGAGCCTGGAAATCTTGCAAAAGTGGTTGGATTTTGAAGACACCTACCACACAGAAAGCCTTTTTTACAAACACCACAAGTTGTATGACATCAATACGGCCAACGCCGAAGATGCGTGGTGTTGCCTGAATCGTTTTGCACCGGAATTTGTAGGGCGTCATTTCACACAGAAGTATGTCAATACTGCCAAGCGCAACAAGGTGAAAGGTATGGCTGAAAGTCTGCGCACTGCCTATAAAGAGCGTTTGCGCGACAGCATAGCCTGGATGGGTGAGGAAACCCGTGCTGCTGCCATAGAGAAGCTAAACGCTTTGGTTCCGTTGTTGCTGCAACCGGCTGCCTGGCCCAAATGTTGCGACATGCAATTGAATACAGAAAATTTCTGTGCGGCTACCAATCAGCTGCGCAAACTGAGTTACCAGCATAAGCTAGACCTGTTTGGCATGCCTATTGCCAATCGTTATTGGGAATATGTGTTGCACGTATATCCCTTGTTTGAGCCTATCTGCGTCTACGAGCCCCGAATGAATGCCTGGATTGTGACGCCCGCTTTTGCCGGTGAAGAATTTTTTGACGAGCAGGCGCCGGCTTCGAAACTATACGGTACTGCCGGTTTCCGTATGGCACGTGAACTGGTTCATGGCTTTGACGCGCGTGGCTCGCAATATAACCATACGGGAGCCTTGGCCGATTGGTGGAAGATGGCAGACCGCACAGCTTATGCCAAACTGACACAAGAACTGGGAGGTCAGTATCAAACAATGGAATTGCTCCCCAATATGCCGGTCAATGGACAGTTGGTTTCTGATGAGGCTTCGGCAGACTTGGGCGGATTGCAGATAGCATCCCAAGCTTTTGAGCGCGATATGCGCCGAAGGGGTGTAGGGAAACATACCCAAGAAAAAGAGCGGAGTCAGTTCTATATTTCGTTTGCGCAGACACTCTCAAAAGTAACAACAGATGAGTATAAGGCAATGCACTACCAATACTCGCCCGTGGCCTATGATGAATTTCGGGTACAAGCCACTGTGGCGAACGTTTACGGATGGTATCATGCTTTTGGCATTCAACCGGAAGACAGAATGTATCTGCCTGTTTCCAAAAGAATCCGTTTATGGTAAAAATAAAAGAGAGCATCCCACAGCGGGATGCTCTCTTTATATATAATAAGGTATATAGGATTATTTCTCTCCGTCAACCACCTGAACTTTAGCAGCCAAGTCCTTACATTTGGTGCGCAAGGCATTCAAGTCTCCGTCTACTTTATCCCAGCAAACTACAACTCCCATGCGTCTGCCCACATGTGCTTCCGGTTTGCCGAAGATGCGCAAATAAGTATTTGTTGCCTCGCAAACCTGCTCCATTCCGTTGTATTCCGGTTTTTTGCTTTCCACATCAGATAAAATCACGGCACTTGCTCCGATGCGCTCCTGAGAGATTTCCGGGATAGGTAAGCCCAATACGGCACGGCAGTGAAGTTCGAATTCAGACAAGTTTTGGGTTCCCGACAAAGTAACCATGCCGGTGTCATGCGGACGTGGGCTCAATTCAGAGAAGATAACTCCTTCTTTATGGCTTAAGAAAAACTCCACGCCCCACAATCCGGCGCCGCCTAAGTTGCGTGTAATCTTTTCGGCCATGTCCTGAGCATCGCGAAGCATTTCCGGAGTGATGGCTGCCGGCTGGAAACTTTCGCGATAGTCGCCACCTTTTTGTACGTGTCCTATAGGTTGGCAGAATAGAGTAGGGCCGTTCTTTTGAGTAACCGTAAGCAAGGTGATTTCGCTGTCAAACTGAATGAACTGCTCCACAATCACCTCTTTCAAATCACCTCTTGCTCCTTGACAAGCACAGTCCCAAGCAGCTGCCAGCTCGTCGGCGCTGTCTACTTTGCTCTGTCCATGTCCGGAAGAACTCATCAGCGGTTTGATGATACAAGGAAAACCGATTACTTGGGCAGCCTCGCAAAGTTCCTCATAAGTATTGGCATAGCGGTAGTTTGCAGTTTTGAGACCCAGTTCCGTGTGTGCCAGCTCGCGAATCTCTTTGCGGTTCATCGTAAAGTTTACAGCCTTGGCACTTGGCACAACCTGAATGCCCATTTTTTCGGCATCGTAAAGCATTTCAGTGCGGATAGACTCAACTTCAGGAACAATAATGTTAGGCTTGTGCTTTTCGATAACCTGCATCAGAGCATTACCGTCGAGCATGCTGAACACCTCGCATTCATCAGCCACCTGCATGGCCGGTGCATTGGCATACGAATCACAGGCAATGACATACTGTCCTTTGCGTTTGCAAGCAATGACAAATTCCTTGCCCAATTCACCCGATCCCAATAAAAGAATTTTCTTAACCATATCCTTATGTATTATACAATTATTCGTTATTCAATTCGAAAGTCACGTTCTGTATTACTGATGCTGTTCGCGCAATAAATCGTTGACGGTTTTCACCGGATTAAAAGTAGCTAGGGGCACCTCTACAAACACGGTGTTCCAGTCGCTCATGGCACCGTTCCACAATCCGGGCAGCTCCAGGGCTTTCAGTTCCTTTCCGTTTTTGCTCTTTTCTGAAATGAATCCGGTGTTGTGGTCTACAAAGTCTGGCAGGTTAAACGATTCGCCTTTATAGTTTTTCAGCGCACACACCAAGTCGACCGGATTAAAGTGAGTGCCGTTTTCGAACATCTTCACATATTCCGGATTCTGCTTGTCAATCTGGCTGCTTTCCAGGATTTGCAACGATACGGTGCCATCTGCATTATAAGCCAGGAACGGTCCACCTCCCGGTTCGCCTTCGTTTTTCACCACACCACATACTCGCATCGGTCTGTTGAGCTTCTTGCGCAGATAAATCACCAATTCTGCATCTTCTAAATCTTTGATGTTTTCTTTTCTGCAGCAAAGCTTCTGCTGTACGAAACGGATAATCTCCTCCAGATCGGCATGCGAATAAATTCCGGTATCCAGCTTGCGCAAGTAAGCAAACGCATGAGTTTGCAAGAAAACCAACAGTCCGGCCAATACCTTTTTATATTTTACTGTTTCGTCCTTCAGACGGTCGGGAACTACGTTGTCGATGTTCTTGACAAACACCACGTCCGAATCCAGGTCGTTCAAGTTTTCAATCAAGGCACCATGTCCGCCCGGACGGAACAAAATCTCTCCATTCACGCGGAACGGTTCATTGTCTTTGGTGGCTGCAACGGTATCTGTCGACGGTTTCTGAACAGAGAAATCCACCTTCAGTTTGGTGTTGAATTCAGCTTCATAGGCAGCTACTTTCTGCTGCACCAAGGCCTTAAACAGCTCCAAGTGGTCGGGACTTACGGTGAAGTGTACATGGCTTTCGCCATTTGCCGACGCATAGCGAGCAGCCTCCACCAGATGTTCTTCTGCCGGTGTGCGTGCCTCTTCACCATATTGGTGAAACAGCAGCAAGCCTTTTGGCAACTGTCCGTAGTTCAATCCTTTGGCAAGAAGCAGGTTTCCTACCACAGCCTTGTAGTCACCGCACTGAATCAGGGCATCGATGTCCTTTCCTTCGTTTTTCAGACAAGCATTATTCAGAGCCTTAAAGAAGGCAAACTTATGGATTTCGTTGAAAAACAACTTTTCGAAATCATTGTTTGGTGTTTGATAGTCGGCTTCAAGAAATTCAAACAAGTTCTTGAACATGCGGCTTGCTGCTCCGGATGCCGGTACGAATTTAGTAACCTTGTGTCCGGTTTGCAGGTAGCTGTGCCATTGGTCGATATACTGTTTGCACTGATCTTCGCTCAGGCATAATATACCGCCGTTTGCCACCGAAGCGGCATCTTTCAGTTTCAAGAAAGGGAATCCTGTTTTGAATTTTTCGAGTTGTTGCTCCAGTTGAGCCATTGAAATACCTTTTTTATTAAGTATTTCCATATCATCTATTGTAGTCATAACATTATGTTTTTTGATTATACGATGTTTTTGAGATTCAAATATACGAAAAATAAACGAAGAGAATGACCATTTATTTCCGAAAATTTGTAACTTTGAGAAAAAATATGAGTAGCCTATGGAAAATCAGTTTTTTTTCCGTCCCGAAGAGCGTATTCACTTGAAGGACTTATACAGATCGCTATTGCGTTTGTCGGGCAAAGTGCTTCAGGCAGACGATTGTGCCAATCTAAAGAACTATCTGGCTCAGGCCGGTTTGAATAACTTTTTGCAGCGCGATGTGTTTGGCTTCAATCCCATCTTGACTGATATGGAAACTTCGCTTATCGTAGCCCAGGAAATCGGGCTTACGCGTGCGGCCATATTGGGAGTGATGTTGCATTCGTGCGTGCGCAGTAACTATTGCACTACCCAGGATGTACAGCGCGATTTTGGCGAGGATGTGGCAGGTATCATCCACGGTCTGAACCGCATACAGGAACTGTATGACAAGAATCCGAGCATCGAAAGCGAGAATTTCAGAAGCCTTTTGCTTTCCTTTGCCGAGGATATGCGTGTGATTCTGATCATGATAGCCAACCGCGTACACATTATGCGGCAAATCAAAGACAATTCCAATACAGAAGCCATTCAAAAAGTGTCACAAGAGTCAGCTTATCTGTATGCTCCGCTGGCGCATAAATTGGGTTTGTATCGTTTGAAGAGCGAGCTGGAGGATTTGTCGCTGAAATATCTGGAGCATGATGCTTATTACCATATCAAGGAAAAACTGAACGAGACCAAAAAGTCGCGCGACTTGTATATCGAGAATTTCATCGCTCCGATTCAAGCCAAGCTCGAACAGGCCGGACTTAAATTCCATATGAAGGGACGAACCAAGAGCATTCATTCCATCTGGCAGAAGATGAAAAAGCAAAAATGTGATGTAGACGGAATTTATGATCTTTTTGCCATCCGTATCATATTGGATTCGAAACCCGAACGCGAGAAGATGGAATGCTGGCAAACTTATTCCATCATTACGGACATGTATCAGCCTAATCCCAAACGCCTGCGCGACTGGCTGTCGATACCAAAGAGCAACGGATACGAAAGCCTGCATATCACGGTGCTCGGACCGGAGAACAAGTGGGTGGAAGTGCAAATCCGTACCGAACGGATGGACGAGATTGCCGAAAGAGGCTTGGCTGCACATTGGCGTTACAAGGGAATCAAAGGAGGAGAAGCCGGAGTGGACGAGTGGCTGAACAGCATACGCTCGGCATTGGAAAACAACGACGACATGAAACTCATGGACCAATTCAAAATGGAGCTCTATGAGGATGAGGTGTTTGTGTTTACTCCAAAGGGCGACTTGTTTAAACTGCCCAAAGGAGCCACTGTGCTTGATTTTGCTTATGCCATCCATACCAACGTGGGCGAACATTGCATCGGGGCACGCATCAACGAAAAGAATGTGCCCGTGCGACAGAAACTCAACAGCGGCGATCAGGTGGAAATCCTCACTCAGGCCAATCAAATGCCCAAGCAAGACTGGCTTAATTTTGTCATTACAGGCAAGGCACGCAACAAAATCCGACAAGCTCTGAAAGAAATGCAAGCCCGTCAGGCTGCCTATGCCAAGGAAGTGCTCGAACGCAAATTCAAAAACCGCAAGATAGAATATGATGAACCCACCATGATGCATGTCATCAAAAAAATGGGATTCAAGTACGTTACAGATTTCTACAACAGTCTGGCCAACGAAACCATTGATGTAAATACGGTTCTTGACAAATATACCGAAGCACAACGTTACCTGAATGGTGCTGCCGAACATACACCTGCGCCCAGTGCACAGGCGTTCAACATGCAGTCGGATGCAGAACTCAAGACGCAGAACAGCGACGATGTGCTCGTTATTGACCAGAATCTGAAAGGACTAGACTTTACGCTGGCCAAATGCTGCCACCCAATTTATGGCGATGATGTGTTTGGTTTTGTAACCGTGAACGGTGGAATCAAGATACATCGTTGCGACTGTCCGAATGCCGAACAGATGCGCAGCAAATTTGGCTACCGCATTGTTAAGGCACGCTGGGCAGGAAAGCGCGGAAGCCAGTATCCCATCACCTTGCGTGTGGTGGGAAATGATGATTTGGGCATTGTAAACAACATTACGTCCATTATCAGTAAAGAACAGAAAATCCTGCTGCGCAGCATCAGCATTGATTCGCACGACGGATTGTTCTCGGGCAATCTTACCGTGCTGCTCGACGACACGAGCAAGCTGGAACAGCTCATCAAAAAACTGCGCACCGTGAAAGGTGTCAAGATGGTCAGCCGCAACTAAAAAGGCGGACTGCAGGGCAACCATTATATACCGGCCGCGATACACCTGCCTGTACAGAGAAAAAACAGGCAGGTGTATCACGGCCGGTTTTTTCTTTGTCTTTTAGAGATTATTATGCCAATAAGCCTAAAGGGATGGACTGAATATGAAAAAAAAACACTAATTTTGCACGGATAAATATAAGGAAATGGATTTTTTGGCTCTTATCAACAAATATTATGCAGAAAACCCTCCTTTAGAGGAGATCTTACTGGTGCACAGCAGACAGGTGGCCGACCGCTGCCTGGAGATTGCGGCAAAGCATCCCGAAATGAAACTCGACACCACTTTTCTCGAAGAGGCTGCCATGATTCACGACATCGGAATCTTTATGACCGATGCCGACAAGATATTCTGCTTCGGCGAAGCACCCTATCTTTGTCACGGATACTTGGGAGCTCAGCTCATGAGAAAAGAAGGATACGAACGCCATGCACGCGTATGCGAGCGGCATACCGGAACCGGTCTGACTAAAGAAATCATCATCGAGCGCAACCTGCCGTTGCCGCATCAGGATTTTCAGCCAGAGACTCTCGAAGAGAAACTCATTTGCTATGCAGACAAGTATTATTCCAAAACGCATCTGAAAAAAGAAAAATCTTTCGAGCAGGTGGTCAACTCACTCCAGAAGCATGGAGAGCAAGTGGTGGCTACCTTCAAGCAGTGGAAAGAACTTTTTGAATGATGCCTAACGGGTGTTTTTACATTGAAAACAAAGATTTTTATAACAATATGGTCCTTGGGGACTCTTTATGTGGTAGCTCATAATCACCAGGTGGATTATGAACTTATGCGCATACCCGGAAACGTACAGTATCGAGGCTTTTCTATGGATTCGCTGCGCACTGCAAACGACTCGCTGAAACTGAAAGCCGACTCCCTGAGTGTGGCAAAGGATTCTTTGGCAAACGACACTGCTGCAGCCGATACCGTAAAAAAAAGTAAGTCGGCACTCGATCTTCCGGTTACTTACTCTGCTTCGGACTCCATTACGTTTGAACAAGGCAACAGCCGCGCCAACTTGTTTGGTAACGGTGTGGTGAAATACCAGAATCTGGAACTCCAGGCCGAACTTATTACGATGAGTCTGGACAGTAGTTTGGTGCATGCCATGGGACGTACAGACTCAACCGGTGCCGTGAAAGGACAGCCGCTGTTTAAACAGGGATCGGATGAGTACGAACCCGAAAAAATAAGCTACAACTTCAAAACTCAGAAAGCGTTTATCAATAATGTCTATACCAAGCAGGGTGACGGCTTTTTGATTAGCGAAGAATCCAAACGCGACCACGAAGGAGTGATGTATGTGCGCCACGGAAAATATACCACCTGTGATGCCACGCATCCGCATTTCTACTTGGCGCTCACGCGTGCCAAAGTCCGCCCCGGAAAAGATGTTGTCTTCGGACCGGCTTATCTGGTTGTGGAAGATGTGCCGTTGCCCTTGGCCATTCCCTATGGCTTTTTCCCTTTCAACAAGAAATATTCTTCGGGCTTCATCATGCCTACATTCGGCGATGAACTGAAGCGCGGATTCTATCTGCGCGACGGTGGTTACTATTTTGCCATCAACGACATGATCGACCTGCAGCTGCTGGGCGAAATCTATACAAAGGGAAGCTGGGGACTCAGTGCACAGTCGAACTACAACAAGCGATACCGTTTTGCCGGAAACTTCTACTTGAGTTACCAAAATACGGTAGAAGGCGAAAAAAATATGCCCGACTACCAACGCTCCACCAGTTTCAAGGTGCAATGGACACACCGTCAGGATGCCAAGGCCAATCCGAGCCAAAGTTTTTCGGCCAGTGTGAACTTTGCCACGCAAAACTATGAGCGAAACAATCTGTCGAGCATGTATAATCCGGAAAGTTATACACAAAGTACGCGTACTTCCAGTGTGAGCTATTCTAAGACATTCTCGCGAATTGGCTTGACGCTTTCGGGCAACTTCAACCTGTCGCAAAACATGAGCGACTCTTCGGTGAGCGTAACCCTTCCCAGCTTGAATATCTCACTGGCAAGATTCAACCCTTTCAAACGAAAAAAGAAAGTGGGACAGGAACGATGGTATGAAAAGATTGCCTTGAGCTATACCGGAGAGTTGAGCAACAGCATCAATACAAAAGAGGACAAACTCTTCAAGTCAAACCTAATCAAGGACTGGCGAAACGGAATGTCGCACAAGGTTCCCATCAGCGCAAACTTTACGCTTGCCAAATATATCAACATCACACCGCAGTTCAGTTTTACCGACCGAATGTATACCAACCGCGTGATGCGCAAATGGGATCCCGAAGCACGCGAGGAAGTAGCCGATACGGTGTGGGGATTCTACAACGTGTATGATTACAACATGAGCATATCGGCCAACACCAAACTGTATGGATTCTGGACTCCATCACCCAAGATTTTCGGCAAAAAAATACAAACCATACGCCACGTGTTCACGCCGTCGGTCAGTTTGAGCTACCGTCCGGATTTTGGAGCCTCCCGATTTGGTTACTGGGACAGTTATGTGAAAACCGACGACAAGGGGAATGTAACGACAGTCACCTATTCGCCTTATGCCAATGCACTCTATGGTGTTCCGACACGAGGCAAGAACGGAAGCGTAAACATGTCTATATCCAACAATATAGAGATGAAACTGCGCACCGACAAAGACTCAACCGGCTATAAGAAAATCAGCCTGATTGATGAACTCGGAGCCAGCTTAAGTTATAACATGGCGGCAAAAACACGTCCATGGAGTGACTTGAACATGAATATCCGTATCCGCACACCGTGGAAATATACTTTCAGTATGAATGCTGTTTTTGCCACTTATGCCTATGAGTTCGACGAGAACGGCAAGGTACGGGTGGGTGATCGTACCGAATGGTCGCACGGACGTTTTGGCCGTTTCCAGGGTATGTCGCAAAACTTATCGTACACTTTCAGCAACGAAACGTTCCGCAAATGGTTCGGTAAGGAAAAGAAAGAGGATGAGGATTCTGAAGAAATCGAAGAGGATGTACGCTCCTTGCGCGAAAATAATGACACGAATCTCGACCCGGACATTCGGGCTTCACGCAGAAGCACACAACGCTCGGCTGAATCCGAAATCGATGAGGATGGTTATCTTGCGTTCAAACTGCCTTGGTCGTTTACAGTGTCTTATGGTGTGAGTATGCGTGAAAACACCAGCGCACAAATCCGCAGAAAACGAATGCGCTATCCGTATAAGCTGACTCATACGATGAACTTTTCCGGAAATCTGCAGATTTCAGATGGATGGAACATCAGTTTCTCCTCGGGTTATGACTTTAATTACCACCGCTTGTCTATGACAACGGCTTCGCTCACACGCGATTTGCACTGTTTTTCTATGTCGGCCAGTGTGGTGTTAAGTCCATACCGCTCATACAACTTCACCTTCTCGGCCAATGCCGGTGTGTTGGCTGATGTGTTGAAATGGAAGAAACAGAGTAGCTACAGCTCCAACCTGGAGTGGTATTAATCCACCGTCTGTTTCTCAGATTATTGCGATTACAATCGATAACTCTCAAGGGCATTGCCTGGCAAGCATCTTGCTGTTTTTGCCAGGCAATGCCTTTTTGTTTTTGTCAGAATGTCATGCTTACATTTTGTATAATTTTGAAGGTTGAGATTGATGAATATGCGCCCCTGGTGGAGCCTGCTGTCAAATATCGAATTCTCAGAAGCTGAAAATTGGCTTAATCTACTGTTTCATAGAATGATAGGTCTTGTTTTTGTATACATCTGTTTTGATAAAATAGATGTTAATATATGCTTACTATTATTGTAATGTATTAAAGTGTAAATATTGATGACCGTTTGAAAAAATTGCCTTGGTGGTTTTGCCAAGTTGCCTTGATATAAAATCAAAATCACCATGTTATCTTTTACAAGATGACATGGTGATTTTTTGTATATTCCATGAGATTTTTTGGTAATAATGCAGCTTTTTCTGCATAACTATTCATTTTTCTGTCTGGATGCTATGGGATTAGCCTAGTAGGGGGAAAGCAGAAACAGGCTGATTCACGGCAAAATGTAAGCAAACTATAGAATAATCCGTCAGAATGTAATGCTGGCCCGAGCGGATAATCACCTGCATGCCGAAGTGCAAAGAACGGCAAGCTAAAACAGGGGAGTGCCCAAGGCTGAATGGGCATCTTCTGCCGAATCTTCTTCTGAAGGGTTGTGTTCTGTATCGCAGGGTTGCGTTGTGTCAAAATCCAGTTCCATCTGCCGAAATACTTCCTGACGCACACGATAGCAGCCGCGCTTTTCTCCTTTGAGAAAGGGCGAAGAAGGGCGGTTGGATTGTGTCCATAAATAAAAACGGATGGAATGGTATAATTCTTCAAAAGAGAGGTTGCTGTCAAAGAGTCCCACCTTATTGTTGTAAATATGGCGGGCTATCAGACGAACCGGCATCCCGTACTCATCAGCTTCCTTCAGCACTTTTATCAGGTCGTAGTGATATTTATTCTTTGCCATAACCGTTTGGATAGATGTTTTTTGTCAATCTGTAGGGCATTTTTTACCCTAAAGTTACAAAGTTAGCAATATTTCCTCATATCCTGCAAAAGAAGTTACTTAGAATGAGCTTTGAAAACTAAAAAATTGCATTTTGTCATCGTCAGAGGCTTGCTACAGGTGTTTCAAGAGCTCTGTTATTTCTTTTTGCGGTATTTTTTCCTGTTCCAGTCGCCAATTGTTGGTTTTGAGCAGTGCATACAGCTCATTCTCTTGGGCTGTGAGATGCAAAGGGGTGCTTACCTTGCTGGGCGTGCCCTCATCGTGCTGAAAATAATGCTCAAAAGTGTTTTTGTCCATCAGGATACTTTTTGTCTGCGGAATATAGCTGCGCATTTGTGATAATATTTCAAAGCCTTGTGCGTCTAAGTCGCCCCAGTAGTATAGCGGAACTGTTTGGAGCAGCGGAATGTCTTTTAACGCCGCTACATTAAATCCTTTTCCCCAGAAAAGAATGCTTCCCGGGCAAGGGGGAAAGGTCAGGAAATTGATTTTATTCTCTACAACAAATACACGCGCTACGGGAATATGGAGCAGGGCACAGTCGCTGATGGGCAACGACATATCGGAGATGCCGCTGAAATATCGCTGGCTGAGTTCGTTGTCTAAGATTCGTAAGCGCACCAAGGATTGAGCATACTTGAGATGATAGCGCCGTTCAAAATCGCTTTCTTCTGCAGCCAGTCTGCCTTCTAGAATGATGTCGAGCAATGGTGCGAGAATCTGCTTGTGCGTTTCGATAAACTTGGTGTGCACCTCAACGGGCAGTTCGCGTATGTAGAGGTTGGGATGGGGATGTTCGTTGAAATATGCCAGCACCTTCAGTATGTCTGTCCATTCTGAATCATATTCCACCACTTTTGCAGGATGTGCCGACAGCCAGGCTTGCAGCATGGGGAATTCTTGAAGAATCCTGCTTACATTCTTTTTGTAGTTATCTGCCTCGGTGCGCTTTTTGAGAAAACGCAAAAGGTCTTCTTCTGTCTCAAAGCAGATTCGCTGGGGAAGATCCTGAAGGCCATGTTTTTTGTTTCTCACCTTCTGATACTCTATTGCATAGCCATAGCCTGTTTTGAGTTTGCTGTGCCTGAGAAGCAGGGTCTGCTCATTTTCGAAGGTTGCAAAGTCGTCGCTCACTTTTTTGCTGAAAGGTATCTCTATCGGCTCAAACGCTTTGCCTGCTACAAGAGCCGACAAATATTTCATATAGCCTTTTTTCGCTTTTTCTTTAATTTCTTCAATGGTGATCATAAGCGGGTGTTGGGTTGCATGGTATCTGGTTATGTTGTCTGAAAGCTGCAAGCCGTCGCACTCCCTGATGCAGTTTGTGCGGCGACTTGCATTGGCTTTTAAGACTCATCTTGGTTTGTTTCGTTGTCTATTTGTTTGGTTCTTTGTTCCTTGAACTCCATAATCGGCATATTGTAGAGCACGGAACGGTCGCCCTGCCGCTCCACATAATGCACATAAGAAATATCGTTTTCTACAATATGAATATTGTCGCTCGGTGTCACTACCAACAGTTGCAGATGCAGCTGGCGGCAGAGCGACAGCAGATAGCGTGCCTTGGCTTCGTCCTGTGCCTTGAAGGCTTCGTCGATAGCTATGAAACGGAAGGAAGAATCCAGTCCGCTCTTGGTAAGGCCAAACTGACAGGCAATGGCAGAGCCAAGGATGGTGTAGGTGAGCTGTGCTTTCTCGCCTCCCGACAACTGTCCCATGCTCTCGTAGGTTTTGCGCCGTTGCTGGTTTTCCTTGAAATATTCTTCGGCTTTATAAGTGAACCACGAACGTACGTCGGTCACTTTGTTTCGCCACACTTCGTCCTCAAGACGCTTGATAAACGGTTCAATATGATTTTCGAAGTGCTGTTTGCGTCCGTCTACCGTTGTTTCCATTTCGTGAACATTCGGAACGGCCGCTTCCATAAGCCGTATAAACTCTTGCACCTCCACATCTAATTTCTTGCCGGCAATGAGTTGTATATAGGTAGTGGGGTGGGTATCGAAATCAATCTCCCGGAGCGGCGCATTGAGCTGGTCAATAGTGCGCTTGATATTCTCTTCCCATGTTTGGAAAAAGATGCGGAACGAATGTACGTGATGCGTAATCGTTTCTTGGAGATATTTGTTGAACTGTTCGCCAAAGCTGACTAAGTCTTCGTCCACAAGGCGTTGATAGTAGGCTTTGTATTCGCCAATCAATTCCAGATGTTCCGACTCGGGCAGACTGCTTACATCCGACCGCCAGTCGCGGAAGCGGGCGGTAATCTCTTCGCTTGGATTTTTAAACAGGTTGATTAGCTTGGACACCTTTTTCTCGTCGGTATTCAGTTTTGCTTTCTGCTCTGCAATCTTGCCGCCTGTGATGCGTTGGAATTCATCTCTTTTGGCATGCAGCTGGTCCAGGCCGATGCTGTTCAGTTCGGGATGCTGAAGTTCGAAAAATACCGAGTCTACATCACCCATCTGATTGATGAACTTTTGGTTTTCCTGGTTCATGGCCTGTAACTGTTCAGCTTGCGTCTTGTGGCGATAGGTCTGTTCGCTCAGCTTGTTCTTGTCCTCCTGCAAGGCTTTGAGTTTCTGCTCCACGTCAGCCAGTTGCTGCTGCAACACTTTGATGGTGTCGTTGGCATCTTCGAGCTGCTTTTTGGCATCGAGTTTTTCCTGTATGGCCACTACATACGACTGCCAGTCTATCTCATCGAAATCCGTAAAGGCATAATACAACTGCGAGAGTGCTTCTTTCTGCTGGTTGTTGCGCTTGATAGTGTCGTTGATTTCCTGTTTTCGGGCAACGATGTTTCGTTCCTCTTCCTGCAGTTGGCGCACCATGTCCTGCAGCGAACGGATTTTTTCGCGGTTGTCCCATCCCAACACGAAATTTTCCTTGCTGACAACATGGTCGCGGTCGTCTTTTTCGTGTTTCCCTTTTACAGACTTGATCAGTCCTTCCTGTGTGACAGCCTTCTCGTCATAGCAGGCAAACTCCTCCAGATTAGCCACGCAGGCATAATTATACTCCCGATAGATGGCGTCTTCAATCCACTCCGAATAACGGCTTCCCGGCTTTATCTCTATTTTGTTGAGCAAACTGTTTTCGTCAACTTCCCAATTCTCCAAAGAGCGCAGCGAGGTGTAGTCTTTATATTGCTGATATACCAGTCTGCCTTTGAGGTTGTGTTCGTTTACGTAACGGTTCACTTGATCGTAATAAGATTCCGGTACGAGAAGTCGCAAGGCAAAATGATGGAGGATTTTTTCAATGGATGTTTCCCACGCCTGTTCTTCGCTCTTCACCTGAATCAATTCGCCGATGAAAGGCATTTCTTCGGTGGTGGCACCGGTGTGCTGCAGGATTTCCTCGCGTATTTCGGCTATGCGTCCGGTGATGTTGCGGCGGTGCAACTCCAGATATTTGATGTCTTTAACGTGTTCTTCTATCTTGGCATGTACCTCTTCGTGGCACTGTTCCTGCTGGCGCAGTTGCTTGGACAATTCGTTGTCGAAACTTTGCTGCAGTCGTTCTTTCTCGGCAGCAGCCTGTTCACGGTTTTTGTTAAAGTCGACGGCGGTTGATGCGACAGTCAGTTTGACTTCCTGAATCAGCTGGTTGTAGAGTTCGGCTTTTTTCTTTCGCACGTCGCGCTTTTCTTCCAGCTGTCTGACGGCTTCTTCCAACTCGCGTACCTGTTTGCCCACGGCATCATTTTCAATGGAAACGCGCAGCTGGGTCCGGTCATTGTCAAGCTCTGTAATCTGTTTGTCTAGTTTATTGATTTCTGCGTGAAGCGATTTCAGATCAGAGTTGATTTGGTGCAACTGTTCGGTACACAACTTTACGGTTTTCTGTGCAAACCAATAGGCTGCAAAATTCTTCTCCTCTTCGAGACGGCTGATGTTTTCTCTGTTTTTTTCCAACTCGTCGGCCAGAGAAACGATGGGTTTCAGTTGTGCAATCTGTTCGTTGGCTTTGTCGATGCTCAGCTTGGCTTCCATCAGATTCTGGAAGTTTTCTTTCAGCTCGATGTATTTGGCTTCGGCATCCATCTCTTCGAGCATATTCTCTCGGATGAAATAATCCAGATCATCCAATACCTTGACACCGACAATCTGATTGAAGAGCTGCAGCGCCTTGTCGGACTTCATGCCGAAAAGATCGCAAATCTGCTCGCCATATTCAACCGGCCCGCTACAGAAGTCCACAATCTTCTTGACGGATCCCGCATTATACTTCTTTTCCAAATGTCGTCGCCACACGCCCTTAGCGTCAAACTCCACCAAATCCTCGTTGATTTGTAAAGCGGTACGCGCAATGCCATACACGGTTTTCAGTTCTTCGCCCGAAAAATAACGCACCTGAAACAAGGTAATCACACGGTCGTCGGCACTCTTGAAACAGGCAAGCAACACCGAACGGCTGCTTTTGTCGCGTAGTCTCAGGGTTTTCGTTCCGACACTTCCTTCTTGCTGCTGATTACCGTAGTTGCCGAAAAAATAGGATTCCTCCGTGCGGTCGCCCTTCTTTTCCACACCCGACGACTGGTTGTAGAAGCGATTCCGCTTTAGGGGCACAAGCAGGGTAAGCAGGGCATCGATGAAAGTACTTTTTCCGGAGGCATTGGCTCCGGTGAGCAGCGTGTTGTTCCCTTTCGGACTGATGCGGAACACTTCCTTGTCGAACGTACCCCAGTTCCACACTTCCATATAATCCAACCGATAGCCCGCAACACTGGAGCTGGTATTAAATAGATTCATCATCTGCTGCATATTGGTTTAATTTGTTTTTAAACTCGATTAAATCGTCCAAGGTTATTTTTTCTTTGATAATCCGGTGTATCTTATACAAGGATTCCGTGGCGTTTTGCTTGCTCACAACCAAATAGCCCAACTGTACCACCTTGTCAATATAACCGTTTATCTCGTTCATGAATTTCACGCGGTTGAATTTTTCGGGCAAGAAAAGTTCAACCTCCTCGCGTATCTTGGTGGTTGTCACAAACCGGTCGTTCGACTGCGATTCCATCGGGTCGCTGTCAAACTCTTCGAGCAGCTGGCGCAGCACGATCAATACAACCGAAACCTCGAACGTGAGTTTGCGTCGCGACACCAGGTTGACCGTCTTGTCATCATCAAGTTTCATTTGCTTGAGATAGGCAAAGCCTTCTTCCTTCTTGACAATAAGTTCCAAGCCGATTACACTGATATAGTCTTGTATCTCGGCCTTGTATTGTATGATGTCATTCCACAGCGCATCTTGTCGCTCGACGATTCCTTTGAGCAGTTTTACAATAGCTTTTGAATAGGGTTTTATGTTGTTTGTACTCATCTTGTAATCAAAATTTCAGGGATTTGGATAACTCGCTGTTCTTCTTTGTTAAATACCACAGGCTGCAGGCTATCCTTGTTCTTAACGGTTTTATATTCATTCAAGACACTGATGTAACCAATCACTTCGGCCAGTCCTTTATTGATGCCGTGGTTCTTTTCGATTACCTCCTGGAGGGTGGTTTGCGATTTGGCTGCCAGCAACTGGTCAATGCGGTGACGCAACACCGACTTGTCTATCAAATAAGGGTTGAAAAGTTGCTCCAGACGACTCAGATCCTCAAAACTCAAGTCGGCATTGACCGGTTTTTCGTCATACTGTACAACCGGAGTAGGGTCGAGAGTCAGTTGCCTTTCTATTGGCAGGTTGATATTGATTTCTTCTACTTCAAAACCCAGCTCAAGCCGATCTTTTGAGCTTCTCGTGTCGATTAGTTTTTTCTTGATGTCATCTATGATGCGTCGCGTGATTTCTGCGTTTGTCAATTCGTTCTGACGGATAATTCGACTGAGTTTTTCGGACATGCGGTCGTTTGTCTTATACACTTTTTCTCCTGCAGCATAAAGATAGCGATGCATGTTGCGCAGAAAATTATCCTTGGTTTCGATGCTCCTTTCGTTCAAGGTGTCAAAAAGCGATTGGTTCAGTTCTTCCCATTTTTGCTGCAGGTCCTTGGACAGCAGAAACTCCCAAAAGGCATAAAAGCTCTTTCCCTGAGATGAATTCTTGAGCTCGCCGTATGCATCGAAAAAGTAACTGAGCACTTCTTTCTTTTGCGAATTGTCTATCTGCCGCTGATAAATCTGCCGGATAATCTCCTTGAAATTGTTGTCTACTTCCTTAAAATCCGAAAGGAGTTCTTTTGCCAGCTTGTTCAGACTCTTGAAACGTGGCTCGATTTCATATTCCTGAAACACTTTGATGTCTTCGCCAATCTCAAGCCGCTGTATCTGATGTTCAATTTCCATCTTCTTCTGACGCAACATCTCCAAACGCTTCTCGCGGTCTTCGTTTGTAAACTCCACCAATTCCTGCAATTGATAGAATATGGATTTAAACTTGGACTCCGTACCGATGTAGTCTTCTTTCTTCAGACTCTCCAACCAATCTGTGAGCTTGCTTGTATAGGACGAGATTTCATACATAATCTCTCCCGACTCATCCTGGTAGTTGGTTAAGAATCCTCTGTTGGCCCAATCCTGTATCCACCGCTTGGCCTTATCCTCGTTCGTTTCAAATTTTGGGGTAAAGTCATTGCTCTCGTTGTCTTCTTCTTCATAGATGAAGTCGATTTCTGCATCCAGGCGATTCTCAAGCAAGCGGTGCAGCCGCTCGGATTCAATCGTTGTCTGTTCAGAAAATACATCTGTGAGAAAGGACAATATGAATTCTGCATTCCGGGATTTAAGCAATTTGATGCAGGGAGATTCTCTATATATCTTTAGAAGTAGATTTTTATCCATACCTTATTATACTATACAATTACAAAAATACGGATAAATATTCAATATTCCGGAATGGACGGATGAAAAAAATCCGCCATACCTTGATATTAATGGTAGGGCGGATTCTATTTCTATTCCAAACGGAACTCAGACATCAGAGTATGTTCTTTTTGGCTGCCGGCAAAGGAAAAGGAAAAGAAGAAACGATAGCGACCGGGCTTGTTGGGCAACAAGTACGGATTTAGGTGGGCCTTGATTTCATGAGTTCGGCCCGGTTCAATCTCATAGGCAATACTGTTGCATATCGGATTGGAGGGCAGAATGCGCCAAATGCCGCACTCGTTTTCGAAGGTGATGCCGTAGCCATCTCCAAATTCTATTGCCTTGCCGCTGTTGTTCCGCAAGACAAATGTGGCAAAGGTGTCGGTGACCGCATGCGTTGACTGCTTGGGACGTAACACAACTCCCAGCGTATCCGATGGAAAGAAACGGTCATCGCGCTTCGGTTCCGACGGTCCCTCGAAACGAATAGCGGGAGAGTCGGAAATGTGTTTCCGAAACATCGCCCTTGCCTGTTGCGTATTCAGGCACATCTGTACAACAATTTGGCTGTCGCGTATACTGAATGCATAAACATTTCCATGCAGTCTGCGTACACCGGGTTCCGATTTCTGTATCTTTCTGTTGAGTGTGTCCATCAATGTTTTGAGCTGTTTAGGGGTATACCGAACAGATTTTCTTACGGACACTGGTTCAGGAAATGTGTCTTCTGGCATCATGTCTGGCCCTTCAAGGGTCAATTCCACAGTATCGTTTTGCCGGACTTCTCTTTCTTGTGGCGCTTGGGCATGATTGCAAGCCGTAAGTACTACGGCACATGCCGCCAGAAAGTATTCTTTCATAAGGTAATCAATCAAAAAGAGCTAATCCTGCATTCGCTCCGAAAAAGGACTGCAGGATAGCTCGTGCTGATGAAAACACTATAAGGTTATCTTCCAAATACAACCGCCGTAGGCTGGAACCGTTACAGGAATCAATGCGTCGGGCATAAACTTGAATGTGTCCTTGTTTCCGGAAAGCAAATCTTTTGCTTCGCACTTTTCCTTTCCTTCCAGCTCGTAGAAACGGAACACGTGAGAGGGGATCATTACACTTTGCTTTTGCTCTCTTCCGCTGAAATTAGCAACGACCAACAAGATTGTATTCTGGTGACGGCGCAAAAATGCAAAACTGTTGTACACATCAAATTGGCTTGGCGACTGTGCATACATCAAATCATAAAAATCTCCTTCGCTCAATGTCTTCTCTGTGTGACAAAGATTCAACACTGTGCGATAGTATTGATACAAGGCTTTTTCATCATCAGTCATGTGTTTCAGAGTCAGGTTGCCTTTACGCCATCTTCTAATTGTATCTACACTCCAGTAATCAAAGATAGTGGTTCGTCCGTCTCGGCCGCTGAATCCTTCCTGATCCATTCCTTTCTCGCCAAACTCCTGGCCAAAATAGATCATCATCGGATTGGTGCGCATACAAGCTGATACCAACAGGGTGGCTTTTCCCTTACGGGCATCTCCGGCAAAGAAGTCGGAAGCTATGCGCTGTTCGTCATGATTCTCCAGAAAATTCAGCATGTGTGACTGGATGTCGTCTACTTGCTGCCAGCTTGAAGTGATGCATCCGGCAGAAGAAAAGCCACAACTAACGGAGCGGAGTGTATCGTAAAGTCCTACTTTATCATATAAGTAATCAAATTGTCCTTGATAGATGTAGTTACGGTATTCAGATGGATTGTATACCTCTGCTATGAAAATCAAGTTAGGATGCTTGGCCTTGATTTGAGGTATAACCCATCCCCAAAACTCTACCGGTACCATTTCTGCCATGTCGCAACGGAAACCATCAATGCCTTTGCCTGCCCAAAAAGAAAGAATGTCGCGCATCTTTGTCCAGGTGTCCGGAATCGGGTCGAAACAGCCATAACGTCCGTTTTGATAATCCACTCCATAATTTAATTTTATGGTCTCGTACCAGTCGTTCTGTCCAGGCCATGCATGGAACACATCATTACCGGTTGCTTTGGCCGGCATCTCAACATAATCCTTGGGCGATACATTCAGATTGTCTAAATGCAAAGATTCCCCGGGACAATAATAGAAATTGTTCTGCGGGTCGAATGCTTTGTTTGTATCGTCTCCGGCTCCCAAATCATCTGTTCCCTGAGGCTTGCCATCGGAATGATACTGGCGCGATACATGGTTTGGCACAAAGTCGATAATCATTCTCAGGCCGGCTTTGTGGGTACGATTCACCAGATTTTCAAATTCTTTCATTCGGTGATCCACCTTGACAGCTAAATCAGGATCAACATCATAGTAGTCTTTGATGGCATAAGGTGAACCCGCTCTTCCCTTAACAACAGCCGGATGGTCTAAAGCAATGCCATGAGCCCTGTAATCGGTCTGTGTGGCGTGCTCTATAATGCCGGTATACCAAATATGTGTGGCACCGAGTTTCTTGATTTCATCCAATGCCTTTGCCGTGAAATCAGCCATCTTGCCACATCCGTTCTCTTCAATACTTCCGTTGTTTTTCAATGCTGCGTTTTTGTTTCCAAACAAACGGGTAAAAACCTGATATATAATTATCTTCTTATTCATCGTATTTTAATTTAAAGATTAAAGAAAAAAGGCATCTTTCGCATAGAACAAAGCGAAAGATGCCTGTATGTTTGTCTTAATTATGCCAAAATGCCGTGTGCAGACACGTCCTGACCTTTCGCAATTTTGCCAATCAGTCCTTGCAATGTCTTGCCAGGACCGCACTCGGTAAAGTCATTTGCTCCGGCAGCAATCATATTCTGCACTTCTTGAGTCCATTTTACTGAAGCCGTAAGCTGGGCTATCAGGTTGGCCTTGATTTCCTCGGGCTCTACATGAGCCTGAGCATCTACATTCTGATATACGGCGCATTTTGGTGTGCTGAAAGCTGTAGCTTCAATTGCTTTCTGCAACTCTTCTTTTGCTGGTTGCATCAACGGAGAATGGAATGCACCACTAACCGACAATACCAAGGCACGCTTGGCACCGGCTTCTTTCAGTTTGGCACATGCCTCATTAATGGCATCAATGTTTCCACTGATAACCAGCTGCCCCGGACAATTGTAGTTTGCCGGTACTACAATGTTACCTTCGCTGCTAATTTCGGCACATACTTTTTCAATAGTTGCATCGTCCAAGCCGACAATAGCAGCCATGGTTGAAGGAGCCATCTCACAAGCTTTCTGCATAGCCAAGGCACGAGCATAAACTAATTTCAATCCATCTTCGAAACTGATTGCACCGGCTGCCACTAAGGCTGAGAGTTCACCCAATGAATGACCGGCAACCATTTCCGGAGCAAAGTCGTCACCCAAACATAATGCAGAAATTACTGAATGCAAGAACACCGCAGGCTGAGTCACCTTGGTTTGCTTCAATTCTTCATCAGTGCCGGCAAACATGATATCCGTAATTCGAAAGCCTAATATGTCATTGGCTTTTTCAAAAAGTTCTTTTGCTAATGGGTTGTTGTCATATAAATCTTTACCCATTCCTACAAACTGTGCTCCCTGACCGGGAAATACAAATGCTTTCATTATATATATACTTTTATGATTATTCGTTTCTATATGCGAAGATACAAAAAAACTATTGCAAAATAGCTTTTTGAGGTGCAAAAAAGTGGTTTAACGGTCCATGTCCGTGCCCAAGAGTAGCAGAAGCCCCAGACAAAAGTGCATTCGTCAAGTATTTTTTCCCCAGACTGATTGCTTCGGATAGGGGATACCCCATAGCGATATGCGATGCTATAGCCGAAGACAAAGTACAGCCTGTGCCGTGAGTGTTGTTTGTTCTGATCTTTTCTGCCGTAAACGAAATGGGATGTGTGGGGGTGTTGGCCGAAAACAAAACGTCGGTCATGTCCTCACCAGCGCGATGTCCTCCTTTTATCAACACATTCTGGCAGCCTAGCTGCAACAGCTTGCAAGCTGCTTGTGCCAGTGACGATTCATCGGTTATGGATACTCCACTTAGCAAAGCTGCTTCAGGAAGATTGGGCGTTAACAGGTTACATAGTGGAATAAGTGCTTTTTTAATGCGGACGAGTGCTTCGGGAGTAGCCAAAGAATAGCCGGAACTGGATACCAAAACCGGATCAAAAACGACCGGTACTGTAGTCAAGGTTTTAAGTTCCTGGGTGATAGCATCTATAATAGCACAGTCAGTTACCATCCCTATCTTAATTGCATCAAGACGCATGTCTGTGCGGATGGCATGTATCTGGCCAGAAACAATCTCTGCCGGCACTGGATGAACAGCAGTTACACCGCAAGTATTTTGTACCGTAACGCCTGTAATTACAGAAGAAGCATAACATCCCAAGGCCGATATTGTTTTTATATCGGCTTGAATGCCTGCTCCACCACTACAGTCTGAACCTGCAATTGACATTATGTGAATATAATTCATGATTCTATACTTATCTGGTTACCGTAGTTTTATTTAGAAATAAGAAGGGTTTAGGCTACTGCATGTGATACTTAAATCCAGAAATAAGTTGCCAGCGCCCGCGCGTAAAATCAGGAATCTCCATCATTTGTCCGTTTTGCGAAGCAGACAAAGCACTTAACTGTGTAATACAAGACCACTCTGCAGCATCATATACATCCATATCCAGTGGAAGTCCCTGCTGTAAACAATAAATCAACCTGCGGTCCATAATATAATTCATCTCGTTTGTAACTCCCCGAAGTTTACCTTCCTCACCAATGGTTGCAGAAAGTGGATGGCGGTATAATTCCTGTATAGAAGCAGCATCCTGCTTTTCCGGCATATTGTCCAGGCTAATGCAAGGTTGCGGATACTTTTGCGTAAAGCCTTTTGTACCGCAAGTTGTTTGCAAACGACTGTAAGGACGGGGGGTAGAAACATCATATTGCAACAAGATAGAAACTCCTTTTTCTGTTTGCAACAATGTATTGTTGATGATGGGTATCCCTTTTTCTGCTTTTGCAGGCATGGAAACCAAATATTTCAACCTGTCACCACGATGGATATTAAGCAATTGTGCTATTGGGCCAAGACCATGGGTGGGATAAGGATTGCCTTGAAATCCGTTGCAATACTCGTTCATCCAGTCATTGAAATAACCTCCGTTTGCAGCATCTGTCTGATAACGAGTTCTCAAGTCATGGATATATGCTCCTTCGCAGTGCGTGATGTCGCCAAGTATTCCTTCTTGAGCCATTCGCAGAGTCATCAAAGAAAAGGGGTCATAGCAACAATTCTCTGTCATAAAACAATGGCGTTGCGTTTTTTCTGCTGTATCTACTATTCGCCAACAATCCTCAACAGTCATGGCTAAAGGGACTTCTACCGCAACGTGCTTGCCACAATTCATCGCTTCTACAGCCATCATGGCATGTGTATTCCAATCTGTACATATATATATAAGGTCTATATCTGGCCGACGACACAATAGTTGCCAGTCATTTTCACCCGTATACATATTGCAGGCTTCGTAAGATGAATTTTGAATCACTTCGTATGCTTTGTCTATATTCTCCGAGGCCAAATCACAGATTGCAACAATTTTCACTCCATCAAGCATCATGTAGCGTTTTAAAGTGGCCAATCCGCGGTTTCCCATGCCAATAAAGGCTATGCGTACTAACGGAATGGGGGCACAACGCAATTCCAATACATGCTCTTTGCTCATCATTTTCTTGTTATCTTATTAATTATCACCTACAAAAATACAACAAAAAGTGGAATATAGAAACACATAACTCATTTTTACATAATATCAAATAGTTTTCAGTCTATGAAACTTTACGGACTATTAAGTTTCATAGACGAATCTAACGTATTGTGCGTATTTTTATGGGTAAATCGTTTTCTATAATTAAATAAATACATTATTTTTGTGAATCTTATAACATAAAAACAGACATTATGGCTGACCAAAATAATCATTTAGTAATTATGGCCGGAGGAATCGGTAGCCGATTCTGGCCTATGAGTACACCTGAAAGACCCAAACAGTTTATTGACGTATTGGGATGTGGACGAACTTTATTGCAATTGACTGTTGACAGATTTAAGGGAATCTGCAATCCTGAAAATGTTTGGATTGTTACATCTGCCAACTATGTTGACTTGGTACGTGAGCAGCTTCCAGAAGTACCGGAAGAAAACATCTTGAAAGAACCATGCCGACGCAATACTGCTCCGTGTGTGGCCTATGTCAGCTGGCGCATTAAATCAAAACATCCGCATGCAAATATCGTAGTAGCTCCAAGCGACCACATAGTTATGGATACCCAAGAGTTTCAACGTGTCATCAATTCATGCCTTGGCTTTGTAGGAGAATCTGATGCTATCATTACATTGGGAATGAAACCAAACAGACCGGAAACGGGTTATGGTTATATCCAAGCCGACCTCTCGGCCTCTTCGGTACGTAACAAGGAAGTATTCAGGGTGGATTCATTCCGCGAAAAACCGGATTTGGAAACAGCTCAAAAGTATATTCAAAAGAATAATTACTTTTGGAATGCCGGAATATTCATCTGGAATGTGAGTACCATTGTTAATGCCTTCCGGGTGTATCAGCCGGCTATCTCAGAAATCTTTGAAAACTTATTGCCTTATTACGGCACCCCGAAAGAACAGGAAATGATAGACCAGAATTTCCCTTTGTGCGAAAATATTTCAGTAGATTATGCTATCATGGAAAAGGTAGAAGAAATATTTGTGTTTCCTGCAAGTTTTGGTTGGAGCGACTTGGGCACATGGGGCTCACTGCAAGAACATGTGGAGCACGATGCTTATGGAAATGCCTGCATCGGCGCAAACATCAAAGTATATGACAGTCGCAACTGCATGATTCATACCACACAAGAAAAGAAAGTGGTTGTTCAGGGCCTGGATGGCTATATCGTAGCAGAAAAGGATGATACATTGCTGATTTGCAAACTTTCTGAGGAACAAAGAATCAAACAATTCAGCGAATAAGATAACAAAAAAAATGGAAAAGAAAGTTGCTTTAATTACTGGAATAACCGGTCAGGACGGATCTTATTTAGCAGAGTTTTTATTGTCTAAAGGATACGAAGTGCATGGAGTTTTGCGTCGCTCTTCTTCTTTCAATACCGGACGTATAGAACATTTGTATTTGGACGAGTGGGTTCGCGACATGAAAAAGACTCGCTTGATTGAGTTGCATTGGGGTGACGTAACTGATACAAGTTCACTGGTAAGAATAATACGTTTGTGTCAGCCTACTGAAATTTATAATCTGGCAGCACAAAGTCACGTAAAAGTGAGCTTTGACGTTCCGGAATTTACTGCCGAGTCGGATGCAATTGGTGTATTGCGTCTTTTGGAAGCTGTACGTATTCTTGGGATGGAAAAGAAATGTAGAATCTATCAGGCTTCAACCTCTGAATTGTTTGGTAAGGTACAGGAAGTACCTCAAAAAGAAACGACTCCTTTCTATCCAAGGTCACCTTATGCTGTAGCTAAACAATATGGTTTTTGGATAATTAAAAATTATCGTGAAAGCTATGGAATGTATTGTTGCAACGGAATCTTGTTCAACCACGAAAGCGAACGAAGAGGCGAAAATTTTGTTACCCGTAAGATTACTCTCGCAGCAACACGTATTGTACAGGGCTATCAAGATAAATTGTATTTAGGCAACCTCAATGCTCTCAGAGATTGGGGATATGCTAAAGATTATGTGGAATGCATGTGGCTGATGTTGCAGCAGGACGAACCGGATGATTTCGTTATCGCAACCGGAGAGTATCATTCTGTACGTGAATTTACGGATTTGGCATTCAAAGCTTGTGGCATTACGTTACGCTGGGAAGGTGAAGGTATAGACGAGAAAGGAATCGACGTTGCCACCGGGAAAGTGTTGGTAGAGGTGGATCCAAAATATTTCCGTCCTTGCGAAGTAGAACAACTGCTTGGCGACCCTACTAAAGCTAAAAATACATTGGGATGGAATCCTCGAAAAACGTCCTTCGAGGAGCTCGTGCGCATTATGGTGGAACACGACATGAAATATGTGCGTAAAATGCACCTGGAAGATAAATATGAAAAATAAGTTAGGACATGATTCAGCCAGATGCTAAAATCTATGTAGCCGGACATAAAGGTTTAGTTGGATCGGCTATTTGGGAAAACCTAAAAAAAAGAGGGTTTAATAACTTGATAGGGCGGACACACCAAGAAATGGACTTGCTTGACCCGCTTTCGGTAAAGAAATTCTTCGACGAAGAACAGCCGGAATATGTAGTACTGGCAGCAGCTCATGTAGGTGGAATTATGGCAAACAGCTTGTATCGCGCTGATTTCATCTATAATAATTTGCAAATTCAACAGAACGTAATAGGAGAAAGTTTTCGCCATAACGTAAAAAAACTCCTCTTTCTCGGCAGTACTTGCATTTACCCGGGAAATGCCCCGCAGCCGATGACTGAAGATGTTTTGCTTACATCTCCACTAGAGTACACTAATGAGCCTTATGCTATTGCAAAAATAGCTGGTTTAAAAATGTGTGAGAGTTTTAATTTGCAGTATGGTACAAACTATATTGCAGTAATGCCAACAAATCTTTATGGACCGAATGACAATTTTCATTTGGAAAATAGTCATGTTCTTCCGGCAATGATTCGAAAGATTCATCTAGGCAAATGTTTGCACACTAACGACTGGAATGCCTTAAGGAAAGATTTGAACTTGCGCCCTGTTGAAGGTGTAAATGGCAGTGCTTCGAAGGAAGGTATTCTTGCTATCTTAAAGAAATATGGCATTACGCAGGATGAAGTTTGTCTGTGGGGAACGGGAAAACCTGTACGTGAGTTCTTATGGAGTGAGGAAATGGCGGATGCCAGTGTGCATGTTTTGCTTCATGTAGACTTTAAGGATACTTATAATTCTGATGAGAAGCAAATTCGTAACTGTCATATTAACGTAGGTACCGGCAAAGAGATTTCCATTCGCAATGCTGCAGAATTAATTGTACGGACAATTGGTTATGAAGGGCAGCTGAAATGGGATTCCTCGAAACCAGACGGAACGATGCGCAAACTGACTGATGTGAGTAAACTGCATCAATTGGGATGGCATCACACCATTGAGATAGATGAAGGAGTCCGGAGATTATACAATTGGTATTTGCAAGGTATCTGCATCAATCACTTTTAAGTTCAAAAGAAGAAGACGTATAGAATAAGCCTGGCGATGGCACTTCTATACGTCTTCTTTTTATCAAGCAGCAAACATTCTGTGATTAGCATTTAGATGCGTGTTCGACTTATGGCACATTTTGTCGTGTTTTCTGCCTGCCGATGACATTCCATGTAGCCACTTTTACTCCTTGTCAGCTATTGGTGTGCCTGCAAATTCCGGCAGATCCAGCAGCCCCAGTGCAGAGGTTGTGAGCATGTCCTTAATTTCTTCGTAAGGAATAATGCCATCGGGCATACCTATGGCATAGGCACAAATCTCATACTGTTGAAAAACAAAATACAGACCTTCGGTTGTCAAAATAGGAGGAGTCTGCGGTTGTAGCATGCCATAAACCAAGTCCGGATTCAGCAAATTTTCTTTCAATTCCTCTTCTGTAGTTACATTCAGATATTTCATCACATACTTCTTCAAGACTTCTTGAAAATCATACATCGATTCCGGTTTGATGATATTTCCCCATCCCAGCAAACGTCCATCGCTTTTGCGGAAAGTTTGTTGGCAAATCACGGTCGATCCGTGTGCTCCACCTTCATATCGATAAGTGGACATGGCCAACGAAAGGTATTTGTCAGTTTGAGCTTTAACGTTGAAAGTGCAATCCAAGGAATAGTCTGTGACATAATCCACCTGTTCCATTTGTTGCAACTGTTCTTTAGATGATTTAATCCAGGTTCTTTGGTAATATTCCAATGTTGGCTTCATGTCCAGAGAATCCTTAATTGCAAACTCTCCTCCGCTGTAATCGTTGATCCATTCGTGCACACTTTTGTATAGAGGAGCGTTTTTGACAGTGGGCAGAACTCCGCTAAAAACACTGGCAATTTGGCTTTTTCCTACACTATCTTTGAAGGTTAGGTTTACTGTTGCCGTGTCGGCAACAGGTTGTTGTTGCGGTTGGTTTGCTTTATGTTCAAAAATACAAGATTGAGTTGCAGACAGGAGCAGCGCACACAATGCTGTAGAATAAAATTTTGTTTTTTTCATAACTCAAGAATAATTATTGGTTCAAGGTAAAGGTATAAAAAAAGTTCGAAAGAGACATTCTCCCTTTCGAACTTTTTATTATTCATGTTATATCTTCAGTCAAGCTGATTTATTTTACAGGAATCTTATCGATACGTCCCTGATGGCGGCCGCCTTCGAAGTCAGTTGTCAGATAAGCATCCATAATTTGACGTGCTTCCTCGTGGCTTACAAAACGTCCCGGCATAACAAGAACATTTGCATCATTATGCTGTCTGCACAATTTTGCTATTTCCGGAATCCAGCATAGTGCAGCACGTATGCCCTGATGCTTGTTCAGAGTCATGCTGATACCTTCACCACTTCCACAAATCGCAATACCGGGGTAGCAAGTTCCCGATTCAACAGCCTCGGCCAATGGGTGAGCAAAGTCGGGATAATCGCAGCTTGCTTCGCTGTTTGTACCAAAATCCTGAAACTCGATACCCTTTTCTTGAAGATAAGTCTTGACAAACTCTTTCAATTCAAAGCCGGCATGATCTGATGCCAATCCAATTTTTTTTATTTCCATTAGAACATTGCTTTTACTTGATTATACACATTTTCTGCTGTGAAGCCCAGTTTTTCATCAAGAACCTTGTAAGGAGCAGAGAAACCGAAGCTTTCTAAACCAAACACTTTGCCATTATTGCCAACGAGACCTTGCAAAGTAACAGGCAGACCTGCAGTCAGACCGAAAATCTTGGCACCATTTGGAAGGATGCTTTCTTGATATGCTGCACTTTGAGAACGGAACAAACCTTCAGAAGGACAGCTGACAACACGAACTTTATGTCCGTCTTTACGCAACAGCTCAGCTCCTGCAACCAATGTCGCAACTTCAGAACCAGAAGCTACCAAGATTACATCTGGATTCTCGTCAGAACCTTTTACTATGTAAGCTCCATATTGTGCTTGACTGTAATCGTTACCCTCTGGTAACATCGGGACATCCTGACGTGATAAAATCAATCCGGTAGGAGAGTCATTGTTCTCCATAGCCAGTTTCCAGCAAACGGTAGTTTCTTCAACATCAGCCGGACGCAATACAAGCATGGAATTCTTTCCTGAATGATTTTTCATTTTCTCCAGGAGTCTGATTTGAGCTTCCTGTTCTACTGGTTCGTGTGTTGGTCCGTCTTCACCTACGCGGAATGCGTCGTGTGTCCAGATAAACTTGATAGGCAACTCCATCAATGCAGCCATACGGATAGCAGGCTTCATGTAATCAGAGAATACAAAGAAGGTTCCGCAACTTGAAATTACACCTCCGTGCAACATCATACCCATGCAAACACACGCCATAGTCAGTTCTGCTACACCAGCTTGCAAGAAGGCTCCGCTGAAATCGCCCTTCATAAAGATTTGTGTCTTCTTTAAGAAGCCGTCAGTTTTATCCGAATTGCACAAGTCTGCCGAAGAACAAGTCATATTCTTAACAGTATCTGCCAATACACCCAATACAACAGAAGATGCAGCACGAGTTGGTCCGTTAGGTTTCTGTTGAATGCTATTCCAATCGATAGCCGGTATTTTTCCATCAAACCAATCGTTTTGTAACTGAGCCTTTTCTGGATTTTCTTCAGCCCATTTTTTTTCTTCTGCATAACGGGCAGCCATAATCGTCTTCAGTTCTTCTGCTCGTTTTGCATATAAATCTTTTACTTCGTCGAAGATAACAAACGGGTTTTCAAGGCTGCCGCCCAAATTCAGGATTGTATTTTTGTAAGCATCACCACCTAAAGGAGCACCATGTGTTTTACAACTGCGCTCATAGGACGAGTTGTCAGCCTGACGTGCACCTTTACCCATGACACAACGTCCGATAATCAAAGTAGGACGTTCTTTTTCTGCCTTGGCTTCAGTCAGGGCTTTGCGGATTTCTTCACAATCGTTTCCGTTAATTTCGATGACATGCCATCCCCATGAACGATACTTCATGGCAGTATCTTCTGTCATTACCTCTGCCGTTTCTGTTGAGAGCTGAATGTCGTTGGCATCGTAAAACATTACAAGATTACCCAATCCGAGGTGTCCGGCCAAGCGTCCTCCACCTTGAGAAATTTCTTCCTGTACGCCGCCATCTGAAATATACGCATAGATAGTTTCTTTATCAAAGGTAGGATTACCGGTACGTGCAGCCAGGAATTTGGCAGCAATTGCAGCTCCAATGGCGTATACGTGACCTTGTCCCAGAGGGCCCGAAGAATTCTCGATACCACGTTTGATATCCACCTCAGGATGTCCCGGAGTAGGAGATCCCCATTGGCGCAACTGTTTCAGTTCTTCCATAGAGAACTTTCCGGTAAGAGCCAACTCTGCATAAAGCATTGGTGACATGTGGCCTGGATCAAGATAGAACCGGTCACGGCCAGCCCATGTCGGATTTTCTGGATCATATTCCATAAATTCGGAATAGAGCACATTAATGAAGTCTGCGCCGCCCATAGCGCCGCCAGGATGACCAGACTTAGCTTTTTCGACCATTGCTACTGACAATATTCTGATGTTGTCTGCAGCGCGGTTCATAACCTTAATATCGTTCATTTCAAATAAAATTATATTAGAGTAAATATTATACTTATGTAATCTATATTTTAAAATTGACTTTAGATTTTCGGAACATTTCCGGATTGAAGTGATACAGATGCGCTCCTCTTTTCGACGAAGATTTGTCAATATAATCAGTTTGCTGAATAAAATTCATGTCGCTGATTTTTTTTCTAAAATTCCGTTTGTCTACCGGAGTGCTCAGTATCAGTTCATAAAGATGCTGAAACTGGCTAAGAGTAAAAAGGCTGGGTAGCATATGAAATGCAACAGGGCGGACATGAAATATCTGCCTTACTTTTTTAAGAGCCGTTTCCACTGTTTTTTTCTGCATCGAATTTAGTCTTATATCATTCAGAGATATCCAATAAAATGGGTGTGATTCTATATGCGATGCCACGAGATTATCACATTGAGTCAACACATAATAGGTTATGGTCAAGTGTGGTGTGCTTTCGAGCTCAGCAGTCAAGGAGTCTTCTGCTCCTACCTGTTGAATATAATAGTTCTTATTTTTCATCAGGCTGCACACCAAATTGCTGGCTGTCGCATACAGTGAATGTTCGACCTGCATTTTTTTCTGTGGGAAAAACACTTCCCCGGTTTCTGCACTTCGAACCAATAATTTGAGTTCACGGTCTTTATACCCAAAGAACACACAACATATAGACACCTGATAGAATGTTGAGTCGGCTGAAGTCATAGATTCCGTATTTTCGAATATCAAATTGATTATACTGCAAAGTTACAACTAATATTCATAGAATCACAAGGTTTTCATTGCTTTTTTTTGTTGGAACAGCATCATGAATACCAAAGAATGTATTTTTTTACGGATATCTTTATCGGGTCAGTTGTATGTTTTTAATTTCAAACTGATTGTTCAGTGTGGTTCTAAGTGCAATGTTTATGCTTTCTACAGTATCGCTTTTGTGTTCTGCGTATTTGAATGAGATGCTGGCTTCGTAATATACTGACTCATCGTTATATTTCTTCTTGACGCTGGTTTGTCCTATATTTGTAACGGACTGGTAGCAGTCGAGCATATAATTCATCAGAACGGTATCCGAAACGGTTACTCCTTGCTGTTTCAAGCTGTCGTACACATGACTGTTTCCTTGGTCTATTGCATCTTTCAGTTGCGTCATAATCTGGTTTACTTGTTGCAATTCGCTGTCATTGAGTGTTGTCCGTTCAATTTTTTGTTTTTCTGCAAGGGCCTGTTTTACGTATTTCCCGTTTGGATGTTTGCTCAGATAGCATATATATCCGTCGAGTGAGCCTTCTGCAAGCGCATTAAGCCATTCGAGCGAGTCTATACGTAAGTCGCATTCAAAAGCCAGGGGCGATTGAGGAAAGCGGTGCGCAAAATCTAAAAAATCCTGCACTCGGTCAGAATGTTGCAGACGTTTCCATTCTTGAAGAATGTTATGGATTTGTTTTTTGCGCAGATCCAGCATTTCCCGATATTTACTATCTGGAAAATCCGTCAGGAATCGGTTTACTTCTTCTTCAGAATAAGACGTAAGTGCTATCTGATACCGGTTGTATTCTTCCCATCGGTTTTGTTGTTCCCTGACGTAAGCCGCCAAAGAAAATCCGATGCCGGTCAATGATGCAATGACCCAAAACCCAAGCATGTATTTATTCTTCATGAATTATGGTGGGCTGTTTACAGTTTCTGCCGACTGGCAAAATTGCCGCCGGCAGAAAATTAATGTATGAATATTTTTATTTTTCCAGATTCATGCCTACTTTTATTCCGTCATAAGATCCCAACAATGACGAGATAGAGCGTATGCTGGTGCTTGATGTCTTGCTGCTGATAAGGTTTACCATGTCCAGCAATTTGTCTGCATTAAACAGAATGCTGATACCACCTTCGTTATTCTTTACGATATAGCCTTCGCTTTGCATCAAGCCTAATGTTCCGGTCATAACAAGTTTGCCGGTTTCTTGGTCAAATTCATAGGTGCCAGAAATAGTACGTCCACCCAAACCGAAGCTGCAGGTTCCGTCTTTTTCGAAAGTAACTGTAGAAGTTCCTTTTTTGATACCTATCTTACTGAACATATTGTCAATCTTACTTTCTACAGACGAAGTAATGAATTCGCCGCCAGCTTGTTTTAGCAGGTTTTCTGATTCGAATTTACATTCTGATCCCTGATACTTCCAAGTTCCAATCAGTTTCTCTTGTGAAATCTGATTGTTCTGTCCTAAGATGCTGCCCAAAACAGCACCCAGGATGCTACCTGTGGCCGAACTTGAAGATGATTGTGAGCCCAACATGCCGTTTACTACATTTCCTGCAACATTGCTCATGTTAGATGATCCGCAGCTTGTTGCCAAAGTAGCTAATGCAGCCAGTGATAATACATGTAGATAATTTTTTTTCATAATGAATAGTTTTAAAAGATTCTATTTTTTTTCTGTAAATAAATTCATGAATGCAGTAGGGAAGGGAGTTTCGAAATCCATAAATTCACCTGTACGCGGATGGGTGAAGTTCAGGCGGAAAGCATGCAAGGCAAGACGCCCGATAGGGTTCCGTCCGTTGCCATACTTTACATCTCCTGCAACAGGATAACCCAGATCGCTCATGTGAACGCGGATTTGATTTTTTCTTCCGGTCTCAAGTTTGAGTTCAACCAAAGACAAGTCGTCCGTAGTTTTCAGGCGGTGATAGTGTGTTACGGCATATTTGCCTCCGTTGTCAGTAGGGCTTGAATAGGTGACAAAAGCCTTGTTGTCTTTCAGCCACGATGCCACAGTGCCTCCTTCCTGTTCCATTTTGCCGCAGAGCACTGCCACATAGCGCCGGTCGCTGACAATCGTATGCCAGTGTTCTTCCAAGATTTCCTGGGTTTCAAGGTTTTTGGCATAGATCATCAGTCCAGAAGTATCGCGGTCCAATCGGTGTACCACATGCGCGTTGCACTTAAAATGGCGTTTTTGGAAATATTCATCCAAAATGGACTTGACACAAAATTGGTTTCCGGCAGCAGCCATAGACAGAATGCCCACGCTTTTTTCAATAACAATCAGGTCCTTGTCCTCGTAAACGATTTTAACGAACTTGCTATTGAGCTCTGTACTGCGTTTATGACGGCTGACACGTACTACCATTCCGGGCTGAAGCTCGTAATTATATAAGGTAGTCATCTTTCGGTTTACGCTGACTCCGTGACCAGCCAGTATGGCTTTTACCTTATTTCGGCTGATACCCGACATTTGCTGCATCAAAAAATCCATAAGAATGGCAGGTTTTTTGACTGTAAACTCCATGTATTTAGTAGCCGCATAGGCAGCGCCCGATTTATTTCTCATAATTTATTGTTTGTTTATATATAATTTGCGTACATAATATTTTGCATGCAAAGATAATAAAAACTCATAAAAGCAGAGGGCTGTTTAACAGGAATAATTTGGATTATAAAGAAAAAAGGGCGTCTGAACGACACCCTTTTTATAAGAACCGCACCGATGATGTGATGAAACTCCGAGTTATGATAAGATTTGAGTGCTCACCGCCTTTGTAATCCACCGGCATAAAGCTACCCGAAGGCGTGGCCCGCCATTGGCAAGCGAAGCATTCTCGGTTTTCAGAAATAATTTGATGAGTATCCCAATCTAACCGATGCGGCATTTTTTTATGATGCGAAGATACGTGATTTTGCGCTACCAGCCAAATTTTATCGATAATTTTTCGATATTTATTTTCGTTTGTCTTGAAAATACACACAGTTTTTTTAACTTTGCGATAAATCAGATATTGCATTAATCATAAAGAAAGATGTTACGGAGTTTTTTAGCTACCGACGTCTTTACAATAAAACCGAATCAGCATGAAACTTCACTTTACGATAAATTACCGGACTCACTGGGGAGAATCCTTGCAAGTGCTTATGCACATACATCTGCCCGGTGGAAAGGTACACGAATGTGTCATTCCGCTTGAGACGAGTGACGGAAATCTTTGGAAAGGTGACTTTGTATACACCCATCCCACAGCCTTGTGGTTTGAATATTGTTATGCCGTTTGCGCAGACCAAAAAAGATTGCGCCAGGAGTGGAAGCATGCCTGGCGACAAGTGCGTGCCGACATGAATGGCGAATATTTCTTTCCAGACATTTGGATGGCAGTACCCGCGTGCAGCCACCTATATTCGGATGCTTTTGGTCAGGTGGCACAAAAGGATTGCGAGGCAAATGTCATACTGCACTCGTTTTTCGAACGCTCGCTCATGTTCCGCATTGAAATTCCACAGCTCGAAAACAATGAAGTTCCGGCAATAATCGGCAGCATTCCTGCTCTAGGTAGCTGGCAGACAGATAAAGCTATCCCGCTAGAACAGACACGAACGCACCAATGGGGCATTACGCTCAGTGCCGAAGGTATGCTGTTTCCTTTTGAATATAAATATGTAACAGTAGACAAAGAAACGGGCGAAGTAATACGATGGGAAGAGGGCGAAAACCGAACCACCCAATATAAAGGTTTGGAAAGAAACCAAACTTTGGTGTATCACGACGGAATTGTTCGGATGGACTTTCCCAGAAAGAAAATGGCTGGTGTAGTCATTCCGCTGTTTTCGCTGCGCTCTGAAAGCAGTTGGGGAGTGGGAGACTTTGGCGACTTGAAGAAAATGATCGACTGGGCTTCTCTGGTTGGCATGCAAGCCATACAGTTGCTGCCCATTTATGACACGCACGCTTCGGGCACATGGGCCGACTCTTATCCTTATAATTGTATCTCTGTGTATGCGCTGCATTTGCAATATCTGGACATGAACAGCCTGTCCCCGTTGACCGACCAGGCAAAAATGAACGACTTCAAAACTAAGGCACGGTTATTGAATGCCAAACCTATGCTTGAATATGAGGAAGTAAACCGACTGAAACGAGCATTCGTAAAAGAAAGCTTCCGGCAGGACGGGACTCAAACTCTCCAAACAAAAGCATTCAAAGACTATCTGAACGATAATGCTTTTTGGCTGCAACCTTATGCCGCTTACGTATATCTGCGCGAAAAATCCGGAAAGGCGAATTTTGAAGAATGGGGGGAATATGCTATCTACAACGCACATAAAGTGCAACAGCTCATCAAAAGTTGTGCCGAGGCCGAGCAAAGCGCTCAAGTAACCTATTACACACAATTCCTGCTCTATCAGCAAATGACGGAAGCTCACGATTATGCCCGCAAAAAGGGTGTATTGCTGAAAGGAGACATTCCGATAGGAGTGTGCCGCACAGCCGTGGATGTGTGGATGGAGCCTCACTTCTTCAACCGCAACGGACAGGCTGGTGCACCGCCGGATGCCTTTTCGGCAAACGGACAAAATTGGGGATTCCCTACATATAATTGGAAGAACATCCTGCAGGACGATTGCCACTGGTGGACACGCCGACTGAAAAAAATGTCGGATTTCTTCGATGCATATCGCATTGATCACGTACTTGGTTTTTTCCGTATTTGGGAAATCCCGACACATGCCGTGCATGGCCTGTTGGGCTATTTCACACCGGCTCTTCCGCTGAGCATTGAAGAGATTCAGAGCTTTGGATTGGATTTCCGCAAAGAGGCTTTCACCAAACCTTATATTTCTGATTGGGTGCTCGAACCTTTGTTCGGAGCGAAGACAAAACTCGTGAAACGCCTCTTCTTAAATGCCTTGGGATATGACTGGTATGAAATGAAACCCGAATTCAACACGCAGCGAAAAGTAGAAGATTTCTTTGCGCGGCAAAAACAGCATGACAGCAATCATGCCATTCGCGATGGATTGCATGAACTGATTTCCAATGTGCTCTTTATTGAAGACCCACACAATCCGGAGCATTATCACCCGCGCATCTCAGCCACGAGCAGCAGTATTTTCCAGACTTTGACACAGCGTGAGAAAGAATGTTTCGGACGACTATACGAGGATTTCTACTATCATCGCCACAACAACTTTTGGTATCATACAGCCATGCAGAAACTTCCGTTAATGGTCGACGCAACAGACATGTTGCCTTGTGCCGAGGATTTGGGAATGGTGCCCGACTGTGTCAAGTGGGTTCTCAACGAACTGCAGATTCTCACCCTCGAAATCCAATCCATGCCCAAGGGGATGAACGGACGCTTCGCTCATCTGGAAAACAATCCATACAAAAGCGTGGCCACCATCTTTACACACGACATGCCCACACTGCGCCTGTGGTGGAAAGAAGACAAGGAAACAACCGATCTTTATTATCATGACATCTTGCAAAAAGATGGGGATGCTCCCGAAGATGTTCCCGGATGGATCTGCGAGGAAATCATTGCACGCCATTTATTTTCCCCGTCCATGCTTTGCCTGATATCCTGGCAAGATTGGATGGCAATGGACGAACGGCTGCGAAATCCCGACGAAGAATGCGAACGCATCAATATACCGTCCAACCCGCGTCATTATTGGAGATACAGAATGCACCTCCGCATCGAACAGATGATGCAGCAGGCTGAGTTTAATTCTAAGGTAAGGACACTCATCAAACGCAGCGGCAGGGGCAGAGTCTAAAGACAAGAAACAAAAAAGAAACATCGATTTTTATAATAACATACAGAATATTTCATAACTAATTTCATGGTTTCAGTAGAAGGATTAACAGTAGAATTTGGAGGAACAACTTTATTTAGCGACATTTCTTTTCAAATTAATGAAAAGGACCGCATTGCCTTAATGGGAAAAAACGGAGCAGGAAAAAGTACCATGCTCAAAATACTGGCCGGAGTGAGACAGCCCACACGAGGCAGGGTGACTACTCCGAAAGACTGCGTCGTGGCTTATCTGCCCCAGCACTTGATGACCGAAGACGGCAGAACTGTTTTTGAAGAAGCATCGCAAGCATTTGCTCACCTCAAGGAAATGGAGGCTGACATAGAGGCCTTGAACAAAGAGCTGGCCGAACGTACAGACTATGAAAGCGATGAATACATGGAACTCATCGAGAAAGTGGCCTCTATGAGTGAAAAATTCTATGCCATAGACTTGACTCATTTTGAGGAGGATGTGGAAAAGGCACTTTTGGGACTCGGATTCGAAAGAGAAGATTTCAACAAACAAACCTCGGAGTTCAGTGGAGGATGGCGCATGCGCATTGAGTTGGCCAAACTATTGTTGCAAAATCCTGATGTGCTTTTGCTGGACGAGCCTACCAACCATCTGGATATTGAAAGTATTCAGTGGCTTGAACAGTTCCTTATGGAAAGTGCCAAAGCTGTGGTGGTTATCAGTCACGACCGCAAGTTTGTGGACAATATCACCACGCGTACCATCGAAGTAACCATGGGACGCATTTATGACTATAAAGTGAACTACAGCAAATATCTGGAACTACGCCAAGAACGACGTGCGCAACAGATGAAGCAATATGAGGAACAGCAGAAAATGATTCAGGAAACGAAGGATTACATCGAACGTTTCAAAGGTACATACAGCAAGACGTTGCAGGTACAAAGCCGTGTGAAGATGCTTGAAAAACTGGAGCTGGTAGAGGTGGATGAAGAGGATACATCGGCATTACGACTGAAATTCCCGCCTTCGCCAAGAAGCGGAAACTATCCGGTCATTATGGATGCTGTAGGCAAGAGCTACGATGAGCACACCGTATTCTCTAACGTGAACCTTACTGTGGAACGTGGCAATAAAATTGCGTTTGTTGGCCGAAACGGAGAGGGTAAATCAACCTTGGTGAAATGTATCATGGGAGAAATTCCTTTTGACGGAAGCCTTACTTTGGGTCATAATGTGAAAATAGGCTATTTTGCACAAAACCAAGCATCCCTTTTGGACGAAAACCTCACTGTGTTCCAAACAATTGACGATATCGCCAAAGGTGAAATCCGCAACAAAATCAAGGACCTTCTGGGTGCCTTTATGTTTGGCGGAGAAGAGAGTACTAAAAAGGTAAAAGTGCTTTCCGGAGGCGAGCGCACCCGATTAGCTCTGTTGCGTCTGCTGCTCGAACCTGTCAATCTGCTTATTCTTGATGAGCCTACCAACCACCTGGACTTAAAAACCAAGGATATCTTGAAACAGGCTCTTATTGCTTATGATGGTACGCTGATTGTAGTGAGCCACGACCGTGACTTTTTGGATGGTCTGGCCACTAAGGTATATGAATTCGGAGGAGGCAAGGTGAAAGAACATCTTTGCGGCATCTACGAATTTTTGCAAATCAAGCAGATGGAACATCTCAATGAATTGGAAAAACGTTCAAAAGCCTAACAGTATCTCCATATGCGATTCCGCTAGACAACGTATTGATTCCCCGATTCTATATTTTTATAATATATTCATTAAAGGCGCGGTCTCTCTGTCAGACTGCGCCTTTAATGAATCAACAATTTGACAGCAAAGTGTGCGATTAGATTGCATGATGCATGTCATTCTGCAAAATCTGTGACGCACAGTTCCCGTAGGTCAGCCTCATCCGGAAGAGACAAATGAATAAACATGCACTTAACACTGAATATTTTCTCATAATTCTTTGTTTTTGAGAGAATATTCCCTTGATGTGTTCACCAATATATCAAGAGATATTTTTTATCTTCTCAAGAGATTTTTTCAAAATAGTCTTGTTTTATTTTTTAAGCCGTCAAAAAAAAGGGTTTAAAGGTTGCAAGCACAGCCTTTATCAGAAGATATCTGTTTTTTCTGATTGATATTATCCTAGTTCAAAACAGGGATATCAATCAAATACTCAGAAGGATAGACAGAAAAAAGAGCAATGAGATTCGCAAATTTGCAGACAGCAACAGCAGTGTGTGCAAATTCGCGAATCTCATTACGTTTAAAAATACATTTTGTCAAAATGACATGCGGCAGGACAGAAAGCAGTGCAAACAATTCGTCCTGCTTTTCTGTCCTGCCGCATGTATCTCTAAGTACAGAACTGTGTTGAACCTTGTTTTTTCTGACAGCACTTATTCCATCCTGTGGATAAGATTACTCATGAATCTTATTTGATGCTGCGCTCGTTCAATGCTTGGGTATATTTCCTTGCATTTTGCAAATGCTCGGCATAAGTGGCCGCAAAATTGTGCGTACCCGAAAAATCCTCCTTGGCACACATATACAAATAATTGTGCTTGGTGTAACGCAGAACGGCATCAATCGTCACTACACGTGGTATGCGGATAGGACCCGGGGGCAATCCCACATGGAGATACGTGTTGTAGGGACTGTTTACTGCCAGATGCTTGTGATAAATACGTCGCAGTGAAAAGTCCTTTAGCGCAAACTTTACGGTAGGGTCGGCCTGTAGCGGCATCTGCTGCTGCAAACGGTTGATATACATACCGGCAACCATTGTTTTTTCGGCATCATTGGCAGTTTCTTCTTCTACAATCGAAGCAAGTGTCATAATTTCGTTCTGTGAAAATCCTGTTTGCTTGGCCAGTTCGGACCGATTGTTTTCATTCCAGAAATGCTTGTTCTCCTTTTGCATGCGTTTCATAAAATCGTCCAAGCTGATGTTCCAATACACTTGGTATGTATTGGGTATAAACAGAGCCATGATTGTAGCAGTGTCATAAGACAGAGCTGCACAATAGGCAGAATCCTGCAAGGCCGAAAGAATGGCCGTAGAATCAATCATCAGTTTCTTTCCCAATACACCGGCCAGCTTGTCGATAGTGCGTACACTCGGAATCGTGAGATTAACGGGCGACTGCGTTCCCACTGCCAGTTTTCTGTAGGTAGCCAATTGTCCCTCGTTAGGTTCTATTGCGTAACGTCCTGAATGTACGGTCACAGGTTTCAGGCAATCCAGCAGTTTGTATCCCCACAGAATGGATGGATGGGCTGTGTTTTGGAGCTTGATGCGGATGGAATCACGATTATCATCCGCATCAATATAAAGGTATGTCGTGTTCTGCAGTTGATATGTTGCCTTAAAAAAGAGAACATATACAGAAACGGCAATTACTGCAACTGCAGCCACAGAGCCAATAAGGACTCTTTTTGTTATTTTATTCATCTGAATTGATCAATTAGTTGAACCGTTTTCCGATGGCATGGTTTGTTTTGCCTCCTTGGCGGTCATCGGTGAGTTTTTCTTTTTTCGGTGATGATATTTTTTCTTTTTTGGCACAGCCGGTGATGCTGCAGTATGCTCCTTTGTTTGCCCTGCATCGGTTGTCCGTTCAGGCATCTGCATTTTTGCGTCAGTATCTTGTGAGTTATCATTCAACACATCCGATGGCGCAACCTGCTTGTCGGCCGACTTGTTATGCTTTCTCTTTTTAGAACCTGGCTTGTTCTGCTTCGCATTGTCCGCCTTCATTTGTCCGCTATTGTCCTTGTTCTTGGTTGCCTCGTTTTTTTTCGGCTGCGCATTTTTCTTTTTGCCACCTCTTGACGAACGGCGTTTGTTGGACGGCAGCTCTTCCTTCAATTCAGGTTTGGCGAAACTGTCAGGTAGTTCTACAGACGGAATGCTGATTTCCAGCTGTCTTTCCATCCGCTTGAATCCGGGATACTCTTTCTCAGATACCAAGGTCAGTGCGTTGCCATCGTTATTGGCGCGTGCCGTACGTCCGATACGGTGCACATAATCTTCGGCATCATGTGGCAAATCATAATTCACCACCAGCTGTATGTCATCAATATCAATACCTCTCGCCACAATATCTGTGGCTACAAGAATATCCAGTTGCTGTATTTTGAATGCATACATCACGGCATCACGTTCTTTTTGGTCTAAGTCTGAATGCATTTCGCCCACATTGAATCCTTTTCGCAACAAGGCTCTGGTAATATCCTTCACCTTCAGTTTTGACGAGGCGAAAATAATCACACGCTGAGTCGGGTAGGTGCCAAAAAGCCATTGTACAGCTTTCAGTTTATCCGCTTCGCAACAATAAATTACTTCCTGCTTGATTTTTTCGGCTGGTTTGGAAACAGCAATCTTAATCTCTACCGGATTTTTCAGGATATTGTGCGCCAGTTGCTGAATTTTTTGCGGCATAGTGGCCGAAAACAAAATGGTTTGCCTGTCACGCGGCAGTAGTTTTTCTATCTGCATGATGTCGTCGCTGAATCCCATGTCAAGCATGCGGTCGGCTTCGTCCAGAATAAAATATTCTACTTGTGACAAGTCAATGTTGTTCAGGCTCAGATGACTAATCAGACGTCCGGGTGTAGCAATGATAATGTCTGCTCCCAGGGTTAAGCCGCGCTTTTCCTGTTCGTAGCGAACTCCGTCGTTGCCGCCATAGACTGCCACACTCGAAACGGGCATATAATAGGAGAAACCTGCCATAGACTGATCTATCTGTTGGGCAAGTTCGCGTGTGGGCGACATGATGATGCAGCTAATTTTGTTTTCCTGGCCGGGATGATCGCACAAACGGCTCAATACGGGCAGCAAATAGGCAGCTGTTTTTCCGGTTCCGGTCTGCGCCACGCCTATCAAGTCCCTTCCTTCGAGAATGGCCGGAATGGCATGCTCCTGAATAGGCGTGCATTCTATAAAGTTCATATCATCCAGGGCATCCAGCACCTGGTCGTTTAAGTCTAAATCGTAAAAATCCACTTTTTATATACTTTTTATCTTGGAGCTTTCTTGTATAAGAAGAAGGCTATTATTGTAAATATTATATTGGGCATCCATACTGCCAATGCCGACGGCCAGTCGGCATTGATGGCTAACGTAGACGAGATGGTTTGAAACAGGATGTAAGATGCACTGAGTGCAAGACCTATGCCTAAGTATAATCCCATTCCTCCTTTTCTTTTCCGTGCAGAAAGCGAAAGACCTATCGTTGTCAGGATGAACGAAGCAAACGGGGTGGCATATCGCTTGTAATATTCCACTTCGAATGGTTTTACATTACCCATGTTGCGCCGTTTCTGTTTCTCGATATACTGCTTGAGTTCGGGATTTGTCAGAATTTCCTGTTGGTTTCTCGTTTCAAGAAAATCAGAAGGTTCCATCATAATCAGCGAATCGAGCTGCGTTCCGGTGGTGATGTGTTCGCGCATACCTTTCATTTCTCGTATGGTGTAGTTGCCGATACGCCAATGATATTGCTCATTGGCTAAAGTATCATACTTGATGGTTGACGCAGTAAGATGCGACACAAGTTTCTTGTTTTCAAATTTATCGAGCGAAAATCGGTATCCTGTTTTCGTAGCTCCGTCAAAATGCTCGATAAAAGCAATTACGCCCGTATCTACTTGAAGCTGCACATTTTGTGCAATGTTCGGCCTTTGCTTCTTTTTGTATATGTTCTCAAAGTTCAAACGCTTTTCGCTGCCTTGCGGAATAACGTATGAGCCCAACATAAAAGACAGCAGAGCAATGAACGCTGCCGAAAACATGTATGGACGCATCAAACGTTCAAAACTCATGCCCGTAGACATCATTGCTATGATTTCTGAATTTTCAGCCAGTTTCGAGGTAAAGAAAATCACAGAAATAAACACAAACAGCGGACTGAACAAGTTTGAGTAATAGGGAACAAAATTTAGATAATAATCAAATATGATTCCTTCAAGCGGTGCGTTGTTTGTGGTAAACTTATCTATATTTTCATTATAATCAAAAACAATGGCTATGGATATAATCAAAATAATTGAGAAGAAATAAGTTCCCAAAAACTTAGCAATCAAATATCGGTCTATACGATTTAACGGATTGACAGAAGAAAGCCAGTCTAAGGGCTTTCTTCTGTCGTTTTTCTGTTGTTCGTTTTTAAAGAAGTTCATGAAGTTCTTTTATAATCTAACAGATACTTTTCTTACCATCTCGGCTTTCCATGCAGAGAAGTTGTCAGCCAAAATCTGCTTTCTCGCTTCTTGTACCAACCAGATATAGAAAGCCAAATTGTGAATCGAGGCTACTTGCAAAGCCAACAACTCTTGTGCCTTGAACAAATGATGCAGATAGGCTTTGCTGTATGCAGTGTCTACATACGAGGTTCCCTCGGGATCGATCGGGGAAAAATCGTCTGCCCATTTGCGGTTGCGCATATTCATGATTCCGTTACGGGTAAACAGCATGGCGTTTCGCCCGTTGCGGGTAGGCATTACGCAGTCGAACATGTCAACACCACGTTCAATGCCTTCGAGAAGGTTTACGGGTGTACCCACACCCATCAGATAGCGGGGTTTGTCTTTCGGAAGAATTTCATTCACCACTTCTATCATTTCGTACATCACTTCAGCCGGTTCGCCTACAGCCAATCCGCCGATTGCGTTTCCATCGGCATTTTTGCTGGCAATGAATTCAGCCGAACGGCGGCGCAAATCTGGATAGGTGCATCCCTGGACAATAGGGAAGAGCGACTGACCATAGCCATATTTTGGCTGCGTTTCGTTATATCGGTTGATGCATCTGTCCAACCAACGGTGTGTCAGCTCCAAACTTTTTTTGGCATATTCGTAGTCAGAATCTCCGGGAGGACATTCATCGAATGCCATCATGATGTCTGCACCTATGGAACGTTCGATATCCATCACGCTTTCGGGTGTGAAAAAATGCTTGGAGCCGTCGATGTGCGAACGAAACTCACATCCTTCCTCGCGCAACTTGCGGATGCCGGTCAACGAAAATACCTGAAAACCGCCACTGTCCGTGAGCATGGGTTTTGTAAATCCGTTGAAGCGGTGTAATCCACCGGCCTTTTCCAAAATCTCTGTTCCCGGACGCAAATACAAGTGATAAGTATTTCCTAAAACTATCTGCGCCTTGATGTCGTCGGTAAGATCTTTCAGCTGTACTCCTTTCACACTGCCCAATGTGCCCACGGGCATAAAAATGGGAGTTTCTATATTGCCATGGTCCGTAGTAAGCACTCCTGCACGCGCATTGGTTTTAGCGTCTGTGTGCAGAAGTGTAAACTGAGAATTAGTCTGTTTATTTATGGTCACCATTGTTTTCTTCAAATTTAAATTGGATAGGGTTCTTTACCTGTTCGTCCAGCAGGGCAAACTGTAATACATCATCCACATTGTCTACATAGTGGAAGCTCAATCCCTTGAGATACATGTCAGGTATTTCTTCAATGTCTTTCTTGTTGTCGTTGCATAGAATGATGTCTTTGATTCCTGCTCTGCGGGCGGCAAGAATCTTTTCCTTGATTCCGCCCACCGGCAAGACCTTGCCGCGAAGTGTTATTTCGCCAGTCATCGCCAAATTATTGCGCACCTTTCTCTGCGTAAGAGCCGAAACCAATGAAGTGGCCATCGTAATTCCTGCTGAAGGACCATCCTTTGGCACTGCACCTTCTGGAACGTGGATGTGAATATTCCAATTCTCAAAAATACGATTGTCTATGTTCAACTGTTCGGCATGCGCTTTGATGTATTCCAAAGCCAACATGGCAGACTCTTTCATCACGTCTCCCAAGTTTCCTGTAAGCGTCAGTTTTCCTGGCTTGCCTTTACTCAAGCTGGTTTCTATGAATAGAATCTCTCCGCCCACAGAGGTCCATGCCAGTCCGGTAACCACGCCTGCATAGTCATTCCCCTGATAGATATCTCTCGAGAAAATCGGTTTTCCAAGCAGTTCCTTGATGTGCACCGGCTTGATGTCGGTATAAGGAATCGTTCCGGTCTTGGCATATTCAAGGGCAATTTTGCGGAACACCTTGTTGATAGTCTTTTCCAGACCACGAACTCCCGATTCGCGTGTATAGTTTTCGATAATGAATTCAATGGCCTGACGAGAGAATTTAATGTCGGTCTGATCGGCCAGTCCATTGTTTTCCATCTCTTTCGGAATCAAATGACGCTTGGCAATTTCTATTTTTTCTTCGGTAATGTAGCCGCTCACTTCTATCAGTTCCATACGATCCAATAATGGACGGGGAATGGTGCTGATATTGTTGGCTGTTGCAATAAACATCACTTTAGACAAATCATAGTCCACATCAATAAAATTATCGTGGAAGGCATTGTTCTGTTCCGGGTCAAGCACTTCAAGCAAAGCAGAGGATGGATCTCCCTGCATCGTGTTTGTGCTGATTTTGTCGATTTCATCCAATATGAATACCGGATTAGAACTCTCGGCCTTAATCAAGCTCTTAATGATACGTCCCGGCATTGCCCCGATATACGTCTTGCGATGGCCGCGAATCTCAGATTCATCGTGCAAACCTCCCAATGACACACGAATGTATTTTCGCTTCAATGCTGTTGCCACACTGCGTCCCAAAGATGTTTTACCTACTCCCGGAGGGCCGTAAAGACAAATGATTGGCGACTTCAAGTCGCCTCGCAAACGCAACACAGCCAGATGCTCCAGGATGCGCTCTTTTACTTTCTCCAAACCATAGTGATCTTTGTTCAGCACCTTTTCAGCATTCTTCAGGTTCAAGTTGTCATCCGTAAAGACGTTCCAAGGCAGACTCAGCAGCGTCTGAAGGTAGTTGTATTGTGTATTGTAGTCTGGACTTTGAGGATTAATACGCTCTAACTTGGACAGTTCACGCTGGAAGATTTCTTCAACTTCAGGATTCCATTTCTTTTTAGCAGCTTGGGCACGAAACAGAATCAAATCCTGATCCTGTGGCGCACCACCCAGTTCATCTTGGATGTTCTTGATTTGCTGCTGCAAGAAGTATTCTCGTTGCTGCACATCCAAATCTTCGCGTGTACGTCGCTGGATTTCTGCGCGCAACTCGGCATATTGTATTTCCTTATTTAACTGTCGGAGCAAGATTTCCGTACGCTGCAGCATGTTGCTCTCACACAACATTTCCATTTTGTTCTCAATAGAAAAAGGGAAGTTGGCACAGATAAAGTTCACCAGGAATGTCTTATTCGAGATGTTTTTGATGGCAAAAAGAGATTCTCGGGGCAGTTGCTCATTGATTTTGATATATTTTATCGTAGCCTCACGACAGCTTTCTGCCAAAATTTCATATTGTGGATCTCCCTTAGTCGGCAAATCTTCAAACTCCTTGTATGTATTACCTACCAGATAAGGAGTTTTTTGAATGATATTGTCAAGCTTAAAGCGGCTCAGTCCCTGCAAGATAACTGTAACAGACTGATCGGGCATCTCTAATACCTTCACAATTTTAGCTACGGTTCCTATATGGTATATGTCGGCAAATCCGGGATTGTCTGTATCTGGAGACAATTGGCATACAACGCCAATATTAAAATTCTTCTTCTCGGCAGCTTTGACCAGCTTAAGTGAACTCTTTCTGCCTACTGCAACAGGCATAATCACACCTGGAAACAACACCATGTTGCGCAAGGGCAATATCGGCAATGTCTCTTCAACTTCAATTTCAAATATGCTTGATTCGTCACCTTCAAAATCGGTTACCAAAGAAAAAGGATTCTGATTTTCTTCAATTTGCATAGAATAATTATATTGTGGGTTATTTATTAAACTGAGCAAAGATACAAAAATGCGCTTATTTTACACAATTATATATTAGGTAATTGATTATAATTAGTTATTTTTGCAACAAATACAAACAAATAAGGATTTAAGAGAAAAAGAATTATCGTCTACAATGAATGCTTTTCACTTTAAACAATTCTCTATCAGGCACGAACTTTGTGCCATGAAAGTGGGTACAGACGGCGTACTCCTGGGTGCATGGGCAGATTGTATCCACGCATTTAACATCCTGGATGTGGGTACAGGTTCGGGAATACTCGCAATGATGGCCGCACAACGCAATCCAAATGCAATGATTACTGCCATTGATATTGAACCGATGGCAGTAGAACAGTCACGAATCAATGCGGAAGCGTCACTGTGGCATAATCGGATACATGTTGAACAGGCTGACATCCGACAATGGCCTTCGGAAGAAACATTCGACTGTATCTTATGCAACCCACCTTTCTACTCCAACGGTATGCTATCACCGCAGGCTCAGCGCAATCAGGCACGACAAACAAGCTGTCTATCTTTTGAGGATCTAATAGCGTCTTGTGCCAAACGTCTGAGCGAGGAGGGGAGCTTTCATGTAATTATCCCAGCAGAAAGTGCTGACCACTTCATACAAACCTGTTGGGAAAACGATTTGTTTTTAAAACGAAAGGTTTGGGTCTTTACCAAAGAAAACAAACCTTCCAAAAGAATTCTACTGGAGTTTTCACACACAAGAGGAGATTTTCCACTAAGCGAAAAACTGATACTTAAGGATGCAGAAAACGAACCTACTGACGAATACAAAAAACTAACAGGAGATTTCTACCTGAATTATTAAAATTATATCCGTATACTTCTGATTCTACTACAAGAATTATGAAATATACGGATATAAATTGTTTTATTTCCAATAAGTTACTTGAATCGCTTTAAGCTGTTTCGCATTTGTTCCTGTTTGGTCCGAATCATACGTTTTTGTTTTTCTAAAATATCATCGCGCATATGATTCAGCTCATTGTAAAAATCAGCAAAAACTTTTAACAGAGGCAACTGGGGCGTTGTGTGTGAATTGATAACTACATTCAATCCTTTTTCTACCAACTCAACCTCAACGTTTTTACCGGTCATAACGGGGTCACCATCAAAATGGATCACGCCAGGAGTGCTTCGTTGAATGCTCACTTTCTTACACCGGAATGTTTTAATCTTACTGTTATAGTTAATTCTTCGGTTAAACAACTGGATGGCAATCTGTGGAGCTTCCAGTACGGAGATGGGCTCCATAATCGTCACATCCATCAAACCATCGCTCATCGACGCATTGGGTGCAATATAAGCATTATTTCCATATTGAGATGCATTGGCACAAGCTATTAAAAAGGCTTTGTAAACCATCTGCTCGTTATCATCTATCTTTATGGTGTAAGTTTCGGGCTTGTAAACAAGACCCTCCATCAATGTATTCTCGATATAAGTAAGGAAGCCTCGTTTTCCAGCTTCGGCAAACTTGGAACTTACAAAGGCATCGAAACCAACGCCACACGTACAGAAAAATGGTATATTGTTTATCTTTCCATAATCCAACTCATGAATGACACATTCATTCAGCAACTGAATGGCTCCTGTCGGTTCCATAGGAATCTCTAAATGACGTGCCAAACCATTCCCCGAACCACAGGGAATAATAGCCAAGGCGGTTTTACGATGAACCAAAGAACGCGCCACCTCATTGACCGTACCGTCTCCTCCGATCGCAACGACAATATCTATGCCATTGTCTGCCGCTTCCTTGGCAATTACAGCAGCATGTCCTGCATATTGAGTATATTTGATTTCATAGTCAAAACAATTTGAATTAAGAGTCTTTTTTATATAATTGACAATCTGATCCTTCTTTTGAGTCCCGGAGATGGGATTGACAATAAAATGAATTGTTTTTTTTACTGACATAAGTACCTATACAAATGAGTTTCACATGAAGACACTTAGACAAAGATACACCGTTTTTTTGATTTTTCTTCGGTATAAAAAACAAAAAATCAGATTTTTCGCATTTTTATGCTTGATTTCCTCAATTTAAAAATTTAAATGATTACATTTGCAGTCTACTTTTTAAATCTGAAAGGAAAAATAAGATTTTCTATAAACCTAATATTCAAAATGGGATTATTACAAGACAAATTAGCAAATTACAATGCACCGCAAAAATTTATGGAAGCTGGTGTGTATCCTTATTTTAGAGAAATTGAAGGAAAACAGGGAACCGAAGTTTTAATGGACGGACACCGTGTATTGATGTTTGGCTCGAATGCTTATACAGGATTAACTGGAGACGAACGTGTCATTGAAGCTGGAGTAGAGGCTCTAAGAAAATATGGTTCTGGCTGTGCAGGATCTAGATTCCTAAACGGTACTCTTGACTTGCATGTGCAACTTGAGAAGGAACTGGCGGCTTTTGTGGGCAAAGACGAAGCACTTTGTTTCTCTACCGGATTTACTGTAAATTCAGGCGTACTGGCCTGTATCACAGACAGAAATGACTATATTATCTGCGATGACAGAGACCATGCTTCTATTGTTGACGGTAGAAGACTCTCTTTCTCTCACAACCTCAAATATAAACACAATGATATGGCCGATCTGGAAAAACAACTCCAGAAGTGTAAACCGGATGCCGTGAAACTTATTGTTGTTGACGGTGTTTTTTCAATGGAAGGCGACTTGGCTAATTTACCAGAAATTGTACGTTTGAAGCATAAATATAATGCGAGCATCATGGTGGACGAAGCACACGGATTAGGAGTTTTCGGACGCAATGGTAGGGGAGTATGCGATCATTTCAATCTGACAGATGAAGTAGATTTGATTATGGGAACATTCAGCAAATCTCTGGCATCAATTGGCGGATTCATCGCAGCCGACAAAACAATCATCAACTGGCTGAGACACAATACCAGAACTTATATTTTTAGCGCATCAAATACTCCAGCTGCAACTGCTTCGGCATTGGAAGCTTTGCATATTCTTCAGCAGGAACCAGAGCGTATCGCTAAATTGTGGGACGTTACTGACTATGCATTAAAGAGATTCCGCGAAGAGGGTTTTGAAATTGGAGCAACAGAATCTCCAATTATTCCTTTGTATGTACGTGATACAGATAAAACATTCCTGGTTACCAAACTGGCTTTCGATGAAGGTGTGTTTATTAATCCTGTAATTCCACCAGCTTGTGCACCGCAAGACACTTTGGTGCGATTTGCCTTGATGGCCAATCATACCAAGGAACAAGTGGATGAAGCTATAGAAAAACTTACTAAAGTATTTAAACAACTTGATATTTTATAATAATATTGAGATTGAAGCATAAAAAAAGGATCTTCTAATATTTTATAGAAGATCCTTTTTTATTTTTATACCGTATTATTAATTTATGTACTAGGTGAGCGTATTCGTATATTTGCTATTTAACATAATACTGATTATAAAAAATTCTCTAGATATCTTTTAAGGCACCTATAATGTCTGATACACTGTCGTAGCCATGCTTGTCTAAGTACTGATTAATACCATCCACAACTTTAACTGTAATAGTCGGGTCAATAAAGTTTGCCGTACCTATTTGAATGGCAGTTGCTCCAGCCAGTAAAAATTCAATGGCATCATTGGCATTCATAATTCCACCTAAACCTATGATGGGCACGTTAACCGCTTTGGCTACTTGCCAAACCATACGCAACGCTACAGGTTTAACTGCAGGACCGCTTAATCCTCCTGTTGCGATAGATAATACCGGACGTTGTTTCTCTATGTCAATAGCCATACCCATCAATGTATTAATTAAACTTAACGAATCTGCTCCAGCATCTACAACACTCTTCGCTATAGAAGTTACATCTGTTACATTAGGAGACAATTTAACAATGAGCGTCTTATGATAAGCTTCACGCACAGCCTTTACGACGCTGGCTGCTCCCTCTGGAGTAACGCCAAACGCCATTCCTCCTTGCTTAACATTAGGACAAGAAATATTCAATTCTATGGCTGGTATGCGTTCTAAGGCATCAATACGCGCAGCGCATTCAGCATAATCTTCAGGACAAGAACCCGAAACGTTTACAATCATATTCGTGTTGATGCCCTCTATTTTTGGATAAATGTGTTTACAGAAATAATCAACTCCCTTATTCTGCAGACCTACACAATTCAGCATTCCTGACGCTGTTTCAGCCATACGAGGGTAAGGATTACCTTCGCGTGGGTTCAGTGTTGTACCTTTTACAATGATTCCGCCTAAATCCTCTAAATTAATAAAATCCGAGAACTCTAAGCCATAACCAAATGTTCCCGATGCTGTCATTACTGGATTTTTTAAATCCAGATTTCCTATTTTTACTCTTAAATCTGCCATAGTAATTTTTCAATATTAAAAACCGGACCATCTTTACAAACACATACATGACCTTCTTGTGTGTTTTCCACACAACACAAACAAGCACCTACTCCACAAGCCATCATGTTTTCTAATGAAACTTCACAATGAATGTTTTGTGTTTTGGCATAATGGGCTACTGCCTGCATCATAGGTTTTGGTCCGCAGCAATATATGCGGTCAAACTTAACTTCATTTAAAATTGAATGTTGAGTTACAAAACCTGCTTCTCCAGCACTTCCATCGTTTGTTGTGATGAGAACTTCACCGTATTGCTTAAAGAGATCGAGCTCCAGCAAATCAGCATTTGAACGTGCCCCTAAAAGAAAGGTCGGATTATAACCCTTTTCTTTAAGATGTCTTCCTAAATAAAGCATAGGTGCTGTGCCTACACCACCGCCAACTAGCAACAAGCGCTCTGCTTTATCAAATGGTGTTGAAAAGGAATTGCCAAGAGGAAGTACCGTATTTAAGACATCACCTTGTTGTAAAGATGCTAAATGTGCAGTGCCATCTCCAACCACCTGGACGAGAAACCAAACCTCATTTTTCTCACGATCCACATTGTTTATTGAAATAGGACGACGCAAAAAAGTACTTGAAGAATTATCAACACGGAGTTCTGCAAACTGTCCTGGTGCCATTTCGGGCAAAGCTCCATCTGCATTAGTTGCCTTTAGCAAAACATACCGATCGGTTAAATGAATATTCTCGGTAATGGTCAAATCTAATATATACTTTTTCATGACTATTATTTATTAATAAATCTCTTGCAAAGATAAGAAATAAAAATGGAAACACATTCTCCAAAGAGTGCTCAAAATTCCCGTTTTTACGTACTGATGCAGACTTTATCTCAAAAATTAAAATTTCAGCGACCATATTTTTATATAATAACTGTGAGTATCAGTTGTTTAACTGAAATAATCTCGTTGAATTTTTCTGCAATCTAGAAAGTAAGTGTTAAAACGAATCAGGAGGATTGAAAAAACGACATGAAATGTAAAGGATTATCTCGTAAACGTTTCAAAGGTGCCGTCATCATAAAAGATTCTAATTTCAATAATCTTTCTTTCTTTAACTTCTGGAACTTTTGCAGCTAGAAGAGAAAGCTGACCAGGAATTAAAATCCCATTACTGTCGGTTAATGAATGCTTGCAATTGTCTACAGTGTTGGTATCTGAGCAAGCGTCAGCAAAGAGATCATTTTCAATTGAGGAAGTATTTTCAAACCCCACATTTTCTATGGTAAACATATTTCCTTCGCCAAACATTAACCAATTAACATTGATTTGAGGAAAACGTTTATGTATAGCCATTACATGATTATTTGTCGGATTTGTTTTTCCGTTGAAAATATTGGACAATGTTGCTGGAGATATTTCAAGCGCTGCAGCAAATTCTTGTTGCGTCATATTGTTACGCTTCATTATTTCTAATATTCTATCTTTCATGATTCTTTTATTTATTTACAAAGATAAATAAATTATGTGATATAGCAAAATACAAATGAATTTATGTTTTACATACATCAATTTATACATTTAGATTTATAAATACAAATACTTTAATCGCTTTTTTAGATTTATAAATTGACAAAGTGATATAGATGCATAAATGCCGTGATTATCATTAGATTAATACTATTATAAACAACAGAATCACTTTGGCTTTATATAGGTTATCTAGTCGTAACAGCTTATATTTATATTTATAGCTATTCAATGCATAAACTGTATGTTTATATCTAGATTACACTTCTTTTAAATGTTATATATACCTGGGTTTTAGTATATTATAATATTGTATCATGCTGTATATCTATACATTCATAAATATAAATCATTCATATAGATAAACATGAATAATAAATCTATAAATTCACAATATTCTTCTTTCTGTTGGAAGATTTACCTTTATAAATTACTGAAAAATCACTATTTTAAAATACATACACGAAGATGAATTTACGTTGTTGGATACAAAAAGCCCCAGGCTAAATTTTAATTAGTCTGGGGCTACTCATAATTCTGCTAGAAAATTACCGTTTTATTTAATGAAGAATATTAAACACTAGTTCCTGTAACAGTTTGCCATCTGAGACATTAATGGTACCTTCAGCTCCTTTTGAAATGGCATCTATTTTTCTCAGTTCGTGTATGATTTGCATTACTTTTACGCCTGTATAAACACGCATAGCTGGCATTATGTTTTTTACTACTTGCCACCGTGAGATTTCTAGCCATGCTGCTATCCCCTCCTCCGTCTTTTGCGGTGCATAATAGGCTTGCATCAATTTAGAATAGAAACTGAACAATACACCGAGTGTCTGCGTCAATGAAAATGATTTTGGTGTTTCGTTATAGTATTTGACAATCAAATTTGCCTTATAAAGATCCTTCTGGATTAATGCATCAAGCAACTCAAAATTGTTAAAGTCTTTGTTCATACCAACACGCATCTTTACGTCATCAGTTGTTACTAATGCACGACCATCTGCGAGGGCTATCATTAACTTGTCCATTTCTCCTGATAAACGACAAAGATCATTTCCAATAAACTCAGCTAAAATAATAGCGGCTTGCGGTTCTATCTGAAATGACTTCCTCTTGAAATATGCAGCAATGAATGAAAGGACACCTTTTTCATTGAGCAATTTCGATTCATACAGAATCCCCTTCTTTCGGATAATCTCTACCCATTTCTTTCGCCTATCAAGTACACCTTTCTTATGACAGAATATTAACACAGTAGTTTTCTGTGGCGAATCAAGATAATCAGCCAACAATTCTTTATCATCCACGTTTTGCGCTTCTCGAACTAGTACTACTTGTCGTTCAGCCATCACAGGATAACGTCTTGCAGCATCCACTACAGCTCCCATCTTTAGTTCTTGATCACCGTATAGAATCGTCAGATTAAAGTCCTTCTCTTCGGGTTTTAAAACTGTATCTACTATATAGTCACTAACCTTGTCTATATAATAAGGTTCCTCCCCCATGAGATAATATACCGGGCTCAAATCATTGGCACGTACGCTACGTATGATTTCCTCATACGTAGCGTCTTTTTGTTCTTTTACTGCCATATTCCTTTACCAATCGAACTTCAAATGCTTTACTGTGGTACGCTTGTCGCGAATTAATTCCAGTGCCGATACTCCTATCTGCACATGATCGTGAACAAAACTACGAGTAACCATGCGGTCGCTCTCTCCTGTCTTAACACCTTCCGGCGTCATCGGATTGTCTGACACGAGCAAAAGTGCTCCCGTTGGAATATGATTAGCAAAACCACATGTAAACAAAGTAGCAGTTTCCATATCAACAGCCATTGCCCTTGTCATTCGCAAGTACTCTTTAAACTTGTCATCGTGCTCCCAGATTCGTCTATTTGTCGTGAATACCGTACCAGTCCAATAATCATGCCCTGCATTACGCACTGCAGTAGATACCGCTCTTTGAAGCATAAAAGCTGGCAATGCAGGTACTTCTGGCGGATAATAATCATTCGATGTACCTTCCCCTCTAATACCTGCCAAAGGTAAAACTAAGTCACCAAGCTGTGTTTTTTCTGATATGCCGCCACATTTTCCTAAAAACAAGCAAGCCTTAGGTTTTACGGCCGAAAGCAAATCCATTACAATGGCAGCATTGGGACTTCCCATTCCAAAGTTTATGATGCTGATATCTTGCCCGTGAGCTACACGCATATTTGCGTTGTATCCAGGTTTTTCCAAACCGTATAACTCACAAAATATATCAACATAGTTATTGAAGTTGGTCAGCAAAATATATTCACCAAACTCGTCTAAGCTACTTTGTGAGTATCTGGGAAGCCAATTTTTCACGATTTCATCTTTTGTTTTCATAAAAACATTAATTTTGCAGTCTTAATAAATATGTTGAATTCACACTAAAATACACCATGGCAGAACTAAATTTACCTACCTTTGATGCAAAAATCCTTATAGAGGACAGAAAAAGAAAGATACTTGACCCTCTACGTCGTAAATATGTTGCTTTAACACCGGAAGAGTGGGTTCGACAACATTTTGTAAATTATCTGATTTCACACAAAGGGTATCCTGTTGGTCTTTTAGCCAATGAAATGGCTATTGCCTTAAATGGCACCACAAAAAGATGCGATACGGTATTGTTTGATCGCAACGGACACCCTTTGATGATTATAGAATACAAAGCTCCTTCTATTAAAATAACGAAAAAGGTTTTCGATCAGATTGCACGTTACAATATAGTACTAAAGGTAAAATATCTAATTGTAAGCAACGGAAATGAACATTATTGCTGTAAAGTAGACTATCAGGCAAACAAATGTATTTTTCTGCAAGGTATTCCCGACTACAGCATGTTGTACACTTTATAAATCCGACAGCCGGAATGGATTATAGGATATATCGTGGTCATATATATCACTACCTTCTTTTTCCTTTATCCATTTTACGACTCTCATTGTAACAGGCAGCACCAGTATTTCATAAAGTGTTTTGAGTAGAATTTGTAGCAGCATCATTACCGCCAGTTCCCGAATGTCAATCAATCCGCCAAATGCAATTGGGAAGAAAACGATAGAATCTGCTGTTTCTCCGACTATGGTAGAGAAAACCGCCCTTAAAGAAAACCGCCTTCCTTTATAAGCCAACTTCATCCTACTCATAACATATGCATTAAGAAATGACCCCACTAAAAATGCAGATAAGCTGGCAAAAACAATTCTTGGCGCCATGCCAAAAACAAAATTAAACGCTTCTGCCCCTTCCCAAAAATCAGCAGAAGGCATCCAGATAGCAATGTGCCCCATCATTACCACAAAGAAATTCATCAAGAACCCACTCCAAATAATGAGCCTGGCCTTTTTAAAGCCCCACACTTCGGCTATACAGTCGTTGATGATGTAAGATACCGGAAAAATAAGCAAACCTCCTGTTATCGTCAGATTCTGTATAGAGATTACTTTTATTTCGAGCATATTGGCAGTGATGAGACAAACGTTAAATAAAATACCCAACAACATATAAGGTACTGAAACTTTTTCTCTCATAATTCTACTACTATTAATATAAAAAAACAAAAACTTCCCGACACACTATCGTCTGCCGGGAAGTTATACAAACCTTTATTCTTCTGTTTTGCGACGACGGCGCTTTGGTTTTTCCTCAACTACCTTTTGTTCGATTTGAACTCCGGCCAATTCAGGGTCAATCATGATTCTACCGCAATATTCGCAAACGATAATTTTCTTACGCATTCTGATGTCCAGTTGTCTTTGTGGTGGAATTTTGTTGAAGCAACCTCCACAAGCATCACGCTGCACATATACGATACCCAAACCATTTCTGCTGTTTTTGCGGATACGCTTAAATGCTGAGAGCAATCTAGGTTCGATAGTTGTTTCGAGCATTTTTGTTTTTTCGCGCAACTTTTCTTCTTCTGCCTTTGTTTCAGAAACGATTTCGTCTAATTCAGACTTTTTAATATCCAAATCAGTACGTCTTTCTGTCATATCTTCGGTACATTTCTGAATTTCGCTATTTTTATGTTCGATAGCAACATTAGCTTCACGAATTCTTTTTTCGTTCAAGGTAATATCGAGTGATTTGTATTCGATATCTTTGTTAAGCGATTCATACTCTCGGTTGTTGCGTACGTTCTCCAATTGCGTTTTGAAGCCCTCAATAGCAATTTGATTTTCTTCGATTTGCGCTTTTCTATTGGCTATATCTCTTTTTGCCTCCACAATCTCGTTTTGAATTTTCTCAATACGAGTAGAAAGTCCTTCGATTTCGTCTTCCAAGTCTTGAACTTCCAATGGTAATTCACCTCTCAGAGTACGAATGTCATCAATCTGAGACAACATAGTTTGCAGTTGATAAAGATTCTTCAACTTCTCCTCAATTGAAAGGTCCATAGGATCTTTTTTCGTGTCTTTAGCCATACTTTTAATTACAAATATTTAATAGGATTTGTATTAAGCGAAGTAATGTACACCGGAATATCGGGACAAGCATCCGCTATGATTGAATAAATTATTTCTTTGGTAAACTGTTCGCTCTGATAGTGTCCCATGACGCCAATTTGGATTTCCTGATCGTGTCCGAAGTAAAGATGATATTTCATTTCTCCGGTCAGAAAAGCATCTGCCTCAATATTAATTGCTTGTTGCAGCAAGAAATCGCCAGCTCCGCCGCAGATGACTACTTTTTTAATCGGCCTGTCAAGGATTTCATTATGCATCAGGCAATCCACATGAAATGTTTCTTTGACTCGTTGCAGAAAGTCTTGTGCATCTTCAGGAACAGGAACTGTAGCAACCACTCCGCTTCCTGCCAAAACACCTTGTGATTCATCATTATCACCTATCTGTATCATTTTAGGTTGAAGCAAGCGAACATCCTCCAAACCTAATTTTTCCGCGATTTTATAATTGACGCCATCCTCCGCATTATCCAAATTGGTATGGGCTGCATAAATTGTCAAATCATTCTTAATCGCTTTTCGGACACATCGTTCCACAATGTTTCGTTCGGCTATTTTTTTTAAACCGCCAAAAATCAGCGGATGATGCGAAATAACCAAATTACACCCAAGAGAGATAGCTTCATCAAGCACCTCCTCGGTTACGTCAAGACACAATAAAGCCCCTGATGCATCCACCTCTGTCAGTCCAACTTGCAGGCCGGCATTATCATAGCTCTCCTGTAAGGGCAGAGGCGCGAATTTTTCAAGGGCACATAATATTTCTCTAATTTTCACGCTTCAAGAAATTTTCTTCAAAGATACGTATTCATAACTGATTTACCTATCCTTTACGTATTTATTTTTAATAATTTAACAATAAACCATGAATATCTTGTTGCTCCGCCTTTCTTAAAACATATCGATTTCATTATATTTACCATCTTTACAAGTGAAATGCGACTGTAATATCTGATATCTGTCAAAGGAGCGCCAAGATGCCAGTTTTATGGTAATTATCACCGAAAGAAGCGAGGATACAACCGTAATTACAACTATCATGATTTGATACTTAATGGCAATTTCAGGTTGGCTTCCTCCAAGAATTTGTCCAATCATCGTACCTGGCATAGACACAATACCCAACACTGCCATATTAGCAATGCATGGAGAAAACGATTTTTCAATCGCCTCACAAAGGAACGAACGTGTAGCTTCAAAGTGAGTAGCTCCGTTTCCAAGCAAATAATAATATAATTGTTGCTCTCGCTGCAGCCCTTTATAATAGGTACTAAGCGCCACTACGCTTACTGTTAATATATTGCCCAGCAGCAATCCCATGATTGGAATAAAATAGCGGGCATCAAACGGATTATTCATTTTTAGAACAAAAACCAAGAAATAAAAGCCGATTGCAAATGCCGATACGGCAAAAGCTGTTAGTACAGGTAAGAGAATCACTTTCTTTCTGAGTCCTGTTCTGCTGATAAAAGTAGAAGTTGCAACCCATACCATCGCCATACCCCACAGCAAATTTATCCATAGGTTGTTCCATTCAAACAGATAACGAAAATAAACGGCCATGAGCAACAACTGCAAACACATTCTTCCTGTAGCCCAAAGTATCGGCTTAAACAATCTGCTTTTAATAATCCAAAGATATCCAAAGGGAATCAGCATCAACAGCATTCCTATGACCATGCCTTCCCATCCTATGTTTACTGTTTGCATCTTAATCTTATAAATTAATGATTCTGTCACATTGCGACAGAAGTAATTTGTCATGTGACACAACAATCATTGTACCACCTTGGTGTTTCAGAAAGCCCAACAGACTGCCCACTTTTTTTGATGCATCTGCATCTAATGCCGAAGTAGGTTCATCGATAAGGCAAATTGGCTTTTGCAGCATAGCCATTACCGATAAAAGAATGCGCTGTCTTTGTCCTCCAGACAGTTTATGCATTTTTCGTTCGTAAAGTTTTTGCTCCAATCCCAACATATCCCAAAAGAAAAACATCTTGTCTTTCGAGTAAGTCACAGAACGGTTGTTTTGAAGCTGGAATAGTATTTGCACCATTTCACGCACTGTATCTACCGGAAAGTTCAAATCTTGTGGCAGATAAGCTGTCTTTTGTCGTATCATCCTTACCGAAGCGGGTTCCAGAATCATATTATCTATAACAATCCGTCCCGAATCTAAAGGTACAAAACCAAGCAAAGCCTTTAGTAGAGTACTTTTTCCACAACCAGACCGACCGGATATACCAACCATTTCATTTTGATTTACATGCGCAGATAAATCCGTCAGTATTTGTTGATTCTTAAAGCTAAGACTTATGTGATCCAGTAGAATCATATTCTTTCTTTTATTATTTGCATCTGATTATTTTCTCTGTCCTTTAATCTACGGACCTTATCCGATATAAAAACAAAGATAAAGTGTATGTCCTACGCCAGTAACATAGTTTTCAAGCGCAGATAAACCAACATCCACTTTCTTTTGTAACTTATACAAGAAAATCAAAAAGCGAGCGCAATAGAAATACTGAAAACAAGGTTTTCGAAGTATTATATTGCCGAGTCGCCTCCTGTCTTATACAAAGATAGTGAAATATTGGAACATAAGTACGGCCTGAAATTACTTTTAATATTTATATATAATAAGGTATAGTAGACAGTGTCCTAAAATAACTAACAAAACATAGGGCTCATTTATTTACTCTTGGTACGAATAACAAGACGCTCCCATATAAAATCGGGAATGCAACGCCAAAAGAAAGTAAGGATGGCATACCGCCAATCAATGACTTTAACACGTTTTTTCTGAGAAATTGCTCTGACAATACTTTGTGCCACCTTTTCGGGCTTCATCATCATCGGATACTTTTGTCCTCCCGACAGGAGCGCCGTATCTACAAAACCAGGACGTATGTCTGTAAAAACAATCGGCAATTTTTCCATTTGTGCTTGCTGTGCCAATGCTTGCAAATAAGTATTTTGAAAACGCTTTGTAGCCGAATAAGCAGGCGCTACTCCCAAACCTTTGGTTCCGGCAATGGAACTGACTGCAGCAATATGTCCTTTTTTGACAAGTGTAAAATAGCGGTAAGCCCATCCTATCATCTGTCCGAAACCGGTAACATTGGTACAAAAAGTATCCATTTCAATGTCAGGCCGTAAAGTTCGGTTTTGTTTTCCGATACCTGCCACGTGTACATATAAATCCATTCCACCCATTTGGTTCACCAATTCTGTAGCAGCAGCAAGAGCTGCCGGAGCTGTCACATCTAGATATTTCACAAAAATTCTTTCCGGTGCTATTTTTTTTAGTTCGAGCAAAGGTGCAGTTCTGCGAGCAGCCAAGCCAACCATACAACCGGCATTAACAAACAAACGGGCCACTTCCAGTCCAATACCCGATGAAGCCCCCACAATCACTACCCTTTGATATATTGATTTGTTACACATATTATTCAAATTAGATTGAGACAGCAAAAATAACTTTTTTAGTTCATTGTACTCATTTAAAATACTCAAAACCTACCAAGAATATACTTTTATTCTATTTTTTATCTTAATTTTGCAGTCTGAGTTAGAAGCTAACACTGGAAATTTATATTCATACTTACAAAAAAAAACAACAAATGACAATGAACGAAAAAAACAACAGAGGAAAGTTTGCCAGTAAGATTGGAGTTATCCTAGCCTCGGCAGGATCGGCAGTCGGATTGGGAAACATATGGAGATTTCCCACAGAGACTGGAGAAAATGGAGGTGCAGCCTTTATCTTGCTCTATATTTGCTGTATATTACTGCTCGGACTTCCGGTTATGATCTCCGAGTTTTTGATTGGTCGTCGCACCCATGCAGATGCTTCTGCTGCATTTGAAATATTGGCTCCCAAGCACCATCAATGGCATTGGGTTGGTCGTATTGGACTGCTGGCTGGGATTATGATTTTCAGCTTTTATTCTGTTGTGGCCGGCTGGACGTTAAACTATGCTGTACAAGCAGGATTAAACCGTTTCAACCAGATGGTTTCTACAGACGGAAGCAATGTGTATAGCAGCTATTTTAATTCCTTTGTTTCCGATCCGCTGATGCCGACACTGTGCCTTGTGTTTTTTATTTTGCTAACACATTATGTAGTGGCACGCGGTATAGAAAAAGGCATTGAGCGTTTTTCTAAAATAATGATGCCTACCCTATTCTTGTTGTTGCTTCTTTTAGCTGGATTTGCCATGACAACAGAAGGAGCAGCCGAAGGACTAAATTTCTTGTTCCGTCCGGACTTCAGCAAGATTAATTCATCCGTAGTTCTATCTGCCATGGGCCAGGCATTTTTCTCTTTGAGTATTGGAATCGGCTGTCTGTGTACATATGCCTCATACTTCCGCAAAGAGGTCAACCTCGCACGTACAGCAGGCAGTGTTGCCTTGATAGATACTTTTGTTGCCATCATTTCGGGTATCATCATATTTCCCGCAGTTTATTCCGTTGCCGGAATGGAACCTTCCGAAGGTCCGAGCTTGGTATTTGTAGCCTTGCCGAACATCTTCCATATCATATTTTCAGACTATCCGGTTTTGGCTTATGTCCTGCCTTTCCTATTTTATTTCCTATTGGTATTAGCTTCGTTAACTTCTACCATCTCGATGCACGAGTTGATTACAGCTTACTTTCATGAATCGCATCATATGTCTCGCAAAAAGGCTACTTATATGGTAACAGCCATCTGTTTAGTATTAGGAACCCTTTGCTCTTTATCATTAGGTGTAGGGTCATCCTATACTATTGCAGGCATGACACTTTTTGATTTCTTCGATTACCTTACAGCTAAATGGATGCTTCCCATCGGCGGATTGTTTATCGTAATCTTTACTGGATGGTATCTCGACCGTAAGATTTTATGGGAAGAGCTCACCAACAACGGGTCGCTCCGGTTCTTTGGATTCCATATTTTTCTATTTGTATTGAAATATGTAGCTCCATTGGGAATATTCATGATATTTCTAGATCAGCTGGGTGTCTTCTGATACCTGGTAACCTGATTAAAACAGCAATAACAAAAAACGTATCAAAAACGCTTACCCAGCATTTCTGATACGTTTTTTTTAATTATACAAACCAATAAGAGAACCTTACTAAGAAGGAAGGTCTAATTTAAACACGATTCGAAACCTACCGTCAGAATATGACGTACTGGTAATTCTGAAGAACCCTAGTGCTGACGTTGTCGCTACATGAATGCCAATACACGGGCACACATCATAATCACCAACAAACACCAGGCGTACTTCTTTTACATTTCTGTCTGGCAGTCGGTCTAGTGAAACCGATTGTGGTAGATTGTCTATAGAGGTTATTTGTGCCTTAACTGGCATGTCAGCTTCAATCACATCGTTCACCATCTTGCTTATTCTATCAATTTGTTCGTTCGTAGGCGGCACATCCAGCAAAAAATCCAATTTACTTTTTTTGCGTTCTATATGCGCTTGAACGGCGCGCCCGCAATCAAACAGGCGCACCATAGTTTGGTTCAAGATATGCTCAGCCGTATGCATGGGAGCTATCGTTTCATCCTGAAACTTTGCATTCGTTTCCATATGCTCTATATAAATAAGGTGTAAATGCCGAGACATCACATTATTCGAATATTTCATCAAAACCAACAGACTCTTCGGGAATACTGTCAGGTATGAGCATCATGTTAGCACAAGGATCAAATCCCTTTGGAATATCAAATGTATCCGTTTCGTGGTAATCCAAGCTTTTATCAGCAAAAACCTTTTTCAGGAAGTTTGCACAGATAGGAAGCGCAGACGAAGCACCTTGTGCATAAGTCATGCTACTGAAGTGAATATCTCTGTCTTCACCACCAACCCAGCTACCGAATGCCAGTGAGGGGGTAAATCCCACGAACCATCCGTCAGAGTTTCTGTTAGTAGTACCTGTTTTTCCTCCCATCGGAGTTTTAAGGTTATAACGGAAGCGCATGCGTCCACCCGTACCACCATCGATAACTCCCTGCATAAGCACCAGCATCTTATAGGCACTTTCTTCGCTGATTACCTCGTTCATTCTCGGTTGGAATGTGGCCAATACATTACCTTCGTTATCCTCAATGCGCGAAACCAACAGAGGAGCAGTTCGGATTCCCTTGTTCGGGAAAGTCGTATAAGCACTCACCATTTCAGAGAGAGAAATATCACATGGTCCCAAACACAAGGCCATGGATGGGTGAATATCCTGGTTCAGGACACCGAACTCATGAATCAGTCTGACCAAAGCCTCAGGACTCAGTTTGCTCATCAAATAAGCAGAAATCCAGTTATTAGACTGTGCGAGTCCCCATTTCAGGGTCACCATTTCGCCATAACGCTTTTTGCTTGCATTGCGCGGAGTCCATTGTTTTCCCGCCACGGTATAAGTCTGCTGTACATTCATCACCTCGTCACAGGGCGACATACCGTTTTCCATTGCCAGCGTATACAAAAAAGGTTTGATGGTCGAACCCACCTGACGTCTTCCCACTCCTGCCATGTCATATTGGAAGAATCTGTAATCCATTCCTCCCACATACGCTTTCAGTTCACCTGTTTTCGGGCTCATAGCCATAAATCCGCTTCTGAGGAAACACTTATAATAACGGATAGAATCCATGGGAGTCATAACCGTATCCACCTCACCATGATAGGTAAAGACCGTCATTTCAGTAGGAGTATCAAAGGCTTTGTCAATATCAGCCTTGGAGCATCCATCATTTTTCATGGTGATGTAACGTTCGCTTTGCGTTTTGGCACGATTCATAATCTGATCCACTTCCGCTTGAGTCAGGGCATCCGTATAAGGTTTCCGCTTACGTCGTTTCATTTCCTTGTCAAACTGCGGTTGCAGATAAAGGGCCACATGTTCGTACACCGCTTCTTCGGCATACTTTTGCATGCGCGAATCAAGCGTAGTATATATTTTCAGGCCGTCAGTATAAATATTATAGTTCGAGCCGTCAGGTTTTCTGTTTTTGTTGCACCATCCATACAGAGGATCGGTTTCCCATGCCAAAGAATCCTCATAATACAATTGTTTTTGCCAGTCGGCATAATTGCTTCTTTCAGGTTTCTTGGCCATGAGCATGCCCCTGAGTCTTTCGCGCAGATAAGTTGCAGATCCCTCTTTATGGTCCACTCTTTTAAAGTTCAGTTTCAGAGGTTTTTCTTTTTCTGTGGCCGCTTCATTTTCAGAGATATATCCAGCCTTAAGCATCTGGTCGAGTACCACATTACGTCTTTCGCGGCATCTTTCCGTGTAGCGCACAGGGTTGAAGTACGAAGGATTCTTACACATTCCGATTAGCGTAGCAGCTTCGGTAATCGTCAAATCCTTTGGATCCTTTCCAAAATACGTTTTGGTAGCCGTTTTAATACCCACGGCATTATGCAGGAAATCAAAATAGTTGAGATACATAGTGATGATTTCCTCTTTGGTATAATAACGTTCCAGCTCAACGGCAATCACCCACTCGATAGGTTTCTGCATGGCTCTTTCCATAATACTTTGCGCCGTTTCGGAATAGAGTTGTTTTGCGAGCTGTTGGGTAATGGTACTTCCTCCTCCTGCATTCGTCTGTCTCATGATGCCACGTTTTATGATGGCACGCGCCAAGGCACGGTAGTCGATTCCCGAATGCTCGTAAAAACGTTCATCTTCAGTAGCAACCAATGCTTTAACCAGCCAGGGCGACAGGTCGTCATAACCAACAAAAATTCTGTTAGCCCTGCTATACGACCAGGTGCCCAGCAATTTGCCATCGGCAGAAAACACCTGTGAAGCATACTTGTTAACCGGATTTTCCAATTGTTTGAAATCAGGCATATAGCCAATCCACCCTTTTGCTATAGCCCAAAAAGCGCCGGCCACCGTTCCGATGCCCAGTACGAGTAGAATCCACAAAACAATAATTAGTTTTTTTCTCATGTATAATGTTGTATGTTAAAGCTTAATATAAATTCGGATTGACAAAGTTACAGAAAAACTTGCAATAACTGATACATTATTCGGAGCTTTTTACTAACTTTGAAACAGATTCTTAATCAAATCAAACTTAAACAGTAAAAATAATGGAAAATAGAAGTCTTGTAACCATTGCAGAGCACTCTCGTGAGAAAATTATGTATCTGATCGAGATGGCCAAGGAATTTGAGAAGCACACCAATCGCAAGCTGCTCAACGGAAAGGTAATAGCAACTTTGTTTTTTGAACCTTCCACCCGCACTCGCTTGAGTTTTGAAACCGCAGCAAACCGCTTAGGAGCACGTGTTATCGGTTTTACAGACCCTAAAGCCACCAGTTCGTCAAAAGGCGAAACTCTGAAAGATACCATTATGATGGTAAGCAACTATGCGGATGCTATCGTAATGAGACATTATCTTGAGGGTGCTGCGCGCTATGCCAGCGAAGTTTCTCCGGTGCCTATACTGAATGCTGGCGATGGAGCCAATCAGCATCCGTCACAAACCATGCTTGACCTCTATTCCATTTACAAGACACAAGGCACACTCGACAATCTGAATATTTATTTGGTAGGTGATTTGAAATACGGACGTACCGTTCATTCTCTTCTGATGGCCATGCGCCATTTCAATCCTACCTTCCACTTTATTGCTCCTCAGGAGCTGAAAATGCCGGAAGTGTATAAGATTTATTGTGAAAAACATGGCATCAAATATGTAGAGCACACAGATTTCAACGAAGACACCATCGCCGGAGCCGACATTCTTTATATGACTCGTGTTCAGCGTGAGCGTTTTACTGATTTGATGGAATATGAACGTGTCAAAGACATGTATCTGCTAAAACTGAACATGTTGGGCAAAGCAAAAGAGAACATGAAGATTTTGCATCCTCTGCCGCGTGTCAACGAAATTGAATACAGTATTGACAACGATCCGCATGCTTATTATTTTGAGCAGGCGCACAACGGACTTTTTGCCCGCCAGGCCTTGATTTGCGATGCCTTGGGCATTACGCTCGACCAAGTTAGAGAGGACAAAACCATTATTGATTAATCATTTTTAAATGTTTGCTACATGAAACGTCAGGAACTTTTAGTTGCCGCTCTTCAGAACGGAACCGTTATCGACCATATCCCATCCAACAAACTTTTCCAGGTAGTCAATTTGCTGCACCTGGAGCACATGAGCAGCGCCATCACTATCGGCTACAATCTTAAGAGCAAAAAAATGGGTGAAAAGAGTATCATCAAAATTGCCGATAAGTTTTTTACCGACGATGAGCTGAACCAGCTTTCAGTCATTTCGCCCAACGTAACTCTATGTACGATTAAGGATTATGAAGTAGTAGAAAAGAAGGAGGTAAAAACTCCGGATCAGTTAGTGGGTATTGTGAAATGCAAAAATCCTAAATGTATCACCAACAACGAACCTATGAACACCATCTTCCATGTGATTGACAAGCAGCAGGGCATCATGCAGTGCCACTATTGCAACAACGAGCAAAGCATGGAGCAGGTGACACTGATTTCTGACTAAAAACCCTAACATTTACTGATTAGATGAAACAAGACTGGAAAGCGGGAACACTGATTTATCCACTGCCGGCCGTACTGGTCAGTTGTGGCGACAGTCCCGAAAACTATAATTTAATCACCGTTGCCTGGACGGGTACCATCTGCACCAATCCTCCAATGTGCTACATTTCTGTACGTCCCGAACGTCATTCCTATGAATTAATCAAGAAGAACATGGAGTTCGTCATCAACCTTACTACCGAGGATTTGGCACGAGCAACAGACTGGTGTGGCGTCCGTTCCGGCAAAGATTATCATAAATTTGAAGAAATGAACCTCACTCCTGCCCCGGCCCGAATGGTTAAAGCTCCAATTGTGGCTGAGGCTCCTCTAAATATTGAATGCCGCGTAAAGGAAATCATGTCGCTCGGTTCGCATGATATGTTCTTGGCAGAGGTGGTCAATATTAAGGCTGACGAGAAATATTTAGATCCTGATACAGGAAAATGGTCACTCGAAGCCAGTCATCCGCTGATTTATCTTCATGGCGCCTATTATGGTCTTGGCAAGAAAATCGGCAAATTTGGCTGGAGTGTGGAGAAAAACAAGTAAACATTTGCAATTATGGAAAAAGATCAAGTAATTTTCGACCTTATCGGTAAGGAGTACGAAAGACAATGTAAAGGTATCGAGCTGATAGCCTCTGAAAACTTTGTCAGCAATCAGGTTATGGAAGCTATGGGCAGTTGCTTGACCAACAAGTATGCTGAGGGATACCCCGGCAAGCGTTATTACGGTGGATGCGAGGTGGTCGACCAGGTAGAATCCATCGCCATAGAAAGACTCTGTAAACTGTTTGACGCTGAATATGCCAATGTTCAACCTCATTCGGGCGCTCAGGCCAATGCCTCAGTCTTTTTGGCTTGTTTAAATGCCGGAGATACGTTCATGGGATTGAATTTAGACCACGGCGGTCACCTGTCTCATGGCTCTTCTGTCAATACGTCTGGAATCCTTTATCATGCCATTGGCTATAACCTGAACCAGGAAACCGGACGCATCGACTATGATGAAATGGAGCAGTTGGCTTTGGAACACAAGCCAAAACTCATTATCGGAGGAGGTTCTGCCTATAGCCGCGAATGGGATTATGCTCGCATGCGTGCCATTGCCGACCGTGTAGGTGCCATTTTTATGGTAGACATGGCGCATACGGCCGGACTGATTGCAGCCGGACAATTGGATAATCCCGTAAAATATGCACACATTGTTACTTCTACCACTCACAAAACACTGCGCGGCCCTCGTGGCGGTATTATTTTGATGGGCAAGGATTTTGAAAATCCATGGGGACTGAAAACTCCGAAAGGTGAAATCAAGATGATGAGCCAGCTCATCAATAGCGCTGTATTCCCTGGCACACAGGGCGGTCCGCTGGAACATGTAATCGCTGCAAAAGCCGTAGCTTTTGGCGAAGCCTTGAAACCTGAGTTCAAGACTTGGGCTGCCCAGGTAAAAAAGAATGCAGCAACCTTGGCTTCTGAACTGCAGAAACGCGGATTTACCATTGTGAGTGGCGGTACGGACAACCATCTGATGTTGGTAGACCTTCGCTCTAAATATCCCGACCTTACTGGAAAAGTGGCAGAAAAAGTACTTGTTTCAGCAGACATAACAGTCAATAAAAACATGGTTCCGTTTGATAGCCGCAGTGCTTTCCAGACTTCTGGCATCCGCTTGGGAACAGCTGCTATGACAACTCGTGGCGCAAAAGAAGATCTGATGGTGCTTATTGCCGAATTGATTGAACGTGTACTTAACGATCCCGAGAATCAAGATGTAATCAACGAAGTGAAAGCCATCGTCAATCGCACTATGAGCGAATATCCGCTCTTTGCCTGGTAATCCGGCTCTCACTATTCTATAGCAAAAAGGCTTTGGATGGAGCATTGCTCTTCCAAAGCCTTTTGTTATGTCTGTAACTCTTAGATGGATCCAGCCTAGGCCAGCACTGAAATATTCATCAAAAAGAAGATGACCAAACCGGCAATCCATCCCAACAACACCTTACCGGTCATCATACGGAAATACCACCAGATGCTTACGTTTTCGTTCTTCATCAAAGCATAGCCGGCAATTGAGCCGATAGGCAAAAGACAGCCTCCTACACCACCACAGAAGGCAATTAACTGCCAATAAGCACCGTTCTGCATAAACAAAGAAGCATAAGCAGAGTCTGCACTGGCAGCAACCTGCTCCGGAGAGAGGATGTCATACATATTAATACTGCTCAACACCAGTGCCACATTATCCAATATTCCGGAAACAACCCCCAGAATGGCACTCACAATATAGATATTGTGCACATGAGTGTCCAGCCACGAAGCGGCAAAGCGGAATGCGCCTGTTTCGTAAATGGCACCTGCAGCCAAAGCCAGACCGATAAAATAAAGAATTGTCTGCAGATTGTCGTACTGCAAGCTGCGTGGCACAGTGCGTGAGCCCACAAACGAAGCGTTGATTAAGCTACTGTTGCAGAATTCATTCACCACCCAAAAAACTGCCAACACACACAATGCGCCCACAAATGGAGGCAATTTCGTGATATTGTGGAAAGTAGGGATAAACCAAAGTCCGCCGATGCCGATAAAAAGCATCAGGATGCGCTGCCAACGTGAAAGAAATGAATCATCACCTCGATAGACGGTTCGTAGTGAATCAATAGTAATGTGTTCCGGCAACTTGCGCGAAATGAGATAGGTGGGCAGAATCATGGCCACCAAAGCCGGTACAGCCAGCGACATGGAGAAGTCCGAAGGTGTAACAACCCCCTTGGTCCATAAAACCAAAGAATTGATATCTCCAATCACCGTAAAGCATCCGCCGCAATTGGCAGCCAATACTATTACCGAACCATAGATCATTCGAAAGCGAGTTTCCACCACGATTTTGCGCATAATAGCCAGCATCATCACAGTTGTAGTCAGGTTGTCCAGGTTTGCCGATATGATAAAGCTCGAGGCTGCCAGATACCAGATAAGCTTTCTGCTATTTTTTGTGCGGCAGCATTCGTAAATAAAATCAAAGCATCCGTTAGCATTCAACACATCCACGATAGCCATGGTGGCAAGCAGAAAGAGTACAATCTGGCTGATTTCAGCTATATGTTGCAAAAACACATGGTTGGCAATAAAAGCCTTTACCGTAGTAGCAGTCGAAGCCATACCGTTTAAAAAAGATTCGTATTCGGCATGGTGAAACATATTCACGTAGGATGAGCCTTCTATCATATAAAGAATCCAGCCCATCACGCCCAAGAACATGGCAGTAGCAGCTTTATTTATACGTGTAATGTGCTCTGTGGCAATAGCGATATAGCCCAATAGCAAAATGGCAACGATCAGAAACGTCATAATTCCTTGTGTTTAGTAAAAATTCATTTCATATCTCCACAAAAGTACGGATAAAAATTAAAACGAGGAAACCTTCATTATAATCTTTTGAACTGAGAGGCTAATTTTTCTGTATTTTAGCGTATTTTCTGCTTTCTGATTTAAAAAATAAGGAAATATAGGGTCTTTCCTTTGTACGCTGCAGACTTGCGGAACAGTTTAGGCAAAGTGTTTCATACAAACTTCCGTCTCAAGATAAGGAAAACCGTTCCTGTGCATATTGCGAATACAACATATAGTTCATTGCTCATCATGACATTCCAACAACCGTTAGCAACAAGTATGCAGCAAGTAATTTGCATCCACTTGCATCGTCGTGCATCCAAAAAGGGCAAACGAAAGCTTTTTTTTAATGATTTATAATGTGGTGGTAAAACTAAAAAAAGCATTGAGACATACGTATATACGTTGTTATCAATGCTTTTTTCTTGTGTCGGGGTACCAGGATTCGAACCTGGGACCCCCTGCTCCCAAAGCAGGTGCGCTAACCGGACTGCGCTACACCCCGAAGAGAATTTTTATTGTTCTGCTTTTGATTTTCTGTCGGGGTACCAGGATTCGAACCTGGGACCCCCTGCTCCCAAAGCAGGTGCGCT